>Ga0111539_10010148_pt1 | contig 11868 bp, 7 predicted proteins | sample RhiMethybrSRZTD1_FD_79667 | JGI IMG/M metagenome (GOLD analysis project Ga0111539, IMG submission 79667) | Populus rhizosphere microbial communities from Tennessee, USA - Rhizosphere MetaG P. TD hybrid SRZTD1 (version 2) (version 2) | ecosystem: Host-associated > Plants > Roots > Rhizosphere >...
CACCGAACCGGTCCAGGTCGCCGGCCCCGACCCGACCGCGGCGGCTGGTGGACAGCTGATGCCATGCTCTGGCCACGAAGCGGGTCAGGACGGCCGTGGCCGGCTTGTCGGCGGCGGGGGTGAGGCGCGGCGCGCGGGCCGCCTCCACCAGTAGCTCGAGCAGCGCCGAGTACCGGTCGGACGCCAGCACGTTCTCCAGTGCCCGCAGGGCGTCCTCGTGCCGGGTGGCGAGTTCGGCGTCGAACCGGGCGACGGCGGCCGGGTCGAGCCGGGCCGCCGGATCCGCCGACGCGGTGCGCGTCAGCCGCGCCCGTAGCACCTCCGCGTCGCGGGCCACGCCGAGCGCCTCGGCCAGCCAGCCCGCGCCGGCGCGTAGCTCGTCGGCCCAGCCGGGATCCAGCAGTGTCCGGAAGGTGCGCAGGTCGCTGCGCAGCCGCCGGCAGCCGACGCGCATCTGGTGCACGGGCGTGTCACCGTCCGGCATCGTGGTGCGCAGGCGCACGTACGGGTCGGCTTCGAAGATCCTCGCGATGTGCTTGCGGATCGCCGCGGTGACGACCTCACCCGCGGTCGGCTTGCGCTTGCCGGGCCGGGCCGCCGGCGGCGGGATCAGGTCCGGCGCAGCGGTGGCCCGCGACCCCATCGCCCTGACGTACCTGGGCCGGAACGCCGCGCGCTTCGCGCCGGCCGCCAGCAGCGCGGCCTCCACCCTCTTCAGCAGCTTCCCGCCGCCGGTGCCGCGCTCCACCCCGATCTCGCGGAACTGGCCGACGACTGTCCGGCCGTCAAGCACGCTGACGGCGTCGTCGGACACCTCGGCGAGCACGTGGCCGCCCGCGTCCCGCAACTCGTACGCGCGCCGCACGGTGCGGATCGTCACCGCCGGCGCCAGCGGCGCACCGCGGTGGAACGCGGTCAACAGGGCCACCAGGTCGGCCGGAACGGTGCCCGGAGGGCCGGGACGGGTGATCTCCCCACGCGATTCGGCGTCCTCCCCCGTCGGTAGCTTCACCGTCCACGGGTGGTTGCCCCGCTCGCCGCTGCGATAGCGAATCGAGATGCCCGCGCGGCCCAGACGGGCGGTCTCGGTGTCGTAGTAGGTGGCGCGCAACGTCCTCGCCGGCAGCGCGACGACGGAGCCACCCTTGCGCAGCGCCGGCTCCAACGCCGGGATCGCGAAGTCCACGCAGACGTCGTACGTGCGCTCCTCTTCGAGCATCGGTCACCCCTTCGGCGACGATCCGGGCCGGACATTAGGATCCGCGGATCCGAGCCAGGTCGATCCCCGGCGGCTCAGCATGCGCCGCGCCGTCGTCGTCCTCTTCATCCCGCGCAGGTGACACCCGCAACGCGCGTCGGTGGCCGAGTTCCCGGCCACCGCCTTCGAGGCGGTGCCGTAGGGCCGAACCGACCGGCGGCGGTGGGCCGGGTGGCCCTGTGGCGCCGGCCCGTACCGGGGCAGCCTCGACGTGAGAGATCGTCCGGAAGGGGCACCGATGGCCGGTGATCTTCGACTGGTGACCCCCGACGCGGGCCTGTCCACCGCCGACGCGCGCGCCAGGCTGGACCGCGACGGTCCCAACACGCTGCCCTCCCGGCCGGGAGTGCCGGTCTGGCGGCGGGTCCTCTCGCAGCTACGTGATCCGCTGATCGTCGTGCTGCTGGTCGCGGTCGCGCTGACCGTCGTCACCGGCGACTGGACCGACGCCGCCGTCATCGTCCTGGTCATCGTCGTCAACACCACGGTCGGCGTCGCGCAGGAGGTCAAGGCCGACCGCGCGATCACCGCCCTGGCCGCGATGACGGCACCCGAGGCGCGGGTCCTGCGCGACGGGGAGCAGCGGCCCGTCCCCGCCGCCGAGGTGGTGGTCGGCGACGTGCTGATTCTCGCCGAGGGCGACATCGTGCCCGCCGACGCGACGGTCGTCGAGGCGGCGGCGCTGCTTGTCGACGAGTCCGCACTCACCGGCGAGTCGGTGCCCGTCGAGAAAGCCGCGGCCAGCCGGCCCGACGCGGCCGGCCGGCCTGACGCGACCGGCGACCTCGAGCGGGCCGGCGTGTCCGCCGGCACGGTCGTGGTCCGCGGCCGCGGCCGGGCGGTCGTCACGGCGACCGGGACCGACAGCGCGATGGGCCGCATCGCCAGCCTGATGGCCACCGGTTCGGGGCTCACGCCGTTGCAGCGCCGCCTGATCGGGGTCGGACGCGCGCTGGCGGTGATCGCGATCCTGCTGTGCACCGTCGTGCTGGTGCTCGGACTGGTCCGCGGCGAGCCGCTCGAGCTGATGGTGGTCACCGCGATCAGCCTGGTCGTGGCGGCGGTGCCGGAGTCGCTGCCCGCTGTGGTCACGCTGGCCCTGGCGCTCGGTGCCCGTCGGATGGCCGCCCGGCACGCCCTGATCCGCCGCCTGCCGGCGGTGGAGACGCTGGGCTCGGTGACAGTCATCGCCACCGACAAGACCGGCACCCTGACCGAGGGCCGCATGGTCGCCCGCCGGCTGTGGACCGCGACCGGCACGGCCGAGATCGAGGGCCACGGATACGAACCCGTCGGTGCCGTGCACCGGGCCGGTGTCCGGGTCACCGCCGCGACCGCCCCGGACCTCAACGATCTGCTCACCGCCGCGGCCCTGTGCACCGACGCCGCATTGCGCGCCCCGACCGAGCCGACCGGTGACTGGACGGCGCTGGGCGACCCGACCGAGGCGGCGCTGCTGGCCGCCGCCGGCAGGCTCGGCCTGGACCCGGCCGGGCTGAAGGCCGCCCTGCCCCGCATCGGCGAAATCCCGTTCGACAGCGACCGCAAGCGCATGACCACCGTCCACCGGACCACCGACAGCGGCGCCCGGATCGTGTGCAAGGGCGCGCCCGAGGTGCTGCTCCACGGTGCGTTCCTCGAGGAGCCCCCCGAACTGCTCGACCGCGCCGTCACGCAGGCGCACGCGCTGGCGGAGGGCGGCTACCGGGTGCTGGCGGTGGCGCATGCCGACCGCGACATCGTCCCGCCGGTCGAGGCGTGGGAGACCGGGCTGCGGCTGCTGGGCCTCGTCGCGATCCGCGACCCCGCCCGGCCCTCGGCCCGCGCCACCATCGCCGCCTGCCAGGCCGCCGGCATCAGCCCCGTGCTCATCACCGGCGACCATCCGGCGACCGCCCGGGCGGTCGCCGCGGAGGTCGGCATCATCCCGACCGGCGGCGAGGTGGTCGACTGCCGGCGGCTCGCCGCGATCCGGCCGGAGGACCTGCGCGATGCGACGGTGTTCGCCCGCGCCACCCCGGAACAGAAGCTGGACATCGTGACCGCGCGCCGCACTGCCGGCGACGTCGTCGCGATGACGGGTGACGGCGTCAACGACGGGCCGGCCCTGCGCCGCGCCGACATCGGCGTCGCCATGGGAATGCGCGGCACCGAGGTCGCCCGCCAGGCCGCCGACCTCGTCCTCGCCGACGACGAATTGGCCACCGTGGTCGCCGCCGCCGAGGAGGGCCGCCGGGTGTACGCCAACATCCGCCGGTTCCTGCTCTACGGCCTGTCCGGCGGCACGGCCGAGATCGCCGTCATGCTCGCCGGTCCGTTCCTCGGGCTGCCCCTCGTGCTGCTGCCGGCGCAGATCCTGTGGGTCAACCTGCTCACCCACGGGCTGCCCGGCGTCGCGCTCGGCAGCGAACCCGCCCCACCCGACGTCATGCGCCGCCCACCCCGTCCGCCGGCCGAATCCGTTCTGGGAGCCGGGCTGTGGCCCCGCATCCTCCGCGTCGGAACCGTCATCGCCGCGGTCACCCTCGGCATCGCGGTGTGGGGCCACGCCACCGGACGGCCCTGGCAGAGCATGGCCTTCTTCGCGCTGGGCGCCACCCAACTCGCCGCCGCCCTCGGTTCGCGTGCCCGCCCCGGCACCCGCACCAACCCGATGCTGCCGGCGGCGGTAGCGGCCGCCCTCGCACTGCAGTTCGCCGGCCTGTACGTTCCGTTCCTCAACGAACTGCTCGGCACCCGGCCCGTGGCCATCGTGGACCTGCTCGCCATCTGCGCGCTGTCCAGCCTCGGCTACGTCGCCATCCGCCTCGACCGCGTCCTGCATCCGGCGAAGTCCACGGCTACCGGTTCGCCGGCCCGGGCAGGGTGAGGGTGGGGCGCGGGCCGTGCGGGGCGCAGCCGGTCAGCTCCAGGGCCCCGTCGGCGGCAGACCGCCCGGGGGGTGGGCCACCGCTCCACCTCACCCCCCGGGCGGCGTGAATCAACCGCGGTCGAGCTCGCGCTTCGCGATCTTGCCCGCGGCGGTCAACGGCAACGAATCGCGCACCTCGACCGAGCGCGGGTACTTGTAGGCTGCCAGGCGGTCCTTGCAGTACGCGATCAGGTCCGACTCCGAGGCAGACCTGTCGGGCTTGACGGTGACGAACGCCTTGACCTCCTCACCGAGCCGGACGTGCGGAACGCCGACGACCGCGGCCTGCGCCACCGCCGGGTGGCTGTAGAGCACCTCTTCGACCTCGCGCGGGTACACGTTGTACCCACCGCGAATGATCAGCTCCTTCTTCCGGTCGACGATGAAGAAGAAGCCGTCCTCGTCCATGTAGCCGAGGTCGCCGGTGTGGAACCAGCCACCCGCGAACGCCTCGGCCGTCGCCTCGGGCTGGCCGAGGTAGCCCTTCATCACATGGATTCCCTGCGTGACAAGCTCACCGACGTGGTCGCGGCCGGGCGGCAGCCGGTTGCCCCGCTCGTCCCAGATCTGCATCTCGGTACCCCAGATCGGCTTGCCGACGCTGTACGCCCGGCGCTCGTCGACGGAGGGGTTGAACGTGGCTGTCGCCGCGGTCTCCGTCAGCCCGTAACCCTCGAGAATGGGGATGCCGAACTTCTCCTCGAACGCGTCGAGGACGTGCGCCGGGATCGCCGCGCCGCCCGAGAACGTCACCCGCAGCGTGGCGGTGTCGTAGTTGCCGAGTTGCGGGTGTTCCAGCAGCGCGATGAACATCGTCGGCACGCCGTCGAAGATCGTCACGCGGTCACGCTGGATGGCCGTGAGCGCCGCCGCCGCGTCGAACCGGGGCACCAGCGACATCGTGCAGCCGAACCGGATGCAGATGTTCAGCACGCTCGACAGCCCGTAGATGTGGAACAGCGGCAACGCGGCCAGGACGACGTCGTCGGGGTGGACGTCGAACATCCGTCCCGGGATGTCGGCGTTCATGTAGAGCTGGATGTGTGTCAGCTCGGCGCCCTTCGGCCGTCCGGTGGTGCCCGAGGTGAACACGATGACGGCGGTGTCGACGGGCTCGCGGACGGCGAGCGGACGACGCGGGGGTGCCGGCTTGAGCAACTCGGTGAACGGCGTCATTCCGGCGCCGTCCGGGGTCGGGCCGACCACGAAGACGTCCGAGACGCCCGCCTCGGCCGCGGCCTTGCCGGCCTCGTCGGCCATGCCGACCCAGGTGATCAGCGCGCGCGAGCCGGAGTTGCTGAGGCAGAACGCGGCCTCCCGGGCCTTGAGCAGAACGTTCATCGGTACGACGACGGCGCCTGCCTTGAGGATGCCGAAGTACGCCACCAGGAACTGCGGGACGTTCGGCAGTTGCAGGGCGACGGCGTCACCCGCCTCGATCCCGATTGCGGCGAGTCCCTCGGCGCACGAGTCGGACAGGGCGTCCAGCTCCGCGTAGGTCATCGCGCCGCCGTCGTAGACCACCGCGGCCTTGTCAGGCGACGTCTTCGCAGACTCCCGGACGATGGTTGCCAGGTTGAACATTGTGCCTCCTTCGGCGTCGGACGGTGCTTCTCTCCAGACCGTCCCGCCGGCCGGCCCGGTCGCCTAGGGTCGAACGGCCCGTCGGTTTGCGGTCGTCCGTGTCCTGGTCGCCCGTGTCTTGGTCGGCCGTGTCTTGGTCGGCCGGTACCGGCTCGCCAGCTCCGCGATGCCCTCCTCGATGGCGCGCGCCATCGGCTCGACGTCGGGCGCCGCGTCGTAGTCGCCGGTGATGCCGAAGGTCACCTGGTCGCAGTAGGTGAAGATCGAAATCCCGATCCGCAGCTGTGCGGCGATCGGCACGTACGGCAGGACCTCGACCATCCGCCGGCCCAGCAGGTACAGGGGCCGCCGGGGACCCGGCACGTTCGTCGTGACCGTGACGATGTTGCGCTGCGGCACGCGGGCCGCCATCCGCATCCCCCACGAGACGGCCGGGAACGGCTCGAGGCCGGCGAGCGCCGTCATCGCGGCGCCGGCCTGCGCCTCCTTGCCGGCTTTCAGCTCGGCGAGGTGCCCGTGCACCGCGTCGAGGCGCTCCACCGGGTCGGCGAGGTGCACGGGCAGGTACGCGAGGAGCAGCGAGACGCGGTTGTCGTAGATGCCCTCCTCGCCGGGTGCCCGCACCGAGACCGGCACCAGGGAACGGATCGCGTGCTCGTGCGGCGACTCGCCGCGCGCGCACAGCAGCGAGCGGAACCCGCCACTGATCGCGGCGAGCACGACGTCGTTGAGGCTGACCTGCGCCCGCTTGCGGATCTCGAGCACGTCCGCGAGCGGGGCACGGGCCATCGCGTAGCGGCGCGACCGCCCGATCGGCCCGGTCAGCGACGACGGGGTCGCCGGCCACAGGGCGTCCGCGAGGTTGGTGAGTCCGTACATCGTCTCCGTGACACGCCGCATGGTGGACAGCGGCGCCTGCAGCGCGGTGCCGACCAGCCGGGCCTGCTCGACGGGGTTCAGCGCCAGATCGACGAGAGCGTCGCCGACCAGTTCGAGTGTCGAGGGCTCCGCGGCCGGCTCCCAGTCGTCGGCAACCGGCGTGCGAGAGCCCTCGGGCGACTCGTCGAGCAGGACGTAGTAGAGATGGGTGCCGGACACCCCGTCGACCATGCAGTGGTGCACCTTCGAGATCAGCGCCCAGCGGTCGTCGGCCAGTCCCTCGATCACCCAGTACTCCCACAGCGGATGGTCGCGGTCCAACCGCTGCGACATGACGCGGGCCATCAGACGGGACAGGGCGGCGTCGTCGCCCGGCGCCGGCAGCGCCGTCCGCCGTACGTGGTGCGTCAGGTCGAAGTGGGGGTCGTCCACCCACACCGGCCGGCCGAGGTCGAACGGCACCTGCCGCACCTTCTGCCGGTACCTCGGCACGAGCGGAAGCCGGTCGCGCATCGCCGTCATGAACTCCTCGTGCGAGGGCGGCGGGCCCTCCAGCACGGCGATCGACGAGATCGCCATCGAAACGTGCCGGTCCTCGTCCTCGATGTTGAGGAATGCCGCGTCCAGCGGACTCATCCTGTCGATCATCTCGCCCCTCCGCTGTCCGCGCAGTGCTGTCACCCGGTGCCCGTGAAGGCGGTCATCGCCCCGAGCGTCGCGCCGCACAACGGGTGGCGACAGGGGCCAAAGTCCCGGGGGCGCAGTGCGTTATGCCGGGGCCCTGCGCCGGCGCGAGGCCGCATCGGCGGCGGACCGGCCGGTCGACCCGAGCCAGTCGTGGATCGCGTCAGCGGTCTGCCGCGGCACCTCAAGCTGTGGAACGTGTCCAACATCCGGAAAAACGACAAGCGTCCATGACGGATGCTGGCGGGCCATCGCACGGGACGCCGCGACGGGGACCAGCCGATCGCGTTCCCCGTGCACGAGCAGGACCGGAACCCGGATCGACCGGATCCCGCGCCGGTAGGAACCACCCCGCGCGATGCCCGCGGTCGCGACGACCGAACGCGCCGCGTGCAGCAGGTCGCGCTCGGCGCCGGCGAACCCGGTCCGGACCCGGGCCAACTCGACGTGCTCGGCGACGACGTCGGCGGGCACCCGCGACGGATCCACACAGCACAGCCGCAGGAGCGCGGCGACCTGCTTGTCCGGCGGCGCCGCGCGGCGGCGGCCCATCACGAACCGGCCGACCACCGGTGTGGCGAAAACGGCGAACATCGCGGTGACGAACGGGTGCGGCAACGCGGGCCCGAACGGGTACGCGGCGTTCACCAGCACCAGCCCCGCCACGGCGTCCGGCGCCGCGGCCGCCTCCAGCATCGACAGCATTCCACCCATCGAGTTGCCCATCAGGATCACCGGGCTGCCCGGAACCGCCTCGATGAAGCGGTGCAGCAGGATCCGGTTCGCCGCGACCGTGGTGGACCGTCCCAGCGACTCCGTTCGGCCGTGTCCGGCCAGATCCGGTGCGAACACGCGGCACCGCCCGGTGAGCAGCGGCGCGATCGCCGACCAGTTCACGGCCGAACCGCCCAGCCCGTGCACGGCCACCACCACCGGCCCGTCCGCCGGACCGCCGTAGTCCAGGTAGTGAACCGGTCCCCCGATGTCGACCCAGCGGGATCTGCCGGCAGCCCGTCGGTCCGGTCCGCCGTGCGATCCGCTCCGATCCGATGTGGTCATGTCAACGTCCCACCTGTCCTGTCGCGCCAGGTTCACCGTCTGCCGACGGGCACGTGACGAACAGGGCCGAACGACTCTTCCGGACCCCTGCCGGCGGGCGGCAACCTGCTCAGCTCCCCACCGGCTACCTCGACAGCCAGCTCTACGCGGCCGGTGGCTTCCTACGCTGGACGCGTCTTCGAATTCGCCTGCCCCGGACCTTCCAGCGCTGCCGCCAGCTCGGCATGTCCTCGGCGGCGAAGCCGCGGGCGACGACGATGTCGGTCGAGGAATGGGCGACGATGCTGACCACGATGGTCAGCGCGACAAGTGCGAACACCTCGTCGGCGGCCGGAATCCCGGCGGCGATCACCAGCAGCCCGTACACCACGGATGCGAATCCCTTGGGCCCGAACCACATCGCGGCCAGCTGCTCGCGCCGGGTCAGGCGGGCGCCCAGGAACGACACCCACAACGCCACCGGACGGGCCAGCACCAGGGCGAGTACGGCGAACACCCATTCCTGCCAGCCGAACCCGCCGAAGAACGCCGGCCCGAGCAGCGCTCCGAACACGAGCAGCGCGGCGAGCTTGAGGATCTCGGCGACCAGCTCACCGAACTGCTCGAAGGCCTCCCGTTCCTTGCGTCCGATGGTTGCCACGGTGACGCCGGCGGCGAACGCCGCCAGGAACAGGTTGGCGTGCGTGGTCTTGCCGAGGGCGAGGACCAGCAGCCCGATCGCGACCGCGTTCAGCGGCGCGTACTGCCGTGACACCGCGAACCAGCGGGTGCGTTCCAGCCGGATCGCGACCCAGGGCACGACGATGCCGATGGCGATGCCCAGCAGCAACTCCCAGCCGATGGTGGCCAGGTGCAAATCGTCGGAGTCGGCCGCCAGCGCGAGCAGCACCACGACGAACGGCAGAGCGAGACCGTCGTTCACGCCCGACTCGACGTTCAGCAGCTGCCGCAGCCTCCCGGGCACCTTGTCGTTGCCCACCAGCGCCGCGGCGAACACCGGATCGGTCGGGGCCAGGATCGCCCCGACCAGCAGCGCCTCCACCCAGCCGAGCCCGACCACCACGTGGGCCAGCACCGCGGTGACGAGCAGGGTCAGCGGCAGCCCCCAACCGAGCGCCCGGCCGGGCAGCCGCCACGCCGAACGCAGATCCGCCCACCCGACCCGCATGCCGTCGGTGAACAGCACAGCGAACAACGCGAGCTCGGCCAGCGAGGCCACCACCGGCGTGGTGGCCTCGATGCTGACCAGGCCCAGCATCCCGTCGCCGACAAGGAATCCGGCGACGAGGAACAGCACCGCCGTGGACAGCACGGTGCGGTGCGCCAGGGCGGACAGCAGCACCGCCAGCAGCAGCACCACGGCGAAGACCAGAAGGAGTGCCATCACGTCGTCCTGTCCGTCCGGCTCCGACGCGGCCGGCGCCCGATCACGCTAAGCGCTCGCCGCTGTGCCGGGAAGCCGGTGCGCGCGGTGGTGCGGTACCGTCGGTCGCGGTGTGCCGGGAAGTCTGGTCGGCGAGGTCGTTGTCCCGTCGTCGGCGAGGGGTGGCCGGTGGGGTCGTCCGCGGTGCGCACCGAGAATCTGACCAAACGCTACGGCCGGCTGACGGCGCTCGACGGGCTCCATCTCGAGGTCGGCGCCGGCGAGGTGTGCGGTTTTCTCGGCGCCGGAATCGCGGCATGGACGGGCACGGCCGTCGTCGACGCCGGACTCCCCGTCGGCGCGGCACTGGCCGGCGCCTGGAACGTGCTCCCGGTCGCCGTCCTCAGCTGTGGCGCCGCCGTACTGGCCGCCGGTGTCGCGCCCCGCGCCGTTCTCGCGGTCTGTCCCCGTTCACCCACCTCGCCACGGTCCCCGACCGGCCGGTCAACTGGCCCGCCGCCGCAGTCATGACCGGCATCGGGCTGGCCGCCATCGGCGCCGGCGCCGCCGGCTACCGGCGGCGGGACCTGCTCCGATAGCGTGCGTGCGTGGGGTGTTCAGATCGGAAGGACGATGCCATGGCCCTCCGGCCTGAACTCGAACCGTAGATGGCTCGCATCTTCGTCACCGGCTCAGCCCAGGGTCTGGGCCGGTCGGCCGCCGCGAACCTGCTCGATGGCGGTCATCAGGTGGTCGTCCACGCACGCGATCGGCATCGCGCGGACGCGCTGGCCGATCTCGCCGGCCGGGGAGCGGCCGTCGTCATCGGCGACCTGGCGAGCGTCGAGCAGACACGCCGGCTCGCCGAGCAGGTCAACGATCTGGGCCGGATGGATGCGGTCATCCACAATGCCGGGGTCTACGGCGAGAGCCGCCGCAACCCCGGCCCCGAAGGGCACCCGCGGACGCTGGCCGTCAACGCGCTGGCCCCATATCTGTTGACCGCTCTCATCGAGCGGCCGGACCGCCTGGTCTATCTCACCAGCGACATGCACATGGGCGGTGACGACAGCCTGCTCGACCTGGACTGGACCGCCCGCCGGTGGAACGGCACCCAGGCCTACTGCGACAGCAAACTGTTCGTCACCGCCCTGGCCTTCGCGATCGCCCGCCGATGGCCCGCGGTGAGGAGCAACGCCGTGGATCCCGGTTGGGTGCCCACCCGCATGGGCGGCCCGGGCGCGCCGGACGACCTGGAACAGGGACACCTCACCCAGGTGTGGCTGGCGGTCGGCGACGACGCCGAGGCTGCCCGCAGTGGGCAGGTCTGGCATCACCGTCGCAGAGCCCGAGCGGCAGCCGCCGCTCGCAGCGTCGACTTCCAGGACAGGCTCCTCGACCGGCTGGCCGAACTCACCGCGGCCGACCTGCCGGACGGGCCCGGCGGAACACCGTGAGGTCCACATCAGAGCCGACCCGTGGAACGGGCCGGCTCTGGTGTGGCGCGGTTCAGCTGCGGGTGAGCGTGTAGCTCCCGGAGCCGTCCTTGGTCACCACGACGACGCCGTACCAGGCCGTCACCGTCGGGGTGAACGTGATCTGCTGGAACGCCCCCGGGCCGGCCGTTGTGGACGAGGCCACCGCCGCGGCCCGTCCCTGCACCCAGCTCGTCGGGTTCGTCGGGTCGCTGAAGAGCAGGAACAACTCGCACTCCTGACCGTTCAGTGGCGTCAGGCTGATCGTCGCCGGCGTACCGGCGGCCAGCATCGTGTCCCGGACCGCCACGACACTCTGCGGTCCCATGGCGACGTTGACCGTACCGACCGGCAGCTGCTGCGCGCCCTGCGCGAACTCCACCTGGTACGGGCCGGAACCGCTGTACCGGTAGATCCGCGGGAAATAGGCACCGGTCGGGCGGCGGTTCGTGTCGACGGCGACGAAGTCCACAGTGGAGCCGCCGTACGCACTGTTCGCCAGCAGCGTCGTCTGCGCGCGGTCGGAGAACATCTGCAGGTCGTAGTCCGCGCCGGACGGCGGCCGGACCGCGACCACCGACCAGTACGGGGTGTTGGTGATGGCGAGGTAGTTGTGCGGTGGGTTGGGCGTCGGCCGGGACAGTGGCTGGTAGTC
>Ga0111539_10010151_pt1 | contig 11868 bp, 5 predicted proteins | sample RhiMethybrSRZTD1_FD_79667 | JGI IMG/M metagenome (GOLD analysis project Ga0111539, IMG submission 79667) | Populus rhizosphere microbial communities from Tennessee, USA - Rhizosphere MetaG P. TD hybrid SRZTD1 (version 2) (version 2) | ecosystem: Host-associated > Plants > Roots > Rhizosphere >...
CCGCCGACGCGAACGCGCGCCGAGGACTTCCACTGGTCCGCGCCGATCCGCTTGAAGCAGGACGCGATGGCCTCGACCGGCCCGAAGTCGATGTGGTACTTGCCGTCGCAGTCCTTGTCCGGCTTGGGCGGGCCGATGTCGTCGCCGTCGTCGACCGGGTCGTCCTCGTCATCGTCCACGTCGTCGCGGTCGTCGTGCGCGTCGCAGGCGTCGCCCTTGCCGTCGTCGTCCTTGTCCGCCTGGCCCGGGTTGGGCTTGGCCGGGCAGTTGTCGACGTCGTCGGGCACGCCGTCGTCGTCTTGGTCGGGCGGCAGCGTGGCCTGCGTGATCGGGTGGAACATCACGTTCTTGCCGCCGACGATCGTGCTGACCGCGTACCACTTGTCGGCTCCGCCGCCGCCGGGGATGTGCACCTCGGTGCCGGCCGATGACGCGACCGGCGTGCCGGGGAACTGGTCCACCGGGAACGCGTCCTCGCCCGCGGCGGGAACGCTGTAGATCTCGTAGCGGCCGGCGCCGGGAACCGCCTTCCAACGCAGCGTGCCGTCGCGGTAGCCCTTGAACCCGTAGGTCCGTTGCGGCGTGTGCTCGACCACGCCGCCGGTCCCAGCGGCCCCGCCCGCCGCGTCCGCGACGACCGAGGACAGCACGTCCAGATGCCCGCCGGCGCGCGGGATCAGGATGACGTCGTCGGTCCAGTAGGTCTGGCCCGGCGCGACCCCGTCGATCGCGAACGTGCGGCGCTGCCGCGGCTGGTAGATGAAGCCCTCGCCGTCGCCGATCGAGACGGACGGGTTGTACACGCTCGCGGCGTCGGCGCCGGAGCTGACGTTGCGCACGCCGAGGCGCACGCGGTATGGCTCGCCGCGGACCGCGGTGTCGTCGGCGTCGACCAGCACGCGCAGGGCGTCCGCGGCGCCCCAGATGCGCAGCGGCTGCGGCGTCTGCGCCGAGAGCGCGATCGGCGTGTCGAACGGCTGCAGTCGCGCGGTGTAGCTGATGGTCGGCGAATACGAGCCGGCGCTGTCGCCGCGCACGACCCAGTCGGCCCCGCGGCTGCCGCCGCCGGGGATGTCCGGGATCGCAACCGAGAGCGACTGCGGGTCGGCGGTCGGGGCGAGCGACATCCCGGCCGGGAGGTTGAGCGTCGCCTGGCCGCCAGCGAAGCGGATCTCGCTCGGCGCGAGGTTCGTGACGAGCAGCTTGATCTCGAAGAACTGCTTCATGAAGCCGCCGCCGACCGGCATGCCCATCCAGACCACGACCGGGTGGCCGTCGACCATCGCGGGCACGCCGGAGACGGTGTAGTTGCGGTCAGGACCGCTGCCGAAGTCCTTGAGCTTGAACGTCGCGCACCAGCAGTCCATGCTGCCGCCGCCACCGCCACCACCGCCGTCGTACCAGGCGCCGCCCGAACCGGATCCGACGTAGCCGCCGAGGTCCTGGCAGTCGCCGCCGGCCGAGAAGCAGAGCCGGATGTCGGTCTTGAGGACCTGCTGGTTGTCCGGGTCCTCCGGGTCGATGCCGGCCGCGCGGATCTCGTCCTCGCTCAGCTCGCGCGTCTGCACGTCGACCGCCGCGAGCTCCCCCTGCTCCATATCGACGGTGACGGTTCCGGTGCCGTCGTCGATCCGCGCGCTGGCGACCGCGGGGACGTAGCCGCCGGCGTTCACGTACACGCTGTAGCGGCCGTCGGCCAGGCCGCGCAGCCGCGCGCGACCGTCGCCGCCGGTGCGCTCCTGGACGCGATCGCCGTGGCTGTCGTTGACGACGACGTCGGCACCCCCGATCAGCCCGTTCTCCTCGCGGACGGTCACGTAGAGCCCGCGGCCGTCATCGCGCTCGTCCACGCGGACCGCCACCTCGTCGCTGTCGGTCTCGCCGTCGGCGGTGACCGTGAGCTTGGCCGTGTAGCGACCGGGATCGGCGTACTCATGGGTGGCGCGCGCGGTCGTCGCGCTCGCGCCGTCGCCGAAGTCCCAGCGATAGCTGTCGATCGTCGCGACCGGGCGCGAGGCGCGACCGTCGAACGCCATCGCGCTGTCCTCCTCGCCGCGCAGATCCTCGCCGCCGACCGCCTTCAGGCCGACCTTCTCGAAGCGCGCGGACACGCCGCGGCCACCGTTCATCGTGACCGTGCAGTCGCCGAGGCCCTGGCACTCCTCGACGTCCTCCCAGCCCTCGAACGTGGACCCCGGTGCGGGCACGGCGGTGAGGCGCACCGCTCCGCCGCGCAGGAACGACGCCGTGCACTCCGGCGCGCTGCAGAGCAGGCCCGCCGGGGAGCTCGTGACCGTGCCGGCGCCCTCGCCGCGCAGCCTGACGGCGAGCTCGGCGGTGAGGTGCGTGCTGAGCACGGCGCAGACGACGTGGGCGCCGCCCGCGACGGGAACGTTCAGCCCGTTGGCGTGCGCGGTCTGCGCGACGATGCCGCCTGAGCCGTCTCCGTCGCGGCACACGATCGACGGGTCGTAGTGGTCCATCGTCGTGGCCGCGCCGGCGCCGACGGCGACCACGTGCATGCCGGCGCCCACCGTCTGCGGAGCCGAGCCCTGGCCGTTGCGGGCGCCGGACTTGACCTTGGCCGAGTCGACGAACAGGTTGAAGCGGCCGAGGTCCGCGGCCGGCTCCGTGGCCAGGCGTACCGCGAGCGAGCCGGTCGTCGGCACGGGGACCGTCGGCGTCGTGGCGACGACGTCGACCGTGCGTTGCGCCGAGTTGCCGTCCTGGTCGGTGACCATGACGTGCGCGTGGTAGACGCCCGGCTCGGTGTAGGTGTGCGGGCGCTCGATCTCGTCGTACGGCGGCGCGATCGTGCCGGTCTGCGGCGGCGTGCCGTCGCCGAAGTTCAGCGTGTAGTCGAGCGGCCCGACGCTATCGGTCGCGTGGATGGCGAGCGCGCTCGCCAGCGGCGCGTCGCCGTGCGCGGGATCGGCGGCGAGCGTGACCTCGGGCGCGACGTCGGAGATCGTCACCGTCGCCCGGCCGTGCCAGGTGCGGGTGACCTGCCAGCCCGTCTCGCCTTCCATCCAGCCCCAGTGGACGGCGTAGTCCAGCTCGGCTTCGCCGTTGTCCATCGCGGTCGTGTCGATGGCCGTGCGGAACAGGCCGTCGTCGGCGCGGTAGGCGTCCTCGCACGTGCCGGCGAGGCAGAAGCGGACGCGGAACGGCTGCTCGGGATAGTCGTCGGGGACGCGCACGACGAACGCCTGCTGGCGGGACAGCGTGTCGCCGTCGCGCGGTGTGACGAGCTCGCCGGGCGGGCGGGTCTCGAGCCGCACGGTCTGCGAGCCGGTCGTCTCGTCGCCGGCGTCGACCGCGCGGAGGCGGATCTCGTAGACGCCGCCGGGCAGCGGGTCGCCCGGGACCCACTCGTCGCAGTCGCCCTCGGCCGGCGGCTCCTCTGCGTCCGGATCGACCTCGCAGTCGTGAGGCACGACGTGGCCGTCGCGCCGGCCGTCCCAGCTCACGACCTGGTTCCCGGTCGAGATGTCGTCGTCGAGGATCGTGCTGACCGTCTCGCCGGCCTGGTTGACGACGGTCGCGGTGACGTGGGCGGGGCGGTTGAGCTGGAAGCGGGTGTCGAACGACCCGCCCCCCATGAACCACGCGTCCTCGGTCTCGTCGACGCTGATGTGGAGCGGGTCGGCGATGGTGACCGCGACGCCGGGGCTGCGGTAGCTGTGGTCGAGGTCCCAGGCGTCGCGCCAGTGGACGTCCGCCGTGAGCTGCCAGTCGCCCTGAGCGCGGTTCTCGTCGCTGAGCGTCGCGGTCGCGATCCCGTCGGCGTCCGGCTCCGCGGAGCCGACGAAGCACTCCCAGCTCGGGCCGTCGCAGCGGTAGAAGTTGACGCTGGCCACGTCGACGGCGGGGTCGGCCTCGAACGTCACGTCGAACGGGCCGGACAGCGTGGCGCCCGCGGTCGGGGCGGTGATCGTCCCGGGCAGCGTCGTGACGACCTGGAGCTCGCCGCTCGACGTGCCGGTGCCGCCGTCGCTGTCGGTGGCGGTGATCGTCCACGTGTAGATCCCGTCCGGCACGACGTCACCGTCGTCGTCGCGGCCGTCCCAGGTGAACCAGCTGTAGTCGGCGGTTGCCGGGACGTCGTCGAGATGGCGGAGGATCGTGCCGCCCGCGGAGGCGAACGTGATGTCGAGCGTCGCGTCGCGGCTGATCGAGAAGCCGACCTGGGCGGTGTCCTCCTGGCCGTCCCCGTTGGGCGTGAACGCGCCGATGCCGAAGCCGTTGCCGAACTTCACCGGGTTGTTCACGTGCACGGGCAGCGTGACCGGCCAGCTGTGGGGCGCCCCGTAGGCGTCGTTGAACCGCACGCTCGCGATCAGCGCGTTCTGGCCGTCGATCATCTTCGACGAATCGATGTCGGTGGGCCAGCTGCCGTCGAGGTCGGCGTAGTAGGCGGTCCCCAGTGCGCACTGGCCGGGCAGGCGGTTCGGGCAGGTGCCCGTGTAGTCGACGTAGTTGACGTTCAGGCCGGTGCGCGGAACGAACGCGACGCGCTCGGTGCCCGTGAGCGCGTGCCCGGGGGCGGGGGCGACGAAGGCGCCCACGAGCTGCGTGTCGATCGCGACGCTGCGGATCGTCATCGTGGTGCCGGCCGCGTTGGTGGCGGCGATCTCGATGTCGTACTCGCCGTCGGGCATGGCCGCGCCGTTGCTGTCCGTGCCGTCCCACGGGACCGAGACGTACGAGTCCTCGTGACCGCTGAGCAGCGTCTTGATCGCGTTCCCGTTGCCGTCGAGCACGCGGACGGTGATGTCGGCGTCGCCGTTCGCGAGCGTCACGTTGGTGGTCGTGACGTCCTCGACGCCGTCGCCGTTGGGGCTGAACGCGGCGTCGCGGGTCAGGCCGGTGAAGCGGATGGGATTGAGGACGGTGACCGGGGCCTCGGCGACGTAGGAGTGCGACTGGTTGAAGCCGTCACGCCAGCTGAGCTGCGCCTGCACGCGGTTCGCGCCGTTGGTCATCCGCGACGAGTCGAAGCGGTAGCTGTAGCTGCCGTCCGGGTTGCGGGGCACCGAGGGCGTCGAGAGGAGGCCGCCGGAGTAGGCGCGGAAGAAGACCGAGGAGACCGTGTAGCCCGGCGCTGGGACGAACCGCGCGTCCGCGTCGCCGGCCAGCGACGCGCCGGGCACCGGGGCGGTGAGCTCGCCGGGCGTGCCGCGCAGGATGCCGATGCGGCCCGTCGCGGTCGCGACGGCGCCGCCGGTCTCGGCGCGGATCGTGTACCGGTACTCGCCCGGCGGCGCCTCGAGGCCGGCGTCGTCGAGGCCGTTCCACGTGAACGCGTTGTCGCTCCACGCCTCCGGCTGCGCCGCGTGGCTGAGGACCTTGCGGACGACCGTGCCGTTCGTGTCGGTGATCGTCACGTCGACGCTCGCGGCGTTGGACAGGCCGTAGGTGACGCGTCCGATGTCCTCGCTGCCGTCGCCGTTGGGTGTGAAGTAGCGGTCGGTCGAGAGGTTGCGCACCTCGAGATCCGCCGCCTGCGCCGGTGCCACCAGCGCGCACCACGCCATCGCCACCAGCAGGCCCCTGCGCGTCCAACGATTCACCTTCGTCCTCCGTGACTCCCGCAATCCTCAGCCGCTGCCCACGGCCACCGCCGAGCGCCACGGTAGGTGGCGCCGCGGCGCTCCACAAGAGGTCTGGACGAACGTTCAGGAGCTTCGACCGGCGCGGCGGCGCCGCACGCGATCGCCGCGCGGGCCGGCCATGCGGCCCGTCAGCTCGCGCGTCGTGACCTCGAGCGCGCCGAGTTCGACGGCCTGTTCGCGCAGGTGCGTCGGGAGGTCGTAGTGGTCGCCCTGGAAGCGGCTGCGGGGGATGCCCAGCTGCGCCGCGAACGCGTGCAGCTCGTCGTAGCCGGTGTCGCTGACGAGGTGACACCAGTGCCGGAACGGCAATCGCGTGTGCGGGTATTCGCGCAACTCGTCGACCAGGACCGCCATTGCGCGCGCAATGGTGACTCAAGGCGGCGCCTCGCGCGGCCGAAACCCCGAGTGGGATGTCCCTCCTGAAGCTCATCTTCGGCCGCCGCCCCGCGTCCCCGCCGGCGCCGCCCCCGCCGCGCGGCGATTCGCTGACCCTCACGGGGACCGGCCTCGCCGACGCCGATCTGTCCCAGCCGGCGACCGTCACGGTCAGCTTCGGTGACCGCACCTTCACCGCCACGGCCACGCGCCGAGGCATCGGCTACCCGACCGAGTTCGCCCTCACGGACATCCACGAGCTCGTGGCCCCCGAGCCCGTCGCACCCGCGCCGCCGCCCCCGCCGCCCGCGCCCGAGGTCGTCGCCGAGCCCGAGCCCGTCTCCGAGCCCGTCTCTCCGCCCGCGCCTGAGCCCGCGGTCGTCGCCGAGCCTGAGCCTGCCGCTGAGGTCGTCGCCGACGAGCGTGAGATCGCGGTCGTGCGGCGGCCGATCACCGACGGCGAGGGTGCCATCGTGGGCTACGAGCTCGTTGCCGGTGGCGACGGTGTTCAGGGGACCGCCGGGCTGCTGGTCGACGTGTTCGGCGACGTCGGGATCGAGCGGCTCGCCGGGAGGCATCCCGCGTGGGTGCGGATCTCGCCCGAGTTCCTGCTCGAGGTCGGCACGCCGCCGGTGCGGCCCGACCGCGTCGTGCTGCAGATCACCGCGCAGCCGGTCAGCGACGAGGTGCTCACCGCACTGCGCCGCCTGCAGTTCAGCGGCTACGTGCTCGCGCTCGAGGGCATCGAGCCGCGGCTGCTGCAGGTCTGCAGCACGGTCAAGCTCCCGCTGGCGAGCGCCGGCGACCACGACCTCGAGGCGATGCGTGCGCGCGGCCTCGAGCTGGTCGCCACCGAGGTCGCGACGCCCGAGGAGCTGGCCGCCGCCCGCAACCTCGGCTTCAGCAAGTTCCAGGGCGACTTCTTCGCCCAGCCGGACCTCACGCGCCGCCGCCGTGTCGGCACCGGCGGTCTCGACTCCCTGAGCGCGCTCGCCGCCGTCATGGCCCCCGACGCGTCGTTCGAGGAGCTCGAGGCCGCGATCAGCTCCGACGTCGGCCTCAGCCTCAAGCTGCTGCGCTACGTCAACTCCGCCTTCTTCTCGCTGCCCCGCACCGTCGAGTCCGTCCGTGAGGCGCTGACGCTCCTCGGCACCGCCACCGTTCGCCGCTGGGCGATCGTCGTCGCGCTCGCCCAGGCCGCCGACGCCGCTCCCGACATGCTCGTCGAGCTGGCCCTCCAGCGCGCCCGCATGTGCGAGGTCCTCGGCGGCAGTCGCGAGCTCGACGCCCACGACGGCCACTTCACGGTCGGCCTGTTCAGCGTCGCCGACGCGCTGCTCGACCTCCCGATGGAGGAGATCCTCGAGGAGCTCCCGTTCAGCGACGAGATCCGCGCCGCCCTGATCGACCGCCAAGGCCCGAAGGGCGCGCTGCTGGACCAGGTCGTCGCCTACGAGCGCGGCGACTTCCCGACGGACGACGGCAGCCTCAAGGGCGCCTACGGCGAGGCCGTCGAGTGGGCCGGCGGCGCCGCGAGCGCGGCCGCCGCCTAGCCTGGATCCAGGCCGCTCACGATCGCGCTCGCCCGATCAGCCGGATCCACGAGCTGACGACGTAGATCGTCGAGACGGTGAGGAACGCCGCGCCCAGCACCGCGCGGATCTGATCCTCCGACCACGACGTCCGCTTGGCGGCGGGCGGCGCCACCCGATCGGCGATCGCCGCACGCCACGTCGAGAGCCCGGCCTGTCCCAGTTCAGTTGTGCTCGTCATGCACCGGGGCTACCCGGTCGACACGAACCGCATATTCGGCTCGCCGCCGACCAGCCCGGTGCCGCCGATCGTGCACGACCCGCCGCGCGGCGTGCCGTTGTTGAACGCCTGCCGCAGACACGACCGCAGCGCCAGCTGGCCCCAGTAGCTCGGGTGCCCGTCCTCTTGGATCTGGTACGGCGGGAAGATCGCGGAGACCGTGCGGATCTGGCTCACCCACTCGGTCTGGTCGACCGCGCTGGGTGACGTCCACGAGGCGATGCCGCGCTCCTCGAGCAGCCCGACCGTGTTCTCGCACAGCCGCCGGCCGACGAGCGCGTTGGTCATGTCCACGATCTTCACGTTGCCCAGTCCGCTCGCGGTCGCGGCGTTGCGCAGCGTGCTGTTGAACGTGCTCACCACCGTGTCGTTGGCCCAGTCGGCATCGCGGTTCCAGACGCCGCAGCCGCCGATCGTCTGGCGCGTGAACCCGGTCTGCGGATAGCGGAAGCCCGAGCCGCGCGGGATCGGCGACGAGTAGGTCTGGACCAGCAGCGTCCACTGCGAGTCGGCGTAGCCGGCGTTGACCATCGCCTGGCGCACGTTGAGCATCGCGCCCTGCACGTTGGCCGTCTCGGTAGCGATCCGCGTCGGCGTGAACCGCGACCTGATGTCCGAGTCGTCGTTGCAGTAGTTCGGCCACCACGACGGCGAGGTCAGCCAGTCGGTCACGCACGCCTGCACGATGTCGGCGAAGCCGTAGTTGTTCGCGCCGATCAGCAGCGTCACCGCGCGGACGTTGTTCGCCGTCGCGTAGCGCTGGAGCGCGAGCGCCTGGCCGACGCGCCCCGACGAGTCCGAGTAGAAGTCGATGCCCGGCTTGAAGTCGCTGCCGCCGGCGTTCGTGTACGTGCGCGCGCCCGAGCACGCGAGGTTGGCGGACTTGAACGCGCTGCCGCCGATGTGCACCTCGGCCGCCTTCGAGCGATGACAGCCGCGGATCGCCTCGCCGTTCGCGGTGTCCCAGTAGGCCGTCGACCCGAGCGCGTCCACGCGCGAGCTCGAGCTGTTCGTGTTGCCCGCCCAGCGGCCGGCCTCGCCCGAGATCGCGGAGTCGCCGAGCGCGACGATCGCCGGCTTCCCGACACCCGGCCCATCCGCCCACGCAGGGGCACCGAAACAGCACAACAGGACAGTGGTGAGGAAGAGGATCCGGCGCATGGCGCCGGATCCTCTCACGCGCGGGCGCTACACGGTTTCGAGTACGCGCGACTCGACGCGGCCGAGCTCCGGCCGTGCCAGGTAGAAGCCCTGGCCGCAGCCGACGGCCAGGTCCATCAGGCACTCGAGCTCGTTGCCGGACTCGATGCCCTCCGAGACCACGATCGCGCCGACGTCGCGTGCGAACGCGACGATCGCGGAGGCGAGCGACTGGCGCACCGGATCCTCGTCGATCCCGCACACGAGCGAGCGGTCGAGCTTGAGGATCTCGGGGTTCACGCGCGTGACGTGGCGGAACGAGGCAAAGCCGGAGCCGACGTCGTCGACCGCGACTCGCACGCCATGCTCGCGCAGCCGCCCGAGCGCGACGTCGAGCTCGGCGTAGTCCTCGACTGCGTGGTGCTCGGTAATCTCGATCACGAGCGGGCGCGAGTGGCCGTGGCGGGCGACGATGTCGAGCAGCTCGTCCTGGCTCAGCACCGCGGGGGAGACGTTGAGCGCGAGATACAGGCCGTCCGGCAGGCGGCCCTCCGAGCGCAGGGCGAGCTCGACGATCGCCAGCTCGAGCTCGGGCCCGAGCCCGAGCGCGTGCGCGTCGAGGAACGTGCGCTCGGTCGGGAGCTGGTTGCCGTCCGCGTCCTTGAAGCGCGCGAGCGCCTCGGCGCCGACGACGCGGCGGCTGTCGAGGTCGACGATCGGCTGCAGCGCGACGCCCAGCCCGTGCCCGTCGATCAGGCGCGCGAGCTTCTCCCGCTCGAGCTCGCGGCGGTGGCGGTCGAAATTTGCGAGCTCCTCCTCGCGCTCTGCGCGCTCGCGCTCGGCCTCGAGCCCGCGGCCCAGCTCGGTCTGCAGCTCGCGCAGCCGGTCGGCGACGGCGATGTAGCCGATCACGAGGCCGACGGCGGGGACGGCGAACTGGCCGGCGCGCAGCGTCATGCTCGCCCACCACGCACCTTCGTAGGCCTGGGCGGCGAACAGGTACGCGACCGCGTCGAGCCCCGAGAGCATCATCAGGCAGATCACGCACATCTCACCCCAGGTCGGCGCACCTTCGGCACGTCGCCACCACGCCACGGCGACCGCGATCTGGGCGAGGGCGATGAGCCCGACCACGGTGCGCACGGTGGCGTGGTAGCTGCCGTCGGCTGCCGCGAGGTCACCGAAGGGGGCGTCGGCGAGCGACGCCCAGAGCAGCAGCGCGAGGCCACCGGCGCCGAATGCGACGAGCTCGCGAGGGCGAGTGCGGATCGCAGAGACGGCGATGGCTCCGGCTGCGAGCAGTGCCACGTGCCAGATCACATAGCGGGCAGCCAGGGCATCCTCGGCCTGGCTGATCGGCCCGCCGTGCGGAGAGATGGTCGGCTGACCCAACAGCGTGGCGACCAGTCCGGCGAACGCGACGGTGACACCGGCTGACATCCACAGCAGGCGCGGATCGGCGACCGTGCGGGCGGATGCGTACAGCAGGTGGGCGACGAGCGCGGCGCAGACCGCGCCGACGGCGAGGCACGCGGGGACGGCGGCCGTCGGCTCGTCGGCGCCTGCCCCGAGGGCGACGACGAACGCGCTGACAGCCATGACCCCGCATGCGGCGAGCAAACGGACATTGACGCTGATCGGCGCCCGCATGCTCAGGAGCGGCGACATGACGTCAATAGTGGCCTTATGTTCATACTCTCAAACCCGGTATTTCGGGAAGAGCGCTAGCCTGGCGTTCGGGCGTGGCTGGGACCATCACTGACATCGCGGCGGTTGAACCGGCGTTCGTCGTCGAGCGCTTCGAGCCCGCGGGTGATCGGCTGGAGGTCGCCGGACACTGGCGCGGGCTGCGGGGGCGCCGCTTCGTGCGGCCCGTGCTCTGGCTCCATCAGGGCGAGAACCGCCGTCGCATCGTGGCCGTTCTCGACCACAAGCCGTGGGACGCGGGTGACGGCATTCCGTGGATCGCTGCGTTCCCGTGGGACGGTGCAAAGCTCGTTGCAGAGCGGGCTGAGCTCGAGGTCGGCCGCGAGCTGGTGGTCGAGCTGCCGGTGCCCGGCGGGCCCCCGGTGGCCGAGCCGCGACCGGCGGTGGCACGCCGCCCGACCGAGGTCGAGCGCCTCCGCGAGCAGCTCGCGGAGGAGACGCGCGAGCGCCGCGCGCTGCAGCGTGAGCTCGACGGCCGCGAGCGCGAGACCGAGACCTTGGCGCGCGTGCGCGCGGAACGTGACGCCGCGCGCGAGGAGGCCGAGCGCGCCCGCGCCGACGGCGAGCGCCTCGTCAACGACGAGTACCGCCAGCGCGAACGCGCCCAGGTCGCCACCGACGAAGCGGTCGCCGCGCGCGAGCTCGCCGAGCGCCAGCTCGCCGCCGCCCGCGAGGCGTACGCCGAGCTCGAGACTCGCCTCACGGCCGCTGAGGCCGCCGCCGAGCGGGTGGCCGACCATGACCGGCTCATGGCCGAGCGAGACCGTCTGGCGGCGGACCGAGATCGCCTCGCGGCCGAGCGCGACCAAGCCGTCGTGGCACGCGACCGCCTCGCCGCCGACCATGCCCCGGCCGTCGCCGAGCGAGACCGTCTCGTCGCTGAGCGCGACGCGGCGCTCGCGGCGCGCGATGAGGCGCTCGCGGCGCGTGATGAGGCGCTCGCGGCGCGTGATGAGGCGCTCGCGGCGCCCGATCAGACAGTGGCGACGCCGCCGCCGCAGGACACCGGTGAGATCGAGCGGCTCGAGCGCGACCTGGCCGGCGCGTGGGCTGAACGCGACCGGCTCGAGGCCGAGGTTCACACGGCGCGGACCGGCCGCGAGCGTGTGGAGGCCGAGCTCGTCGCCGTCCGCGGCGAGCGCAAGCGGCTCGAGCGCGAGCTCGCCGACCGTCCGCGCACGGCGCGCCGCGCCGCGCACGTCACGGCCCCCGAGAGCCG
>Ga0111539_10010152_pt1 | contig 11867 bp, 6 predicted proteins | sample RhiMethybrSRZTD1_FD_79667 | JGI IMG/M metagenome (GOLD analysis project Ga0111539, IMG submission 79667) | Populus rhizosphere microbial communities from Tennessee, USA - Rhizosphere MetaG P. TD hybrid SRZTD1 (version 2) (version 2) | ecosystem: Host-associated > Plants > Roots > Rhizosphere >...
CCGAAGCACATGGAGTGGTACGGCGCGTTCGGGCTGCTCGTGATCCTCGTGTGGCTGTGTCACGGGAGCATTCACCAGCGGCGCTGGATCCTATACCAGATCTTCCGTGAACCAACCCCACTAATGCTGACTATCGTCCCTGCCCGCGTGCCGCATTGGTTCACCGACATTCAGGGCTCGATCACGCAGATGGCCCTGCATCTGCCGATCATTCCACCGGCGAAGTAGAGGCTGAAGCCCTAAGCCCTAAGCCCTGAGTCGATCACCGAAGCCCTGAGTCGATCACCGTAGCCCTGAGTCGATCACCATCCCACCGCCTGTCCGTCCTTGCGATGGTCGGACCCAGCGCGATAGACGCCGTTCACGGGAAGGTCCTCGGTGATACTTCGGCGATCGGTAGTCGGCTCAGGCAAGTTCGGATCCCGCGTGAACAGGATGCCCTGATAGCCGCCGACCGATCCGCCGTTCGCGGCGCGGACCTCGTGTCCCTTTGCTCGGAGCGCCGCGCCCACCAGGTTGAACAGATTGGTTTCGAGCGAGAGGGTATTCCCGCTCTGATTGTGGGTGAACCGCGCAGCATCGGTCGTCATCTGGACGTTCATGCCGAGATCGATCAGGTTGACCATGTGCTGTGCGTGGGTTTCGGGCTGCACGCTGCCACCCATGTTGCCAAACGTCATCAGCGGTTGGCCGTCTTTCATCACGAACCCGGCGATGATCGAGTGGAAGGGCCGCTTGTGGGGGGCGACGATGTTCGGGCTCTTGGGATCGAGCGAGAACGCGGAGCCGCGGTTGTGGAGCACAAAACCGTACGGCGGGACGGTGGCTCGGCTGCCGTAGACGCTGAACACGCTGTGAATGAGCGACACCATGTTGCCCCAGCGATCGGCGGTGGTCAGGTAGATCGTGCCGCCCTCGAGCCCGCCGCCAACCGCCGGCTTCGCGGCGTGTTCGGGGTCGATCTTGCTGCACAAGGTCGCCGCGTACGATTTCGAGAGCAGTTCCTTCACCGGTACCTGCGAAAACTTGGGGTCGGCGTTGCGCGCCTGAAGGTCTGAGTACGCGAGCTTCTTGGCTTCCACGAGCAGATGCCAGTACATCGGATCCGACGGCCCAAGCTTCGTCAGGCTGGTGTTGAGCTTCGGCACACACACTTCGAGAATATTCAGCATCTCGAGGGCCGCGAAGCCCTGCCCGGGCGGCGGCAATTCGAACACGTCGTAGCCGTGGTAGTTGGTGGAGATCGGATCGATCCACTCCGATTGGAAGTCGGCGAGGTCGGCCGCGGTCATAACGCCGCCGTTCGCCTGAACTTTTTTCACGATCGCTGATGCGATATCCCCTTTGTAGAACGCATCCCGACCCTGCTTCTGGATCAGTCGAAGCGCGGTGGCAAGTGCCGGATTGCGGATGATGCTGTACAGCGCCGGCGCCGCCTCGCCTGCGAGGAAGGTGAGCTTCGAGTCGGGATCGTTGCGAAGCCCGTTGACCGCTCCACGCAGGTCGGCGGCTCGTCGCTCCGCCTGTCCCCACCCTTCGTCGGCGATTCGGGCGGCGCGTTCAAAGGTATCCTTGAATGTCAGGGTACCGAAGCGCTTCAAGAGCGCGTCGTACCCGGAGATCGCACCTGGCACCGTCGCTGAGTTCACCCCGTTGCCGGGCATGCTCCTCACCTTCAGTTTCTCGGTGAAGAATTCTGGCGTCCAGCCCGCGGGTGCCCAGCCACCCGAATTCAGCGCGTACAGCTTCTTGTCTTTGGCCGACCAGACCAGCGCGAAGAGGTCGCCGCCGATCCCGGTGTCGTTCTGCGACGTGACATCGAGGACGGCGCCGGCGGCCACGGCGGCGTCGATTGCATTACCGCCCTGACGCAAAATATCCAGCCCCGCCTGCGCCGCCAGCGGATCGCTGGTCGAGACGATCCCGTGGCGCGCGATGACTTCCGAGCGCCCCTGGCCCAGCCACCCTTGTGCCCGAGACCCCGGCACCGCCTTGATGTCAGCGGTGGGCGTCGGCTTGTCGGCCGACGGGATGCCGAAAGGGTTCGGCGACTGGGCGGTTCCGACAGCAGCCCAAACGGCAACGGTCAGCGCGGCCACGAACACGGATCGGCGGTAGTTGGATCGCATGCAGTTCTCCCGTGAATATCGGCAATCGTCTCGTACTTCCTCGAGCGCGACGAGTGAATTCTACGCCAGGGGATCCACGTTAAGATTCCCGACGTGTGGACGGTCCTGACGCAAGCCTTGAAAGCTTGGAAGAGCGCCAAAGCGATCGCGCTCCTCGCGGTGATTGCCTTTGCTGTCGGCATCGGCGCGACGACGGCCATCTTTACGGTCGTCAACCAGGTGATGCTCAAGCCGCTGCCGTATCCGGAAGGCGACCGGTTAGCCGCGCTGTTTGGTGCGAAGCTCAATGAACCCGGGCGGCTCGCGTCGAACACGGTGCCCGATCTGTTGGAGTATCAGCAGCGTACCACCAGCTTCGACGTGTTCGGCTGGTTCCTCCTGAACAACTTCAATCTGACCGCTCCGGGCGAGCCGCAGTATGTCGACGGAGCGGCCGTCACACCGTCGCTGGCGCAGCATCTCGGCGTCAACCCCGTCAGCGGGCAGTGGTTCACAGACGACAGTGGTGCGGTCATTTCCGATGCGCTGTGGAGACGACTGGGCGCCAATCCAGGCATCGTTGGTCAGCCGATCACCCTCAGCGGACGCCGCCTCACGATTACGGGCGTCATGCCTCCCGACTTCCGTCTACCGGTCAGCGGCCCAGGTGTCGGTTCGATTCAGAGCGACATCTGGACCTATCTCGATCCGCTCGGCAGAGCACCAGGTTCGAATGAGGGCGCCTTTTTCGCTTACGCGAGGCGAAAGCCTGGTGTGACGTTGGCTCAGGCTCAAGCCGATGTGAGGCGCGCTGCCGTTGAGATCGCGAAACTCGACCCCGCAACGCACCCCTTCTATACGGGGCAGCTGAACGACTTGCGCGAGATGACCTACAGCGATCTCCGGTCGACGTTGCTGCTGTTGTTCGGCGCCGCAGGACTGCTGCTGCTCATTTCCTGTGCCAACGTTGCCACGCTGCTCCTGGCCCGATCAGTGGCCCGGGCTCGCGAGACCGCGATTCGTGTGGCGCTCGGCGCCTCTCACGGTCAACTCGCCCTTCGATATTTTGTCGAAGGAGCGGTCCTGGCGGTGGCGGGCGGGATCGCAGGTGTCGTGCTGAGCGTCGCGCTGGTTCGGCTCATGGTCTGGATTGGATCCGCTTATCTGCCAGCGAGGGAAGAGATTGCCGTCGACTGGAAAGTGATCGTGTTCGGGCTCGGTATCGCCTTTCTGGCGAGCGCGCTGTCGAGCCTGGCTCCGTTGTGGCAGGCGGTCCGGACGGCCCCGAACGACGTGCTCACAGAAGGCGTGCGCGCATCGGTTGGCGCCGGCATCCGCCGATTGTCACAAACACTCGTCGTCGCCGAGATTGCGCTGGCGTTCACGCTCCTCGCCGTGAGCGCCGTACTGGTCGCTCATCTTCGTCAACTGACGCAGATATCGCCGGGCTTCGAACCCGATCAGCTGCTGACGTTCGAGCTCACGCTCGCGGACGCGTCGGCGTCTTCTCCGACACGGGCGTTATTCGAGACGCGGCTGATCGAAGCCATCGAGGCGGTTCCGAGTGTTGGCGGCGCGGCGTTGGCCAGCCAGCTGCCACTCGGTGGGTGCTGCTTCGGTGGCACCATCCACCCGGAAGGACGAAGCCCAAGTGAGGATCGAGCCGAGCGGGTGAGTTTCGTCCTGATCAGTCCGGGGTACTTCCGGACCATGGGGATTCCGCTGCGCCGCGGCCGGGTGCTCAATGAGGGTGACGCGCGAGAAGGGCTGCTGTCCGTGGTCATCAACGAGACGGCCGCGAATCGATATTGGCCGGCGAGCGATCCGGTGAGTGCGTATGGGCGGCTGAACCAGCCTGACGGCGATCGGTTTCAGGTGGTTGGCGTGGTCGGCGATGTCAGGAACGATGGATTGAACAAACCACCCGAAGCGGAGATCTACCTGCTCAGCGCCACGCACGCGATGAACCCTCTGTATTTCGTGGTGCGATCGCCGCTGCCGATGGAACGTCTCGTGCCAGACGTTCGACGCGCGGTTCAGGGCATCGACCCTTCGTTACCGATTCACGACCCGACGCTGATGAACCAGTTCGTTCAAGAGGCTCTCCAACTCGAACGCGTGGGATCGCTCACGATGATCTCCTTCGGGGCGGCGGCGCTGTTGATGGCGACTCTCGGCATCTACGGAGTCGTGTCGTACTCGGTGCGCCAGAGAACGGTCGAGATCGGTACTCGCATGGCGCTCGGGGCGGTTGGCCGCGACGTGTTGGCGCTCGTCGTGGGTGGCGGCATGAAGATGGCGGTGTATGGCGTGGCACTCGGCGGCGTGGCCGTGGTCGGCGCCGCGTGGCTGCTCGTCCGCTACTTCGAGATTCGCGATCTAGGCTGGCTGCCATTTGCGTCTTCAACCGGCGTCGTGGCGCTCGTCGCGGGCGCCGCGTCTTTCTCGCCGGCGTGGCGGGCGACGCTGCTGTCTCCAATGGTGGCCATTCGCAACGAGCCAGGATCGATCTGGCGCTCCATCGTCAGCGACATGGCCCGATCGGCTTCCGACTCAGAGGATGCGACGGGCATTGCCGACGGCGTACTGCTGACTGAGTTCGTGGCCGCCGCCAGGAGCGCCGATTCATTTGCGGAAGCGCTTCAACTCGCTTTGCACACACTGAGCCGCAAGCTCGGAGCGCAGTGGGCTGTGTTGCTGGAGAAGAGGTCAGCTCAGGACTATCACGGTGTGACGGCGACGGGAGCATTGGGACTGGCCGACTGGTCCCTGCCCGCCCAGGGCTTCCTCCTGAATCGATTCCAGGCCTATCCGTTCCCCCTTCCGTTCAGCAGCAGCGAGTTCGAGGTGCTGGTGCGGTGGGCCGGTGAACACAAGCCCGCACGACTCGCCGAAATCGAGACCCTGAGGGACGCCTCGGTTCGGATGGCGGTGCCGCTTCGGACGAAGAAGGAATTCCTCGGCGTGCTGTTGCTCGGTCCGCCAACCGAACGCGACCAGTACGGAGCGGCGGACGTACAGGTGCTGGTCAACTGTGCGGACCAGTTCGCGCTCATGATGGAGAACGCTCGATTGACCGATCGGGTTGTCGAGCAGGACCAGCTGCGGCGTGATCTCGCACTTGCCGCGGAAGTTCAAAAGCGGCTGCTCCCCGAGCAGCCGCCACTCATGAATCTCGCGCAGCTCGCCGCCGTCAGCGTCCCCGCCCGGGGCATCGGCGGCGACTATTACGACTTCATCGACGCCGGCGACCATCAGATTGGTATCGCCCTGGCCGACGTTTCGGGCAAAGGCGTGGCCGCCGCGCTGATCATGTCGGCGCTGCATGCCTCGCTCCGGATCATCTCCACTGAGGGCAGCCTGTCTCTCCCCGAGCTGGTTGCGAAGGTGAACCGGTTCCTCTTCCGCTCAACACCGTCGAACAAGTACGCCACGTTCTTCTACGCGCAGGTCGACGGCAAAAGCCTCACGCTGCGCTACGTCAATGCCGGCCATAATCCGCCCTATCTCGTGCGAGCTGATGAAATCCAGGAGCTGGCCACGGGCGGAGCCGTGGTCGGGATGTTTCCCGAGATGAGCTACGAAGAAGCGACGATCAATCTCCAGCCGCACGACGTCCTCGTGGCCTTTACTGACGGCGTGACCGAGGCGCAGAGTCCGGGCGACGAGGAGTTCTCCGAGGACCGGCTGAAGGATCTGCTGCGTCAGATCGTGCACTTGCCAGCGCAGGAGATTTCCGCGCGCATTGCGGCCGCCCTGCGAGACTGGATCAAGGACGCCGACCAATATGACGATCTGACGTTCATCGTCTTGAAGGTAAACTAGCCGCCTTCCGCCGGACGAGCCCTGACCGTCAGCACCGGACAGCCCGCGCTCCGGACGACTCGTTCCGCGACGCTGCCGGCGATGAGATGGCCAACCATTCCGCGACCGTGTGTCCCCATGACGATGAGATCCACATGTTCCTCGGCTGCGCACTGCACGATGGCGACCGCCGGCGCCGTGGACGTCCGGAGGATGGTCGTGGCGCGGAGCGTATGGCGATCCTCCTCGTTGAGCAGGCTGTTCAATGCCTTGCGGGCGGCGTCCTCGACCTGCGCCTGAACCTCTGGGTACGCGGCGAAGACAAACTCGCTCGCATACTGTGAAATAACGTTTCCCACGACGTGCAGGAGCTGCAGCGTCGCGCCAAACGTGGCGGCCAGTTCGCGGGCATAGTCGAGCGCTGCAGCCGATGCTTCCCCGAAGTCGGTCGCCACGAGAATCTTCTTGAAGACAGCCACAGTCACCTCGGCTTTTAGATTATCGTGGAGAACGGCAAGCTGGCTAGTCAGCCCGCCAGAGTCAGTCGATGATCGAGGAGGTATGGTGTGATGGGAGACAGGACATCCTGGGAAACGTTCAAGGCCGAAGGGGAGAGCGTCCTCCACAAGGTCAAGGACCTGATTCACGAAGGAAATGTGCGACGCGTGATCGTGAGGCACCAGGGGCGCACGGTTGCCGAGTTCCCGCTCACCCTGGGCGTGGTTGGCGCCGCGCTGGCGCCGGTCGTAGCCGCGATCGGTGCCATCGTCGCTCTGGTCAAAGACTGCACAATCGAGGTGGAGCGGGCGGACGGCGAGCCTGAGAAGAAGTCGGACACCGGGGCCGGGGCTGCCTAGTTGCGCGTGGCCGCCGCATGCGGCGGCGTGCGACGCGGTCCCGGCTCGGTGCGGGGCATCGTTTCGTGTTTTCGTGTCGTGGCTCTCTGAGGACTCTGCGTTGTACGTCGTTGAACCGGGGACTCGCCTAACCGACCGGGCCGGCGGGAACCCCGAGATACCGATCGAGCCAGGCGAGAATCTCGCGCACCACCTGGCTTCGCGGCAGCGGGTCGTGCCCGGCGTCGAAGACCACGTGCCGTTTGTCGGCCGCGGCCGTGCCGAGAGATTGGAACAGCGGCTTCTGTGAGGTTTCGAACGGGAACACGTAATCGTGCCGGCCCGTCATCATCAGGGTCGGAATCGTGATGTGCGGCGCATAGTTGACCGCGTCGGTTTCAGCCGGCAGCCGTCGGTAGGTGAAGCCGGCGCTGTGCAGCACGGCGACGCGGAAGCGCGGTTCGAGCGCGAGCAGCGGCAACGGCATCGACGCGCCGAAGCTCCGGCCGTAGTACCCGATCCGGTTCATGTCGATGTCGCCACGAGTGCCGAGATAGTCGAGCGTGCGGCCGATGTCCTGCCGCCACTGCAGGAGACGTTGCCGTGTCGCGCGGAAGTAGGCCTCACCGCTCAGGCCGAGCGTTTCATCCCAGCGTTCGAATGATCCCTTGTACACGGGCAGCACCAGCGCGCGGCCGCTCTTCACGACGTAGTCGGCCGGGTAGAACGCGCTGCTCGAGGTGCGGGACTGAAAGGGATTGAGCGCCGGAAAGTAGACCACTGCCTGGTACGGTGGCTTCCCGCCGCGCGGCAGGAACACGTAGACCGCAAATCGCTCGTTGTCATATCCGGCATCCAGCGTGACGCGCTCGCGGATCGTACCGCTCGGCGTGTCGTCCCGTGCCTCGACGGGGGCGGTGGCGGCCGACGGGATGTAGGCGAACTGTTTCGCAAAGAGCGCGTAGATTTCGTTGGATACGGGACGAGCGTCGCGGTAGTCGGGTGACGTGACGTCGATCGGGGCGAGCAACGGCTCGGGAACCGGAGCGCTGCTCTCCGTTCGCATACAGCGGAATCCGTTTTCCGCTGAGCGGTCGCCAGGCGGCAGCGAAGAGGGCACGCTGAACATGTAGTCGGGATCGTGCCAGCTGCCTCCGAGAATCCATCGCCGGTCGGCCGTTGAGACGTTCCACGCCCACTCCCGGAGATTGCCGGCGATGTCGTAGGTTCCGTACGGTCCCATGCCGGCATAGCTCGCCACCGGAGCCGGGCCCTTGCCACTGAAGTTGCTCAGGGGAACGATCGCGGGGCCAAGCGGCTCGACAATCTCACGTGGTGCCAGCGCGGCCCGAGCCCAATGAAAGACGGTGGGCAGGCGTTTGTCTCGAAATGCGCAGTACGCACTGGCTTCGTACCAGCTCACGCCGCCCACGGGTTCCTCGGCCCGGCCAACTGGGAATTCTCCAAGTTCCCAGGTCGCTGGCCCAGGTCGTCCGGTGGTGTCGCGAAAACTGCCCGGCTGTCCTGCCGCCGTTGGCCAAAAGTCGGCGCGAGTGTATCCGCCGGCGTCGACAAACTCCTTGAACGCGCGATTGGTCACCTCGGTTCGATCGATCAGGAACGGAGCCACGGCCGTCGTCGTTTCGGAATTGAATCCGCTCAAGCTCACGGCGAGTTCGTCACCCGGTACGGCGACCATGCCGCCGAGCGTGCCGGCTGCGTGAAGGTCGATCGTCCGCGGGCGAAACGGCGAGGTGAGCGATTGGGCCAGATAAACAGGTTCATAACCCTCCTTCTCGATCAGGAAGCGAAATGATCCACGCGGGAGGCGGATGTCCTTCAGTGGCGTGGCGCCGAGCAACCGCCATGTCACGCCGGACGTGCTGGCGTCCGCATATGGGCGGTACGACACGCGCGCGGCCGGCGGGTTCGTGCTGATGGAGGCAACGATGGAGATGGCCGGCCAGAGGGCGGTGAGCGCCTGGTCGGCGCCCAGATGCCGCTCCGCCTCGGTTGCCAGCGCAAACGCGTCACTGTACTGGTCCTGTTGAATCAGCCGCTCGATCTGTGGGAGCGCCTGTTCGCGGGCCCATCGAACCCGGCTGCCCCGGACGATCGCCCTGGTCGTGAGCCCACCGATCACCAGCAGAGCGACAGCGGCCGCCGCCGTGAGCCACTTGCGTCGCGTGCCCCACGGGCGAACGACGGGAACGGTCAGCGCATGGGCGCGGGCCCGCGCGAGTTCGTCGGCAAATTCGCGCGCGGATCGATATCGCTCGTCGGGATCCTTCTGGAGGGCCCGGGTCACCAGGCGCGTGACAGGCTTCGGAACGTCTCGGCGGACCTTGTCGATCGACGGGGCCGGGTCGGTGAGGATGCTCTTGAACAGCGCCACCTCGTTGGGTGCCTGAAACGTGCGCGCGCCGGTCAGCATCTCGTGAAGGACGAGACCGATGGCCCAGACGTCGGTCGCCTTGCTGACCTTCCCTTCTTTGAGCAATTGCTCGGGTGCCATGTACGGAAGGGTCCCAACGGTGATGCCCGATCGCGTGGCATCGTTCGGCTCCTCGACCTTGGCCAAGCCGAAATCCAGCACCTTGACCAGGTTCGAGCCGGTGAGCATCACGTTCGTCGGCTTGATATCGCGGTGCACGATGCCGCGTTCGTGCGCACTGGCTAGTGCCTCAGCGATCTGTCCGGCGATGTCGAGCGCGTCCAGCAGGGGCAGGGGACCGCTCCGAATCCGGGTCGCGAGCGTCTCTCCCGATACGAACTCCATGACCAGGAATTCGAATCCCTCCTGGTGGCCGACGTCGTGGAGCGTGCAGATGTTGGGATGATTCAGCTGAGATATCGTGCGCGCCTCGAGTTCGAAGCGGTCACGCAGCAAAGGGTCGGCGGCCAGTTGTCCGGAGATGACCTTGATGCCCACCGTTCGGTTCAGGCGGGTGTCTCTGGCTTCGTACACCTCTCCCATGCCGCCGGCGCCGATCAGCGCGACGATCTCGTACGGTCCGAGTTTGACGCCTGGCGCAAGTGTCACGGCGTTACGCTTGCTCCTGCAACAACGCCGCGATCAACTCTTCGATACGGGCCCACATCCCCCGGTGAGTCCAGGTCGCCAGGTCGACGCGTCGACAGCGCGCGATGTCCTGTTGAAAGATCTTCTCCAGGTCGCGGGCGAGGCCGCGATCGTACACGCACACATTGGTTTCTTCGTTGAGCGCGAACGAGCGGTTGTCGAAGTTCGTCGTCCCAATCGTCGACCACACACCGTCCACGACCATCGTCTTATGGTGCAGCATCGTGTGGTTGTATTCGAGGATTTCGATCCCGGCCTTGAGCAGCGGGCCGAACAGCCGCACGCTGTTGTGCCGCGCCCACCAGTTGTCGTTGTAGATACCCGAGACCATGATCTGCACATCGACACCGCGGCGCTTCGCGTCGACCAGTGATTCAATCGCCGCGGCGTCAGGCAGGAAGTAAGGATTCGCGATCAGGATGGACTTCCGCGCGCAGATGATCGACAAGCAGTACATGATCCTGACCGTTGATGCACCATTTTCCGGCGAGCTCATGATGGTCTGGGCGGCGAGTCGGCCTGACGGCGACGAAGCCGGGTAATAGTCGAGTCCCGAGAGCAACTCACCAGTCGTTTGGAGCCAGTTCTGGGCAAATCCCGTTTGCAGCGGCGCGACTGCCGGACCTTCGAGCCTGACCTGCATGTCGCGCCAGTGCGCCGGGTCTTGGGCGTCTCCCTGCCAGTGGTCGGCAATGCCCGCGCCCCCCGTGTAGCCGATGCAACCGTCGATGATCACGGACTTGCGGTGGGTGCGGTGGTTGACGCGCCCGAGCCGGTACCAGCGAAGTGGGTTGTACCAGGCGAGCTGACACCCGCCGGCCTCCAGAATCTTCAGGATCTCGTCGCCCACCGTGGCCGAGCCCACAGCGTCGAGCAGAATCTTCACCGGAATGCCTGACGAGGCTTTCGCCGCAAGCGCCCGAGCGAACGTCATCCCGACCGACCCCGCCCAATAGATGTAGGCCTCGATGGTGATTGATGATTCGGCGCGCCGGATGTCCTCCAACATGGCGGGATAGAACTCGTCGCCATTGTTCAGGAGGTCGATCCGGTTGCCCGCGATGAAGGGCTCCCCGGTCGCTCCGGCCATGGTCGGCAGAAACTGAGGATCGTGCACACCGAATTCGTGATCCAGGCCGTAGCGGGGCGGCGTTTCGGCCGGCCCGGCGAGGTACGTCAGAACGCCAACCAGACCGGTGCCGATGGCCCAGCCCCACTTGTCGTACACCATCGCCGTGATGCACATGAGGGCCCAGGGCCACCACGACCACAACAGGCGTCGCGCGCGGGCCCAGAGAGACAGCATCCCCTTGGGACGGCGCTTTACAGGATCGGGCGCCAGGCGTGTCCGCCAACGACGCGGCACGTTTTTCTGCCGCCAGCGCCGCGGCTGATACGTCGGAAGCCGATGTCTGCTGCTGCTCACGTTGGAGGAATTATGGTCCGGGCCGCCCCCTGAATCGCCAATGGGTTCGCGCCGATAGGACTCAAGAGGTTTCCAGGCTCAATGCGTCTGTTACCAGCAATATTCGTTCTTGCCGCTCTGTCCTTCCTCCGCGTGCCCGCGGTTTATGGCCAAACAGCTGTCGGCAGCGTCAAAGGCACAGCTGTCGACGCATCGGGAGGCGTCCTTCCGGGCGTCACAGTGATTGCCATGGCCAGCGGTCGCCCGATGGCGACGACTGTTACGGACGAGGCGGGCGCCTACTTATTTGCGGCGTTGCCCGTTGGACGGGTCGAGGTCACATTTCAGCTCGAAGGTTTCGCCACGGCTGTCGAACCGCTTGCGGTCCTGCAAGGCACCGAGTCGACCCTCGTCGGACGTTTGGAGCTGGCGCACCAGTCGGAAACCGTGGTGGTACTGGGCGTTCCGATCCCGCCGCCTCCCCCTCCTCGACCCGTAGCGAAGGCCGTTCCAAGCCACGACCCCGACTCGATCTGCGGACCGGCAAAAGCCAATGGCCTGCCGGAATCGTTCGGCACGATACGCTCCCGTCGTCACGAGGGACGACAGGGTCTCTACGCGGCCGGCGATGA
>Ga0111539_10010154_pt1 | contig 11867 bp, 12 predicted proteins | sample RhiMethybrSRZTD1_FD_79667 | JGI IMG/M metagenome (GOLD analysis project Ga0111539, IMG submission 79667) | Populus rhizosphere microbial communities from Tennessee, USA - Rhizosphere MetaG P. TD hybrid SRZTD1 (version 2) (version 2) | ecosystem: Host-associated > Plants > Roots > Rhizosphere >...
CCGCCGCCTTGCGCGCGACCAACGGAAGCCGCGCGTCGAACAGCGGCGCGCCGCGCGGGCCGTCGACGCCCTGGGCGATGCGCTCGATGTCGCGCTCCACCGCGTCCAGCGCGCCGCCCGAGCGCGCGACGTTGAACAGCGCCTCCGCGTAGCGCGTGGTGACGGGATCGATCATCAGTTCCTGGCTGCCTTCTGCGCCACGAGCTCGCTGACGAGCCGGCGGTCGTCCTCGGACGTGACGCGGCGCTCGAGCACCTTGCTCGCGGCGCCGAGCGAGAGCTCGACGACCTCGTTGCGGATGGCCGCGATGGCCTTGTCCTGCTCGGCGCGGATGGCCTTGCGCGCGCCTTCGACGAGCTGCGCCGCCTCGGACTTGGCCGCATCGACGATCTCGTGCCCGCGGGTCTCGGCCTTCGAACGCGCGTCGGCGAGCACGCGCGCGGCGTGGGCCTGGGCCTCGCCCAGCGTCACCTCGAGCTTGGCCCGCGCCGCCTCGGCCTCGCGGCTGGCCTTCTCGGCCGCCGCGATGGCCTGCTCCGCCTTGGCGTCGCGCTCCTCGAGCGCGCGCGACACCGGCCCCATCACGACCGTCCAGATGAGGGGAACGGAGACGAGGAAGATGGCCCAGGTCCAGAACAGGTTGCCGCCGGCCGCGGGATCGACGGGGTTGAAGCCGCCTTCCCCGCCGGAGAGCAGCACGAGCGCGGTGACGAACGAGTGATGCATGAGAGTGCCTCGACCGGCCTCCGGTCGGCGCTGTCTAGACGAAGACGATCAGCAGGGTGACGACGACGGCGAACAGCGACACGCCCTCGATGAAAGCCGCGAGGATCAGCGAGCCGCCGCGGATGTCGGTCGCGGCCTCCGGCTGGCGCGCGATGCCCTCGTTGGCAGAAGCGCCGATGCGCCCTATGCCGAGGCCGGCGCCGATGGCCACGATGCCGGCGCCCACGCCCGCACCGAACTTGCCCAGCGCAGCAGCCGCTTCCGCATCTTGAACGTTGAACATGTCGTGCTTTCTTTCTGTCGATCGCGACCCCTGGGGTCGGCTCTTTGGGTTGATGACCGTTTTTGAGGGATGGCCCCGAGGGCTAGTGCTCGGGGTGGACGGAGGCATTGACGAACAGGATCGAGAGCTGGGTGAAGACGAAGGCCTGCACCAGCGCCACGAAGCTCTCGATGATCATGATGAAGCAGGCGAAGGCCAGGCTCAGGGGTGAGGCACCCCAGGCACCCGCCGCACCCCACAGCTGCCCCATGAAGAAGATCAGCCCCATGAAGGAGAGCACCACCATGTGCCCGCCGGTCATGTTGGCGAAGAGACGGATGGTGAGCGCCACGGGCTTCACCACGAGCCCGACCAGCTCGACGATGAACATCAGCGGCCACAGGGCGAGCGGCACGTGCGGGACCAGGTTCTTCCAGAAGGCGATCGGACCCTGGACCACCATTCCGCACACCATCATGGCCCCGAACGTCGTGAGGGCCATGGCACCGGTCACGAAGATGCTGGCCGTAGCCGTCGCCGAGTGCGGCACGAGACCCAGCAGGTTCATGAACAGGACGAAGAAGAAGACGGCCAGGAAATAGGGCAGGAACTTGGCGCCGAGCTCCTTGCCCATCACCGGCCGCACCATCTCGTCTCGGATCCAGTGCGCAAAGCCCGCCGCCAGGCGCGTGAGCGGATCCCCGCGCCCCGTGCGCAGGTGGCGCGGCACGCCCGCGAAGCACACCAGGATCAGCAGGACGGCCGCCACCTGGAAGATCTGCAGGTTGAAGAGCGCGGTGCGCGGCGCGCCCTCGTGGTCGTGACCGCGGTAATCCATGAACGCGAGCCAGGACGGCAGCGGCACCTCGAGCAACGCGTGCGACCCCTCATGATGCGGATCCTCGACCAGCGGCGCCGGCACGAGGTGCATGTAGAGGTTCATGAAGACGTTCTCGGACGAATGGTGGACGCTGTAGCGCGCGCCGAGGAAGCACGCAGCAGTGATGATCCCGATCGCGATCCAGGTCCGCGGGGCGCCGAAATAGACGAACAGGCTCTTCATCGCGGTCCCCTCATCGGACGGGAGTTCCCGCGGGAGCGTTCGGCTGGCGGCGTCCGCGCACCGCCTCCCACATGCCGAGCGGGAGGAGGAGCGCTCCCGCCGCGGCGAAGGCGACCGCGAAGCTGCGCCAGTCCGCGCGCGCGGCCGCCGCTTCGACGAAGCGCAGGCTCAGGACGCCGGCGAGCAGCGCCACGAGCAGCACGAGGAAGCCCGCCACGGACGCACCGAGCGCGCGTCCGGGGTGCCGCGACAGCACGTGGCTCTGGTAGAGCACCGAGAGCCCGGCGAGCCCGGCTCCCGCGAGGTATCCGGACAGGACGCCCGCGCCGAGCCGGTCCTCGAGACGCGTCGACACGCCGGCAGCCAGTGCCAGCGCAGCGCAAGCGGCGATGAGGAGTCGGATCATCGGGATTCGGCGTCGTGCGGCGGACGGGAGGTCGGTCGAGCTCTGGGCACCTTCAGGATCATCGAGTAGAGGCCCAGGCCGAACCCGAGGAACACCCCGACGATCAGCAACCACGGCCGCGTGTTCAGCTTCCCATCGGCCCACCAGCCGGCCACCGCGAACACGCCGATGGTGGCGGCGAACTGGAGCCCCAGCGCCGAGAAGCGGAAGAGCTCGTCGCGAGCTCCCGGGCGTTCTTGCGGCATGGGGATCGTGCTCGAAGGGAAGGGACGCGAACCGTGGCTCCGGTGCAGGGGGAACCCGGACGCAAGGTACCTCTGAGAAAGAGCGCCGCGCGCGGCTCCCCGGGGTGCAAGCCTGCACCCGCGAGTCCCCCGGCGGCGTTTGGGGCAAGCAGTGTGCGAGCGCGATGCGCTCAAATCAACGCTCGTCGGGCGCTTTCGGCCCCCATGCCGGGCCGCTACACTCCGCGGTTCGGACCGAGGAGCCGGACTCCCGACAGGCGGGACCGCGCGCTTTCCCGGACCAGGCCGCACTCGAGTCGCATCGCCCCGAAACGATGGAACGCACGCTCGTCCTCCTGAAGCCCGACGCCGTCCAGCGCGGCCTCGTCGGCCCCATCCTGGCGCGCCTGGAAGCCAAGGGCCTCCGCCTCGTGGGGCTCAAGCTGCGCCGCTTCCCGCGCCCGCTCATCGAGAAGCACTACGACGTGCACAAGAGCCGTCCGTTCTTCCACGGCCTCGTGGACTTCATGACCTCGGGTCCCGTGGTGGCTCTGGCGCTCGAGGGCAAGAGCGCGATCGCGGTGACGCGCCGTCTACTAGGCAAGACCGACGCCGCCGAGGCGGAGCCCGGGACGATCCGCGGCGACTTCGCGCTGTCGCGCTCGAACAACCTGGTGCACGGCTCGGATGGTCCGGAGTCCGCGCAGAAGGAGCTCGCGCTCTTCTTCGAGGCCGGCGAGCTCTGCGAGTGGGAGAGCGCCGAGTTCCCCTGGGTGTACAGCCCCGAGGAACGCTGACGCCGGACGAACGTCGTCTCGCGACGGTGCGCGCATGGGGCTCTCCGCGGTCCACATAGGAGAGCTCGTCGCCGAGCTGCGAGCGCTCGTGCTCGCGTGCGAGGTGCGCGACGTGCAGCCCCGACCGCCGCGCGATCTCCTGCTCGTGCTCGCGGGTCCGAGCGGCGCCACACGACGCCTGTGCCTCTCCGCCGATCCCGAAGCGGCGCGCATCCACCTGTGGACGCGGCCGCTGAAGCGCCACGAAGGGCCGAGCGATCCGTTCTTCGCGCGCGTCGCGCAGGTGCTCGTCGGGAGCGAGCTCGCCGAGTTCGAGCAGGTGCGCGGCGATCGCGTCGTGCGCCTGTCCTTCCGCCGCGACGGTCGTCCGGCCGCCGCGCTCGTGGGCGAGCTCACGGGACGCCACGCGAACCTCGTGCTGCTCGACGGCGGGCTGCGCGTCGACGCGCTCCTCGTCCCGCCGGCGAAGGGCACGCCGGCGGCGCAGCGCCTGACTGCGGGCGCGGTCTACGCGCTGCCGCCCGGACAGCGCGCGCCCGCGCCGAGCGGTCCGTCGATCGCCGAGGCCTTCCCCGCTCCGCAAGAGAGCGCGGGCGAGGCGCCACTCTCGGCGCGCGTCGAGGCCGCGCTCGCGTTCACGGCCGAGACGCGCTTCGTCGAGGAAGCACGGCGCGAGCTCGAGCGGCGCCTCGAGCGACGGCTCGCGAGCGCGCGCGCGCTCGTGGCCGGTCTCGAGGAGCGCCGGCGCACGGCCGGCGAGTGCGAGCGCGTGCGCCACGACGGCGAGCTCTTGCTCGCGCACCTCGCGTCGATCCCGCGCGGCGCCGACGGCGTCGAGCTCCCCGACGCGTTCACCGCCGACGCTCCCGCGCGGCGCATCGAGCTCGATCCGGGCCTCTCGCCGCGCCGCAACGCCGAGCGGCTGTTCGCGCGCTATCGGAAGCTGAAGCGCACGGTAGAGCGGCTGCCCGAGGAGATGGCGCGCGCCGCCGACGACGTGGTGCGCGTCCGCTCGTTGCTCGCGCGCATCCCTGACGAGGCGCCGGATGCGCTCGAGGCCGAGGCGATCGCGCTCGGCGTCCTGAAGGAGCCCGCGCCGCCGCCCGAGAAGCCGGGCAAGCCCGCACCACGTCGGCCCTACAAGACCTTCCGCGCGCTCCACGGCAGCGAGATCCGTGTGGGCCGCACGGCGGAGGACAACGATCGCCTGACGTTCCGCGAGTCGCGCGGCAACGACCTCTGGCTGCACACGGCCGACAGCCCGGGCAGCCACGTCGTCCTGCGCCTCGCGCCGGGCGCCGAGCCCGATCCCGAGGAGGTGCTCGACGCCGCGCACCTCGCGGTGCACTACTCCCCGCTGCGCGGCCGCGGCCAGGCCGACGTGCACATCGCCCGGCGCAAGGAGGTGCACAAGCCGCGCAAGGCCAAGCCCGGGCTCGTGACGCTCTCGGGCGGCAAGGTCCTGCGTCTACGAGTGGAGCCCGCGCGACTGGCACGGTTGCTCGACGCCCGGCGGACGCCGGGGGACGCGGATCCGTGATGCAGCGGGCAGATCGGAAGGCGGGCGAACGGCGAGGCCGCGTATCCGCGCGGCGCGGTGCGGATAGGATGCCCGGTTCCATCCGAAGCCCCGGACCCTCCCGATGACCGCCCGCGCACTGCGCCACCTCCTGGCCGGCCTCCTGCTCGTCGGCTGCCGGCACACCTATCAGCAGACGGTCGAGCCCACCGACGAGCAGAAGGTCGAGCTCTACACGACCACGGCGACGTTCCTCTACGAGGACGACGAGCTCGAGCGCGCGCAGGAGCAGGCGGTCAAGGCGCTCGAGATCGACCCCGAGCACCGCGCCATGCGGCGCATGGTCGGCTGGATCCGGCTCCGTCTCGGGAAGAACGAGGACCTGATCATCGCCGAGCGCTTCTTCGACGACCTCGTGGAGGAGGGCGACGACAACGAGAACACGCACCTCGGGCTGGCACTCACCTGCGAGCGGCTCGGGCGCGCCTACGACGAGGTCGCCGCGGCCATCGCCAGGGGCGAACGCCCGGTCGAGGAGGGCAAGGACGCCGCGGCCGAGCAGCAGCGCCTCGCGGGACTGGCGACCCAGTACTGGAACCGCTCGCTCGAGATCCTCGAGGGGCAGCTCAAGAACGGCGAGGGCAGCACGAACGCGATGAACGCGCTGCAGCGCGTGCACGCGCTCGCCGGCCACTACGAGGAGAGCCTCGGCTGGTCGGACCGCCTGCTCGCGCGCACGGGCGAGGAGCTCGAGGGCTGGCGGCGCATGCTGCAGGAGAAGAACCTCACGGAGAGCGAGGAGCAGCTCTTCCGCGAGAACGAGCGCGCGGCGGTGAACTTGCAGATGGACACGCACCTCTTCGCGGCCACGCTGCTCTTCCGCCTGCAGCGCTACAGCGAGGCACTCCCCCACCTGGACGCGGCGGTGGAGCTCTCACCGGAGCTGCCGCAGGCCTACAGCTTGCGCGGCCAGGTGCGCTCGCGCGTCGGCGCGTACGAGGGCGCGATCGAGGACCTGGACCGCTACCTGGCGCTCTCCGACAAGCCCTACGAGAACCCGGACATCCTGCGCGCGTTCGAGCTGCGCGCCCAGTGCCAGGAGCACCTGGGCGACACGAAGTGAGCGCGCCGGGTCAGCGCGGCTGCTTCTGTCCCGCGTCGTCCTGCGCCTTCGGCTCGATGTTGCCGGGCCAGGTCTTCGTGCGGCGCTGACCGAGCTCGTCGATCCACGTCACGGTGAGCGGTGCGTCGGCCGCGTGCTTCGCCATGAGGTTCCCGAGCTCGTCCTCGGTGCCGACCGACTGGCCGTCGATCTCGAGCAGCACGTCGCCCGAACCGATGCCGAGCAGGTGCGCGAAGGTGCCGTTCGCGCTGCGCTCCACGTAGAGTCCCTGGCCTTCCTCGAGGCCGAGCTCTCGACGGTGCTCGGGCGTGAGCGGCCGCACGATCACCCCCAGCTTGTCCGTGCGCAGCGGCTGCGCCGGTTGCTGTCTCTCGCGCAGGTCGTTGCCGAAGGGCGCAGGCGGCACTCCCCGGCCCTGATTGCGCGGACCGAGGTGGAAATCGAGACCGAGCGGTGCGCCGGGCTGCACGCGCACGGCGAGATCGCCCAGCTCGTCCTCGAGCTCGGGATTCTGCGCGAGGATCTCGTCCAGGGTCGCGCCCTCGTAGGTGCGCACCTCCGGCTGGCCGTCGCGTTCCTCGGTGATCTCGACGCGCGCGCCGCGCTCGTTCTGCTCGAAGTGCACGCTGCGTCCCTGGCTCCCCTGACCGCGCAGCGCCTTCAGCGGGTCTCCCAGCTTGTGCGGCTGGATCTGGAAGAAGTTCCAGTCGTCCTGCGACATGAAGTCGCGCAGCATCTCCTCGAGCTGTCCGGCGCGTCCGAACGGGTCGGCCGAGAACGGGTCCTGCAGCGGGAAGCGCGCGCGTCCGAGCTGGCGCAGTGCGAGTCGCGCCGTCCAGGCCAGCTCGCCGCCCTTGGGATCCTTCGCGAGGTCCTCGAGGAACGCGCGTGCGGCGGGGTCGAGCCCGGCGCGCTTCAGCAGCGTGTCGAGGTATTCCTCGCGCCGGTCCAGATCGGGCGTCGCGAGCAGCTCGCGCCAGCGCTGGGCGTTGAACTCGCGCGCGAAGAGCCCCGAGAGGTCACGCTCCTCGCTCTCGTCCTGCGGCGGGATGCGCTGCAGCGGACCGCTCGGGTCCGGCGCGGTCTGCTGGAAGAACGGGACGAGGGCCAGGAAACCTATCGCGTGCGGGATCGGCTTCATCGTCGCGGTTCGGCGCGCGCTGCGCCGCATGATGCGGCCGGTATGCCGGCCGGAATCACTTCAGTCGCCCGTAGTTCGCCAGGGACGGGTCGCTCGGGTCTCCCTGTGTGCTGCGCTGTCGCCGGAACGGCGCCGTCGATCCGAGTCCCATCTCGTCCTCGAAGACGCGCTTCAAGGTACCCTGCGTCGAGGCTCCACCCTCGAGCGGCACGGACACGTCTTTCACGGGCACCGACACGACCGGTCCCATCGGTTCCTCGTACGGGACGGCCTTCTGGTGCTCGATGACCGGCACGCGACCGAACTGGGTCACGGCGACCAGCGCCGCCGCCAGCGTCGCCGGCACCAGCGCGAGTCGCCAGGACGTCCTCCGCGGGCGCGGGCCCTGCTTCGCGCGCAGCGGCTGACTGTGGATCAGGCCCTCCGAAACGAGGACCGAGCGGATCTCGCCCCACAGCTCGGAGTGCCCGCCGGCCGGCGACTGAAGCGCTTCCACCAGCGCCCGGCGCGCCCGCAGCGCCTCCCCGGCTCGGCGCGAGCACGAGGGGCAGCTCTCCACGTGACCCCGCATGGCGTCCAGGCTTTCCGGGTCGAGGTCGTCGCCCACGTAAAGGGGCAACCTCTCCAGTGCCTCGCCGCAGCTCATCCGGTGCTTGCTCATGGGGGTTGTGCTCGCGGGCATGCCCGGTGGTTCCGTCCGGGCACACCCGATCGATCGTCTTCGCAGGTCTCTACGGGAAGTCTTCGGGCGCGTTGGCGCCGCTCGAAGAGGAGGGTGCTTTTTTCGTCAGGGCGCTCTCCATCCGCTCCCACTCCTCCAGGAAGAGCTTGCGGCCCCGGTGCAGGCGCCAGCGGACCGTGACGTGGGTCGTCCCCACGATGCGCGCGATCTCGGTGCAGGGCAGGCCCTCGAGCTCGCGCAGGATCATCACGGACCGGAAGTGTGGAGCCAGGCGGTCGATGCAGGCGCGCACGCGCTCGGCGGTCTCCATCTGCTCGAGCGGCGTGGAGGGCGCCGCCCCCTCGGGATCCGCCAGGTCGAGGTCCGCTTCCTCCTCTTCCTCCGCGCTCGTGCTCATCGCCGGGCGGCGCTTGCGCAGGAGGTCGATCGCCAGGTTGGTCACGATGCGATAGAGCCAGGTCGTGAACTCGTGCTCGAAGTCGAAGCGCTCGATGTTGCGGAACACGCGCAGGAAGGCCTCCTGCGCGAGGTCCTTCGCGTCCTCCCGGTTCGCGACGAGCGCGAGCGCCACGCGCGCGGCGCGCTCCTCGTGACGACGCACGAGCGTCTCGAACGCGCGCTCCTCGCCGCGCTGGGCCGCACGGATGAGGTCGTGGTCGCTGGTCTCGTACGCGCCCGGTTCCCCACCCGCTCCGCCTTCGTCCAGGGGGTGTGTCTCGTTCACGATGGGCCGTGCCACGGCGTTACCGGTCGCTCCGGGAAGATCCAGGATAGCGGGTCGCCGCGCGTCGATCGGCCGTCGTGAGGCCATGGCCACAGTCTGGGATCCAGACGAACCAGGGCCTACGCGCCGACCGGGCGCCGCGTTGGCGGCTCCCCCGCCTCGGAGCGAGCTCTCAGGCCTGACGCGGGAAGCGGCCCGGAACCTCCGCCATGCGCCGGTATTTCTTGCGCCGCTTGTCCAGAAGTTCCGGGATCGGGATCTGCGAGAGCTCGCGCAGGTGGCGCAGGAGCACCCGCCGCACCTCGTTCATGGCCACGGAGGGGGCCCGGTGGGCTCCTCCGAGCGGCTCGCGGATGATCTCGTCGATGACCCCGAGCTCCATCAGATCCTTGGAGGTCAGGCGCAGCGCCTCGGCGGCCTCCGGAGAGCGCTCACCATCCTTCCAGAGGATCGCGGCGCAGCCCTCCGGGCTGATGACGGAGTAGTAGGCGTGCTCGAGCATGAGCACGCGGTCTCCCACCCCGATCCCGAGCGCTCCGCCCGAGCCACCCTCCCCGACGACCACCGCGATGATCGGCACACGCAGGGTCATCATCGCCAGGATGTTCTCGGCGATGGCCATGGCCTGGCCGCGCTCCTCGGCGCCGATGCCGGGGTAGGCGCCGGGCGTGTTGATCAGGCACACGATGGGAAGGCCGAGCTTCTCGGCCAGACGCATCTTGCGCAGCGCCTTGCGGTAGCCCTCGGGGTGCGCGCAGCCGAAGTTCGACTCCATGCGCTCCTTGGTCGTGCGCCCCTTGCGGTGGGCGACGAGCAGGAAGCGCCAGTCCTCCATCGTGACCAGCCCGGTGACGATCGCGTGGTCGTCGCCGAAGGTGCGGTCGCCGTGGAGCTCCACGAAGTCGTCCAGGATCTCCTGGATGTAGTCGGCCGCAACCGGGCGCTTGGGGTGCCGCGCGACGTTCACGCGCTCCCAGGCCGAGAGGTCCGAGTACGTCTTGTGGATCGTCTCGCGCAGCCGCGCCTTCAGCGCCTCGATCTCGCTCGAGATGTCGAGGCGCGTCGAGAGCGACAGGGTCTCGAGCTCCGCGATCTGCGCCTCGATCTCCTCGATCGGGCGCTCGAACGCCATGCCAGGGGTGTTGCCTTCGCTCCGGGGGGTCTCGCTCACGCGCTCGGTCTCGGGGCCTCTCGTGGGACGGGCATCGTCCGGCGCGGGCACGGCCTTGGCAAGTGCCGCTACGAGCGATGCGGTTTTCGACAGCGCCACGCGCGTCTGGAACGCCCGAGCATTCCTTTGGGCTTCGGTGCGTCACCGCTACGCTAGGCCCTTGACCTCTCGTTCCCAACCCATGGCTTCCACCGCCGAGGCGTCCCAGGACCAGGCTCTTTCCCCCGACGACGCCGCGCGCGATGCCGCCGCTCCCGCGGCCTGGCGCGTCGAGGTCTACCGCAACCCGAAGATCGGCGATCCGGAGGGCCGCGAGCTCGCGGAGAACCTGCACGAGGTCGGCCTGCCGAGCGCCGACTCCGTGCGCGTCGCACGCGGCTACCTGCTCTCCCCGCGCTACTCGCGCGAGGCCGTCGAGGAGATCGCGTCCGGCGTGCTCGCCGACCCGGTCGTCGACGAGTTCACGGTGCTCGCGCCGGGCTCCGCGCGGCGCCCCGAGAGCCGCTTGCACCGCGTCTTCGTCATGCCGCGACCGGGCGTCATGGATCCCGTGGCGCACACGGTCGAGGACCTGCTCGTGCGCTCGGGGCGCGTTCCCGGCGCGGACGCTCCGGGCGTCGCGACGTTCCGGGTCTTCGAGATCGCGGGCAGCTACTCGCGCGACGAGCTCGTCTCCGTCGCGGCGCTCGTCTCCAACGCGACCATCGAGGTGGTCCGCATCGATCGCGAGGACCTGCCCTACGGCGAGCGCTTCCCCAGCGCGGCACGCGGTCGCGTGGACGTGCCGCTGCTCGCGTCGAGCGACGCCGAGCTCCAGCGCCTCTCGCGCGACGGGCAACTCAGCCTGACGCTCGAGGAGATGCGCGCGATCCAGGCCCACTTCCGCGGCCTGAAGCGCGAGCCCACGGCCTGCGAGCTCGAGACGCTGGCGCAGACCTGGAGCGAGCACTGCAAGCACAAGACGCTCACCGGGCGGATCGAGTTCACGCCCGAGTCCGGCGAGCCCGAAGAGATCGACAACCTGCTGAAGAGCACGATCGCGCGCGCGACGCGCGAGCTCGCGCGTCCCTGGTGCATCAGCGTCTTCGAGGACAACGCGGGCATCGTCGCCTTCGACCAGGGCTGGGACCTCTGCATCAAGGTCGAGACGCACAACCACCCGAGCGCGATCGATCCCTACGGCGGCGCCGGCACCGGGATCGGCGGCGTGATCCGCGACGTGCTCGGCGCGGGCCTCGGCGCGCGGCCCATCGCGAACGTCGATGCGTTCTTCGTCGGACCGCCCGACCTGCCGCGCGAGCGCGTTCCCCGCGGCACGCTGCACCCGCGGCGCATCCTGCGCGGTGTCGTCGCGGGCGTACGCGACTACGGCAACCGCATGGGCATCCCCACGGTCGCCGGCGGCGTGTGGTTCGACGAGGGCTACACGGCGAACCCGCTCGTCTACGCCGGCACGATCGGACTCCTGCCGCGTTCCGCGGCGCACAAGGAAGTGCGCCCGGGCGACGTGATCGTCGCCGTCGGCGGGCGCACGGGCCGCGACGGGATCCACGGCGCGACGTTCTCGTCGATCGAGCTCTCCGAGCACTCCGAGACGGTCTCGAGCTCGGCCGTGCAGATCGGCGACCCGATCACCGAGAAGCGCCTGCTCGACTGCCTGATCCAGGCGCGCGATCGCGGCCTCTACCGGGCGGTCACGGACTGCGGCGCCGGTGGCTATTCCTCGGCGGTCGGCGAGATGGGCCAGCGCACGGGCGCCGACGTCGAGCTCTCCGGCGTGCGTCTCAAGTACCCGGGGCTCGCCTCGCACGAGATCTGGATCAGCGAGGCGCAGGAGCGCATGGTGCTCGCCGTCCCGCCCGACAAGGTGGACGAGCTGCGCGGTCTGTTCGCCGCCGAGGACGCGGAGAGCGAGGTGCTCGGGCGATTCACCGACACGAAGAAGCTCGTCGTGCGCGACCACGGCGAGGTCGTGTGCGAGCTCGACATGGAGTTCCTGCACGAGGGAACGCCGCGACCGCTGCGCAAG
>Ga0111539_10010155_pt1 | contig 11865 bp, 9 predicted proteins | sample RhiMethybrSRZTD1_FD_79667 | JGI IMG/M metagenome (GOLD analysis project Ga0111539, IMG submission 79667) | Populus rhizosphere microbial communities from Tennessee, USA - Rhizosphere MetaG P. TD hybrid SRZTD1 (version 2) (version 2) | ecosystem: Host-associated > Plants > Roots > Rhizosphere >...
GAAGCGCGGCTGATCGGAGACTCGATCGCGCCCGTCACCGTGCGCGACGTCGGCACCGCCGGCTGCTACGTCGAGGGCGACGGCGACCTCGTGGTGATGCCACCGATTCGCCTGCACATCGACTTGCCGGGCGAGGGGTGGATCGCGGTTCAGACCGAGGTCGTGTATCGCCTCGGACGTCACGGCATCGCCTTGAAGTTCGTCGGTCTCGACGAGCCGACACGCGAACGCATCTCCCGCGAGATCGAACGCTCGCTCAGCCAGCCGAGCCTTTAGAGCGCGTCGCTCTCACTCAGCGCGGCGCCCTCAGCAACTCGATCACACGCGCGATGCGCCGCGCACGCGTCTCCGGCTTCTTCGCGTCCGCCACCCACTGGGCGTGCTCGCGTCGGTGCGAGTACGACAGCGAGTCGAACCGTTTCCGCGCCGATGCGTGCGTCGCCAGCGCGCGGGCCAGGTCATCTGGGACGTCGACGACGCGAGGCTCCGCGTCGAGCTCAATCGCCACGGTGATGGTCTTCCCGAGTTGGAGACCCGCGGCCTGGCAGATTTCCTTGCGAAACCCGATGTACGACCGGCCGCCGTACACCGCAACGGTGGTCCGCAGCGTCACACCGTTCACGGTGACCTTCACCTTCGGTCTTGCCTGGCCGTAGGCGGCCTTCACGTCGAACGGCACGATCACCGCCGGCACGGTGCCGTCATCTCCGCCAAGCGTCGCCGTGAATGTCGTGGGAGGCATGGCGGTGATTCTAGCGCGCGACGCTAAGATCGCTCGTCGTGCTCATTCACGTCGTCGATGGAACTTACGAGCTGTTCCGCGCCTACTTCGGCGCGCCGAAAGCGACCGGCCCCAACGGCAACGAAGTCGGCGCCACGCGCGGCATCCTGCGATCGCTGTACTCGCTGCTGCGCGAGGACCAGGTGACGCACGCTGCCTGCGCGTTCGATCATGTCATCGAGTCGTTTCGCAACCAGCTTTATGCCGGCTATAAGACGAGCGCCGGCGTACCCGAGGATCTCCTGGCGCAGTTCGAACTCGCCGAACGCGCCACGCATGCCCTCGGCGTCGTTGTCTGGTCGATGGTCGAATTCGAGGCCGACGACGCGCTCGCGACCGCGGCGGCGCGATGGGGCGACGCACCCGGCGTCGACCGCGTCGTCATCTGCACGCCCGACAAGGACGTCGCTCAGTGTGTGCGTGGGTCGCAGGTGGTCGCGTTCGATCGGCTCCGCCGTCGCCTCCTCGATGAACCGGGAGTGGTCGCAAAGTTCGGCGTGGCGCCGGCATCGATTGCGGACTGGCTCGCGCTCGTCGGCGACAGCGCCGACGGCTATCCCGGTGTGCCGCGCTGGGGTGCGAAGTCGGCGGCGGCTGTGTTGGCGATGTACGGGCGCATCGACGCGATTCCAGACGATGCGCGCTGGTGGCGGGTGCCGGTGCGGGGAGCGGCCGCGCTCGCCGAGAGCCTGCGCGCGCATCGCACCGAAGCGGCGCTCTACCGCAGGCTCGCGACGTTGCGGACCGATGTTCCGCTCGGTGAGACGATCGACGATCTCCGCTGGCGCGGTGCGCGCCGTGATGAGCTGACCGCGCTGTGCCGCGAGATCGGTGACGAAGCGTTCCTCGAACGCATCACGTCGTGGCGGGACTGACCGCGTGATGCAGCGCAGCGCGCGCCAGCAACCGCGTCGAATCGAGCGTCGGCAGCGGTGAGTTGCCGTCGTTCACGAGCAGCGGAATCTCGGTGCAGCCGAGGACGACGGCGTCGCAGCCGTCGCGCTTCATGCGCTCGATGACGCGCTGGAAGTAGGCAAGCGCGTCTGCCGTGATCCGGCCGTTCACCAGCTCTTCCCAGATGAGGCGATCGATCTCGTCGCGCTCGCTCGGCTCCGGCCGCAGGTAATCGATTCCGCGCGGTGTGAGCTGACCGGGATAGACGTCGCTCTGGACGAGAAATCGTGTACCCGTCAGGCCGAGACGTGTGAAGCCGCGGGCGCGCGCCTGTTCGGCCACGACCTCCGCGATGTGCAGCCACGGTCGCGGGGAGCGCGGTGCGACGTAGGGCATCGCCTGATGGATGGTGTTGTCCGGACAGATGAGGAAGTCCGCGCCGGCACGCGCAAGCTTCTCCGCCGACGAGAGCATCAGTTCGCCCACGCCCTGCCAGTCGTCGCGATCGAGGTACGTCACGTAGTCGGCAAGCGAGTGGGAGTGCATCGACACTTCCGGATGGGCGTATGCACCCAGCCGCTGCGACCCCTCGACGCAAATGGTTCGATAGCAGAGGGCGGCGCCCTCAGCACTACACGCGACGATTCCGATGTGTCTGGTGATCAATAGCGACCTGACTCCAGCATATCGACTGCCTCCGCCAAGCGCACGGTGGCGTCGAACAGCCGCGCCACGTGCTCCGGGTCCCGCACTTCACGGCGGTAGAACACCTCGAGCGATGAGCCGACCAGATGCACGCGTTGAATGTCGGCCTGGAAGAACAGCTCGCGCAGCGTCCGGTCCGAGAAGATCATCATCACATACCCCGAGTCGCGCGACAGCACGAGAAAGCGACGATCGAACTCGGCGTCGCCCACCGGCGCGTTACCGAGGCGCAGCAGCCGATCGATCACGTCGCGGCGGCGAAGACGTAGTGCAACGAACCGCGGATTGCGCACCTCGACGAACACCCGCGTCCACGTCTTGCGGAAGAATCCAGGCGGGCGCGCCGACGCGATCGACATCACCAACCGCCGCCCCGAATAGGCGCCATGGACCTGCGACGCATTGACGATGCTGGCTTTCACCACCAGGCCGGTTCGCGCCGCGATGGCGCGATAGCGACGAAGCCTCGCGCGATGCAGCATCACCCCGATCGCGACGATGCCGGCGATGATGACGACCGGTGGGACGAGCCAGGCCTCGGCCGGCAACCCGCCGAGCCGCTCGAACAGATCGAGCCACGACACGGCAAAAATTATCGCTCGCGACGTGCGGGGCCTATCGCGTCAACGCCGCGAGCGTGCGTTCGATCGCTTGCGCGCGTGTGATCTCGCCGCGCACGTACGGTGCCCAGTTGTCTTCGAGCGGTTTGCGGTATTGCGGCCAGGCACGATCGAACAGGCCCTCCGACTCGAGAAATTTTCGATACTCGATCCCGCGCATCGCCAGGATACGTTCGAGCGCCAGCCCCGTCATGTAGAACTGCACCACGTGCCACAGGACGCCGTGCTCCTTCCACCGATCGCCGAAGGCGCTGGCAAGCTCCTTTTGAATCGGAAGAATCAGTTCGTGCGACACCTCGTGGAGCACCATCTCGACACTGGTCCAGCCGGTCAGGGGGCCTTCGTTGGGCGAGACAGTCGCATGCGTCGGAAACAGCGAGGTGTATGCACGGCCGATCGCAACGACATCGACTCGGACAGGCGCGCTGAACCAGGGCCGTCCATACATCCGTTCCTGTGCGCTGACGATGTCCCGTTCGATCGTCCGCAGGCGTTCAACCGTCGCCGCGATCCACTCGCGGTTGGCGCGGTCGTGCGCGGGCCAGAAATGCTGACGGTAGACCGGCGCGATCCGCTCCAGCACGGCTCGATGCTCGGCGACGATGGCGTTCGCCGCAAGATTCTCGGCGCCCAGCGCCATCTTGATTTGCGGCATACCCATGCCGCCCAGAAGATCGCGATCAGCGAGGTTGCGGTCGTAGTACTCGACGGCTGCGTCCCAGGCGGCGCGCTCGTCCGCCGACAACGTCGGCGGCGTCGGCACCGGGATATCGGGCATCAGCCGTCGCGCGCCGGTCTTCGGCCGGCGCGCCCACGCGGCGCCGTACAGCGCGTGGTGCAGATTGGGCCAGAACGCGCTGTGGATCTCGAGGTTCGCCACGACCACCACCGGCTCGTCAGCCAGCGATGGAGCCGCCAGGCCGAGCACGAGCAGGAGGGCCAGGCTCGCGGGGCGCGTGATTGACGGGTGAGACATGCCGCGAGCCTACGTCAGTCGCGCGCACCCGGTCACGCCGCCATGGCTGCCCTGCACCCAGAGGTGTTCGACCAGCCAGCCGAGATCCGGTGGCGGAGCGATCAACTGGACCTCACTCGGATGCCGGCCGCCGTGGTCGAGCAGTACCATAGCGATTCGTCGGAGCGGCCGGTGTCACATTCTCCGGCCTCGCGTGTCTTTCCAATAACGAGCCTCGAAAACAGCAAGGTCCCGGTTTCGGAAGTACGTTCCACTAGACGCCAGGCAGCGTTGTTTGGTTCGCGGCGGAGTGACGATGGATTCACTGATCGACGCGGTGGCCGCCTCGCAGGCCGGCGACATCGAAGCCTACGGCGAGCTCGTGCGCCGCACGCAGACGATGGCCTATGCCGTCGCGCTGCGGGTGCTGCGCGACCGCGCATCGGCGCAGGACGCGGTGCAACACGCGTATCTGCGCGCGTTTCGACGTCTCGCCGACCTGCAGGATCCGTCGGCGTTTGCCGGCTGGCTCCGTCGCATCGTCGTAACCGTTGCGCTCAACATGCGCCGGACCCGTCGTCGCACCCTGCTCTGCCTGGATGAGGTGCCGGACGTGCCGATCCTCGACGAAGAGGAGACGCGCTGGTCCGACGTGCAGCGACATCGACTGGCGCGAGCGCTGCTCACGCTCACGGCCGAGGAACGGCAGCTCTGCGATCGCCGGTATCACGGCCAGTGGAGCGTCGCGCGGCTGGCCGCGCAGACCGGGATCGACGAAGCCGCGATGCGCAAACGCCTGCAGCGCATTCGTGACAAGTTGCGGAAGGAGATCGAGATGGCCGAACAGCGAGACATCCGCCCCGAGGAGCTGACGCACGACCTGCCGACGAAGGTCGTGGAGTTGCTGGCGCGTCCGCAGTTGACCGATCTGCCCGAGAATCCGGTCGGCCGCGTCCGCGAGCTGCTGCGTGCGGTCTATCCCGAATTCATCGACACGACGTTGCCCGAGGTCATCGAGTTGCCCGAGGCTGAGCACTCGATCGCGCGTGACGCGATGTACGTCGATCCGAGCGAGCTGCATCGGGTCGGCCACGGCCGAATCCTGCGGTACGACCTGACGCTGCCGCTGCTGCTCACGGTCCGCTATGCGGGTCAGCCGCTGCGGATTTGGGCGTCGGGCAAGGCGTATCGACTCTGTCAGGTGGATGCGCTCCATCTCGAAGCGTTTCATCAGGCCGAGGTGCTGTGGATCGACGAGCGCGATCGCGTCGACCCGTGGCAGGTGACCGGCCGCGTGCTGCAGTCGGTCGAGCGAGTGCTGCCGCGGCGCACGGTGAAGATCGTCCCGACGCAGTACTCGATGTGCAGCGAGGCCTGGGAGCTCGAGGTCGAGGACGAGGGGCAATGGTCCGAAGTGCTGGCGTGGGGCGTCTTCTCGGATCGGATCGTGAGCCACCTCGGTGGCGACCCAGCGCGCCATCGAGCGGTCGGAGTAGGCTACGGCCTCGAGCGGCTCGCCATGCAGCGCTACCGAATCGACGACATCAGGAAGATTGACGTCGCCAGTGTGGCCTAACGTGGGGTCCGGCTTTAGCCGGACCTTTGTGTGGCGTCGTGTCCGGCTTCAGCCGGACCTGCATCTCTGATACAACGGTCCTGTGGCAGACCAGTTTGCCATCGAGCCGCCGATCGAGCCGATGCTCGCCAAGCTCGCGGACATGCTGCCCGAGGGCGGTGACTTTCTTTACGAGCCGAAGTGGGACGGCTTTCGCGCCATCGTGTTTCGCGGCACGGCCGACGTGTATATCCAGAGCCGCGAGCTGAGGCCGCTCGATCGCTACTTCCCCGAGTTGCACGATGCGCTGCTCGCGAACATGCCATCGGGCGCGGTCGTCGACGGCGAGATCGTGATCCCGACGCCCGAGGGACTCGACTTCGACGCGCTGCAGATGCGGCTGCACCCCGCCGCCTCACGCGTCGCGAAGCTGGCGAAAGCCACGCCGTCGGCATTCGTCGCCTTCGACCTTCTGGCGATCGACGGCCGCGACGTCCGCACCTCCGCGCAGGCAGAACGGCGGGCGCTGCTCGAGCGAGCGCTGACCGACGCGAAACCGCCCGTCTATGTCACGCCGATGACGCGCGACGTCGCGGTCGCAACCAACTGGCTGGCACGATTCGAAGGGGCGGGTCTCGACGGCGTCATCGCCAAGCCGCAGCGCGGGACGTATCAACCTGGCGTCCGCGCGATGATCAAAGTCAAACACGCCCGGACCGCGGACTGCGTCGTCGCCGGGTTTCGCTGGCACGTCAAGGGGCCCGGCACGCTGGTCGGATCGCTGCTGCTCGGGCTGTTCGATGACCGCGGACGGCTGCAGCACGTCGGCGTGACCTCGTCTTTCAACATGGCGATGCGCGCGCAACTGGTGCGCGAGCTCGAGCCGCTGCGCGATCGAGCTCTCGACGGACATCCGTGGCGAGAGTGGGCCGACGCCGAGGCGCACGGCTCGGGCCGCCTTCCTGGCGCTCAAAGTCGCTGGAGCGCAGGCAAGGATCTCTCCTGGGTACCGGTGCGTGCGGAGCGGGTCTGCGAAGTGAAATACGACCACATGCAGGGCGACCGGTTCCGCCACGCCGCGGTGTTTCAACGATGGCGCCCCGACAAGTCGCCCGATCAATGTCGGTACGACCAACTGGAAGTGACACCGGCATTCGAGCTGGAGAAGGTCTTCGGAGCCGGCTCGGGCTGACACCAGTTCCGCCAGGGCTCGAGCTCGACGGTCACGAGCCATCTGTGCAGATCGCAGCGGCACAGGTGTCGACTGGGGATGTGAGGCCAAAAACACCCGAAATACTTTCTCCCGCGTTGAGACGCGAACTGGGCCGCTCACTCGGGGAAACCATTAGGCCAAACTACCGACGGGGCCTCACTGGTGTGAAACTTGCGGCGTTGCCCACCGAATATGGAGGGAACCACACCATGGCGCGCTTGACTGGCCTCAAAGTCGCCGCGATTGTCGAGCAGGGCTTCGAGCAGTCTGAGCTGCTGGAGCCATGCCGCGCTCTGGAAGAGGCAGGCGCAGAAGTCGAGGTCATCTCGCCAGTCGAGGGCAAAGTGACCGGATGGAATCGGAAGCAGTGGGGTGAAGAAGTCGAGGTCGATCGTCCGCTGACTCTGGCGCACGCGCGTGATTACGATGCCCTGCTGTTGGCGGGTGGCGTGATGAACCCGGATCGGCTGCGCATGAACGAGCGCGCGGTCCAGTTCATCAGGACGTTCAACGGCCTCGGGCGCCCGATCGCGGCAATCTGTCACGCCGCATGGGTGCTCATCGAGGCCGATGTCGTCCGCGGTAAACGGCTGACGTCGTGGCCATCGCTCAAGACCGATCTGCGGAATGCCGGCGCCATCTGGATCGACAGCGAAGTGGTGGAGGACCGCGGGCTCGTCACCTCGCGCAAGCCTGACGACATCCCGGCATTCATCCACACCATGATGGACGTCTTCGCTCACGCAATCGGCGCCCATCTCGACCCGCACGCACCCGCGGTGTCCTTCTAGCGGACTTCGCGAGTGCCGCAGTTGTAGAGTGGCGTCATCGATCCGCCTTCTTCGAACGAATGTCGGTCAGCATGATCGGTTGGGTTGCGAAGTCCTCGAGCTCGATGACGTTCTTGCGAGCCACGATCTTCGTGGCGTAGGACAGCGTTCCCTTCCCCGTGCCGTCGCGACCCATCTGCATCTGAATCACCGTGAACGGATACTGAATCGTTCGCGGCCTGTTGGTCGCTTCCCAGAAGCCGATCGGGCGATCGGTCGCCAGGACGATCTGGCTGCCGCCGTCCTCGCCGGGCTGCTGGTGGGCGTAGCGCAGGTCGTACGCCAGTGAGTCCGGCGTCCGGATCGTGCCGACCGATTTCATCCCTTGCAGCTCGTCGAGCAGCTTGTCCTGTCCCTTCGTTTTCAGTGCCTGCAGCAGGCGCGATCGTTCCGCCTCGGTCGACCAGCGCGTCACCTTGATGAGGACCGTGCCGGCACCGCTTCCCAGGTTGTTGTTCTTGATTGCGATTGCGGTGAACTCTTCGGGCTCACCGAGCGTCTGGGCGTGGCTGAGCATGCCCGAAAGCGCGGCAACCGCAGCAGCGGCGAATACGCAGCGAATGAAACCTCGTCTGATCGACATCTGTACCTCCGTCCCCGCCTCCGGACGCAGTACTCAGAATGCGTGCCCGTCGAAGCGTTCGGCTGGAGCGGACAAAAGGTCCGGCTGAAGCCGGACACTACGTTGCGGCCCCTACGTTGCGAGCCGACCGACGTAGCCGTTGACGACCGGCACACGTCGTCCCGCAGCAGCGGCGGCGACGTCGGCGGCGATGGACGGGTCGATGTCGCCAAGGGTGCGCAGCATGTCGCCCTCGAGCGCGGCCAGCGGCACGCCGTTGCGATAGACGATCCGGTTGCCCGTCGCCGTGCGGATGCGATCGCCGGGTGTGATGATGCCGGTGAGATTGAGCGGATCCGCGGCGGCGATCGTCATCAGCGCCTCGTCCGGCGACGAGCGCCGCACTTCGCGCAATCGATCGACCGCATCAGGCAGCGCGAACTGTTCACCCGACATTCCAGCGACGAAGCGGCCACCGCGGATATCCCCGCGCGCTTCGAGCGTACGATACACGCGCGCGAGATCGCGCCACGGCACGCCAGCCGTCTCGCGCGCGAGGACACGGCGGAACACGACGCCGTACCGCGCGAGCAGCGTCCATGCCAGCGCCTTCACCGCATCGTCGCGGCTCTGACTGGTCCGGCTGAAGCCGGACACGACAGACCATCGTCCGGCGCGATCGGCGCCATGCCGGCGAGACGAAGGCGCGACGATGGCTCGCAGGCCGGCGAAACTGTCCGAGCTCACGAGTCCCGCCGCCACCAACTCGCCGAGCGCGGCGTAGCAGTCGTCGGGGTCGAGGTCACACACCGATCTCAACTCGTGCGCGAACGACGCACCGTGTGTGCGGAGGCGATCAAGCAGACGTCGCGCCGGCTCGCCCAGATTCGCGACCTCGGGCTCAACGTGGGTCTCACGAAGCGCGGCCCATTGTTCTGCGTGGGTACGGAGATACAACCCGATCGGCGTCGCGCCAACCATTTGCGTGGGTCCCGACGACACACGCGCCCATCCCACCTCACCGGTCAGACACAACATGTCGAGCAGGCCCGGCTCGAAGCCGTCCACGCGCGCCGGAAGCACCTGCTTCTCCCATGCGGTCGCCGGCAATTCGAGTCCATCGAGCTGCGCGATCACCGCGCGCAGGCCGTCGATGCCCGACAACCGGCTGCGCGGTTCGACGTGCTGCCACGCGAACAGGAAACGCATGTACTCGGCCGCACTCACGGGCGAGATTTCGGCGCGGAGGCGGTTGAGCGTATAGCGGTGGATCCGCGCGAGCAGACGACGATCGCACCACTCGAGCCCTGCGGCCCCTGAGGCCTGGGCCCTGGGGCCTGAGGCCTGCGTAAACGTGCCGCGCAGAATCGCGCCTTGCGATTCGAGCGTCAGCAACGCCGCGTCCACGTCCGCCGTCGTCACGCCAAGCGAGCGGGCAACCAACTCCGCCGTCGTCGGCCCGACGATCGCCATGCGGCTTCGAATCAGCTCGACGAGGGCGTCCTCACGCGTCCACGCTCGCGACGTGCGCGAGGCGGGCGGTTCGATCGGCGGTTCGAGCGTGGCAATCGGATGAACGACCAGCCACTCGGGCAGGCGTTCAGCCGCGATCCACGCCGCTCCCTCGCCGAGACGCAAGCGCGTCGCACGGCCTCGCGCCGCAAGCTCCGAAGCCCACCCGCTATCGACCTCGTGGTCGAGCAGGAATCCCGAGGTCAGCAGCGAGTCGTGCAGCTCTTCGACGTCGCGCGGATCGGGACGCACCTCGTCACGCACCCGCTCGATTGCGGCAGCGTCGAGCGAGCCCATCTCGTTCGGCCGTCCCGCGCGCCGCGTCTGCACCGCCTGTGTGCGCCGCTCCTCGAGCGGCGCATCGTCGACGAACGCATAGGGACGGGCGTTCAGGATGTCGTGCGTGAACGCCGACGGCTCCGGCGTGTCGCGCGACACGCAGACCAATTCGCCGCGATGAATTCGCCCGAGGATGCCCTCGAGCTGAGCGAGGTCCATCGCCTCCTCGAGACAGTCGCGCACGGTCTGATTCACGAGCGGATGATCCGGCACCTCGCGATCGCCCGGAATGTTCTCGAGACAGGCCGCGGCGTCGGGGAACACGGCGGCCATCAGGTCGTCGGCCTGCATGCGCTGCAGTTGCGGCGGCACCTTCCGTCCGTTGCGATTGCGCGGCACCGCCAGCGAGATCGTCGCGTTCCACCGCCAGCGCGTCTGGAACACCGGCGCATCGAGAAACGCCTGGACGAGGATGTCGCGAACGGTCGCCGGATGCAGGTAGCGGAACACGTCGGATAACGGGAACGAGTGCTGCGGTCCGAGCGACAACAGCAGCGCGTCCTCGGTGGCGGCGGCCTGGAGCTCGAAGTTGAACTGACGGCAGAAACGCTTGCGCAGCGCGAGCGCCCAGGCTTTGTTGACGCGGCTGCCGAACGGCGCATGCAGCACGAGCTGCATGCCGCCTGACTCGTCGAAGAACCGCTCGAGCACCAGCGTCTGCTGCGTGGGCACGACGCCGAGCACGCGCCGGCCCTCGGCAAGATAGGCGGCGGCCTGGTCCGCGCCTTCTCGCGCCAGGCCGCATTGATCGACGAACCACTCGGCGACGGCGGATTCCGACACGGCCGCCCCGCCCGGCGCGCTCGCCAACAGCGCGTCGGCAGCCGCGCGCAGGTCCGAGACCTCGCGCGACAACTCGTCGCTGCGGGCCGGCGCCTCGCCAAACCAGAAGGGAATCGTCGGCGGCGCCCCGTGGGCGTCACGCACGCGAACCGTTCCCGACACGACTTGCGTGATCTGCCACGACGTGTTGCCCAGTTGAAAGATGTCGCCCGCCATGCTTTCGATGGCGAAGTCCTCGTTCAACGTGCCGATGAACGTCTCTTCCGGCTCCAGCACGACGCGATAATCGGCGACTTCCGGAATCGCGCCGCCGGAGGTGATCGACAGCAAACGGGCGCCGCGTCGTCCGCGAAGCTGCTGGTGCACCTCGTCGCGATGCACCAACGACGCCCGTCGCCCGCGCGGTGTGGCAAAGCCTTCGCAGACCATGGCGACGACCGCGTCGAAGTCGCGGCGCGACAGGTCGCGATAGGGCCACGCCCGGCGCACACGTTCGAACAGCTCGTCCTCGCTGTAGGGCCGGCTCGAGCTTTCGGCAGTAATCTGCTGCGCGAGCACGTCGAGCGGCACTTCGTGCGCCACGATGCTGTCGAGATCACCTCGGCGCGACGCACGGAGCAGTGCCGCGGACTCGACGAGATCGTCGAGCGAGACCGGAAACAGCCGGCCCTTCGGCAGCCCTTTGATCGAGTGGCCAGAGCGGCCAACGCGCTGCAGCAGAGTCGCGATCCGATGCGGCGAGCCGATCTGACACACGAGATCGACGTGGCCGATGTCAATACCGAGCTCCAGCGACGCCGTCGCGACGAGCGCTTTCAGCGATCCGGTCTTCAGCCGATGCTCCGCGTCGAACCGCCGCTCTTTAGACAGGCTGCCGTGGTGCGCTGTGATTGACTCTTCACCCAATCGATCGCTCAGGTGACGCGCGACGCGCTCGGCCAATCGACGCGTGTTGACGAACACGAGCGTCGTCCGGTGCTCGGCGATCAGTGCGGCGAGACGATCGTAGTACTCCTCCCACACTTCCCGCGCCATCACGGCCGAGAGCGGTGACCGCGGAACCTCGACCGCAAGATCCATTGCCCGTCGATGGCCTTCGTCGACGATGACGCACGA
>Ga0111539_10010157_pt1 | contig 11864 bp, 15 predicted proteins | sample RhiMethybrSRZTD1_FD_79667 | JGI IMG/M metagenome (GOLD analysis project Ga0111539, IMG submission 79667) | Populus rhizosphere microbial communities from Tennessee, USA - Rhizosphere MetaG P. TD hybrid SRZTD1 (version 2) (version 2) | ecosystem: Host-associated > Plants > Roots > Rhizosphere >...
ACACGCGGCCGGCCTGAGAAAGCGGCCCGGTGCCGCAAGATATGGCACGACCTTGCGGCACAACCTGGGCGCGTGGAGCATATCTTTGCCATCGACGATGACGATCGCGAAAGCAAGCTGCTGAAGCGTTTCCATCATATCATGATCCCGCCTGGGCGCGGTTGCGTGCGCGCGTGGAACTACGCGGCTGCGCAGAGCAACGGACCTGTGATCCTGCAATTGTCAGATGACTGGATTCCGCCGTTGAAATGGGACGATCTGATCATGGAACGGATCGGCGACCTGACTAAACCGACTGTGCTGGCCGTCAGCGACGGCATACGGAACGACAAACTCCTATGCATGGCGATCTGCACGCGGGTTTATCTGTGCCAGGATTTCTTCCTGTTTCATCCCAGCTTCACCGGCGTGCATTCAGATGACTGGTTCACTGCACTGGCTTACGAACGTGAAGCCGTTGTTGAAGCGCGCGATTTGGTTTTTAAACATAACCATCCGGTTGCCGGGGGTGAATGGGATCGCACTTACGCGGAACAAAATGCGCCTGCGCGCTATGCCGAAGGCGAACGCGTGATTCAACACCTGATCACCGGGAACGACTGGAGCAGTGTCCATGGCTGGTTCAATTATTGGATATTTTACGAGCAGATGGCGGCTGACCTGCCGCAGAACGCTGTTGTGGCGGAGATCGGCGTTTGGTTCGGGCGCTCGATTATTTATCTGGCGCAGGAATGCAAGCGGCTCGGCAAACAGGTAAGGTTTTATGCCGTGGACACGTTCAAAGGCGAACAGGATCAGCCGGCCCATTTAGCCACGGTCCACGAATACGGCGGCAGCATACGCGCTGAGTTTGAAAAGAACATCGCCCGCTGCGGCGTGGCGGATTGCATCACCATTTTGGAAGGCGACAGCACGGCCATGGCTGAAAAGATCGCCGATGGCGAGCTGGACTTTTGTTACATAGACGCCGCGCACGATTACGAGTCCGTGAAAGCGGATATCAAAGCCTGGCTGCCCACCGTCCGGCGCGGCGGCATATTGGCCGGGCACGATTCACAGCATGACCCTGTGAAAAAGGCCGTGCTGGAACTGCTCCCCAAAGCTGACATGATCGCCCCCATATGGATGCACCGAATCAAATAGTCGAACGCGCGCACGCGTTGAAGGAAGACAGCGAACAAATCCGCACCATGCCAGACCTGTGCGAATGCATGGAAACACTCGCCGGACTTGTGTGCGACATTGCCGAGGAACTGCAGCGGCAATCAAGCAAAGCGAAATCTGATGAACCAAAACCCAGAGTTGATCCTGTCCATCCTGACACCGGCCATACCGGAAAGATGGGAAAGCCTGAAAGCACTGCACGCCAAAGTTCAGGCGCAGATTGATCGCGAGAACGGCGCGGTGGAACATTTGATGTTCGTGGATAACCGGCGCAGGTCAGTCGGCAAAAAGCGGGACGCACTCCTGCGAATGGCGCGCGGCAAATACGTCGCGTTCGTGGATGACGACGACGGCATCTCAGAAGATTACATCAGGGAAATCCTGACTGCCTCGCAGCAAAACCCGGATGTGATCACGTTCCAGCAACGCGCCATGATCGCCGGCCAGGTCGGCACAGTCGAATTCAAGCTCGGCAACGTGGACGAACCGTTCCGTGCCGACGGATTGACCAAGCGCAACGCCTGGCATGTGTGCCCGTGGCGCACGACGCTGGCGATCTGTTCAGGGTTTCCAGACACGAACTACGGCGAGGACATCGCCTACGCGGCGCCGTTGTGCAAAACGCCAGGTTTGAAGGAAGCGCATATCCCGAAGATTCTGCATTTCTACACTTACGACGCTGAAGTGAGCCGCGCGTTACCATCATGACTTGCCAGGTCAAAAACGGCGGAGCATTTCTGCATGTGCCGAAAACAGGCGGTTCATGGGTCTGCGCCGTGCTTGATCGGAATGGCGTGCGCGGCGTGCAGCTTGGGCCGGAACATTCCACCGGCCACCATGAGGCCTGGGCCTTTTGTGTGTTGCGCGATCCGGTCGAGTGGTGGTTGAGTTTGTGGCGATTCCGGAATGACACCGGGCACGAACACATGGACGGCGCGCATCCGCTTTACTTCGTTGATTCCTGGCATGAAACGGATGCCGCAACGTTTATCACGCGCGCGATTGAGGAAGGGCATGGCTTTTGCGGCAGGTTGTATGACCAATACGTGAGCCGCGCGAATTACGTTCTGCAAACCGACAAGATGGAATGGCACCTGCCAAAGTTGGCAAGGCGCGTTGGTTGGGCTCCACTTAACCTGGATTTGCCGCCCCTGAACGTCAGCCGGCCGCGCGCATTGGGACAAGCCGCCGTGGATCTGCTGCCGACCCTGCGCGAAACGGAATCTGACGCAGTCGGACTTTGGCAACGCGCGGCAACATGGAACTGATATATGAGAACTGCAATAGCCAACGCGCTCAAGGCCGGGATGCGCCTGCTCGAAGGCTCGCGGGCCGAGCAGGTATCATTCATCTATCGGAACGGTCAGTATCCGTGCATCCCAACCACGGAACGGCGCGGTATCATGGTGCAGCTCGGCGAGGCGGAATACGAGGTATCGCTCTCGCTCAAAGTCCGGAAGGATGTCATCCCGCAACCGATCACGATTGATTCAACGGACATCTCCGTGGATTGGCAGGCGCGCGACGTGTTGACCGCTGATGCCGATCTTGATCCGGAACAGGAAACGCCGTTCCCGGGCCGTCGACTCGGAAAGAATCTGCGACTATACAGGATGCTGGCTGTGCGCGATGATCCGATGAGCAGCCATTGGACGATCGACCTGGCGGATGCAAGAAGATGACTTTTATTCCTGACATGCCGGATTGGTTAAGCGTGCCATTGCTTATTGTTGGCCTGATCCTCGGGTGCCTTTTATTAGGCTGGTTGAAACGTCCATTTGATCGCCGATGAAAATCTGGATTGTAGGCGATTTCACAAATGCACATTCCGAATTTGTTGCTGTGTTCAAATTGAAAGCCAACGCGTTGAAGGCGTGCAAAACGCCGGATCATTTCCTGTTGCCGGCTGATATGGGTCGGCCGATCAATCTCAACCTGGCGTTCTACCCGAAGACAGGCAAAAAGGTATGGGACAAAGCAACATGATGATTTTATGGCAGGCGCAACTTTGACCGTCGATAACCGGCAGATGCAGGATGCGCTAAGGCAATACGCGGCGCGCACGAAGCATTCGATGGCTTACGTGCTGAACAAGAAACTGTTCTTCATCGCGAAACGCGCTTACGAAGGCACGCCGGTTGCCAAACGCGAACGCATCCTTGAGACGTTCAATGTCACCCAGATTGAGCGCGTTGTCGGCCGCGGCAGGTTCGCCGGCAAGGTGCGGCGCAAGACGAACTATTCGGGCCTGAACCAGAGCGCGTTTCGGATCATGAATTGGAAACGCAAGAAAGCCGGAAAACCCACCTTGCGCGGCGCCGAGGCCTTGCGCGCGGCAAAGGCCATGGTCGCGTCCAGGCTGCGCGCGGTTGGTTCGCTCAAGAGCGGTTGGGTGGGCGGGATCATCCGGCTCCAACGCTGGCTCAAGGAACCGTTCCAGGCTGCGTTCAGGAACCGGCTGAATCGGCCCGGGACAGCCGAGCCGGCCAAGGCGGGGACGAATCCAGTGGCCGAGATCGCCTATCGCCTGACCATTCGGAAACGGGCATCTGAAAGGATCGATCCGCGCGTGATAGCCGCCTTGCAGAGAGCATTCAACGAAGAAGCCTCGGACACTATGCTCTTTCTAAACCAGGAACTGCAAAAGGAAGCGAACAAGATCAATGCAAAATGAAACTCAAAATCGAATTTTACGAGGATGCATCCGGCGATTGGCGCTGGCGCGCGTTGCGCTCGGGTCAGATCGTGGCCGACAGCGCTGAAGGTTACGTTAATCGCGCGGACATGGAGCAAACGTTGACGAACTTTCTGGATAGCATTGCCGAAGGCGATCTTGAATTGCCGGATGATTTCACCTGGCCGGCGTCATGAGCAGCACTTACATACTGCCGCTGGTCGAGCGGGCCGCCGTGGCCTTTCTCGGCGCGCAAACCTACACGCAGGAAGATAGCGATCATGCGCGGTTGGATTCGAACCGGATCGTGAAAGGGTTCCAACGCGCCGAAACGATTGAGGAGGAACCGTCGCTGCCGTTGCCTGTGGCGATTTGTTCCTGTCTCACGGCTAATAATGATGAGGACATTTACACGGGCAACTGGGTTGCCGATCTGACGGTTGAACTGCGCACGAAAGTGTTCGAAACGTCCAGTGACGCGCACCAGGCCATGGCCGAGGAACTGTTCGCGTTCCTGTGCGATTCAACCATTGCCGCCAGCCTGACGGCGGCGCTCTCAGGCTTTACCGCGTTCCTCGTGGTGCCAGGGAACCAGACGCGCGCGATTGAAACCAATTGTTGGATCAGCCGGATGCAATTCGCGGTTCACTGTTGCGGGCAGGACATCTCCTGATTTTTGGATCGCGGTCTTCGTTAGCTTCGTTGCCTTCTGTAAAAATGTCCCAGCGGTTGACTTTCGCGCCATGACAATATGGCAGTTCAAGTTGGCGCAGGCGGTTTATTCGGGCTCGCAACGATGGCGATCGGGATCAGTTCCCTGTCCGGTTACGTATCGCCCAAGTTCGAAACTCTCTCACTCAGCGGCCAGGGCGATTTCCTGGAGGAACAAAGTCAGACCGGCAACGTGGATCAATTGGTCGGCGTCAACAAAGGTGTCTCCTGCCAGTTCAGATACAAACCGCGCGGCACATCCTTTGCCAATGCGCGCCTGTCGCTGGGCGTGCCGGACATTTGCGCCGGCGTGACGATCACCGGCCTGGACATCTTCGCTTGTTTCGGTTTCACGGACGTGTTCAACACCAACGCCGGCAACACGCAACCATGGATCTTCACGGGCGACTTCAACATTGAACCGACGCACGTCGGCCTTTGGACGGCCAGCATCACGATGCACCGTTACATCTCCATTACGAGCGCCACGGCAATCTCTTGATGTGAATGCGCGCGCCTTCCAATTTTTCCTGTCTCGGTTTGCGGCTTGAACAGCTTTCCATTGGGCACCTGTTTCTTCTGGCTGATGTTTCCTCGCCGTTCCTGATCGGCGGCACGATAGCTGTCACCGACCTTTCCAACGCGGTCTTTCTGTGTTCAGAACCCTGGCGCTAGGCCGCCGCGGACACAAAGCGATGGTGGTTTCCGTTGTTCCTGAAGTTATGGGCGCGCCGCTCTCGCAAGCTGGACATGGCGGCCGAACAGGAAAAGTTCAGCGCCTATTTCAAGGCTGAAACGGAATTTCCATTGTCAAAACAGAACAGCCGATCCATGCGCGAATACGGCTCGCCCTGGTGGTGGCGGTTGCTGGCGATCATGATGGCCGACTTTCATTTGAGCAAAAACGACGCGCTGGACATGGCCGCGGCTGAAGCCGCCATGCTTTGGAGCGCGCGCGCCGAGCTCGAAGGGAAACTGAATCTATGGACGAAAGCAGACGACGACTTTGACGAGTTCTGCAAACGCATGGACGCCGATCCGGATGTGCAATTTCCAGGCGCGGCCAAACTGAATTGATCCATGCCATTGTTATCTCTCATCGGCCGGCTCGGGTTGGACACAGGCAACTTCGATCAGAACCTGAAGAAATCAGAGGACACGGTTGCCGCGTTTGGGAACAAGTTCCGGCGCTCGATTGTGGGCACGGTGGGCAGTTTCTTTACGCTCGGTTACGCGGTTAACCTGGTCCAGGACAAGATCGCCCGGTTAACCAGCGAAGGTGAATCATTCGAAATCCCCACGGGCGATCTTTCCGAGTCAATCGAGGAACAGGAACAATTGATCCGAAGCACGGAAAAGCTCCTGGCGCAGAAGAAGGACTTGCAAAAGCTGGACGCGGAAATCTTCAAGCTGGCGGAGGATCGGTTCATGAGTGAACTGTCAAACGAAGACAAGATTATTGAACTGACACGCCGGCGCGTGGCGCTATTGCAGATTCTCAAAGATAATTACGACACGGGGATGCCCGGTCTCGCGCCTGTGAAGGCCAAGTAAATGCAACTGGAAACAGAACGGTTGCTTAACCAGATCCTGGCCATTGAAGGGCAACAGAAGAAACCGACAGCCGACCAGTTTCGCGCGGCAAACATGGCGGACAGGATCAACGATCCGCTGGCGCGCATCGGCGGATTCACAGGCGGCGCCGATATCAAGGTCATAACGATTCAGGAACGCATCGCGCGGGCGACAGAAGAAACGGCCAGCAATACCGCGGGCAATTCTGTGAGGTTACGATGAGCAGCAAATATCTTGGAGTCACGCCACTCAAGATTTCAACGGAGATTATTTTCGATCCGAAATACGGATTCACAACGCGCGAGACTTATTCCGGCACAGCGTCGTCATTGGCGACTCTGAATGATACGCTCGCGGCGCTGGGTGTCCGGACCGCGTTCACGCTCGAACGCGGCTTGACCTACCTGAACGCGTACTACGCTCTGGCGGATGCAAGCGGCGCAAGGGCGGAAGTGCCAAATGACTATTACGAACTCGAAACCGAATACGTGCAGGAATCAGTCTGGAAAAACGATCTCATCGAAGCTGAAGCCGGCAGCCTGGCTACACTGGCCAAATGGCAGCGTGAAATTGAGCACGCCATGAAAGGCCGGCTATTGGATAGCGGCGGCAATGAGATCAGCAAGGTTGAAGGGCCGGTTGATCCGGCCTTGACAGGGTTCAGCGGCACGCAGCTTGAACTTTACGAATTGTTCATGCGCGGTGGCGATGCTTACGAAACAACCAGGCAAGTGCTCACGCGCGTGCGGACCATATCGGTCGCATACACGTCCCAGGCGGTGGCGCAGGCGCGTCCGACGATTTATACAACCGCGCAATTGGTAGCCGTATTCGGCATACCGCTTTCGATTTCGTCCAGGCTGCCGGCCAATCCCGCGGAAGTTCCTTCCGGCACGATCTGGTCATGGAAACAGCGCCGGAACACGAGCCGGTATGAATGGAGCGGGCGCGTGGCGGAGATTATGTCGTGGACATTCGCCGCCTTCTCAACATTGACACACAAGGTTTACGGTGCCTAAACGTGTTCCATCCAGAATGCCGAGCGTGGAAGGCGAGGGGCCGGTTGCGGAGGGTTTCCGCATTTCGTTTGATCGCATCAACGAGATCCTGGATTATCTCGAATCCATCCAACCAGCGCCGAGCATGGACAGTCTCACGGATCAAACGATAGTCGGCGTGACGCGCCGGCCGAAACCGAAGGGCGCGGCCGCGGCGGACGAAACCGGCGAAGCGCGCTGGGCATGAGCGATGGCCATCACCTTCACGCGCGCGGCAGCAGTCGAGGAGGGCACGCGGCCGACAAGCACGCAACTAAAGACTCTCGCGCGCGCATTTAACGATCGCCTGCGCGCGTTCTCGTTCTGCGGCTGGCGTTTGATCTGGTATCATTTCAATCTGTTCCGGCAGATGCGTAATCCGTCCGGCCTGGATTTCCCGGCACAAGGGGAGTTTTTCTATCTCTGGCAGGCGCTTGATCCGGAACATTTCACGGATCAATGGCCGGCAACCGGGCCGGGCGATCCGGCGGGGGCGAACCTGGCGAATCCGATGAACCAGTTCATATTCGGCATAGGCGATCTTGCCGCCGAAGATGTGCGCCTGAACTTTGGCCTGCCATTTCTCGTCACGCCAACGCCGACCACAGCCGAGCTATGGGCGCTCGGGAAGGCGCAACGCGGCGTTTACGAGCCGATCACAGGCGCGCAATCCACACCGGCCTGGGACGCCGCCAAAGCGCACTTCGCATTTCAGCAGCCCTGGTGGACGCCGCACGGCAAAGCGCTCGGCGGCTGGTTGCCGACGCCCGTGGAGCTGCTGCCTGATTGCGGCGCCACGGAAGCGACCGGGCTTGGTGTGCCATCTTACGAGCTGAAATGGACTTCGCTCGGGTCCGATGTTTCAACCGCCGGCCTGCACGGAACCATCACCGTGGACGGCGACGGCAACCACGTCGTCACTTACGCGGGCACATGCGGTTGCGGCATGGACAGCGTAGCCGACGGCCATGTGATCGGCGTGGCGCAAACGCCCTACGGCTGGCTTGTGGCCGTGCTGACGGACGCGGCGAGCTGCACCTATGCAATCGATACCTTCCCGATCAACGATTGGATTGAAGGGCCATACACGGGTGAAGGCGTGTTATCGCACACAGACGGCAACCAGTTGCAACGATCGCTCTGGGCGTTTCACGCGGATTTCCGCGGGACACCGGCGCAACGGACACCGGACACGTTTAAGATCAGGCAGATCGCTTTTGATAATCAGGAGTTCTTTACGCGGCAATACGCTTTGGCGCCGAACAAAGGCCGGCTGTCCGGTGATTCAATCGAGGATGTGTATCCGCAAGCGAGTTTTCCGGCGTCAGGCTTTGTCCCGCAAGGCACCTTCGGCACGTTCAGCAACGGCCAGGGCTCGTCCTACGCGTATCAGGCTGGCTTTGTGCTGGCCGGCGTTTACGGCAGCGCCACGGGCCTGCAGGGCCGCTGCACGATAGGTTTCTATTCCGAAGCGCAACTGTTGACCACGCTGGATCTTGTGCCGGACGATAACGGCGATGCATCGGCCATGGTCTGGCTCAAGGTCGCTTCACGGCCTGAACCGCTCAAGGTAAAGCTGTTGACGGATGCCGTTTTCGCGCCAGGCGGCAGTTTGCTCGTTGAAGCAACCGAACAAATCGAATATAAACCGAACTATTGGGATGCTTACCTATTAACGCGGCTCGGCGCATCGCAAGGCGGCGATGCGTTTCAGAATGGTGTGGACGGCCGCGGTAAGGACACCAGCACGGCAAAAGAGATCGGCGCCGGTTATTTTTCAAGCGGTTGCATCAACACGTTTCTCGGCGTGCGATCCATAGCGGATTGGGTGAACGATAATCCGGTCTACGATTCCATGCGGCGGCTTTCACGCGATCATTGCCGCGTCACGCGCCGGCAACAGTTCGTTTCCTACGAGGTGACGGGCGGCAAAACCATCCTGCGTTTCAGACGGTTTCCGCAGTTCCCAGGCGTAGACGGCATCGAGGCGCGCGCCGATCTGTTTGCCGATATCGCCCCGCCATTGGACGCGCTCGATTCCGGCGCGTTGATTGAAGGCGAGACGTATATCGTGCGCGGCTCGGGCCAGATCGTTTATCGCGGATCTGGCCACACGGAAAACCAGACATTCACCGCCACAGCCGTGAAGGTCTTTGACACGATCGGCACGGCATCGCTCTACGTCTACGACGGCATCCGGCACACGGCGCTGAAGAAGGGTTTCACAAACGAATGGACGATGTTCGTTGAACCGCGCTGTTATCATCCGTCGCCTACGTCAATCTGGAAGGCTGAAGCATACAGCGATTACTTTACCTGGTGCGATCGTTGCCATTTCTACAGCGGCACGGCGCCGTCCAGACTGCGCCGGTTCATCACGTTCAACAACACAACCACGCCGCTGGATTCAGATTTCCGGCCTGTGCTGACGCCGATATCGCTCCAGGCGCAGTTATTATCGCCGGAAGCGCCGGACCAATTCAGATACGCGGCAAACGCGAACCGCACATATGGCAACTCGGACTTTTACAAATCCTGCCAGGTATACAATCGCCCTTATGAAATCGAATCGTGCATCGTGGATGATTGGGCTGAGGATCAGATCATCAAGATCACGCTGACAGGCCGGCTTCGCAGCCATGAAAATGCGCCGGCCACTGTCGCCGCTGATCCTGCGTCATGGTCGGCCGGTGATATTGAAGCGCTCGCCAATGCCGGTGCTACACCGGAAGATTACCGGACAGACGACAATGCCGTGCGCGAATACGCGCTGTCCGAGGCGGACGGCAATTATCAATGCGTATTCAGGACAGGTGACGCCGGCACAGGCAGCGCTGTTACAGGGCTGCTGCCCGATAACCCGTTCGGCAGTTGTTATCCGGTCTTCTTTTTCTCGAAACTGATTCCTGAACCATACGACGACGGCAATGACAGTGTGCAAAGCCACGATTCGCGTTGTCTCATCGATCAGATGTTGCACATGGAAATTGCGCTGCGATCCATGTGCGAGGGATTCGTGGATGGCCGGACCAGCAAGGATATCATCTGCGAGACCGGCCTGGGCAACCTTTACGATTTCACATTTGAAAATCTCTGTTTCGAAGCGTTCAACGGGAACTGGATCGGCGCGTTCAATCTCGCTGCGCGCGACGATAACCCGAGCGGGTTCGGCCCGTTGCCGAACACGGTGATGTATGCCGAGGTGTTCAACCGTTTGGTGGCCGCGGTGAATCTGCTGGATAAAGTGCGGCTGGATTTGCCCATTCAATTCTCGGCGCGCGCGCAGGATTATCGCACGGATCTGCCGGTGACATTGACGGAGCTGCAGGGAACGACCTGCACGCTGGCGGGCACCTATCGCGCCTATCGCGATCATCTCAGCCTGCATCACGCGGTGGATTCCACCGGCACAAGCGGGTATGTCACCTGGACAACGATCGGCGCGGTTAAATCAGGCCAGATCGTTGGGTGCCCGACCGAGCTGGCATCGTTACGCACGGATTACGAATATCTCGTGGAGATCGATCCGGCATTTGTTGATGCCGTCCCGGACGATATCCAGGACTTGATCAACAACGGCAACACCGGGTTTCTAGCGTTGCAAACAACAACGCATCACACTGAACTCAGGGAATTGACCACGCCGGGCAACGGCGATCCGTGCCCGACGGCGCCGCCACAAGCCGACCTGTGGAGCGACGGTTTGGGTGAGCAATACACCTGGACGAATGTGGAGGATGAAGTGGAAGAATGCGTGCTGGTGACAAGCGGCACATTGGAAGCGCCGCCGGTCCGACCGAGCAGTTACAAGTTCGGCGCCAGGTCAGGCTCGGTCTGCGGCAATCTCGCGTCGTCAGCGAAACGGCTGGACCTGATCGCGGAACAGAATGCTTTCATTCAAGTGCCACTTATTTAACAAAAGATAACGAAGATAACGAAGGAGCTCCCTCTCTGTTTCCTTCGTTGCCTTCTGTGAAAAAAGGTGCGCTTCAAAATCGTCCGATACCAACGCCTGACCGGCACGCCGCCTGAGATCAGGCCCAGGCCGGGCCTGGGTGATCGCATCGCTAAAGTGGCGAAGCCAATCGCGCGCCGGATTGATCGCGTGCTTGGAACGAACCTGAAAGAGTGCAAAGGCTGCGAGGACCGCGTGGCCTGGTTGAACAAGCATTTCCCGCTATGAACTCCTTCGTTTCCTTCTCTTGAAGTTTTTTAACAGAAGGCAACGAAGATAACGAAGGCAGCCGGTTGACTCTCGCCGGTGTTCATGGCGAATGAGATCACCGTAACAGGCACACTTAGCTGCACAAAAAGCGGCCAAACCGTTTCAGGATCTTCCACACTTCAAATCACTCTGGCGGGCGCCGCGCTGTATTCGGATGTGCAGAACATACCGACCACGGTCGAGCAGCTTGTCTTTTCCGCGGATGCAATCGCTGAAGGCATCACGTTCGTTTGGGTGAAAAATCTCGGGCCGACGAATTACGTGGAGCTCGGCAACGCGGCGCTGGCCGTCATCTACGCGAAACTGCTTGTGAACCAGATCACGCTGATCGCGGTGAACAAGGCCGCGGCGTCCGACCCGAACATATACGCGCGCGCGAACACGGCCGGGATCGCCCTGCAAATCGTCGCCGTCGGCACATGAAGGTTTTATGCGCTCACGCTTTCTGTTGCCGGCAATCATCATCGCCTGTGTCCTG
>Ga0111539_10010158_pt1 | contig 11863 bp, 8 predicted proteins | sample RhiMethybrSRZTD1_FD_79667 | JGI IMG/M metagenome (GOLD analysis project Ga0111539, IMG submission 79667) | Populus rhizosphere microbial communities from Tennessee, USA - Rhizosphere MetaG P. TD hybrid SRZTD1 (version 2) (version 2) | ecosystem: Host-associated > Plants > Roots > Rhizosphere >...
CAGCCCGCGCTCGACAACCGCCCGGCGCGGGAGCTGCGGTTGCGCCGCCGCGGCCGGGTGGTCGTGCCCGAGACGGGCGCACTGCTGACGCGGCGGGCCGCGCTGCTGCAGGCGCTGGGGTTCACCGCGGCCGCGACAGGCGCGCTCGCGGGGGTGTCCGTCGCGGCGCGCGGTTCTGTCCCGGCCGCACCCGCTCGCCGCGCGGCGGGCACCGCGGTGGCCGACGCCGCCTCTCTGGCCGCGGGCGACGCGGTCTCAGTCTCGGCCAACGGGACGGCGGCGCTGGTCATCCGCGGCGCGGACGGTGCGCTGACCGCGTTCGACGCGACCTGCACCCACGCGGGGTGCGAGGTCGGGTGGCGCGACGGCGAGATCCGCTGCCCGTGTCACCACGCGCGGTTCGACCCTGCGACCGGTGAGCCGACCCGCGGGCCGGCACGCGAGCCGCTCGCTCGGCTTGCGGTGGTCGAGCGGGACGGCAAGATCGAACTGCGGCATTGAGGGGGAGCGCGGAGTGTGCATTTCGCCCCATTGATCGCCGCGGCGAGCGAGCGTGGGGAGAAACGCACGCCAGAGGTGCATAAAGCCCCACGCATCGCGCGCGGGCGAACGGTTGGGGGGAAATGCACACGCCCCGCGCTTCCCCTGAATGCGGGTGTTGACGTTCGCTTGCGCTCTCGACACGATGGTAGAATTGTGGAACAATCTTGCGAGATGACCGCAACCACCGCCCGCGCCCAGGTCCTGCTCGCCGCGCTCTGCTTCGCCACCACCGGCACCGCTCAGGCCCTCGGGCCCGACGGCACCGATCCCGTGAGCGTCGGCGCCACGCGGATCCTCGTCGGTGGCGCGCTGCTCGCGCTGGTCGCCGTGGCGCGGCGACGCCCCGGCCCGCGCTGGGACGCCAAGGCGGTCGGAGCCGCGGTCGCCGCCGTGGCCGTCTACCAGCTGGCGTTCTTCGCCGCGGTGGCCGACACCGGGGTCGCGGTCGGGACGATCGTGGCGCTCGGCTCGGCTCCCACGCTGGCGGGCCTGTTCGAGTGGATGGTTGATCGCCGCCGGCCGTCGACGCGGTGGGCGGCCGCGACCGCGCTCGCCTGCGCCGGCGTGGCGCTGCTTGCGCTTGCGGGCGCGGATGCCGACGTGTCGCCGCTCGGCGTCGCGCTCGCCGTCACCGCCGGCGGCTCGTATGCGGTCTACACGCTCGCCGCCAAGCGGCTCCTGGCGCAAGGCCACGCCCCCGAGGCCGTGATGGCGGCCGCGTTCGGGCTCGGCGCGATCGTCCTGGCGCCCGCGCTCGTCGCCACCACGCCCACCTGGCTGACCCACAGCGACGGCATCGCGCTCGCGCTGTTCCTCGGCATCGTCCCGACGGCGATCGCCTACCTGCTGTTCGCGAACGGCCTCAAGCACCTCACCGCTTCGGAGACCGCCACGCTCACGCTCGCCGAGCCGCTGACCGCCGCCATACTTGGCGCCCTCGTGCTCGCCGAGCACCTCACCACACCCGCGCTCGCCGGCGCCGCGCTCGTCCTCAGCGCGCTCGTCGCACTCGCGATCCGTCCGCCCGCGCCGCCGCCCATCACGGCGCCGGCGCCCGTCTCGGCATGACGCGCCCGCTGCAGCGGATGTCGACCGTCGACGCCCTCGCCGACGCGCTGCGGCGCGAGATCCTCGACGGCGGCCTGCCCGCCGGATCGTGGCTGCGCGAGCGCGAGCTCACCGAGAGCTTCGGCGTGGCGCGCCACAGCCTCCGGGCCGCATTGCGCGCGCTCGCCGCCGAAGGCCTCGTGAAGATCGAGCCGAACCGTGGCGCCCACGTCGCCGAGCTCACGCCCGACGATGTCCGCTGGCTGTACGAGCTGCGCGCGGCGCTCGAGATCGAGGCCGCCCACCTGGCGCTCGAGCGCAACGACGGCCGCCTGCCGCTGCCCGTGCACGCGGCCCTCGCACAGCTCCAGGAGGCGTGCGCCGGCGACGACCCGCCGTGGAGCACGATCAACGAGGCGCACGCCGCGCTGCACACGGCGATCGTGCGCGCCGCCAGGAGCCCTCGCATCGCGGCCGCGCACGCCGCGCTGAGCGGCGAGATGCGCCTGTTCCTGCTCGCGCTCAAGCCGCATATCCCGCCACAGCAGCTCGCCGACGACCATGCGGCGCTCGTCGCCGGTCTCGAAACGGATGGCCCGGAGGTCCTGCGCGCGCATCTCCGCGCCGCGGCGGACACGCTCGCCAGAGCGGGGGACCGGCCGGGCGGATGACCGCTTAGCGGCCGCCCGCCCGGCCGAGAGGAGGAGGGGAGAGACGCCCCGGGGGAAGGGCGCTCACTCTCTTGACTATCCGTCATCAAGAGCCCGTATTCGCGCTCAGGTCAGTGTGCGGACGTCTTACCGGAAACCGGTCACCATGGTGACCCACCGCATCCGACAGCTGCGTGCGCGATCCTTTGAGCCCCGAGCATTGACAGGGGGAAGTGAACTGATGCGGAGATTCGAAGTCGGGCCCATCCTCGTCGCGCTGGCGGCGATCGTGCTGCTGGTCAGCCTGTTCCTGGACTGGTACGGGCCGTTGACGGCGTGGGAGGCCTTCGAGGTCGTCGAGGTGCTGCTCGGCGCGCTGGCGGTGACGGCGCTCGTGATCGCGGTCGGCCAGCTGGCACCCGACCTCGACTACGTGGAGCGCCGCTGGCTCCCGGCCGTGGTGCTCGCGATCGCGGTGCTCGTGGCCGCCGAGATGGTCGACCCGCCGCCGGCGGCCGGCGGCGAGGACCTGGGCGCCGGCGCCTGGCTCGCGTTCGGCGCGGCGGTGGCGATGTTCGCCGGCACCGTCCTGACGTTCGGCCGCGTGCGCTTCGCGGTGTCCGTCGAAGGCCGGCAGGTGCGCGAGCGCGTGCCGGTCGTCGACCACCGGCAGGACACGACCGAGACCGCCGCTGTCGCGCCCGCGAAGGAGGCCGATGGCCGAGGTTCGTGACGTCGCGTTCGAGCTCGAGCGCTTCGCCTGGACGCCGCCCGACCGGCTCGAGGTCGTCGGCCGCTGGAGCGGGATCGAAGGCCGCCGGCTCGGCCGGCCGGTGCTGACGCTGGCCGTCGGCGACGAGAAGGTTCGCCTCACCGCGCATCCCGGCGGCCACTTCAGCCGCTCCGGCACGTGGAGCGCCGTCTTCAGCTACGACGGCAAGCCCGAGGACGTCGCCGGCGCGGAGCTGGAGATCGGCCGCCGCCTGGTGGTCGACCTCCCGCCGCCACGGCGTCGCAAGGCGCCCGTCGACACCGGGGCGCTCGAGCAGGAGCAAAAACGCCGTGAGGAGGTGGAGGCGACGCTCGCCGAGCGCGACGCCGAGATCACCGGTCTGCGCGACGAGGCGGAGACCGCGCTCGGAGAGCGCGACAGCCGGATCGAGGCGCTGGAGGCCGAGATGGCCGAGATGCGGACCAAGCTCGAGGAGGCCGAGCAGGAGCGCGAGCTGATGCGGGCCGAGCTCGAGGCCGCGCGCGCGGAGACGCAGACGGCGCGCGCCGAGGTCGACGCGTCCGCCGAGCGGCTGCAGGCCGAGCGCGCCGCGGCCGCGGAGATCCGCGAGAAGCTCGCGACGGCCCGCGAGGAGGCCCAGTCGACGATCGACACCGAGGCGCACGAGACCGAGCGGCTGCGGGCCGAGCTGCAGGCGGCGCGCGAGGAGACCGAGCGGACGATCGAGGCCGAGCGCGCGGAGACTGCCCGCCTGCGCGAGGAGCTCGCCACGCACTCGGCCAACGGCGGCGACGACGACGACACCAACGGCGAGACGCAGGCCGCGGCGAAGCGGATGTACGAGCGCGTCGCGTCCGAGCTCGAGCGCGAGCGCGCGGCCGCGCGCAGCCTGCGCCGCGAGCTCGACGCCGTGCAGGCGCAGACCGCCGAGCACCGCCGCCTGACGGCCTCGGCCGCGGCCGACGGCATCGATGCGACCGACGACATCCCCGCCGCCGCGACGCCCGCCGCCCGGCTCGTCGCCTCGCGGCGGTCGGAGGTCGGCCGCGCGGCCGCCCACCATCGCGCCGAGGCCGCGCGGGCGGCGGCCGCCCAGCGCCTTCCCAGCCACCGATCGCCGGTCGCGGTCTGGGTCGTGCGCGCCATCGCGGTCGCGTTCGTGGCCGGCCTGCTCGTCGCGCTCCTGCTCATCGTGAGCGCGGTGACTTAGGCTCCCTGTCGATGGACGAGATCGCGATCGTGGTCCACGGCGGGGCGGGTGGATCGATCTCCGACCCCGAGCGGGCCGAGCGGATGCGCGCGGGCGCGGCGGCGGCCGTCGAGGCCGGGCACGCCGTACTGGCGGCCGGCGGCGCGGCGCTCGACGCGGTCGAGGCCGCCGTGGTCGTGCTCGAGGACGACCCGGAGTTCAACGCCGGCCGCGGCGCCGCGCTGACCGAGTACGGGCGGGTCGAGCTCGACGCGTCGATCATGGACGGCGCGACACGCGCCGCCGGTGCGGTCGCGGCCGTGCGCGGCGTGCGCAACCCGGTGCGCGCCGCGCGGGCGGTGCTCGCCGACGGCCGCCACGTGCTGCTCGTCGGCTCCCCGGCGACCGAGTTCGCCGCCACCGCCGGCCTGAGCTTCGAGAACGAGACGTGGTTCGTCACCGACCGTGAGCGTGATGCGCTCGCCCGGTTGAGCGAGGGGGACGCGGCAGGAGCCCGCGGTACCGTCGGCGCCGTGGCGCGCGACAGCGCGGGGCGCCTGGCGGCCGCGACCTCCACCGGCGGCGTCTCGGGCCAGCGGCTCGGCCGGGTCGGCGACTCGCCGCTGATCGGCGCCGGTACCTGGGCGGACGAGACGGTCGCCGTCTCGTGCACCGGGCACGGCGAGTCGATCATCCGGACCGCGCTCGCCCACGAGGTGCACGCGCTGCTGCGCCACCGCGAGCTCGGGCTGCAGGACGCCTGCGTGGAGGCGATCCGGAGCCTCGAAGGGCTCGGCGGCGACGGCGGCCTGATCGCCGTCACCGCCCGTGGCGACGTGGCGGCGACGTTCAACTCCGACGCGATGACCCGCGGCTGGCGGGTGGGGGACGGCCCGGTGGTCACGGCAATCGGCCGCGAGGGTGGCTGACCAGATCGACGACGTCGCGGGCCGGCTCTACGGCCTGCCGCTGGAGGACTTCACGCGCGAGCGCGACGCCGCCGCGCGCGAGCTGCGCAAGGCCAAGGAGCGCGACGCGGCCGACGCCGTCGCCAAGCTCCCCAAGCCCAGCCAGGGCTCGTGGGCGGCGAACACGCTCGCCCGCGAGCGGCGCGACCTCGTCGACGCGCTGCTCGACGCGGGCGACGACCTGCGGGCGGCGCAGGAGGACGCCGTCGCCGGCAAGGGGGCGGCCGCGCTGCGCGACGCCGCGGCGGTCGAGCGCGACGCCGTCGAGGCGCTGGTCGAAGCCGCGAAGGAGCTCAAGCCCAGCGGCCGCAAGCCCAGCGCGCAGACGCTCGAACGCCTGCGCACGACGCTCCACGCCGCGGCCACCGACGACGACGTCCGCACGGCGCTCGACCAGGGCCGCCTCGTCGAGGACGCGACCGGAGCGGGCGCGTGGGGGCTGATGTCGGGCGCAGACGCGCCCGCGATGCCGGCGCCGCGCGAGCGCGCGAAGAAGCCGCGCAGCGGCGCCGCGAAGAAGGGCGCAGACGCGCGCGCGGACCGCGAGGCGGCCGAGCGCGAGCGCAAGGAGCGCGAAGAGCGCCTGGAGGCCGAGCGCGAGCGGCGCGCGCAGCTCGAGGCCGAGCTCCGCGAGGCCCGCGCCGAGCGGCGCTCGCGCGAGCGCGAGCTCGAACGCGCCGAGAAGACCGCCGAGCGCGCCGCCAAGCGCCTCGAGGACGCCCTCGCCGCCGCCGAGGACGCCCGCGAGCAGGCCGACGAGGCCCGCGCCGACCTCGACACCGCCCGCGAGGCCGCCCAAGAGGCCCGCGACGAAGCCGCAAAGCTCGAAGAACAACTGGACTAAGCACGAACGTGCGCCAGCTAGCCCAGCGCTTCCGCGAGCGCGGCGGGGTCGCGCTCGCCCTCAGGGAGCTCCATCGCCATCAGGCGCGCGAGCTGGGCGCGGCCGCGGACGTCGAGCTTGCGGTAGATCTGGCCGAGGTGGTACTCGATCGTCTTGGGGCTGAGGAACAGGGCGGCGGCGGCCTCGCGGTTCGTCATGCCCTGGGCGACGAGCAGCGCGATCTGGAGCTCGTGCGGGGTGAGCTGCTCGGCGGCGGTCTCGGCGCGGCGGGTCTGCTGCTCGCCGGTCGCCCGCAGCTCGGTGCGGGCGCGCTCCGCCCAGCCGCGCGCGCCGAGGCGCTCGAACGTCTCCAGCGCCTCCTTCAGCGGCTCGCGCGCTTCGGCGCGCTGGCGAGCGCGGCGCAGCCGCTCGCCGAAGCACAGCAGCGTGCGGGCGCGCTCGAACGGCATCGGCAGCTCGGCGTGCAGGGCGAGCGCCGCCTCGAAGCCCGCACGGAACTCGGCTTCGGGCGCGATCAGCGCGCGGCATCGCGCCACGACCGCCTGCCCCCAGCGTGAGCCGGTCTTCACTGTCCGCGGCTCGAACGCGTCGATCAGCGCGGCCGCGTCGTCGCGGCGGCCGGCGCGCGCGTAGGCCTCGATCAGGTCCGGCGTGTTCTGCACGAGCGACGGCTGCATCTGCAGCCGGTCGGCGTGCCGCTGGCACTCCTCGAGCGCGACGATCGCCTCCGGGATGCGGCCGAGCCCGAGCTCGAGCAGGCCATGCGCGGCGTGCAGGTACGTGCCGGTCGCCTCGCCCTGGTAGCGCGCGACGAGCGCCAGGCCTTCGGTCACATGGCGGCGGCAGGAGTCCTCGGCGCCGAGCGCCGCCTCGACGTGGGCGAGCGCCGCCAGGCTGTGCGAGAGCAGCGGGAGCTGGCCCGTGTCCTGCGCGAGCTGGACCGACTCGGTGGCGTCCGCCCGCGCCGCGGCCCAGCGGCCGAGCCGGAAGTCGAGATGCGAGCGCGCGGCGAGCGGGTAGATCAGCGCGCTCACGGCGCTCGCCTCACGGGCGGCGGCGACCAGGCGGTCGAAGATCCGCTGTGCGCGCTCGAACTTCTCGATCCAGATCGACGAGTGGGCCGCCATCGCCACGACCTCGACGATCGCGAGCGGGTCGCCCTCGAGCAGGTACGGCTCGCAGGCGCTCAGCAGCGCATCGCCCTGCTCGACGTCGCCGAGCGCGAGGTGGGCCTCGCCGATGACCGCGGTGGCGAGCAGCTCGACCGCCGGGTCGGCCGACGTCGCCAGCGCCCGCGCACGCTCGGCCGTGGCCACGAGCGCGTGCATGTCGCCGGTCATCATGTGCGAGACGGACGCCTCCAGGAACATGCCGGCGGCGCGCCGCGGATCGCGCGAGCGCACCCGCTCGGCCTCGGCCACGAGCAGCTCGTAGGCCACGAGCGGCGAGCCGCGGCGCATCTCGACGTGCCCGGTCATGCGCTGGACGTCGGCGGCCAGCAGCGGGCCGGTGGCGAGCCGGGCCGCCTCGCCGAGCAGCACGAACGCCTGGTCGGCCTCGCCGGAGCGCGCGGTGTCGGTCGCCGCCTCCAACAGCCGGCGGGCGCGCGGCTCGTCCTCGGGAGTCAGCTGCGCAGAGCGGCGGAAGTCGCGCGCCGCGGTGGCGTGGGCGCCGCGGCCGCGCGCGTCGAGCGCCGCCGCCTCGAGCGCGGCCGCAACCTCCTCGTCGGGCGCCACCGCACACGCCGCCAGGTGCCACGCGCGCTCGGGCGAGCCCTCCGGCGCCGACGCGGCGAGCGCGGAATGGGCGGCGCGGCGCTCGGCCGCCCCGGCGGCGTGGTACGCGGTCGAGCGCAGCAGCGGGTGGCGGAACTCGAGGTCGCCGTCGGAGATCGTCACCAGCCGCGCGGACTCGGCCGCCTCGAGCTGCCCGACCGTGAGCCCGATCTCCACCAGCGCGGGCTCGATCACCCGGATCAGCCCGCTGTGCGCGCTGGCGGCGACCAGCAGCGCGCGCCGCTCGTCGTCGCCGAGGCCGTCGAGCGCGCGCCGGAACGCCCGCTCGACGCCGGTGCCCGGGCGCAGCGGCTCCTCGAGCGGCTCGCGGCCGGCGCGCTGGCCGTCGGACAGCAGACGCGGGATCTCGAGCAGCGCCAGCGGGTTCCCGGCCGAGGTCTCCACGAGCCGGTCGGCCACCGCGGGCGCCAGCCGGTCGGCTTGCGACGCGGTCAGCAGCTCGCGCGCCTCCTCGTCGTCGAGCGGCTTGACGGCGAGCAGCTCCAGCCACGGGACCTCGAGCCCGGCCACAGCCGTGCCCGCACGCACCGAGCCGAGCATCGCGATCCCTTCGGCGCCGAGCCGCCGGCCGGCGAACAGGAACGCCTCCAGCGACGGCTCGTCGAGCCACTGCGCGTCGTCGATCGCGACGAGGATCGGCTGCTCCTCGGCCGCGACCGCGAGCAGGCTGAGCAGGCCGGCCGGGACCGTGAACCGGTCGTGCGGCGTCGCAGGCCCCAGGGCAAGTGCCCCGCGCAGCGCGCTCGCCTGCACATCCGGGATGTCGTCGAGCCGCTCGAGCAGCGGCGTGACCAGCTCGGCGAGCCCTGCGAACGGGATGTCGGACTCGGTCTCGATCCCCCGCGCGCGCAGCACGCGCAGGCCGGTCGCCTGGCCGATCGCCCAGCGCATCAGCGCCGTCTTGCCGATGCCCGCGTCACCATGCAGCAGCAAGGCCCCGCTCTTGCCGGCGCGGGCTTCCTGCAGCAAGCGGTCGATCCGTGCCCGCTCGCGTTCGCGGCCTACGAACATCGACGCAGCTTAACCCTCCCGGCGAGGGCTACTTGCGGCGTCGCCGTGGCGTCTTGACCTTGTGGGCGACCACCGGATCGAGTGCCGGCTGGCGCTCGGGCGTCAAGTAGCCCGTCAGGAACGAGGCCAGCGCCGCCACGCCCGCCGCCAGCGTCGCGGCCAGCTCGGGGTCGAGGTCGAACGCGCCGGTCAGCATGAGCACCACGGGCACGAGCCCGGCACCGGCGGCGCCGGTGGCGGATGCCTTCACCTTCCGCTTGACCTTCTGGCCCTCGCGAATGTTCTCGGCGTCGATGAGCGCGTTCGCGAGCTGCTCCAGCTGCGCGAGCCTGCGGTCCTCAGCGGTCGCGATCGCGGGCTCGTCCTCCTGCAGCACCAGGGAGATCGGCGTCGCGCGCTGATCGTCGATCGGGATCGGGTCCACGATGACGTCCTCGCCGGGCTCGGCGAAGTTGATCGGGGCCTCGTCACCCATCGGGACGTCGAGCGTGCCGATCATGTCGTCGGCCGCGTCGTCCGCGCCGTCGTCGTCCTCGTCGTCGTCGAACTCCTCGGCCTCGCCGACGGTGTCCTCGCCGAGCTCCTCCTCGTCCGCCTCGACCGTCGCCGTCAGCGGCATGCCCGAGGTCAGCTGGGCCAGCGCCTCGTCGATGGCGACGTCGTCGTCCGTGCCGAGGTCGGCGGGATCCGGGTTGTCGGGCGTGCTCATGACTTCTGTCTCCTGGAGTCTCGGGCGTACGGAGGTCGCGCATAGCCGCGCGCGGACGACAGCGGACGGTGGCGCCGCTCGACCGCGTCGGGGTTCGAGTTCACCGGCTCGGTGTCCGCGCGTGTGTTGCCTTCGATCGTGATGACCTGCGAGCCGCTGACGGACTCGACCATTCCGACGTGGTTGGCGGCTCCGTCGATCGTGAAGAGGATGAGATCGCCGGGGCGCGGGTTGCTGGCGATCCACTGCCAGCCGCCCTGGCCGGCGCGGGCGTGGGTCTCGATCACGCGACAGGCGGCCAGCCACGGCTGGTTCTCGAAGCCGGCCGCGCGCAGGCACGCGTTCATGAAGTTGCCGCACCAGGCGCTGCCGAGCGGGCAGTGCGACGCCAGGTTCCACTGGTCGATCAGCTTGCCGCGGTTGTTCCCCGCGATCTCCTTGACGCCGATGTGCCGGCGCGCGAAGTCGAGCGCCATCGCCGGGCCGCCGCCGCGATGCCGCTTCCTGAGCCGCCGGCGCCACTCGCCGCGGCGCTCGGCGCGCGCGACCTCGGCCTGCGTGCGCTTGCTGGGATCGCGGAGCTTCTCCCGCACCTCGGGGGTGAAGCCGTGCTTGTAGTCCTTCTCCGCCAGCCCGAGGCCGAAGGCCACCTGACGGGCGGCGCGGCGCGTGAACGTCCCGTACTCGCCGTCGACCTCGACTCGCGTGTCCACACCCCAGCGCTTGAGGCGCTCGTTGATCACGCGCTGGAAGGCCCGGATGTCCTTGCCCTTCATCTCCGGTGACTTGACGCGGAAGATCCGGGTCTTCGGCCCGGCCTGCTGCCCGTCGCCGCCTCCGCCCTGGCCCTTGCCGCCGCCGGGCTGCTCGGGCTTGTGCTGCGTGATCAGAACCGACGGCTCGAGCGCGAAGAACTTCTCGAGGTCCGCCTTGAACGCCGTGCCTTCGTGCTCCGCCCGCTGGCTCTCGCTCTCCGTGAAGGTCGCCGTTGCGCCCGCGATGACGCGGAACGTGCGCGCGTTGCGCTCGGCCTTGACGCCGAGGACCCGGCAGACCCGGTTGAACGCACGCTGCGTCTGCGGGTCCCACGTGCCGTCGACCTTCAGCCGCCGCGTCGAGCCGAGCCACGTGAGCTGCGTGTTCAGGTCCCGCTGCAGCCCGGCGATGTAGGCGGCCGCGCGCTCCTTCTCCGACATCATCTTGCCGCCGACGACCACCGCCGAGCGAACCTGGCGGGCGTTGTCGAACTGCCGTATGAGGTCGGTGCGGAAGTCGCGCGCCGACTCGTCGAGCTCGGCATCGCTGCGCGGCACGGCGGCGGTGCCCGCGATCAGCCGGAACGTGCGCATGGTGCGCTGCGGCGCGATCCCGAGCGTCTTGCAGATCTGCTTGAACGCCTCCTGCGTGTACGGATTCCACGTGCCGTCGACGGCGAGCACGCGCGGCGAGCCGAGGCGCCGGAGGTGCGCGTTGAGATCGCGCTGGAGCGTGATGATCGCCGCCTGGGCGCGCCTGGCGGCCGGCAGCGGGCGGCCGCCGACCTTCGCGATCCCGACGCCGCGGGTGCTCGCGAAGTGCTTCCTGAGCCGCTCGGCGTACTCCGCTCCCGTCGTCTCCGCGCGATGTATCTCGTCCTTGTCGCGCTTGACGTTCGCGGCCGATGTCGCGGCGATCAGGCGGAACGTGCGGACGCTGCGCTCGGGCTCGATGCCGAGGATCCGGCACACCTGCTCGAACGCCGCCTGCGTGTGCCTGTCCCATTTGCCGTCGATCGCGAGCCTGCGTGGCGAGCCGAGCTCGAGCAGGTGGTCGTTGAGGTCGCGCTGGAGGTTCGCGACGAAGGCGCGAGCGCGGACCTGGGCGGGCGCGAACGTGGGCTTGTCCTTCGCCTTCGGCTTCGTCTTGCCCTTGGGCCGGTCCTTGACGGGCGGCTTCTTCTTCGGCCTGTCCTTGTCGACGTGGTGCTTGCCGTTCGTCTTCGGGGCGCCGCGATCGAACTGGTACAGGTCCCACTGCTTCATCAGGCCGATGAGCAGGCTCGAGTACTTCGGGTCGGTCGCGTAGCCGGCGCGGTGGATCGCCTGCGCGAACGCGTTCGGGTCGCGGGAGTGGGTGAACGCGGCCTTGTAGCGCGAGTTGTCGCGCAGGAAGCGCCCGTGGTCGCGCATCGAGTCGTCCATCGACCGGTACTTGCGGAACCGGCCGTTGACCGTGATCGAGCGGCCGTTGATCACCTCGCGCGTCGGCACGGTGACGGTGCCGATCGCGATCGGGCCGTAGCTGGTCGCGCTCTGGGCCTTGATCCCGAAGTAGTTGTTGGCGCTGCCGATGTGCGATTTGCCCCAGCCGGACTCGAGGATCGCCTGGGCGATC
>Ga0111539_10010159_pt1 | contig 11863 bp, 10 predicted proteins | sample RhiMethybrSRZTD1_FD_79667 | JGI IMG/M metagenome (GOLD analysis project Ga0111539, IMG submission 79667) | Populus rhizosphere microbial communities from Tennessee, USA - Rhizosphere MetaG P. TD hybrid SRZTD1 (version 2) (version 2) | ecosystem: Host-associated > Plants > Roots > Rhizosphere >...
GCGCTGCCCCCGCTGCCGCGTGCCCCGGCTAGCCGGCGCGGCCGAGATTCTTGCTGATCGGCGTGACGTTCGACGGCACAGGTTGCGCGATCGGCTTACCGATGAAGTAGCCCTGCGCGTAATCGATGCCGTACTTGGCGAGCAGATCGAACGTCGCCTGGCTGTTCACGTATTCGGCGACGGTCTCGATGCCTGCGGCGCGCGCGACTTCGCCGACCATGCGCACCATCGCCTGATCGACCTTGTCGCGAGCGAGGCTCTTGATGAACGCGCCGTCGATCTTGAGGAAGTCGACCGGCAGGCGCTTCAAATAGGTGAACGAGCTGTAGCCGCTGCCGAAGTCGTCGATCGCGAGCTGGCAGCCCAAGTCGCGCAGCAATGCGAGCTGGCGGTCCGTGCTGGCCGCGAAGCGCACGGCGAGTTGCTCGGTGATCTCGAGGATCAGCCGGTCGCCGGGCACGTCGTAGTCCTTCAACACGGCGCGCAGATACGCCGCGAGCTCCTCGTCTTCGAAGGCGAAGCCGGAAAGATTCGTCGACAGTTTGAGGTCCGGCATCGAGGGCATCAGCTCGGCCAGCGACTGGACGGCCCGCTTCAGAACCCAGCGATCGATATCGGCCATCAGGCCGAAGCGGAACGCGGCCGGCAAGAACGACTCGGGTCGCAAGACTCCGGTCTCGGTCGGCAAGCGCAGCAGTGTTTCGTAGTGCGAGACCGTGCGCGTCGTGACGTGCATCAACGGCTGGTACATCAGCTCGAAATTGTCCGTCTCGAGCGCCTTGCGCAAGCGGTTCATCGTCGTGACGTCGTCGGCGATCTGCTCGCTCTGCTTGCCGGCCGCGCTGTAGACCTCGACGCGGTTGCGGCCGCGTGCCTTGGCGGAGCGGCAGGCGATGTCGCTCTGGGCGATGACTTCATGCGCTGTGAGGCGGTTGCTGTGCAACAGCGCGATGCCGATGCTGCACTGCAAATGGAACACCTGCTCGTCTTCGACGTGCTTGAGTCCCCGCATCAAGTCGAGCACCTTCGTCGCCGCCGCCCGCGCTTCAGTCCGCGACACGTTGCGGACCAGCACGACGAATTCGTCGCCGCCGAATCGTGCGACGAAATCCTCTGCGCGCACCGCGTAGCGAAGCTGCTGGGCGGCGAGCTGTAGCAGGTGGTCGCCGGCGGCGTGGCCGCACGTATCGTTGACGTACTTGAACTGGTCGAGGTCGACGAAGAACAGGGCGCTGCGGGCGCCGGCGTCTGCACAGCGCGAGATCTCGGTCTCTAACTCGGCGACGAACCGGTGGCGGTTGGCGAGACCCGTGAGCTGGTCGTGGTTCGCGAGATGCAGCAGGCGGCGCTCGCGTTTCTGGAGCGCGCGAGTCGTATCCTCGAGCGCCACGACGATCGCGCGCAGCTCCGTGTAGGGCGAGCTCGGGAATCGCACGGTCGGCGCTTCGGCCGCGAGCTGCGCGAGCGAGGTCTCGAGCTCGGAGAGCGGCGTCAGGGCGCTCTTCAAGAACCAACGGCCGCAGGCCCAGGAGATCCCGAGCAGTACGAGCAGGGCGCCGCTCGCGACTGCAAGCCGAGGCCAGAGCGCGTCCTCGTAGCCTGAGAAGTCCAAGTCGACGCTGACGAAGCCGAGCCGATTGACGGAGGTTGCGGCCGCCGCGGGGTCGCTGCTGAACAGCGCGTCGCCGGCGAACGATTCCGTCCAGACCGGACCCGACAGGCGATAGCGCTGACCCGGCGAGACGTTCTGCGTCAGCAGGTACGGCGGGTGCAGTCCCGCGCGTGCGGCGAGCTCGGTGGCGGTTGCCTCGTCGAGCGGCGGGGTGTCGGCGAACGTGGTCCCGTCGCCGCCGAGCGAAGATATGACGAGGCCTTCCGTGTCATACCAGCTCACGCGCGCGATCTCGGGGTACTTGGCGATGAAGCGCTCGATATCGAGCATCGCGGCGCCGGAGTCGTCCAAGTAGAACGGCGCGCCGAGCTCGTTCAGCTCGGACGCCCACTGTGTGGCCCAGTGCTCGAGGTTGTCGCGCACCACCGCGCCCGAGGTCCAGGCGAGGCCCGCGACCGCAATGAGCCCGCCGATCGCGGTGATCGCGAGCTGCACGCCGAGCACCTCGCGGACGAGGCTGCGGCTGCGCTCGCGCTTCGGTGCGGGCTCAGTCGGGCTCACGGGCCACCCAGCGTGGTACGGCGACTGGCGGCAGACCGAGGGCCATCGCGACATCGACGTTGACGGCCAGCGCCGCTGCCGACAACGGCGTCATCGCGGGAAGATCGGCCGTGCGTCCCGCGACGACGCGCTCGACGACGCGGGCAACGGTCGCGGCGACGTCGGCAGGCACCGCCGTCGCCGTCATCAGCGCGCCGCGCGAGAGCAGCGCTTCGTTGAAAGTCAGCACGCCGATGCTGCGCGTCGATGCCACGGTCAGCAGCTCACGCAACACGGGTGGGCTCAGGGCAGCGTTGTCGGGCAGCAGCCAGAGCCCATCGACACCGGCCGAGAGGCGCCGGAAGAGATAGAGCGTCTCCCGATCGGACGCCGAGGTCTCGACGAGCAAGTCGGCGGCGAGCGAGCTGGCGGCGCGCCGGGCTTCCTCGGCGAGCGGCGCGCCCGCCGCGCTGACGATCAGCGCGATCGTACGCAGCGACGGATCGACGGCCTGCCAGCTCTTGAGCTGGAGGTCGAGCGGCGGGAGCGTCTGGACGCCCCAGATCGGCGCGCCGGCCTTCAGCGCGTCGGCGTACGACGGCACTTGGCAGAAGACGAGCGGCTTGTCCGGCAAGGCCGCACGCGAAGCCTGGACGGCTTCGGGCCCGACAGCGATTACCGTGATGCGGCGGGCGCGCAGCGCCTCGAGCTCAGGCTTAGCGGTCGCGGCCACACGCTCGACGCGATAGGTTCGCGGCGGGAGGGCGGCGGCGATCTCGTCGGCGACGGCGGCATGGGCCGGCGTGCTCGTGTCGACGACGAGCGCGATGTCCGCTCTAGAGGTTGTCTGGCGGGGCGGCGTGGGGCGAACGGCGGGCTTGGGCGAGGGCACCACCGGCAGCGGCGCCGTCTCGACGACGATAGGCTCCAGCTCCGGGACCACGGCAGGAGGGCCCGTCGCCGCGCAGCCCGCGAGCAGCAGGAAGATAACAACCGCCGCCGGCGGTCCGACTCGTCGGTAGGCGTGCCCCATGGAAACGCCAGAGTACGGGGCGGGCAGCCCGAGCAGCCGTGCTGGGCTTCACAAGTCCGCGCGAACGGCGGTGATGCGCTAGCCGCCGCCTGTTCCCAGATACGGCAGCAATCGGCCGAACGAGAGCACGCCGAACCAGAACACGAGTGACATCGCGCCGACCGCCTTGGCGAGCGCCGGCGTCGGCTCGTTCGGACCGAGCTTGATGATCTTCGGCTCGACCTGCGTGAAGTACAGCAGGAAATTGAGGCCGGCGGCCACCACCAGGAGCATCTTTGCCCAGAACGCCCAGTTCGCGAAGTACGTATGCGGATCGCCGAAGATGAAGCCGAGCCCCGTGATCAGGTTGATCGCGAACGACACGATCGCGACGGGCATGAGGCTATGAACGGCTTGCAGCGGAATGATGCGATTGAAGCCGATCAGGCGCAGATCCATGATCAACAACGAGCCCATCAGTGTGCACAGCGCGAGGAAGTGCAGCGACTCGAGCGTCGGCCAACTCCACGCGTAGTTCAACACGAGGCCGTTGATCGGCGTCGAGACCAGCCACTTCATCAAGGAATCCAAGAAGGCATCCATGTCGTGGCTCCTATAGGTAGGCCGTCAACCGGCCCATGACGATGGCGACGACCCAGACGACGATCGCCACACCGGCCACCGCCTTCGTGCCACCCGACAATTGTGCGCCGGGCGCGGTCTTCGCGACAGCCGGTTGCAAGAATCCCGCCGTGACGGCGCCGAGCAGCACGAGCGTCATCTTCGACATGAAGACCCAGTCTACGATGTAGCTCGTCGCTTGCGCCGAGAACAGGAACGAGCCCGAGATGAAGTTGATGCCGAAGCCGATCCACGCGAGGCGGAAGAAGCGTTGCAACGAATCCAGCGGAATGCCGGAGAACCAGCCGAGAATGCGCATGTCGAGCAGCAGGGACAGCCCCACCATGATCGCCATGCCGAGCGCGTGCAACGCGATCATCGACGGATAGCCCGCGGTCGACGAGCGCACCCATTCGGCGAGCCCAGTGGCCTCGAGCCAAGCTAAGAATCCCACGAGATTGCCCCCACGCGACGTGCTAAGAATTTTTGTGCGGCAAGCCTAGCCGCACCCTAAGCGGCTGTCCACTGCGGTAAGCCGAAGAAAAATCCAGACGATTCGCGCTGTTGCCAAGGGGCCACGGCGTCCCTATAGTCGGCCGCCGAATGGCCGCCGCCACGCAGTTGCCGGAAAACGCCGCCCTCGCGCGTGTAGGCCTTCGGCTTTCCGACTGGTTCGAGAAGTGGTTCCCCGACGCGTTTGTGCTCGCGCTATCGGTCGTCGCGATCGTGTTCGTCGCGAGCTTGAGCGTCGGCAGCAGCGTGCTCGACACGGCGCAGTGGTTCGGCACGGGGTTCTGGGGCCTCGTCACGTTCACGATGCAGATGTCGATGATCGTCGTGACCGGTTACGCCGTCGCGACCGCGCCGCCCGTTTATCGCGTCGTGCGGCTGCTCGCCTCAGTGCCGAAGACGGGGCGCGGTGCCGCGGCCTACGTCGGCTTGTTCTCGATGCTCGCGTCGCTCGTGTCGTGGAGCTTCAGCCTGATCTTCAGCGCGTTGCTCGCGCGCGAGGTTGCGCACCGCGTGCGCGGCTCCGACTACCGCGCGATCGGCGCCGCGGCGTATCTCGGCGTCGGCAGCGTCTGGGCGCTCGGCATGTCGTCGTCGGCGGCGCTGATCATGGCGAACTCGGCCTCATTGCCGGATTCGATCGAGTCTGTCACGGGCACGATCCCGCTCGGTCAGACGATCGGGCTGTGGCAGAGCCTCGCAATTGCGGCGTCGCTGATCGTCGTCTCGATGGCCGTTGCGTATTACTCGGCGCCGAGTGCCGCGCATGCGAAATCGATGGGCGACATGGGCGTGACCTACGCGCCCGCGACGACCGACCTCGGCCGGCGCATGACGCCCGGTGAGTGGCTCGAATACAGCCCGCTGCTGACGATCGTCATTTGCGTGCTCGGCTTCGGTTATCTCGCGCGCGAGGTCATGGCGAGCGGGGTCGGCGTGCTGCTCGACCTCAATCACTACCTGTTCCTGTTTCTGATGGTGGGACTGCTGCTGCACTGGCGGCCGAAATCGTTCGTGCAAGCGATCGCGGCGTCCGTGACGCCGGTCGGCGGCGTGCTGATTCAGTATCCGATGTACGCGGGCATCCTCGAGATGCTGACGAAGTCGGGGCTCGCGGAGGACATCTCGAAGTTCTTCGTCTATATCTCGAACGAGCACACGTTCCCGGTGCTCGTTGGCGTGTACTCCGCGTTCCTCGGGCTGTTCATTCCGTCGGCGGGCGGCAAGTGGCTGCTCGAGGCGCAGTACCTGCTCGAGGCCGGCATCGAGCACAAAGTGCACTTGGGTTGGGTCGTGCAGACCTACAACGCGACCGAGGCGCTCGCGAATCTCATTCATCCGTTCTGGATGCTGCCCCTCGTCGGCATTCTCGGGCTCAAGGCGCGCGACATCGTCGGCTTCTCGATGCTGCAGTTCATCGTGCACGTGCCGCTCGTTCTGCTGCTCGTTTGGATCCTGAATTACACGCTGACGTACGTCGCGCCCGTCTTGCCGTGACGGCGCTGCCAGGCGCAAGCCGGCGATTCGCAGCACCGGCGCGCTTCGAGCACGCGTTCTACATTGGCGCCGCGCTTGTGCTGCTCGCGCTCGCGGCGGCCGGGTTCGCGCCGACGTTCTTCGCGCGCGACGTTGCGGCCCTCGGACCGCTGCCTGCGGCGGCGCTCGTGCACGGGATCGCCGGCACGGCGTGGCTGCTGCTGTTCGCCACGCAAATCGCGCTCGTCGCGAGCCGCCGCGTCGCGTGGCACCGCCGGCTCGGGCTCGTCGTGGCCGCCGTGACTATTGTCTTTATCGCGAGCGGCGTCGCCGTCACCGCTAATCTCGAACGGAGCCACGGCGCGGAGCCGCTGACGTGGCGCGCGCCGCATCTGTTCACGAACGTCGCGCCGCTCTTGTCGTTCGCGCTGCTCGTGGCGGCCGGGGTTTGGCAGCGCGCCACCGCGGCGCGCCACAAGCGCCTCATGTTGCTCGCGGCCGTCGTGCTCGCGCCGCCCGCGATCGGGCGATTGTTCGGCGAGCTCGGACTGACCGAGCTCAACTTCGCTGCGTATGCGGCGCTCGCGTTCGCGAGCTCGGCGTTCGACTGGCTCGCGTACGGCCGGCCACACGCCATCTCGCTGCTCGGTGGCACCGCGCTCGTCGCGATCGATGCCGTAACCACGATGTGGCTCGCTGCAGTCGGCTCGTAACACAAGTCGCACGCACGCGTAACGTGCGGCGTCGATGATCCCTCGTTCCTAGTCCATGGAAGAGGGGATCTCGAGCGGCGCCTTAGACGACGATGCGGAAAGAACCCTCGCGCTCGACGCCGAGATGCTGCGCGAGCCACGGCAGCGCTTCGCCGAGATCGTCGTCGAGGTGCCACGGCGCGTTGACGATGAACATGCCGCTGCCGACGAGCCCGCCCTCGCGCCGCTCGCGCGCGACGTTGAGCTCGTACACGGAGAGCGCGGCGATGCCGGTCGCTCGTAGCGCGCGCTCGAAGCGTTCGACCCAGCGCCGCTCGATGACCGGATACCAGATGGCGAGCACGCCCGTGGCGAACCGCTTGTGCAGCTTCTCGATGGCGTCGACGACGTCACGGTGCTCGTTGCGCAGCTCGTAGGACGGATCGACGAGCACGAGCGCGCGCTTCGACGGCGGCGGCACGAGACCGATGCAGGCGGTGAGCCCGTTCTCGCGCAACACCTTCGCGCGCGGATCGTCCGCGCAGGCTTTCTTCAATGCCCGATGCTCGGTGGGGTGGAGCTCGAACAAGAACAGATCGTCGCTCGGCCGCAATGACTCGCGCGCGAACCACGGCGAGCCCGGATAGCGCTTCAGCGCGCCGCTGCCGTTGAAACGTCGCGCGAGCGCGAGCCAGCGGGCGACCGCGGCTGGCGCGTCGCTCGCTTCCCACAGCTTGCCGACACCAGCGTCGTGCTCGCGGTTGCGCAGCGCGGCCGGCGCGCGGAGGTCATAGCCGCCAGCGCCCGCATGCGTGTCGACGTAACGGAGCGGCTTGTCCTTCGCGACGAGGCGCCCGAGCAGTGCGGTCAGCACCGTGTGCTTCAAGACGTCGGCGTGGTTGCCGGCGTGGTAGCCGTGCAGGTAGCTAAGCATGGGGTGCTATATTGCCGCCTCGAATCAACGACAACCATCGAGCCATGAGCGCCCACGACATCCGCAGCGCGGAGCGCCCCGCTCCCGACAAGCTGCTCACCGAGATCGCCGACTACGTGCTGCGCGATGCGGCCGAGAGCACGGAGGCGCGTCAAATCGCGCGCTACTGCCTCATGGACACGCTCGGGTGCGGCATCCTCGCGCTCGGTTTCCCCGCCTGCACGAAGCTGCTCGGGCCCGTCGTGCCCGGCGCAGACCTAAAGAACGGCGCGCGCGTCCCCGGAACGCATTACGAGCTCGAACCTGTCGCCGCCGCGTTCAACATCGGCGCGATGATCCGCTGGCTCGACTTCAACGACACGTGGCTCGCGGCGGAGTGGGGGCATCCGTCCGACAATCTCGGCGCGATCTTAGGTCTAGCAGATTACCTGAGCCGCCGCGGCACGCGTTTGAGCATGGCGGACGTTCTGACGGCGATGATCCAGGCGCACGAAATCCAAGGCGTGCTCGCGCTGAATCACAGCTTCAATCGCGTAGGGCTCGACCACGTTTTGCTCGTGCGCATCGCGAGCACCGCCGTCGCTACGCGCCTCCTCGGCGGCAACCGCGACGAAATCGTCAACGCGGTCTCGAACGCGTGGCTCGATGGCGGCGCGCTGCGCACCTATCGCCACGCGCCGAACACCGGCTCGCGCAAGAGCTGGGCCGCCGGCGACGCGACGAGCCGCGGCGTGCGGCACGCGCTGTTCGCTCGCGCCGGAGAGATGGGTTACCCCTCGGCGCTCTCCGCGAAAGGGTGGGGTTTTCAGGACGTACTGTTCAAAGGCCGAGCGATCGAGCTCGAGCGCCGTTTGAGCTCCTACGTCATGGAGAACGTGCTCTTCAAGATCTCGTTCCCGGCCGAGTTCCACGCACAGACGGCCGTCGAGGCGGCGTTGAAGCTGCACCCGATGGTCGAGCCGCGCCTTGCCGACATCGAGCGCATCACGATCGAGACGCAAGAGGCGGGCGTGCGCATCATCGACAAGACGGGCCCGCTCGCGAACCCGGCCGACCGCGATCACTGCTTGCAGTACATGGTGGCCGTCCCGCTGCTGCTGGGGCGGCTTACGGCGGAGGACTACGAGGACGACGTTGCGCGCGATCCGCGTATCGACGCGCTGCGCGACAAGATGGTCGTCACGGAGAACGCCGAATTCAGTCGCGACTATCTCGACCCCGACAAGCGCGCGATCGGCAACGCCGTGCAGGTGTGGTTCGCCGACGGCACGCGCACGGAGCGCGTGGCCATCGACTATCCGATCGGCCATCGGCGCCGGCGCGCCGAAGGCATTCCGGAGCTCGTCGCGAAGTTCGAGCGCAACCTCGCCACGCTGTTCGGCGCGAAGCAGCGCGCAGCGATCGTAGCTGCGTGCGCCGAGCAAGATCGGTTCGAAAAGCTGCCCGTCGATGAGTTCATGGCGTTGTGGGTGCCGCGGTCGTGAGCAGGGGCAAGCGCTTTCGTCAGCTCGTCGCGAAGAAAGCGCCGCTCCAGGTTCCGGGTGCCATCAACGCGTACTGCGCGTTGCTCGCCGAGAAGGCGGGGTTCGAAGCCCTTTATCTCTCGGGCGCGGGCGTTGCCAACGCTTCGTTTGGTATGCCCGATCTCGGGATCACGACGCTCGGCGACGTGCTCGAGGACGCGCGGCGCGTCACGGCGGCGACGGAGCTGCCGCTGCTCGTCGACGTCGATACGGGGTTCGGCAGCGCGTTCAACATCGCCCGCACGGTTCGCGAGATGGAGCGCGCTGACGTGGCGGCGATTCACCTCGAGGATCAGGAGCAGGCGAAACGCTGCGGGCATCGGCCGAACAAGGCCACGGTTGCCGTCGACGAGATGTGCGATCGGCTGAAGGCGGCCGTCGACGCGCGGCGCGAGGGCGACTTCGTGATCATGGCGCGCACGGACGCGTTCGCGCGCGAAGGCCGGGAAGCCGCGGTCGATCGCGCCGCGGCGTACGTCGAGGCGGGCGCGGACATGATCTTCGCCGAGGCTCTGTACACGCTCGACGACTACGCGGCTTTCACGCGCGCCATCGGCGTGCCGGTGCTCGCGAACCTCACGGAGTTCGGCCTAACGCCGCAGTTCACGGTCGCCGAGCTAGCCAAGGCAGGCGTCAAGATCGTGCTCTATCCGCTCTCGGCTTTTCGCGCGATGAGCCGAGCGGCGGTGCGCGTCTACGAGACGATTCGTCGCGACGGAACGCAGCGCGCCGTGCTGGATGCAATGCAGACTCGCGATGAGCTCTACGCCGTGCTCGACTATCACACCTACGAGCGCAAGCTCGACGAGCTCAACGCGAAAGGCGCGAGCTCGAAACCCGACGCGGCGCGCAAACCGGCGCGCCGCCGCGCTCCGAAGCGCTGACTCTAGCGAGAAGCGTTCTTCCGCGGGCTTGCCGGCGGCAGCGTCGAGTCGTCGATGAGCTCGAGCGGCGCGTTGTCGTCGAGCCCGAAGATATCGAATCCGTCCTCGGTCAACGCGGGCGGCCTCGCAGCTGGCTTCGCCGTTTGCGTCGTGGTGGGCTTCGCGGCGGGCTTCGCGCCGGCGTTGCGGGACGTCGGCGGAGCGGCGGCCGTGGAACGCGGTAGTGCCTTCGAGGGTGCGGTCGGCTCGTCGTCGTCGAGCCATTCGGACGCGGAGAGTGCGGCCTGCACGAGGTCGAGCTCGGCGTCGGCGAATAGTTTCTCCGCGTCGAGCTCCGAAAGGTGGTCGATCGACGTCGCATCGGCGATGTTGCGCGCCGGCGGCTGTCGCGGCGACTCGCTGGCTTTCGCTGCCGGCTTGGCCGTTGCGGCGTGCGGCAGCGGCGTCGTCGTGGGCGCTGCTGGCGGCCTCGCTGCCGGGCGCGCAGGCGAGCTCTGAGTCTCGACGCGCGGTGCGGGTCTAGCGGCCGGCTTGGCAGCAGCCGGTGCGGCCGGCGGCGGCGCGGATTTCGTGGCCGCCGGCGTGCTCGACGCTTTCTGCACCGGTGCCGCGGCTTCCGGCGGCGTTGGAGCGACGAGCTGCGCCGCGAGCGACGGCTCCTCCTCCAGGGCGTCGGTCAGGATCGGAAAGTCTGCGATCCCCACGTCGGCCACGTCCGTGACGCCACCGTCGAACTCGAACTCGACCTCGTCGGGCGGTGGCGGCGGTGGCGGCGGAGCCGCGACGATCGCGGCTGCGGCCGGCGCTGGGCGCGGTGGCGGCGGGGCCATTGCGGCGGCCGGCTGCGGTTGCACCGCCCGCGGCGGCGGGGGCATTGCGGCGGCCGGCTGCGGTTGCACCGCCCGCGGCGGCGGCGCTGCAGGCGGCAGCGCAGCGGCGGGCGGCGGTTGCGGCGCGGGCCGCGGCGGCGGTGGGGTCGCAATCGCGGCTGCAGCTGGAGCCTGCGGCGCGGGCCGCGGCTCCGGCGGTACTGCGGAGGCGGGCGGGGCAGGCGAGCGCTGCTCTGCTCGCCGCTCGAAAACAATCGGGGCGACCTCGGCGGCCGGGCGCGGTGCGGACTGGGTCTCGACCGGCGGGACGGGCGCGCGCGGCGGCGCGGCGGCGGGCTGCACCGTCGGGGCCGCGGCTGGCTGCGCCGACGGCGTCGGCTCGATGAGACCGAGCAGCGTCACGGCCGTTTTCGCCACGAGCTCCCCGGTCAGCTGTTTCTGCTGCTGAATCGCCGCGATGTCGAGCGCGCTCTCGCAGAGCGTGTTCGCGAGCCGCGCAACGCCGCGCGAATAGCGGTGCAGCGCGGCGATCGCGCCCGCGGCGAAGAGCCGGTCGTACTGGCCGCCGGCAGCCGCGACTTTCTGCCGCAAATATTCCTGGAGCTCGGCTTCCGTGAACGGCTCGAGCTCCGTGCGCAAGCGGATGCGCTGGCGCAAAGAGTCGAGCACCGGTGCCGCGAGATGCTCATGGATGCTGCCGTGGCCGAGCAACACGAGGTTGGCGCCGGGATTGCCGACGGGGTCCGGCGCGGTCAGCTGGTCGAGCGCGTGCAGCACGTCGGGATGCACATCCTCGGTGCGTTCGACGACGATGATGAGGCGTGAGTCCGTGGCGCGGGTCTCGGCTTGAAACTGCCGCCACAGCTGCAGGCGCTCGATGCGCGTAGTGCGCAACGTGCTGACGCCAAGCTCGACGAGGATCAGCTCGAGCAGCTCGGCCGAGTTCGTGGCCATGCCGCCGCCTACCCACGCGAGCGCGAGACGCGTGCTGATCGTGCGCAGCGCCGTCGACATGAGCGTCGTCTTGCCGACGCCGGCCGGGCCGTGCAGCACAATGGCGGAGCTCGGGGTCGCGAGCGCGAGCTTGAAGTGGGCGATCATCCGATCGTGCTTCGCGATGCGGAAGAAGGCGGCGTCGGCCGCGATGCCCTCACCGAACAAACTTCGCTCGAGACCGAAAGGCGCGTGATACATGACCGCCCGTGTCCTTGGCAGACGCTTGTGGACCA
>Ga0111539_10010161_pt1 | contig 11863 bp, 11 predicted proteins | sample RhiMethybrSRZTD1_FD_79667 | JGI IMG/M metagenome (GOLD analysis project Ga0111539, IMG submission 79667) | Populus rhizosphere microbial communities from Tennessee, USA - Rhizosphere MetaG P. TD hybrid SRZTD1 (version 2) (version 2) | ecosystem: Host-associated > Plants > Roots > Rhizosphere >...
CGAGGAGAATCTTCGCCTGGGCATCGATTGCTCCCGAGCCATCTGGTTTGCATTCACGCGTGCCGGTGTGCCGTTTAATAGCGGTGGCCGCTACCTGGCCACCGCCGAGATGGTGCAAGCCAACTCCGGCATGGCCGAGCAGTTCGATCGCTGCCCGGTCGACGGCGAGCTGAAATTGGGCGACGTAATCGTTTATCGCAGCGACGAGCGCGGCGACGGGCACGTCGTCATGGTGATCGACCCGCAGAAGCGTATCGCGTGGGGATCCCACGGCTGGGACGGTTCGCCGCGAGACTCTCCCCTGCCGATCGAACCCGACACCGGAGTCGAATACCAGCGTATAAAGTACAAGGAGGACTGGCGCCGCTGGGATCGTGGAGACATGCAGATGAAGGCATGCTGGCGCCACCGGCAATTCGTCGAGCAGCGCGAGCGCGGTATCGGCGTGCCGGGTGTACGGGCACTCGAGCACGCTTGCGACGCGCAGGAATGCAAGGTGTAGCGACGCACATGATTGACGATGTCGACAGGGATTTGCGCGAATGGATCGAGTCGGTGGCCAAAGGCGTCGAGGTGGACCTGGGAGCGCCGCCCGCATCGGCGAAGAGCGAGGCCGTCAGCTGCTACCTTCTCGACGTGCAGAACGCGGTTCCCGGCACGAGGGGTCATCCCCGAACCTTCGAGCTCTCGTTGCGCTACCTCGTTACGGTTGCGGGTCCCGATGCCGAAGCGACACACAAGCTGTTCGGTAACCTGATAGTCGCCGCCCTGGCGCGGCCGGACTGGCAGGTGGAGATGCGGCAGCTCGAGCCCGCGGTCTGGGCGGCATTCGGCGTTTCGCCGCGACCGGCTCTGTTCTTAAGGTGTCCGCTCGTCGTGACCCGGCCGCACCGCGTCAAGGTCGTGCGACACCCGGCGGAGGTTCGACTCGCGCCTCTCGTCTACTTGAACGGCCGCGTGCTGAGTCCAGACAACGTACCGATTGCTCGCGCCCGCGTCGAAATCGCCGGGACGCAGGCCGTGACGTTCACCGACGAGGACGGGCACTTTCAATTGTCCGCCCTGCCGCCGCGCGACGATGGCGACTCGACGTCGCTCCGCGTGACCGCAAAGGGCGTCGAAGTTCTCGTCGCAGATGCCACGCGTGCGGCCAAGCCTCTTGAAATTCGCCTCGAGCCCAAGGAGACCTGACATGCCGACTTATGAAACCCCGGGTGTATACGTCGAAGAAGTATCCACGGGTGCAAAGCCGATCGAATCGGTCAGCACGACCACGGCTGCCTTTCTTGGCGTAGCACCGAAGGCCGACGCATATGTCAATGAGGCGCGCGAGGTCAACAACTGGTCGGAGTTCGTGAGGGATTTCTGCACGCCGGAAAGTAAAGGGACGAATCTCGCCTATGCGCTCTACGGGTTCTTCATGAACGGCGGCCGGCGCTGCTACGTGGTGAACCTTGGCGCTGGCGGGTCGATCGGGGCAAAGGGCGGTGGCGTCGCAACGCTCGAAGCCTACGACGAACCTTCGATGGTTCTGGCACCGGGATATACGTCGTCGGCCGACCAGGAGGCACTGATTTCGCACTGCGAGAAGATGGGTGATCGCATTGCGATTCTCGATGGACCGGACCACGTCAGTGAAATGAAGCAACTCGTTGAGAGTGGCATGGCGGAATTGGGCGACGGAGGTGGCAAAGGCAAGAAGCCTGCAGGACTGAAGCCGCGCGACACGAAATACGGCGTGATCTATTTCCCCTGGCTTATCGTGCGCGATCCGTTCGGCACGGCCAATATCGCCGTTCCACCGTCGGGCCACATGGCCGGCATCTACGCCAACAACGATGTCGTGCGCGGCGTCCACAAGGCTCCGGCGAACTATCCGGTGCGCACAGCGATCGGGCTCACGCAGCTCATCACGAAGGAGCAGCAGGGCCAGCTAAACCAGGCCGGGGTGAACGTCATCAGGTTCTTTGCGGAATCCGGCATCCGCGTGTGGGGCGCGCGTACGCTTTCCAAGGATGCCGAGTGGCGGTACATCAACGTGCGCAGGTTCTTCAACATGTGCGGGGAATCAATCGGCCGCGGCACGCAGTGGGTCGTTTTCGAGCCAAACGATCAGATCACGCGCAATTCCGTGATTCGCGACATCAGGGCGTATCTCACGCTCCAGTGGATGGCGGGCGCCCTGGTCGGCGCCACGCGCGAACAGGCTTTCTTCGTGAAGTGCGACTCCGAGAACAACCCTGCGGAAGTCATCGACGCAGGACGCCTCGTCGTCGACATCGGCATTGCACCGTCGAAGCCGGCGGAGTTCATCATCTTCCGCATCGGCCAGTGGGCGGGCGGTACCGAAAAGCAGGCAGCGTAAAGGGAGACACACATGGCAACGCCTGACCGACAGGACGTATTTCGCAACTATGGGTTCTTCCTTGAACTGCAGGGGGAACGAGCCGGCTACTTTACGAAGGTGAGCGGTCTCGGGCTGCAAGTGGAAAGTATCGAATACCGGGAGGGCGGCATGCCTTCCACGGTTCACAAGCTGCCAGGTCGCACCCGCGTCAAGGACATCGAGCTGTCGCACGGCATCACGCAGTCCGACGCGCTCTGGAAGTGGCTCACCAGTGCGGTCCAGGGCAAGGTCGAGCGCCGCAACGTCTCCGTGGTACTGCTCGGATCGGATGGTCAGACTGAGGTGGCGCGCTGGAACCTGGGCAATGCGTGGTTGCGCGAGTGCGACGTGGCGGACTTCGACGCACTTGGCGGCGACGTATTGATCGAGCGCATGGTGCTCGCGGCCGAGACGCTGGAACGCGCGGCAAGTGGCGCCGCGGCGTAAATCCAGGCTGCGGCGCGCGCTCGCAGCATTGCTGTTGCGGCTCGCGCGGCGGTTAGCGCCGCCTGGGGCCGAGCCGGATATCGGAAATAGCGCGGTCGCGCCGGAGCAGGCGCCAGCCCACTGGCTGGCGCGGCTTCGGACCGGCGCACGCAGACTGACGTTCCGCACCGACCCATCCGCTGAAGCCGCGCTCGCGCCGCCCGAGCCTGCCCCGCGCAGGAAGGTCCCCGCGCCCCAGACTCCACGGCGCGTCGAGACAGAAGCAAGCGACACGGATTGGAGGAACTTCGTGCGCGATCGCGATCGCGAGCTCGGCATGCACGAGGCTCGGACGTCTCGGTCTCGAAATGCGGGGGATCGCGAGCAACGAACCCCGCCAGCGGAGTTCGGGACGCCGTCGCCAAGCGATCGACTCCCAGCCGCGAGTTCCCGCTCGACGCGCACCGTCGAGGCGCGACCCACGCCGGGCGTGTCGTCTCGCGAGAGAAGCACGGCGCCGCCGCTCAGCGCGCCGGTGTTGCGCGCGCCAATTGCGCGCGAGCAGCCGACCGTACGCAAGGCGCCACCGGTGCGGTTGACAGGTCTCGTCCGCATCGAGGACCACAAGCACCGCCGTGGGCAGCAGGACGTGGATCCCCCGCAGACACCGCGGGCGCCACGTGCCGCCGTCCGAATTGCTGCGCCGCCGGTCCCGCGGAACACGGTCACCAAAACACGCGAGCAGTCGGCGAGCGCCGCACCTGCAATGCCGGCGGAGCCGATGCGCGTTGTGCCTGCGCTTCCACGGCAGAATGACGTGCGCCCGATCGCAAATCACGCGTCGCCGGCCGCAGCCCTTGCAGACTCGCCCCAGGTTGAAACGCGCGTGCACCGCATGGAGCCGCCTCAGGACCGCGGCCTGCCAGCGCATACGACGCCGCCGCGCGATCGCATGGCGACGCAGGACGAGCCATGCTGGCCGTCTCTTCCGGGTGAGCCGGGCGACTTTGCCCGGGTGCCGGACCCATGGCCACAACCGCCGCGCGAAGCGCCTGAGTCGCCTGTCGAGTATCGGCTTCGCGAGCGAATCACGGATGCCGCGCACGAGGCGTTTCTGCAAGCGGAACAGAGGGGCGACCGATGGAACGCGTAGCGTTTCTCGTCGAGCGGACTGGCGAGCGCATCGCCTGCTTGCTGAACCCCGAAAGCCTGGTGCTGCGTCGCCTCGCCGGCGTACGTGTCCGTCAATCTGTCGGCGGGCTCGTGACGGGTGCCGAGCTCGAAGACGATCCGCTTTTCTTCTCGGGCGGCGGGAGCACCGATGTCACCCTGAACTTGCTCTTCGACGTCAACATCGGTGGCTCGAACATCGCGGCAACCGACGTGAGGGAGCTGACCGGTCCGCTCTGGCGACTTGCCGAGAATGCCCGGAACAGTGCCGGTGGCAGTCGGCCTCCGGCGGTGCGCCTCATCTGGGGCAAGAGTTTCAATATTCGCGGCGTCGTCGCTGCGATCGCCGAGCGTCTGGAGTATTTCACCGCGGATGGTGTGCCCCAGCGTTCGTGGCTCCGCATGCGCCTGCTGCGCGCTGTCGAGGGCGAGGCGGAAGCCGAGGTCGGGAAGCTGGACCCACCCCTCGTACCCGAAGATTCGACCGAACCGCCTCCTGAGCTTCCGAATGGTCCCCTGCTCGTACACGCAGTCGCGAGCGACAACGCGGAAGAGCCTCCCGAGCCGGGGCTCGGCGAACGCCTCGATCAGCTCGCGTACCGCTATTATGGCGATCCATCGCAGTGGCGCGCGCTCGCGTGGCTCAATGACATTGCCGATCCGCTCGCGATGGCGGCCGGCCAGGTCCTGCAGGTTGCCTCACGTACCGATCTCGAGGGCGACTCCCAGTGACCGTTCTCGAAGCACTCCCGAGCCTGCGGGTCGAGCTCGACGGCGCCGAGCTCGACCGCAGCGCTGGTGCAGCGCTCGCCAATGTGCGCGTACTGCAACAACTGTCGCTGCCGGCGCTTTGCGAGCTGCGCCTCGTCGAGTTGAACGACGCCCTCGGGGCGTTCGCTCCGGGCACGCCGCTGCGCGTGCTCTTGGACGGTACCGAGCAGCCGTTGTTCGTCGGCGAGATCACGGCGATCCGGCACGCGTATGGGCCGGGAGGCCAGCGGGAGGTGCACCTGCGCGCGTTCGACCCGTTGCATCGCCTGCGCAAGCGTCAGCCCGTGCGCGCGCACGTGGAGCTCGACCTGCGCAATCTCGCGCTGGAGCTCGTCGACGACCTCGGCCTTACCGTGGAGATGGACGATCCAGGCCCCGTGTGGCCGAGGATCATGCAATGGCGGCAGTCCGATCTCGAGCTGCTCAGCGAGGTCGCGGCCAGCTGCGGCCTGTACTTCACGGCCCGCGACGGCACATTGCATTTCACGACTCTCGCCGGCGCCGGCGACGAGATCGATCTTATTCTCTGGGACACATTGCTGGAGGCGGATTTCGACGCGAGCACGGAACCCGCCTGCCGCTCCGTCGACGTGAGAGCCTGGAATTCCTGGACGGCCGCCGAGCACGAGGCCGTCGCAGACGTGCCGCGTGTAGGGCGCGAGATCGAGCTCGACCCGGCGCCCGCCGATGTCGGCTCGCCGGGGCGACGTACGCTCGTGGATGAGGCCGCCTACAGCTCCGCACACGCGAGCGCGCTCGCGCAGGCCGAGCTCGATCGACGCGTCGCGGGCGAAGTGACGGTGCAAGGAGTCGCCACCGGAAATGTACGCCTGCAGCCGGGATGCGCGGTGCGGCTACGTGGCGTCGCAGCGCCGCTCGAGGGTCGCTACATCGTCACCTCCGTCGTTCACAGCATCGACCGGCATAGCGGCTTTCGATCGAAGTTCGGTACGTCACCGCCGGCCGCTCCCGCGCGCGCGCGCGCGTGCGTGACCACGCTCGGCATCGTTCTGGACGCGGATGATCCGCAGAAGATAGGGCGCGTCCGGGTTTCATTGCCCAACTACTGCGACGTCGAGACCGACTGGCTCGAGGTGCTCTCCCCTGGCGGCGGTCGCGGCAAGGGACTGGTGACGGTGCCAGACAGCGGCGACAGGGTGCTGCTGCTCCTGCCGCGCGAGGATCCCGCGCAGGCAGTCGTGCTCGGTGGACTCTATGCCGCGGAAGGTCCGCCCGATACGGGCGTTCGCGACCGGAAGGTGCTGCGTTACACGTTCGTCACCCGGGGCGGCCAGCGTCTCTACCTGGAAGAGGAAGAGATGAGCGTGCGCATCGAGAACGGCACGGGAAGTTACCTGGAAATTTCGCCCGGCCACGCGCAAATCGCAAACGACTCGGGAAGTTACGTCGAGTTGACGCCGCAACGTGTGCGACTGCACTCCAACGCGGATCTCGAAATTGAGGCTCCGGGGAAGGCGCTGACGTTCCGCAGTGCCCGCGTCGACTTCAGGACGGAATGAGCGATGCTTTGGCTCACCGAAGACGCGAGGCTCGCCTGTGCGCACGATTCCGGGATCGTCAACATCAAAGCGACCCAGAAGCTCGTGCGCATCGACGGGCGTCGGGTGCTCGTGCATCCGAACCCCGAAAAGCGACCGATCAAACATTGTCCCTGGGTGGCGCCCGGACAGTTCGCCTGCCTGCAAACTCTTTCGGTACGCGAGGGCTATTCACCGACCATCCGCATCGATGGCAAGAAGGTCTGCCTCGACACGGTGGTTGGTCTGACGAACGGCACGCCGCAGGGTACGTTCGACTACACCGTACGGAGAGCTGGCCAGGTGCTGGTGTCGCAACGATGACTCAACGGAAACGTTTTCGCGCCATGCGCTTCGTGCACCCCGATTTCGACTTGACGGCCGGGACTTATGGGCTGCAAGCCGCGACCTCCGGCCGCATAGACATGGTCGAAGCAGACGCGTCCGTGCGGCAGGCCGTGCTGATCCTCTTGACGACCCGGCCCGGCGAGCGCGTCATGATGCCGACGTACGGGTGCGACCTGTACCAGCTGATATTCGCGCCGAACGACGCGACCACCGCGGGACTTGCGATCCACTACGTGCGACGCGCACTGGAGCGCTGGGAGCCGCGCATCGACATCCTGGATCTCGATGCCTCCCAGAGCGCCATCGATCCCGCGCGGCTTGACATTCGGCTTGGATACCGGGTGCGTCCGACTCTCAATGAAGAGCAGCTCATGCTGCAGTTGCAACTCATGGGACCGCCCGTCTGATGACACTCAAGACCGTCAATCTCGATGATCGGCGATTCGACGATCTGGTCAAAGCGGCCCTCGAACGCGCTCGGCAGACCTGCCCTGAGTGGACCGACTTGTCGGCAGGTGATCCGGGGCGCGTGCTGCTCGAGCTGTTCGCGTACATCACGGAGATGATGCTCTATCGGCTGAACCGGCTGCCCGAGAAGGCATATGTCGAGTTTCTGGAGCTGATTGGCGTGCGGATGCAGCCGCCGGCTGCCGCGCTCGCCGACCTCGAATTCACGCGCAAGGCGCCGGCCGACAAGCCGCTCGAGATCCCTCGTGGCACGCGCGTGGCTGCGGAGCGGGCCGGCGGTGACGCGGTGGTGTTCGCCACGGCCGACACTGTGAAAATCGGGAAAGGCGAGACGACCGCTACCGCGCGCGCATATCACTGCGCCTGGATTGAAGCGGAGCTCGCGGGCCGCGGAACTGGCTATCCTGGCATCACCCTGCGTCTGCAACATCCACCCGTGATCGCACCGACCGGCGATGGGCTCGATCTCGTAGTGGGGGTGGAAGCCAAGGCGAACGAGCTCGATGCAAAGACGCCGGTGATCCGGCATGGCGACAGGCCCTTCCGTATCTGGCAGGAGCGCGAAGGCTTCGTGGATCTCGGCGCCGAGCGTTCCGTGTACGTCGCGGATCGCGCCGCGGGGCTCATCATGTTTGCGCCTGCGCTGCAGTTGCGCGACGAGCACGGCAAGCTTGCAGATCGTCCGGCCGCTCTCGGCGAGATACCGCTCGAAGGCCGCGAGATCCGCGTTTGGTATCGCAGCGGCGGCGGTGCCGCCGGCAACGTCGCCGCCGGTACGATCACGAAACTGAAGGATGCGATTCCCGGGATTGCACTCGAGGTGACGAATCCGCAGCCTGCGACCGGCGGGCGTGCCGGCGAGACGCTCGAGCACGCATTGCGCCGTGGCCCGCAGGAGCTTCATTCGTTGCGGCGCGCGGTGACTGCCCACGACTTCGAGATGCTTGCGCTGCGCAGCTCCGGCGGCATCAACCGCGCGTACGCGTACACGATGTTCAAGCTGTGGAAGTACGCGCAACGCGGAACGGTCGAGCTGATCTGTACGCCCCACGTACCAGAAGAGCGCTATCACAACGGACCGGTCACGCGTGAACTGCTCGAAACGCACGCGACGGCCGAACCGCTCGAGCAGGTGCGCAAGGCGCTCGAGTGGCGACGGCCTCTGGGCACGAACCTGGTTGCGCGCTGGGGACACTACAAGAAGGTACGCATCGCGGCGCGCGTAGTCGTATATCGCGAAGAAGACGCCGGCGCCGTGCGCGAGCGGCTTTTTGCGCGCCTTCACGACACGATCACCCCGCTCGACCGAGGGGAAGGACATCCCGGGTGGAGCTTCGGCCAGGCGCTGAGCGCGTACGACGTCTATCGTATCTTGAGCTCCGAGCCAGGCGTGAAGCAGGTGAGCGATATCGTGCTGCACGTGGACGAGGTGCCCGCCCAGGACGTCGCGAGCCTGAGCGTCGACGGCTACCAGCCCGGTACCTGGTACGCCGCCGTCGACGGCGTCGTGTACCGCTCCCTGAATGATGGTGGCGGATGGGAGCCGGTGGCGCGAATGCCGGAGGGCGGCAGGGTCAGTTTTCTCCAAGCTTACCAACCGGAGGCGGCCGGCCGGGTTCGCCGTGCCGGCCTGATTGCGGCAGTCGCGGAATACGATGGCGGCCGATCGCGCGTACTCCTTTCACGCGATTGCGGCGAAAGCTGGAACGAGATCGGCGCGCGTCCCGAATTTCGCATCGCCGATATCGCATGGTCGGACCGCGACGGTGAACCGTCACTCCTGCTCGCCACCGAGAAAGGCCTCTACGCGCTTGCGATCTCGGAGGGGGCAGATCTCGTTCCAATCCCGGTCGACCAAAAGGACGTCGCCCTCGGATTTACGGCCGTCGCAGTTTCGACCGACGTGTGGGGCAACACCTGCGTCGCCGTCGCCGCACAGAAGCGTGCGGGGGTCTATCTTTCGACTGAAGGCGGCAAGCCCGACACCTTCAAGCACGTCGGTCTCAGTGACGAGAACATTGGCGTCCTCACCGTCCAGCACGAGGGATCGGAGCGATACCTCTGGGCCGGTCTCGAAGCCGTCGGTGACGACCCGGGCAAAGGCTGTGCGCGCTGGCAGCTGCCTCAATCGCCCGATGGCTGGAAAGCGTTCGGCGACAAGTGGAAGGCTGGCGGATGCCAGGCGCTCGCTTTTGTAGGCAGCGAAGTGATTGCGGCGACGCGGCGACATGGCGTTCTCAGGCTCGATCCACGAGAAGCGGAGCCAAAGTGGTCGGCGCCGGAAGTCCTGTCGGGATTACCGATGAGCGGGCTCAATCGCATGGAGCCAGTCGAGTGGCTCGCGGCGATGCGGGCCACAGAGAGCTCAGCTGAGCGAAAGGCGACGATCATGGCCGCGGGGCCGAAAGGCGTTTATCGCAGCCGCGACGCCGGCAGGCATTACGAGCTGTGCTCGCGCAAGGAGTTTACCGACCAAGTGACGCTGCCCGACACCTGGCTTTTCTGCACCGACGGACATGACATCGAGGTCGGCTACGATGCAACGCGCCGCGATTGAACGATTGCTGCCGGATGTGTTCCAGCGCGCCGTGGAACCGGCCTCGCCGTTGGCTGCGGTACTTGACGTCATGGAGAGCCAGCACGGTCCGGCGGAAGATGCGCTCCGGAATCTGCCGGAGGTATTCGATCCTCGACAGACCGACGAGCGTTTCCTCACGATGCTCGCGCACTGGGTCGACATCGCGCGACTGATTCCTCAGCGTGTCGGCGAGGTCGAGCTCGACTGGCGGCCTCAAGCCTGGCCGATTCCCGCAGGGCGCTTGCGCGAGTTGATCGCAAATGCCGCGCAACTGTCGCAACAACGCGGAACGGCGAGCGGCCTCCTGCGCTATCTCGAGATTGCAACGGGTGCAGAGCCGTATGCGCTCGAAGAGCGCGTCCCTGGCGACGACGGCATGCCCATTCCGTATCACGTGCGCCTCATCGCGCCGAGCGCGGCGCATCCGCTCGAGGAGCTGATCAAGCTGATCGTCGAGGAGGAAAAGCCGGCTTATGTGACCTGGGAGCTTGCCTGGAGGCAATCATGAGCCTCGCCGTGCAGATCAACGCGAATCAGACCAGCCTCACTTGCGAGCGGGGCAAGGAGTGCGACTGCGCATTCGACGTGAAGAACGCATCGGAGGCGAATCTGCGGATCGGGCTCGACACCCTTTGTATGCCCGCAAACGAAGCTTGGACCAAGGTGCTCGATCGGGTCGAGATCAAGCTGCCATCCAAAGCAATGGAAAAAGTGGTGGTGCGGGTGCGCGTTCCCGCTGATGGCGCAACCGGTAAGCGGACGTTCAGGCTCCGGGCGTACGACGCCAATATGCCGAGCAGCGCCGTTGAGAGCGCGCCTGTCGCCGTGATGGTGCCGGAGGCGAAAGTGATCGCGATCGGAGGTGGGGGCAAAGTCGACGTACCAGACGAATGGAATTGGAAGCTGATTCTGGCGATAGCCGGCGGGATCGTCTTGCTGCTGGGCGCTCTCGCATGGATCTTCTGGCCGCGCGGCGATCCGGTGCCGCGAGTGATCGCGCTCAATGTGCCGGCAGCCGAGGCCCGTCTGACGAATGCCGGCTTTACGCGCGGCGATTTGGAGCTCATCGAGGCTGACGAGTCCCCGCCCGGTACCGTGATTGAACAGTCTCCGGAGGCCGGAAAGCGAGCTGCGCCGGGAACGCCGGTAAACCTTGTGGTCGTGAAACAGCTTGTCACCGTTCCACAGTTGGTCGGGCTCATGCGAGATGTTGCGATCGCCCGCCTGGCCGAAGTTGGGTTGTCGCCGGGCGACACGAGCACGCAATTTGTGGAGGGCAAGGATCCGCTCACGGTGCTGTCGCATCAACCTGTTGCCGGTGAGCGAGTGGATGCCGGCTTCAAGGTCAATCTCGTCGTCCAGGACACAGCCATCAATGTCCCCTCGGTCGTTGACCTGCCGCTCGAAAAGGCCGTGACCACCCTCGTGACCGCCGGCCTCAAGGTCGCAACGATCACGCATGTCGACGTGCGCAGCGCAGACGAGGTCAACAAGATCGGCACGATCCGCTCTCAAGACCCCCTTCCCGGAAAGCTGGTCAAGCCCGGCGCGGACGCCACTTTAGTAGTGCGCGCTGTGCGTAATCGGCCAATTTTCGACTTTGTTTCGCCTGTCAAGGCTGGCCAGGCTGCCAAGGCTGCCCGGCCGCCGAGTCAATAACTAGGGAGAAGTGTCATGGCGCTGGTCAAGATCACTGCAAGTAGAGATCAGGTCACGTGCGAGCCCGGGACCTCCGCCGACGTCGCGTTCGACGTGGTCAATGCACAGGATTCGGCGATCCGCGTCGGTATCGATGTGACCGCGCCGCCGAAGATGAAGGCCTGCGTGAAAGTCGACGGCCCGGCCGAAGTCGAGCTCCCGCCCAGGGGACAACAGAAGCTCAAAGCCACCATTGCCATTCCCGCGAACGCAGAGCCGAGCTCGCAGAGTTTCAAGCTTCGGGTCTACGACGCGCGCAGACCGGAGATTGCTGAAGAGAGTGCGGCGATTGCGGTCAAAGTCCAGGCGAAAGCCCCTCCGCCACCGCCGCCGCCAAAGCAAGAAAAGAAGATCAACTGGGCATTGATCATCGGCGCGGGCATCGGCGGCTTGCTGCTCATAGGCGGCATCATCTGGGCGGTGATCCATTTTACTGGCAAGAATGTGCCCGACCTTACCGGCCAAGAGCTGACGGCTGCG
>Ga0111539_10010164_pt1 | contig 11861 bp, 8 predicted proteins | sample RhiMethybrSRZTD1_FD_79667 | JGI IMG/M metagenome (GOLD analysis project Ga0111539, IMG submission 79667) | Populus rhizosphere microbial communities from Tennessee, USA - Rhizosphere MetaG P. TD hybrid SRZTD1 (version 2) (version 2) | ecosystem: Host-associated > Plants > Roots > Rhizosphere >...
AAGCAGTACGCCGCATCCGGCGACGCCGAAGGCGCCACCGAGCGCGGCGTGCGCGGCTTCGTCGAGCGCTATGGCCCGCCCGAAGCCGCCGCGGCGGCCAAAGCGGGCGCGAAGATCAGGTTCCTCGACTACGACTGGTCGCTCAACGACGTGCAATGATGCGGCGGATGAGATCCGCCTTGAAGCTCCCGGCGACGTCGTAGCAATACTCCACCGGCGGTGCCGGCCCGCCGAACTCGCGCGACACCAACAGATACGGCTTGCGTGCCACCTTCGTCCCCTGCACGCGCGCCTCGGTCGCGTCGTCGTCGAGCACGTCGATGCGCGCCGGCAGCATCTCGCACGTCAGCTGCGACGGCGAGGTGATCCGCGCGACCGCCAGGGTGTCGAACGGGTTGAAGCCGTCGACGGCAAAGGTGCTGGCCCAGAACGCGAGCCAGCGGCGCGCGGGCGCGACAATCCATTGCGTCTTCACGCCGTCGCGGGCGATGGCGTCGAGCTCGCCCGCTTTCAGCCAGACCTTCGACGAGATCTCGAACGGCGCCAGCGTCAGCGGCACACCGGAGCCGAGCAGCACGCGGAACGCCTCCGGATCCTGCTCGAAGTTGAAATCGCGGTGCCCGCGCGGGTTGGTCGTCCCGGTCGTGAAGCGCTGGCCGGGGCGGCGGCCGGCGACGGCGACAATGCGGACGATCCGCGAGCGCAGCGCTGGTTGATTGCGGATCACGGTGGCGACGTTGGTCGCCGGCCCGAGCGCAAGGATCACCAGCGGCTCCCGCTTCAGCGCGGCGGCGAGCGCTCGGGTCGCCGCGTTCTCGACGCCCAGATCGTCCGCCTTGGCGGCGCCTCTGTATGCGCGCAGGCCGCGCGGGCCGAAGCCGCCGACGATCCGCAGCCCGATCGGCCAGGCTTGCGCCAGCGGCGCGTTGCCGAACACAACGGACACGCCGCGAAGCGCCAGCTCGGGCGAGTGGAACGCCTGCAGCAGCGCGAAGCCATCATCGACGTCGCGATCGGGAACGCCGACTGCCGGATCGGTGTCAATCCACACGGCTGTTGACGACGCGGAACCCTGCGCCCGCGCGATCGTCGTCGCCATTCCTGCGCCGGCGGCGGCCGCCGCCATGAATGCCGCCGCGCCCAGTCGTCGCCAGCTCATGCGCCTGCCACCATCTCCCTCGCGCGCGCGAGCAGCTCCTGCTTGCGCGCAAGCGGCACGCGAAGCGGCAGCTGCGCGACGCCAATCAGGCGGCGGACAATCTCGACGCCTGCAAACTGACGCGCCAGCCCGCGATCGAACCTGTCGCCAGCGGCCGCCCGCTCGACCGCGTCGACGCGCTCCGGGGCTTCGCCGCACATGATGAGATGCGCCAGCATGACCCCGGCGTCGAACTCGGCGGCGCCAAGAAAGCAGAATTCCGGATCGATCACCGCGACGCTCCCTGCGGTCCGGACCCAGCTGCCCGGAAAGAAGTCGCCGTGCACCAGCGCCGGACCGTCGGCCAGGTACCGCGCGCCAAGGTCGGTGACGCGCGCGACCAGCGCGGCATCCGCCTTCAACGCGTCGGCCGCTGACTGCAGCCCCGGCGTAATCGTGTCGAGCGCCAGGCCGTTGTCGGCGGCGAGAGGTAATCGAAAGATGTGCTCGTGGTTGAGGGCGCGCATCTCACGATTTCGCAGCACGTGCCTGAGGTGTGCCGGCGCGTCGACGCGCCGCAGGCACACCAGGTAATCGACCAGCGTGTCGCATTCCGCCTCTGCCAGCCGCGCCCCGGCGTACATCGTCGTCAGATCGCCGCCATCGCCGAGATCGTCGAGCACGAGGACGCGATTGTCTGCGTCGGCGTGCAGCAGGCCGGGCATCCGATCGCCGACGCCGGCGACGCCGACCACGCTCTCGTAGAACGCCGCTTCGACGTGCGACCGGTTCCACGGGGCGACGATGTGATCGTATTTCTCCACCCACGGCCGCGCCTGCTTGACGATCAGCCGCCGGCGCGGCGTCACCACGCGCAACGTGAGGTTCATGTTCCCCTCGCCGGCGCGGCTGACGCGGAACGGCAGGTCTTCTCGTGTCATCAAGCCGCGCGCGATGAGGTAGGTCCGCAGCTCGTCGGGTTCCGACGCCTGGAACAGGACCACGTGCGGATATTCGCGGCGGAAGGCAGCGCGCCCGGCCGCGTCGCGTTTCACATCAACCCTCGGACGACCCACATCGTACGCGATCGCCGGATGCGCATGTTCGGCGGCGCAGCCGGTGCGGGGATCACTCGCAACGCAGCGTCAGCAGCGGGTCGATGCGCGCGGCCCGCCGCGCCGGCAGATACGACGCGCCGATCACGACCAGCGAGACGAGCAGCGTCACCAGGACATAGGTGGTGGCATCGAGCGGCTCGACGCCGAAGAGGATGGCTCGGAGCAACCCGGAGATCGCGGCCGAAACGCCGAGGCCGAGGGCAATGCCCGCCGCCAGACGCTGCACCGCCGGGACGAGCACCGACCGCACGATGTCGCCTCGCCCCGCGCCGAGGGCGACGCGCACCGCCAGATCGCGCCGGCGCCTGCCGACGTCGAGGCTGACGATGCCGAACAGGCCGCCGCTGGCGAGGACGACAGCCAGCGCGGCGAAGACGCCGAACAGCCAGACGCTGAATCGCCACGGCGCCAGCGCCCGCGCCACGATCGCCTCCATCGTCGTCACGCCGGACACCAGGACGCGCGGGTCGAGATCGCGGGCCGCGGCCTGCACCGCCGCGGCCGCTCGAAGCGGATCGCCCGAAGTGCGCACGACGAGATCGCCGGCATCCAGGGGTGACTGCGACGCCGGGTCGTACACGTCCAGCCGGACGTCGTCCACACCGCGATAGCGCACGTCGGACACGACGCCGACCACCTGCCGCCACGCGCGGCGCCCGGTGCCGCGTTCGAAGGTCGGCAGCAGAATGCGCTTGCCCACCGCGTCCGCGCCCGGCCAGAGACGGCGCGCCGCGGTCTCGCCGACCAGAACCACGCGCGCCGCCTGCGCGCGGTCGGCCTCGTTGAAGAGACGGCCGCGCCTGACTTCGATGCGCATCGCCCTGAAATAACCCGGCGTCGCCATCTGATAGTTCAGCGCCGGGTTCTGGCGTTCGGTCTCCGGCGAGTCGGGCTGCCCTTCGAGCAGGAACGATGTCTCCTGCCCGATTGGCCCGAGTGCCAGCGGCCGCAGGTAGATGGCGCCGGCCGCGGCGACGTCCGGCAGCGCCTCGATCCGCGGCAGCAGCTCCGCCATCCATTCGTTCACCGGCCTGGCGGTTCGCGGGTTCACCACCATCGTGAGCACGCCCTCGGGCGCAAAGCCAAGCTGGATGCGGCGCAGGTTGATGAAGCTGCGGACGACCAGGCCGGCGGCGATCGTCAACGCGATCGCGAGGCCAATCTCGAGCGCCACCAGCATCGAGCGCGATCGCTGCACGCGGCGCGTTGCCGTCGAGCGGCCGGCATCGTTCAAGCCGTCCAGCGGCCGCGATGCCAGCGCGTGGCGCACCGGTCCCACGCCGCAGACGAGCGTCGCGATTGCCGCAACCGCGAACGCGAATGCCGCCACCGGCGCGTCGATCGCGATCTCGGTGAGGCGCGGAAGGTTCTCGGGCGCGGCGGCAACCATCACCCGCGCCATCCAGCGCGCGTTGAGCAGCCCCAATGCGCCGCCGGCGACGCACAGCACGAGGGTCTCGGCGAGCCACAACCGGCCGATCGCCGCCGGCGACGCGCCCAGCGCGAGCCGCACGGCATGATCGCGGCGCCGCACGGCGGCCCGCGTCAGCATCAGACCGGAGACGTTGGCGCAGCCGATCAGCAGGAGCACCGCGACGGCGCCGAAGAGCGCCCACAAGGCGCGGCGCACCGGCCCGAGCGCATGGTCGAGAAACGGCGTAACCACTGACGCGGGCGCGAACCGCTCCGCGCCGCCCTCGCGCTCGATTCGCAAGGCCACCTCGTCGAGCTCCGCCCGGGCCGTTTCCGCGCTGACGCCAGGCCGCAGCCGCCCGATCGCGAAGAGCACGGCCACCGACTCCAGCGTGCGGGGCTGCCAGCCCTGCGGCGACGCGGCGAGCACCGGGACGACGGGCGTCCAGACGTCAGTGCCTCGCGGAAAATCGAAGCCTGGCGGCATCACGCCGGCGACGGTGAACGATTCGTCGTCGAGGGTGATCGCGCGGCCGACGACGCCGCGATCGGCGCCAAACCGGCTCGCCCACATGCCGTGACTCAGCACGACGACGCGCGGCGCGTTCGGCAGATCGTCGCGAGGCTCGAACCGGCGGCCGATGATCGGTGCGGCTCCGAGCGTCTGGAAGAAGGATGCCGACACGCCGGCCAGCGACAGGCGCTGCGGCTCGCCGCGGCCGTCGAGAATGGCGGGCCAGGTCGACGATCCAATCGCGGCGACGCCGGCGAAGCTGCGCGCGTTGGCCGCCCAGTCCTCGACGTTGCGGTAGGAGAGCTCGACGACGCCGAGCTGGCGGGCGGCGTCGCGCGACCAGACGACAACCAGCGACTCCGGGTCGTCGATGCCGGCCGAATCGAGCAGCACCTTGTGAACGCCGCTGAAGATGGCGGTGGTCGCGCCGATCGTCAGCGCCAGCGTCAGGACAGCCGACGCGGTGTAGCCGGGCTCGTTGCGGAGGGCGCGAAGTGAGGCTCGGAGATCAGAGAGACTCAGAGGCACAGAGACTCAGAGGGGGAGGATAGCAGAATGCCCGCCCTCTGAGCCTCTGTGTCTCCGAGCCTTTCGTTTTCCGAGTCTCTGAGCCTCTAACCGCCCTGAGTCACCGTGTAGACAATGCCGTTGATGATGAAGTGACCGACGCGCCCGGCGCCGCTGGTGTTGATGACCGCGCGCACCTTGGCGTAGCCGTTGCCCGAGACCGGCTGCGCGGTCGGGAACGTGCTCTTGACGACCAGCCAGCTCGCGTCGGCCGTCGCGGTCCAGCTGCAGGTGCCGTCCGGCGCGGTGACGTTGATGATCCAGTTGGCCTCGCCGGAGCCGACCAGCAGCGAGGTCTTGTCGAGCGTCACCGAACAGGTTGGCGCCGGCTCTCCGGGCGCCGCCGCCTGCGATAGGGTGTAAGTCTGGCCGGCGATGGTCAGCGTACCGTTGCGCGCGGCCCCGCTGTTGGCGGCGATCGAGAACGACGCCACGCCGTTCCCCGTGCCGGATCCAGAATCCACCGTGATCCACGACGCATTCGACACCGCCGTCCACGCGCATCCCGCGTCGACGGTCACGTCGACGCTGCCGACTGCCGCATCCGCGGAGATAGTCGTACCCGATGACGACAGCGTGGCGGTGCATGCCGGCGCGGCCGCCGCTGCCTGCGTGACGGTGTAGCGCGTTCCGTTGACGGTGATCGCGCCGCTGCGCGCAGCGCCGATGTTGGCCTCGACGCTGAACGACACCGAGCCATTGCCGCTGCCGCTGGCGCCGGCGGTGACGTGGAGCCAGCCCGCATCCGACGTGGCGGTCCATCCGCATCCGGACGCTGCCGACACGTTGAACGTCCCGGCGCCGCCATCCGCGGTAATCGAGGTTCCTGCCGCCGACAGGTTGTAACTACAGGAAGGAGTGCCGGCAGCCGGCGCCTCCGGCAGGATGGTGATGTCGTTGTCCCGCGGCCCCGGCGCGTTGGTCAGGAACTCGTCCGGCTGGGCGCTGAACACGATCTGGTCGATGAATGGCCCGTCTTCGCGCGCCTGGATGCGCAGCGTGTGCGTGCCGGTGGCCGCGAAATAGATCGGCACCGGCGGGTTTTCCCAGCCTTCGTCGGCCCATCCCCACCCGTTCGGGGCGCTGCCGCCGGGGCCGTCCTGAATGATCACCTCGGCTGAGGTCGTGCTGCCGATGCCAAACACCTGCGTCGTGGAACCGGCTCCGGCGACGGCATCGCTGAACTGGAAGTGCACGGAATCGTTGACGCTGAGGTTGTCCTGGGCGCGCATGCGCACCCACATGTGGTACGCGACGCCGCCCTTCGCCGGGAACTGCAGCTCGACGTAGCTCGCCGGCGACGCCAGCGCCGGCGCCACCTTGGCCTTCCCCAGATTCGGGTTCCACATCGCAGCACCGCCGGCCGCGGTCGTATCGGCAGCCACCTGCCACGCCGAGCCGGTGATCGCGGCCTTCGAGGCATAGAGCACTACGGTTGTCGCATCGGGCGGCGGCGGAGGCGGCGGGGGCGGCGGCGGCGGATAGGTGCACGGCAGCGGTCCGCCATAGTTGCTCGCCTGCGGGTCAAGGCACCGCGGGTCCGTGCCCGGCGGCGGCAGCGTCGGCGTGCGCCACGCCTCGGTTTCGATGGCGCCATCGGGCGCGCGGTTGAACCACTTGCGCTCGAAGATGTCGTGCAGTTCCTCGAAGACCTGGGCGTTGAGCGGATCGCCGGGCACTTTGTCGGAGAAGAAATTCGCCTCGAGCTGGTTGTCGTCGGAGGCGTCGGACCAGTTCGAGGTGCCGAACACGACGATGCGCTGGGCGTGCAGCCAGACTGTCTTCTGGTGATTCAAGCCGAGATGTTTGCGCATCCGGATCTCGATCGTCCCCGGATACTGCTTCGCTGCAGCGACGAGGCGATCCATCTGGACCTTGTTGCCCGGCCGCTTGAGGTTGGCGTACTCGTTCGGCTCGAGGAACAGGCGGATGCGCACGCCGCGCGCGGCAGCGCGGATCAGCGCGTCGACCGGCCGCGCCAGCGTGATCCGGTACATCTGCACGTCAATCAGGCCGCCCTGCGCCGGTTCTTTGTCGATTAGCGGGATCAGGCGGTCCTGGTAGCTGTCCTTGGGCGGAAAGTTCATCCGCGGGTCGATCGGGGCGGTCGGATAATTCCGCACCAGCGTCGGCGGCACGTTGGCGTAGTTGGCGTACTCCCTCGTATTCGTCCAGATGTTGTCGAACATCGTCTGGAAGGTTGGAAGGAGGTCCTCCGAGAAATAGATGACCTCGTCCTCGTAGTCGTGGTACGCGACCTGGGGCACGAAGGCGGTCGGGCTGAAGTTGGCGCCCGACCATTCGACGACCTTCTGGCCGACGAAGATCATCAGCTTCCAGTGGCAGATGTCGCCGGCGATGCGCTTGCGCATCGGGATGCCGGCCAACTGCAGCTTGTCAAGAGCCGGACCGTTTGTCGGATAGGTCGCGTTCGCCCGCGGATCCATGATTATGCGAATCGCCACGCCGCGCTTTTTCGCGTTCACCAGAGCCGTGACGTAGCGGTCGTCCTTGAAGAACCAGACGCCGACGTCGATCGCCTGGGTCTCGTTGTCGATCAGCTCGAGCAGACCTTTTTTTACCGGATGAGTACGGCAGTTCTCAGCCGACGCGTCGCACAGCCATTCCTGCGCGAACGCGTTGGAGCTGGCAGCGATCCCAATCGAAAACAGCAGAGCGATCAACGCGCGCTTGCCCATGATCCCGGTTATCCCTTTGTCACACGTTTGTCTTTTGTGCACGGAGCCGTCATGACCGTCGTTCCCTGCGAACCAGGCACGCAAGCGATGCGCCAGCGCGGCGACGATCGCCATTGAATGCATAGACGCGGATCAGTTCGGCGAAGATGCAGGTGTGTAGCGAGGCGGTGTAGGCAGCTGTGGTGCGTATCGCTGAGCACGAAGAGCAACGATGGTCATATCTCTTCGTGCACACCTGCGGCGCGAATACCGCAGAGCGTTGTTGGAAACGGATGTGGTGAGATGACGAGCGCGCGGCTCAGTGCGTCAGGCCGTAGACGATGTAGTTGACCCCGAGCTTGTAGGCCTCGTTGGTGTCGTCGATCGGGCGCAGCCCCGTGCCCGACCATTCCCAGTACTGCGAGACGTCGGTGTTGTAGTTGACGATCATCATCAGCCGCTTCGACGGGTCGTTGTTCTCGTAGACGCCGCGGAAGATCGGCTGACCGGCGTTGTAGGCCTGCGGGATGATGTTGAGGTCGTTGATCTCGAAGAAGCAGTGGAAAATCGGATGCTGGGCCGACATCTCGAAGAAGCGCGCCTCGGGCAGCACCCGCCGCATGTTCGCCTCGAACACCTCCCAGCCCGGGCTGCCGAAGTCGCCGTACTGCTTGAAGTCGTCGACGATGACGAAGCCGCCCTTCTGCATGTAGGTGCGGAGCGCCGCGGCCTCGTCGTCGGTGAGCGTCCACCAGCTCACCTCGATGATGTAGGCGACCGGATATTTGAAGAGCTCGGGATCGTCGAGCGCCAGCGTGTTGATCTCGGCGTCGTGGGCGCCGAGGTAGCTGACCTCGTTCATGATCTTCATCAGGTTGCGCTCGGCGATCGGGTAGCCGTGCGACCACGACGGCTGGCCGCGCCACCAGTAGCCGCCGGGCGCGGTCTCGTAGCTGACCCGCACGAAGGTGAACCGGCCGTCGTAGGGGACGTTGGGCATCGGCGTGAAGTTGCGCCGCCGCCCGTACCGCGCGAAATCGTCGAACCGCACCTGCGCCAGCGCCGCCGCCGCCGCCACCACCAGCAGCAGGGCGCCCAGTACCGCGCCGATCCGCGTCCGCTCTCTGCTCATCAGTATCCGAGCCGCAGCACGCCGTCCTTCGTGCCGTTGACGGTGCCCTGCGTGAGCCACTCGAGGGACGCACGGAACAGGAGCAGGCGGTTCTTCTCCCACATCGCGTTGTGCGACGAGCAGGCGAGGTCGACGAACATCTTCTGCGGCCCGCCGATGTCGGTGAACAAATCGCGCACGCGATCCGGCTGCACCTGCTTGTCGTGCTGGCCGACGACCATCAGCGTCGGCGCCTGCATCTTCGCCACCATCGCCTGGTTCCAGCCCCAGGTCGCGGTTTGCGGCGCGCGCCGGACGCCGGGTCCCCAGGTCGCACCGACCGGGTCCGACGCCAGCATCTCCGACCACACGGCGTCGGCCACCGCCGGCTCGTACTGCGCCGGACAGCCGACCTGACGATCCCAGTTCGCCGCGAAGTCTTCGCGCGACTGCGTGTTCATCGCCGTGCCCTCCGGCGGATTCTTCGCCGGCGGCGCCGCGGGCGCGGTGCGGTTGTACGCCGGCGCCAGCAGCACCAGCCTGCTCACCTTCTGCGGGTTCTGCGCGGCATAGCCGCCGGCGCGCGGGCCGCCGAGCGACCAGGCGAGCAGGCTCAGCTTCTCCACCCGCCGCAGCGCGCGGATGTAATCTACGACGCCGCCGATGTCGTTCCAGTCGGAGGCGATCGTCGTCATCGAGTGCGGATAGCTTGGCGCGCACGGCGCGGCGACGAAGCCTGCCTGGCGATCCTTCGCGAGGTTGCAGGGATCGTTCATCGCCGGCGGCCGGATCGATCGGCCGTAGCCGGTCGTATCCATGGCAAAGACGTCGAAGCCGGCGCGCGCCAGGAACGCCATCCAGCTGTAGTCGGGCTGCGGGACGTCGAAGGCGACCTCCGCCGGCGTGCCCGCGCCGTGGATGAACAACGCGACGCGATCGCCGCCGGCCGCGCCGCGCAGCGCCGCGCCGGCCAGCACGCGCTCGCGCACGTAGATCGGCACCTCCTGCCCCGCCAGCGCGGGGACCGTCGACTTGACGCGGACATAGTGATCGATGGTGAGCAGCCGCTCGCTGTCGTCGCCGGCGACGAGGCGGCCGAACCCGAGCACGAGCAGGGCAAAAGTCAGTCTTCGCATGCCGCGTATCTTATAATGCGCTCGCCCGACGGCTTCGCGCTACGCCCTCTCGAAGCGCGTCAGCGGACCATAAAAGGAGTATTCATGCGTTACGCACGCCCGATGCAGGTGGCTCTGCTCATCCCGGCGCTGGCGGCGACGCTCGCCGGCCCCGCGGCCGCCCAGAGCGCGACCAAACCGACCAACGACGCGCCGAACCCGTACAACACCGTCAGCGACTACTTCAAGCTGCCGGCGGGACGCACGTGGGGCTCGACGAGCGCGGTCGAGATCGACAAGGACGGCAAGTCGATCTGGGTCGCGGAGCGCTGCGGCGCCAACAGCTGCCTCGATCGCGCCGCCGGCAAAATGTCGGATGCGCCGACGGTCTTGAAGTTCGATTCCACCGGCAAGCTGGTGACGAGCTTCGGCGCCGGCATGATGATCTTCCCGCACGGGATTTATGTCGACCGCGACGGCAACGTCTGGGTAACCGACGGCCAGGACAACGCGCCGCAGCCGGCGCGCGGCGAGGCTCCCGCGGGCGGCGCCGCCCCGGCAGCCGCGAGAGGCGGCGAGGGACGCGGCGGCCGCATGGGCCCGCCCCCGGGCTCGACGAAAGGCCACCAGGTTTTCAAGTTCAGCCCCGACGGCAAGCTGCTCCTGACGCTCGGCAAGCCGGGCGGCGCGGCCGCGCCCGACTATTTCTATCAGCCGAACGACGTCGTCGTCGCGCCGAATGGCGACATCTTCGTCTCGGAAGGGCACGGCGGCGACAACGACCGCATCCTGAAGTTCGCGAAGGACGGCAAGTTCATCAAGGCGATTGGCAAGAAGGGCGCCGGTCCCGGTGAGTTCAACGGTCCCCACGCGCTCGCCTTCGATTCGAAGGGGCGCCTGATCGTCGGCGACCGCAGCAACAACCGGATCCAGATTCTCGATCAGGACGGCAAGTTCATCGCCGAGACCGCGGAGTTCGGCCGGCCGAGCGGGGTCTGGGTGGACAAGAACGACAACCTGTACGTCGCCGATTCCGAGTCGGGTTCGGTCAACCCGAACCGGCCGGAATGGCGCCGCGGCATCCGCATCGGCAAGTTGAGCGACCTGAAGGTGACGGCGTTCATCCCCGATCCGGAGACGCGCAACGCGCCAGATTTCCGCGGCACGAGCGCCGCGGAAGGCGTGGCGGTCGACGCCGCCGGCAATATCTACGGCGCCGAGGTCGGGCCGAAAGCAGTAAAGAGATATGTGAAGAAAACAGGGACTTAGTCCCGAGCCCCTGCTCGTTTCACCGCTGCACGAGCTCGATCTTCGCGCCCGACGGTCCTTCGAGATACGCAAAGTTCACGACCGTTCCGCTGGCCAGCGTCAGCGGCCGCGGTTCGGTCGTGAATTTCACCGACTGCGCCTTCAACTCGCCGCTCCTCGCCGCCAGATTCGGCGTGCGCCAGCCGAAATGATCGATCGCGTGGCCGTCGCTCGGCGTGGCGTCGCCCTTCGCGACCAGCAGCCACACGCCCTTGTAGCGAAGGCCGTCGATGCGATCCTTCAGCTTGCCGGTGTCGCCGCCGAACATCTTCTTGTACCAGGCGAGCGCCGTCTCCGGTTCCGGCGCGCGCAGGTGGACGTGATGCAGCCCCAGCTTCTCTGCGTCCTGCACCACCTCGATGCGCGTTCCCCACGGATCCTCGATGAACCCGAGCTTGAACAACCCGGCGGCCTCACGCACCGGCGTTGTGACTTTCACGCCGCCGGCCTCGAACTCCTTCATCTTCGCGTCCAGATCGGCGAACGAAAAGCCGATGTGATCGATCGCGCTGCCGCTGCTTGGCTGCGCCTTGTCATTCTTCAGGAAGATGAGGCGGGTGTCGCCCAGCATCAGCCGATCCGGCGCTTCCCTGATCGGCTGCCCGCCGAAGAACTTCTGATACCACTCCACCCCCTTCGCCACGTCGGGCACGCCGAGATGGATGTGATCGATCACCGGCTCGGTCGGGGTCTGGGCTGAAGCCGGCGCGGCCGTGGCGACCGCCGCAGCGAGCGCCGCCGCGGCGCAAGTGAACCTTCGCATCGTCTGCCTCCGGCCCCACAGCATATGACAGACGGCCGTCTCCGATCGGATAAGCCCTCCTATCCTTCCGGATAGGCCGTAGACGTGGACGATTGCAGCATTCGCCGCGGTTTTGGCCGGGCTTTCGCCGTGGCCG
>Ga0111539_10010165_pt1 | contig 11860 bp, 2 predicted proteins | sample RhiMethybrSRZTD1_FD_79667 | JGI IMG/M metagenome (GOLD analysis project Ga0111539, IMG submission 79667) | Populus rhizosphere microbial communities from Tennessee, USA - Rhizosphere MetaG P. TD hybrid SRZTD1 (version 2) (version 2) | ecosystem: Host-associated > Plants > Roots > Rhizosphere >...
GGGATCGACCCCGATACGCCGAAGGCGCTCGCCGTCGGCGCTTGGCTCACCGGCGTCTTCTCCGTCGGTCTGCTCTCGGCGCTCGCGGTCGTCGCCTTCCATCGGCTCTCGGGCTCGCTCCTCGCCACCGCGGCCTTCGCCTTCGGCACGATGTACTTCCCCTACGCGACGATGCTCTTCGAGCACGACGTCGTCGCCGCTTGCCTCGTTCTCGCGCTCTACGCGATCGGCCGCGCCCGAGCCTCGGGTGCTCGCTGGGCCGTGCTGGCCGGTGCGTGCGCGGGCTGGGCGGCGATCACGAACTACGTGACCGCGGTGGTCGTGGTCATGCTCGCGATCTACCTCGCCGCGACGCACCGGAATTTTCGCGCCTGGATGGGATACGCCGTCGGCGTCCTCGGGCCCTTCCTCTTGATCTGCGCCTACAACGTCGCGTGCTTCGGCACGCCGTTCACGACGAACTACGCGGCGCAGAACCCGCTCTTCCAGACCGCCGGGAGCTGGCTCGGCGTCTTCGTCGCCCCCGATCCGGGCGTCCTCGTCGAGGCGCTCTTCTCGCCGTTCCGCGGCCTCCTGGTCTCGTCGCCGGTCCTGGTCCTGGCACCCGTCGGGCTCGTGATGATGATCCGCGACCGCCGCACCAGGGGCGTCGCCTGGCTGTGCGCCGCGATCGTCGCCTTCTACTTCCTCTTCACGATGAGCTTCAACGCGTGGCAGGGGGGAAACGGCGTCGGACCGCGCTACCTCGTGCCGGCGGTGCCCTTCCTCTGTCTGACGCTCCCGCCTGTGATCGCGCGGTGGCGGAAGGTCACGATCGTGCTGGCCGCGGCCTCGATCGCGATCAACCTCCTCGTCGCGGCGGTGGACGCGCAGCCTCCGGTGGTGGACGTCCCGGGACGGCCCATGTGGAGAGAAAGTCCGCTCACCGAGTACGTGCTCCCGCTGTTCCTCACGGGCCGCGCCCATCCGCTCCTCGACGCGCTCGTGAAAGGGACGGCGCGCCGGAGCGGCGAGGATCTCGAGTCCGTGCGGGAGCGCGCCGCCGAGCTCCCGCTCGCGATCGTGCGCGGTCCGGTGTCCGCCAACCCGATCGGGATGTACGAGGCATGGTTCTTCACCGCCTATCCGCCCGGCTCGCTCGAAGCGCAGTGGAATTCTTTCAATATCGGGGAGCTGCTGTTTCCCAATTCCCGCTTCAGCCTGCTTCCGCTTCTCCTCGTCGAAATTTTTCTGCTCGTCGTGGCCCGAAAAGCGGTCGGTTTGCGATAACCCCGTTAGAGGGGGTCGGCCATGACACAGCAGAAGCGCCTCATCACGGTGTGGGTGTTCCTCGTCCTGGTCGCGACGATCGCGATCGGCTCCGGCGTCCCGCCGTCGCTGACGGTTCGGGACGCACCCGCGGACGACGTCGCCCCCGCGCCGGGCGTCACGAGCGACATGCCCGTGAGGCTGACGCCGCTGCGGGTTCGGTTCACCGGGACACCGGGGACGGGCGATCCCTCGGCTGTGATCGATCGCGATACGCACACGAGCTTCTCGGCGAGCGGCGGGTTTACGCTGATCTTCGATCTCGACCAACCGCAGATGGTGGCGAGCCTCCGCGTGTTCGGCCGCCCGGACGCCACGCTGTCGGTCTCCTGCGCGAACGGCGAGTCCTGGATCGCGGTTCCTGGGCTCGAGAGTGTGCGCACGTCGCTGCTCGCGCCGGGCTGGAGCGACCTCGCGGCGGCGACGCCGTGCGCCACCTCCGCGGTTCGCGTGGACGTCGCCTCCGCGGCCGGTGCCGCGACCGTCCCCGAGATCGAGATCTGGGGCGCGGGCACGCCGGTCATCCCGGCCTCGCCTCAGACGCTGCGCGTGATCTCCGAGCCGAGCCTTCCCTGGGCGCTGCGCTCCTTCGACGCGCCGCTTGGCGAGACGACGGTCGAGGGGTCCGGCGCCACCGCGCGCATCGAGATTCCGCGTGCGGTCTCGCAGCTTCGGCGCGCCTACCTGCTCTACGACCTGAAGGGGCTCGCGACGTGGCGCGGCGTGCCGCGACGCGTGAACGGCCGTCCCACGCAGGGAGGCGCGCTCGAAACGCCGTCCCTCGACTGGACGCCGCAGATCGAGCGGATCCACCCCGACTGGCTCCGCGAGGGTACGAACGAGATCGCGTTCCTCCCGAGCGAAACGGCCACGCCTTACGAGGTGCGCGACGTTCGCCTGCTCGTCGAGCTGGATACCGGCGCCAACTCGGTCGAGCTGGCGACGACGCCGGAGTCGCCCGACATGTCGCGGGGCGTCAGCCCGGCGGTGGACGGCGAGCTGGCGACGCCGTGGACGCCGTTCCCCACGGGGGCACCGCCCGGGACGCGCTCCACCCTGACCCTCGCCCTCGACCGTGCGGTCGAGCCGGTCTCGCTGGGGATCGTCCTGAAGTCGGTCCCGTCGGGCTCGATCCAGGTCCAGGCGATCGACGATCTCGGCGGCGTGCGCACTCTCGCCGCGCGAGGCGGTGCCGAGCTGCGCGCGGGATGGAACGTCCTCCCCCTCGATCCCGGAGCTTCGGCAACGCAGCTCCGGATCGTTTTCGAGGCGGGAGCCACCGGCGGCTGGGAGCCGCTCGAGATCGTGCCGCTGGGAAGCGGCGTCGGCGGGCGCGCCGAGCCGCCGTCGCTGACGATCGTGTGGCCGTACCAAGGGGAGTTCGCGGGGCGCGAGGCCGTGATCCGCGGCTTCGTCACCCCCGACCCGACGGGACTTCCCGTGCGGGTGACGATCGGCCCCGCCGTCATCGAGACGGTGGACGGCGCATTCGGAGCGACGGTGTCCAAGGACGACGTCGGCTTCTTCGACGACGCCGACGAGACGCCGTGGACCGTCGGCGTCCAGGCGCTCTACCCGGGCGGGCGCACGCTCACGCGCACGGTGCGGCTGACGCGGGCGACGGAAGGGCCGCATTCGGTCGACGGCCAGCTCCTCGGCGCGCGTTCGTTCTCGGTGAGCCCCGGCCAGGCGAAGAAGATCCGGCACGACGGTGCCGGGCTCGACCTCGAGGCCGGTTCGGTGGACCGACCGAAGGACCTGAAGATCACGCCGCTTCGCGACGAAGATCTTCCCGCGCTCGACACGGGGATGACGAACGTGACCAAGGGGCCGCGACGCGGCTACCGCTTCGAGCCGCACGGAACCCGGTTCGCGAAGCCGCTCCGGGTGACCGTTCCCTACGATCCCTCGCTCCTTCCGGACGGGATGACCGAGGACGACGTCCAGACGTTCTACTTCGACGACCAGGCGGGACGCTGGGTGGCGCTCGATCGCATCGCGGTCGATCAAGCGGCGAAGTCGGTCGCCAGCCTCACCGACCACTTCACCGACATGATCAACGCGACGCTGTCGCTTCCGGACCATCCGGAGCTGGAGTCGCATCAGCCGAGCGTCTTCGCGAAGGTTCCCTCCGCCGACCCGGCGGAGCGGATCGTCCTCATCGATCCGCCGAAAGCGATGGGCAACGGCGACGCCCAGGTCGCGTACCGGCTGGACCTGCCCGACGGTCGCGCCGGAATGAAGCCCGAGATCGCGCTCGAATACGCGTCCAGCAACGGGAACGGCTGGCTGGGCCTCGGATGGAACTTGAGCTCGTCCGCGGTCACGCTCGACACGCGCTGGGGGGCGCCGCGCTTCGATCCCGCGCTCGAAACCGAGACGTACGCCTTGAACGGCGAGCAGCTCACGCCGCTGTCCCACCGCGGCGACCTGCAGGCCCGAACGACCGAGAAGACGTTCCACTTCCGGCGGGAGGGCCGGTTCCTCCGCATCGTGCGGCACGGGGACTCGCCCACGAACTACTCGTGGGAGGTGACCGACAAGCTCGGCGTGACCTCGACCTACGGGGGTGCGATCGATTCCGTCCTGGCCGACGACCAAGGTCGCATCTCGCGTTGGCTCCTCGTGAGCGCCCGCGACCGCCATGGAAACGGTATCAAGTACACGTACGCCCGCGTCGACGACGCGGGCCTGCCCGCCGGAACCGTCCTGGGGCGGCAGCTCTACCTGGAACGCATCGACTACACCACGACGGACACCATCCCCGGCGCGTACTCGCTGCGCTTCGTACGCGATGCCGAGCTGGGCGAGCCGCGGCGTCCCGACGTCCAGATCGACGCGCGTGGAGGGTACAAGGCGGTGACCTCCCAGCTCCTGCGGCGCGTCGAGCTGACGTTCCAGGGTGCGCCCGTACGGTCCTGGGATCTCGGCTACGTTCGCGGCGCCTTCGAGAAGTCCTTGCTCGAGTCCGTCACGCAGCGCGGCGCCGACGGCTCGATCCTCGCCACGCACCGGTTCACATACCACGACGACGTCCGTGCCGGCGGCGCCTACGTCGGCTTCCACCCGACCGAGACCTGGGCCACGGGTGCGGACGGCGTCCGGTCGGCGGCCATCGACGAGGTGGCCTCCCTCTTCGGCTCGGACGCGGGACGAGCGAGCGGGCTATCGGCGTACGAGACGATCCACGCGGGGGGGCACCTCTACGTCGGCTACAACCAGGTCGCGCCGACGAAGCAGGGCTCGATTGGGGGGAAGGTCGGCTTCACCGGGACCGTTCGTTCCCAGGGCCTGCTCGCCATGGCAGACATCAATGGCGATCATCTTCCCGACAAGGTCTTCAAGAGCTCCTCGGGGATCTTCGTCCGGCTGAATCGCTCGGGCCCGGACGGCGTCACGGACTTCGGGCCGCCGATCGCCCTCCCCACCTTGCCCGCGCTGTCCGAGGAGAGCACCGCGACCGTCTCGTTCGGCGCCGAGTCCTACGTGGGCGTCAGCGTGATCGGAAACGAGGCGATGGGGCTCACGACCGGCCTCACGTACTTCGCCGACGCCAACGGAGACGGGCTCACCGATCTCGTTCAAGGTGGGACGGTCCTCTTCAACCATCTCGACGAGGATGGCGTCCCCACGTTCGACGCGGATAGCGCCAGCTCGCCGGTGCCCGTCGGGCCTGCCACCGTGGACGCGCCGGGGGTCCTTCCCGACCTGGGCGCGCAGCTCGACCGGCTTCGCGAGAACGCGCCCCTCCAGGACACCGTTCGACGATGGATCGCGCCCTATGCGGGGCAGGTCCACATCGCCGGGGATGCGAGCCTCGCTCTTCCGGCAACGCCGGGGACGCTCGACGACGGGGTTCGGATCGCGGTCCAGCACAACGGGTCCGAGCTCTGGTCCGTCTCGATTCCGGCCGGCGACACGACGCCGTACAGCCCCTCGGGACTGGACGCCGTCGACGTCCAGCAGGGCGACCGGATCTACTTCCGCGTGCAGTCCGCGATCGAAGGCTCCCACGACGTCGTCAACTGGGACCCCGAGATCACCTACGTGGGCGCACCGTCCCTCGTGGACGCCAACGGACTCAACCCGTATCGCTTCCGCGCCGGCGAGGATTTCGTGTTCGCGGGGAGGCCGGGAGCGGTCGTGAAGATTCCCTTCACGGGGCGCGTCCGGTTGACGGGCGATCTGCACAAGACGGCCGTCACGACGGATGCGGTCGTCCTCCTGGTTTTGAAGAACGGCCAGCAGATCTACGCCGACGTGCTGCAGGCGGATGAGACGGACTCGATGGCCCTGAACGTCGCCTTCGACGTCGCGCAGGACGACACGCTCGAGCTGCGTGTGAGGGTGGACTCCCCCATCGATCTGAGGAAGATCGAATGGACACCGTCGATGTTCTACGTCGCGCCCCCCGACGGACCGGCGCCCACGCACACGATCGACGGCAACACGGTCACGATCGACCGCGTGAACGACGGAGCGGGCAACCCGCTGATCCAGCTCCATCCGCCGTACGACATCGATTTCTATCCCGTCGACGGGCTGTCGGCCCCGCAGAGCCCGTGGGTCGCCGACGACGACGCGACGGTCACCGTCAGCTCGCACCTCATTGCCGCTCCCACGGCGACGGGCATCGTCTTCATGACCGCGAAGCGGAACGGCGAACTCATCGCCAAGCGGACGATCTTCATCACGAACGGTGTCGTGCAGAACCGGCAGGTGGACATCGACGTCGAGGAAGACGACAGGATCTTCTTCGACTACTCGTGCCACGATCCCGATCTGGCACCGCTCGTCGGCCATCGCGTCATCGAGGTCGACGGCGACGCGGTTCCGAGCGCGTTCCACACGACGGCGCGCCAGGGCGTCTTCCCGCTGGCCTATCGCGGGTGGGGCGTGGCGGGGTACAACGGCAACCCGCCACGGGACGCGGAGCCGATCGACGAGGCGCAGCTCGACCGGACCTTCGACGAGGACAGCGAGGTCGATCCTCGAACCGACCGGGCGTACCTTTACACGCCGTTCCCCGAGGCAGGCGTCTGGCGCGGGCCGGAAGAGGAGACCTTCGCCACCGGCGCGGGACTTGCGAGCTCGCGGCTCGGTCCCAACGCGATCCCCGACCCGACGGGCGGCGGGTCGTCCGGCCGTGCGCCCTTCCGTCTGAGCAGCTCACTGCAAACCGCGGGCGAGCTCGGGGCCGCTTTCCTCTCCGGCTCGACCACGCTCGGCGGCGGCGGAGCCGACGTGGACTTCATGGACATGAACGGCGATCAGTTCCCCGATGTCGTGGGCCGGGAGCGCGTCCAGTTCTCGCCGGCGATCGGCGGGCTGGAGAGCTCCAGCCGCGGCATGCCGGGGCTCGATGCCCCCCGCAAGACGGAGAGCATCGCCGGCAACGTCGGAGTCGGCGGGAGCCCGGCGAACTTCAGCGTCGGCTCGCGCGGACACGTCGATTCGCCCGGCCGGGGCGGCGCCCCGAAGGAGAACAACACCGGAAGCCAGATGGTCAGCCTCGGCTTGAGCGGCGGGCTCGGGGCGGGCACGTCGAGCGTGCCCTTCGAGCTCACCGACCTGAACGGCGACGGTCTCGCGGACCGGGTCACCGAAAGCGGCGGCGTTCTCCATGTCGCCTTCAACCTCGGCTATGCGTTTGCGCCCTCGGAAACCTGGGGCTCGGGCGCCCTGAACCAAGGGTCGAGCGTCAATGCGTCCATCGGCGCAAACCTCGGATTCAACGGAGGCATCTACGACTATGCGGGAGGCGTCTCCCTGAGCCGCAACGCATCGGAAACGACGGCGATGCTCACGGACATCAACGGGGACGGACTGACCGACCGCGTGACGCGAGACGGGGACCGGCTCCTCGTCGGCCTCAACACGGGGAACGGGTTCCTCGCCGACACGGAGTGGGGCGGTGCGCCCTCGGGAGCCTTCGCCACCAACGGCGACTCCTCCGTCGGTGGCGGCGCCTACTTCACGGTAGGCATCGGCCCCGTGTGTCTCCTCGGCGGCTGCTTCGTCATCCTCAATCCCGGCCTGGACGCGTCGACGAGCCTCGCGCGCCAGGAGGCCGCCCTGATGGATCTGGACGGGGACGGCGACCTCGACCACGTTCAAAGCGACGACGAGTCCCAGCTCGTCGTGGCTCGCAACACGACCGGGCGGACGAACCTGCTCCGCTCGATCGCGCGTCCGCTCGGCGCCACCATCACGATCGACTACGAGCGGCACGGCAACACGCCGGATCTCCCGCAATCCCACTGGGACATGGCGCGGGTGACGATCGACGACGGCCTCGCGGGGGACGGCGTCGACCGTCAGGTCGCCACGTTCCGCTACGACGGGGGCACGTGGGATCGGATGGAGCGTGAGTTCTACGGCTACGCGCGGGTCACGGAAGAGGTGCGCGACACGACGCAGGCCGACGCGATCCTCCGAACCATCACGCGCGATTTCGCGGTCGACTCCCTGTACACGCACGGCCTCCTGCTCCGGGAGCGCCTCGAGGACAGCGCCGGTCGTCCGTTCACCGAGACCGAGCACCGCTACGACGTGATCGACGTCGCCTCCCAAGCGCCGCTGGCCGATCCGAAGAGCACGACGGCCTCGGCCTTCGCCGCCTCGACGCGAACCGAGCGTCGGTTCTTCGAAGGACTGCCGGCACCCGGCCTGAGCACGGTCACGACCCAGGAGTTCGACGCGTTCGGCAACGTCGTGCGCACGACCGACTCGGGCGATCCGGGCCCGAGGGACGACGTGGAGGCGGTGTTTGCCTACTCCAACTGCCCCGCGGAGCACGTCCTCGGCGTGGCCGTCGGGATCACCGTGCGCGGGAACGGGACCGAGATGCGCCGGCGGGACGCCTCGATCGACTGCGCGACCGGCGAGATCACGCGCATCACGCAGTACCTCGCGAACGGAACCGGCGCCGAGAGCCTCCTGGAGTACGACGCGCTCGGGAACCTGACCCGGATCGTCGACCCTCCGAACCGGAACGGCCAGCGGTACCAGCTCGCTTTCGAGTACGACCCCGTCGTCCACACGTATGCGACCAAGGTCACGGACAGCTTCGGGCTCGTCTCCACGACGATGTTCGACTTCGCCTTGGGCAAGAAGACCGCGACGCGGGACATCAACGGCCAGAAGACGACCCTCACGTACGACACGCACGGCCGTCTGGCGTCGATGCGAGGTCCCTACGAGCAGTCGACCTCGCTTCCGACCGTGAGGTTCGAGTATCACCCCGAGGGATCACCCCCGTGGACCCTCACGCGTCATCTCGACACGTTCAGGAACCCGCAGGATCCCATCGACGCCGTGCGCTTCATCGACGGGCTGAAGCGGAACGTACAGGAGAAGACGGACGCTTCGATCTTCCTCGGCATGGCCACGACACCGACCGACGCCATGATTGTGTCCGGGCGCCTCACGTTCGACGCGGTGGGACGTGCCACGGAGAAGCGTTACCCGGTCGTCGAGCCTCTCGGAACGCCCGGGGTCTTCCGTGCCCCTCCGGACACGATCGCGCCCACACGGACGACCTTCGACGTCCTCGACCGACCCACGCGCGTCACGGAGCCGGACGGAACGATCACGACGTCCGCGTACGGGTTCGGTGTGACCCGGGACGGTGCCACGCAGTTCGAGACCCGAAACGTCGACGCCAAGGGCGCGTCGTCGTTCAGCTACAAGAATCTCCGCGAGCAGGTGACGGCGATCAAGAACGTGAACCACGCCGGAGCCGGCGTCCAGGAGATCTGGACGAGCTACGACTACGACCCTCTGAAGCAGCTGATCCTGATTCGCGACGACCACGGGAACGCGACGAGGATGGTCTGGGACAACCTCGGACGGAAGACGGTCGTCGACAGCCCGGACGAGGGAAAGACCGAGGACGCCTACGACCTCGCCGGAAACCGCATCGCCCGCACGACGGCGAGCCTCCGCGCCGAGGGGCGACAGATCACCTACGATCACGAGTTCAATCGTCTCAAGAGCATCCAGTACCCCGACTTCCCCGGGAACCGCGTCGATTACACCTACGGCGCGCCCGGTGCCGTCGCCGGCGGTGCCGGCAGGATCACGCGCATCGTGGATGGGTCCGGCGTGCGGGAGCGCTCGTACGGGAAGCTCGGAGAGATCGTGTCCGAGGTGCGCACCATCGCCAGCATCCCCAACGAGCCGCACGTCTACACGACGCAGTACACCTACGACAGCTTCGACCGGCTCCAGAGCCTGATCTATCCGGACGGGGAGGCCCTCACGTTCCGGTACGACGCCGGAGGCCGGATCCGCAACGTCACGGGGCACAAGGGAGCCTTCGACTACGAGTACCTGCGCCGCATGGAGTACGACAAGTTCGGCGAGCAGGCCTTCGTCGAGGCCGGAAACGGCACGAAGACCACCTACGTCTATCGCCCCGACGACCGGCGCCTCGGAAGCGTCGTCTCCACCCGGGCCGACGGACGTCCCTTCGTGGATCTGACGTACGCCTACGACGCGGTCGGCAACGTGCTCTCCCGCACCAACAACGTCCCGGTGGCGACGGGGTCGGACTTCGGCGGACCTTCTCAGCAGACGTTCGTCTACGACGATCTCGACCGGATGACCTCGAGCCGCGGGACCTACGAGTTCTCTCCGCGGAAGATCAACCGCTACGTGGTCGCCTTCGACTACGACACCATCCACAACATGACGTCGCGGTCGCAGCTCCACGAGATCGTCCAGCCGTCCGGCTCGACGATCACGCAGGGGAAGACCAGCTACGCCCTGAGCTACGCCTACGGCGGTCCTCAGCCGCACGGGGCGACGCACGTCGGCGACCGGACGTTCGCGTTCGACGCCAACGGCAACCAAGCCGGCTGGCAGGACGACCGCAACGGCACCCGCCGGAACATCGTCTGGGACGAAGAGAACAGGATGCGAAGTCTCTTCGACAACGGTCACGAGATCCGGTACGTCTACGACGACAAGGGCGAGCGCGTCATCAAGCGCGGGCCTCAGGGCGAGACCGTCTACGTCAACCCCTGGCTGACGGTGCGCAACGGCACGATCGGGACGAAGCACGTCTGGGCGGGCCCGATGCGGGTCACGTCCAAGCTCATGAAGCAGAACGCACTGGAGAAGGACCGGTACTTCTACCATCCCGATCACACCGGAACGACGAACTTCGTCAGCGACTCGGCCGGACAGATGTACGAGCACCTCGAGTACTTCCCGTTCGGCGAGACGTGGGTTCAGGAATCGACGAACACCCAGCGCACGCCCTACGCCTTCACCGGCAAGGAGCTCGACGAGGAGACCGGGCTGACGTATTTCGGGGCTCGCTTCCACGATCCGCGCCTCGGGAGCTTCAACTCGGGCGACCCCATGCTCTACGCGAAGCCCGAGAAGGGGCGCGACGATCCGAAGTTCCTGAGCGTCTACTCCTACGGCACCCAGAACCCCGAGAAATTCCTGGACCCCGACGGACGCGAGGTGATCATCGTCGTCGGCCAGGACAACGGGAAGAACGCCGAGAGCAAGATCATCCAGGCGGGCTGGCCTGCGGCCGCCAAGGCGCTCCAGAGCAAGCTCGCGAAGGGCGACTCGAACAAGCTGCGAACGATCGGCAAGATCGCGAGCCGCATCGTCACTCTCAACGACAAGTCCTCGGCCGCCGATCAGATCCGCGAGGCCGCGGACGCGATCATTGCGGGCGGCGGGAAGGTCCAGGGGCTGGTCTACATCGGCCACGGGGATCCCAGCACCGGCCTCATGGTGCCGACCAACACGCACATCTCGGCCTCGGTGCGGGAGTTCGTGGACGCGGCCCGGCTCGGCCAGGGCGCGGCGTTCTACACGTACGGTTGCGAGGTCTCGGTCAGCGACAAGGACCGCAACCATCTCCAGATGGTGAAGGGCGTCGACGTCTACACCACGAACGGACAGTGGACCTGGACGCACTCGGGGGGCAGCACGGGTCTCGGCACGAGCAAGCAAAACAAGACGGGCTACGGCAACATCTACGATCTCCACATGCGCAACATCATCAACGGAGTGAAGACCAACAGGCGGTGCATGGACTGCGACCCGGAGCCCTCGATGCACGAGGGTCTCGCCGAGGCCGAGAACGCGATCAAGTAAGGATCAGTGCCCGTTGCAGGCGTCCGCGCACGTGATGACCTTGGAGCCCGAGACGCACAGCACGTCGCTCGGGCATCCAAGGCTCCGGCAGTTGACCTGGTTGCACTTGGGGAGCTTGACGGCGACGGCACCGGCGGTGAGGCCGGACAGCGCGAGCACGGCGGCGAGGACGGCGAGGCGACGCTTCATGGATTGACCTCCTTGAGGACCCTAGGTATACCGCGGAAATGAACCCGCGGTCCTGGCTGGGGCTCGAAATCGAGCCCATGCCCCCGGCACGTCGCTATCACCTCGCCCGCTTCCTGATCCTGAGGCTCCTCGGTCTCGTCTATCTCACCGGCTTCTCGATCGTCCTCTTCCAGGGACTGCCGCTGTTCGGATCGAACGGCCTCCTCCCGGTCGGCGCGTTCGAGGCGCGCGTGATCGA
>Ga0111539_10010166_pt1 | contig 11858 bp, 11 predicted proteins | sample RhiMethybrSRZTD1_FD_79667 | JGI IMG/M metagenome (GOLD analysis project Ga0111539, IMG submission 79667) | Populus rhizosphere microbial communities from Tennessee, USA - Rhizosphere MetaG P. TD hybrid SRZTD1 (version 2) (version 2) | ecosystem: Host-associated > Plants > Roots > Rhizosphere >...
CCGGTCTTCCCGGTGATCTCCAGCGCATCCGGCGGCGGCTCCGCCAGGGGCACCTGGACTTCGTGCAGCTCGTCCCGCCGGAACAGCGCCACGCGAACCGTAGCCCCGGGTGAGCGCTCCGAAAGACGTGCGGCGAGCCTCCCTTCGTCCACCCGGTGGCCGTCCAACGCGACGATCTCGTCTCCGGGGTAGATCCCCGCGGCATAGGCCGGGCCGTCCGCGCGGGACGCCGCGACGACGACGCCCGTCGTGCCGGGCCGGCCCGTCACGCCGAGCCAACCACCCATGGATTCCGCGCCCTTCCGCGACCACTTCAGCGTCAGCCCTGCGTGGCCGAACGCGCGCTCCACATCCAGCTCGTCCGTGCCGGCGACGTAGCGCTCGAAGAATTGCCGGAAGGCGCCGTTCTGCCCGCCGCAGACCTTCTCGACGGTCTCGAGATACCCGTCGGGCTCGGCGAACCCCGCGTCGTCGAGCGTCGCCTGGTGTGTCAGGTGCTTCACCACGTCGTCCAGACTCTTCTTCCGCGACGTGAGCGCTCTGATCTCGAGATCCAGGAGAAGCGCGACGACCTCTCCCTTGAGGTAGTACGAGACGCTGGAGTTGGCGCTGTTCTCGTCCGGCCGGTAGTGCTTGATCCATGCGTCGAAGCTCGACGACTCCAAGGATTGCCGTGTCCTGCCGGGTTGCGCCTGGAGCTGCGCGATCGCCTCGCCCACCCGCTCGAGGAACCGGTCTTTCCCGTAGAGACCCGCCGCGAGCACGAACCGCTTCTCGTAGTAAGAGGTGACACCCTCCATCGTCCAGAGCTGGCGGGTGTGGTTCTCCGACCGGTAGTCGAAAGGCCCCAGAGGCCGGGGGCGCACGCGCTTGACGTTCCAGACATGAAAGAACTCGTGCGAGACGAGCTCCAGGAACCGCTCGTACGCCGCCGCGGGCCGGAACCCCCAGCGGTCCACGAGGAAGACAGCGCTGTTCCGATGCTCGAGACCGCCGCGGCCCTGGGCCAGGTGATGGATGAAGGTGTAGTGACGGTAAGGAAGCCCGCCGAAGAACTTCTTCTGCGCCTCGACGATCCTCTTCGTGTCCTCGACGAGCCGGTTCTCGTCCTCGTTGCCTCGGCCCCAGAGCGCGATCTTGTGGGGGATCCCGTCCACGTCGAAGGGGAGGACCCGGTGCGTCCCGCTCTCGATCGGCCCGTCCACCAGCTCGTCGAAGTCCCGCGCCTTGAAGCGGAAGATGTTGTTCCCGCCCCCCTGGGGCTCGAGCCCGGTCGCGACCTGCCACCGGAACGGCACCGTCACCTCGAGCGACACGGGTTCCTTGCCTCGGCCCGCCACGTACATGAACACCGCGGCGCCTGTGGCAAACCCGTGGGTGCCGTCGAGATGACACGTTCTGACGGTCAGGTCGTGCGCATAGACCTTGTAACTGGCGCGGACCCGACCCTGGAGCGGGGTCTCGATCCGCCACGTGTCCTTGGCGGTCTTCTGCCACCGCGCCGCTTTCCCGTCCGCTTCGGCGGCGAACTCCTGCACGTGCCGGGCGTACTCGCGGATCATGTACGAGCCGGGGGTCCACGACGGCATGACCAGCTCGATCGCCGGCTCGGTCCAGCCATCCACCACCACCGTCACCTCGAAGAGGTGTGAGTGTGGCTTGGACATGCCGAGCGTGTAGGCGATCCTAGGTCCGCTCAAGATTCGTGTACCCCGCCCGCCCGCCCGTCGGGGACGACGGCCGTCGCTTCGATCTCGACCAGGAGATCGGGACGCACGAGGGATGCCACCGCGACGAGCGTGGACGCCGGGCGCACGTCCGCGAACACCTCCCCATGGGCACGCCCCACTTCTTCCCAGCGGGCGATGTCCGTGACGAAAATGCGCGTACGAATGACGTCCTCGAATCCGGCGCCGGCCTCAGCCAACGCCCGTCCGATCTTTTCCAGCGCGAAACGCGCCTGCGTGTAAGGACTGCCCGCCCCGACGACCTCTCCGCGCTCGTTCACGGCGGTGGTCCCGGCAATTTCGATCAGGTCGCCGATACGCACCGCGCGGGAATACCCGACCGTCGCTTCCCAGCGCGCGCCGGAGGAGATGTTCCTCCTCACTCGAAACCCCGCGCCGAGCGCACGGCGCTGTCGAGGAGGCCGCTCGGCAGCCACCTCACGATCCACATCGCCGTCGCCATGGGCCTCGGGAAGTTGTAGACACGGCGGCGCGCGTGCGCCGCGCGGAGGATGCGGCGCGCGCACTCGTCGGCATCGAGCAGGAAGGGCATCGCGCCCCGGTTCTTCGCGGTCATCGGCGTGCGCACGAACCCCGGGCAGACCGTGGTCACCGCGATCCCGTGGTCGGCGACCTCGGCGCGCAGCCCCTCCAGGAAGGTGTTCATCGCCGCCTTGCTGGCGCAGTACGCGTGCGTCTGTGGGAAGCCGCGATATGCCGCGAGGCTCGAGACGCCGACGATCTGGCCCTGGCGCCGGGAGAGCATGTCGGGGAGCACCGCCTCCACGAGATGGACGGTCCCCATGAGGTTCGTGCGGATGATGTCCTCGAACAGGCGTGAATCGAACTCCTCGGCGGGGATCACGTGGCCGATGCCCGCGTTGGCGATCGCGAGGTCGATCGGCCCGAGCTCCTTCGCCGCCTCCGCGACCGCCGCCTTCACGTTCAGCAAGTCGCGGACGTCGCACTCGACCTCGTGGGCCACACCGCCCTTGCGGCGGATCTCCTCCCCTACGCTGGCGAGCAGGTCCACGCGCCGTGCGAGCAGGGCCACCTTGGTCCCGTCCGCCGCGAGCTGCCGCGCCAGCTCGACACCGATCCCGGTGGACGCGCCCGTGACCACGGCGACGGCATACCTAGGCATGACCGGCTAGTTAAGGGGACTCGCCCCCAAGAGTCAAAGGTTCGTTGCGTTTTTTTCAGCGACCGTGCCGTGGCGGGCGGCCGTGACGGCGGCCGCGAAGAAGCCGCCGATCGCCCCGATGACGACCACGCCGAGAAGAGTGGTCCACCCCGACAGGTCCTGTGGCTGGGTGAGGGCGCGCAGCGACTCGCCGAAGTCGAACGGGCGGGGCGGCGTGGCGCGCAGACCGTTCATCGCGTCGAGGAGCGCGGCCAAAAGAGCGGTGACCACCCCGATGACCAGGGCCGCGGCGGCACCGCTCGTCGCCAGGGCGCGCACGCTCGCGGGCTTCCCCTCCCGCGGCGGCAGCACTTCGAACTCCGGTTCGCGCACGCTCGGCGGGCAGATCCGGTAGAGCAGGGCGAGCCCAGGCAGGCCCGAGAGGATCGTCAGCCAGAGGAAGTTCGTCCAGCCGAGCGCGTGCACGAGGTAACCCGTGATCGGGCCGGCGATGACGCGCGGCAGGCTGAAGATGCTGGAGAGCACCGCGTACTGCGTCGCGGAGAAGCGCTTTTGCGTCAGCCGCAGCAGGAGAACGGAGAAGGCGCCGGTTCCCATCCCGGTCGTGAAGCTCTCGAAGACGACCGATCCGTACATGAGAGGGAGGTTGACGCCGGTGCGCGAGACGAGCACGTAGCCTAAGTTGGAGCCGACCTGGAGGATGCCGGAGATCCACAACGAGCGGCCGACGCCCAGCGACTGGGTCATCGCGCCGCCGAGGAATGTCCCCGTGATCTGCGAGACGAGCGACCACATGCCGGTCCCGATGCCGCGGGCGGAGGCGTCGTAACCCATGTCCCGCAGGAACGGTCGCAGGAGCGCTCCCGCGAGATTGTCCGCGAGCTTGAAGCAGATGACGAAGAGGAGGATCTCGAGGGCTCGGTGCCGGGCGAGGAGTCCCAGGAACGGCTGCCAAACCGCTTCCTTCATCGTGCGCGGCCCCGCGATCTCGACCTCGGGCTCGGGCGCTTTCCAGGTGATGAACATCAGGGGCACGAAGAGCAGCGCCAGCGCGACGTTCACGGCGGGCCACGAGAAGCGGGCGGCGGCGGTGATCGAGAACGATCCGGCCACGAGCATCGCCATGCGGTAGATCGCGATGCGGGCGCCGACCGCGATTCCTTGCTCTTCCTTCCGAAGGACGTCCACCGCGTACGCGTCGACCGCGATGTCCTGTGTCGCGGAGGCGAACGCGATCGCCAGCGCCAAGGCCCCGACGACCCAAGGCGTCTCGGGGCGCGATCCGACACCGGCCAGGGCGAGCGTTCCCACGAGGAGCGCGACCTGCGCGATGAGCGTCCAGCCACGGCGCCGCCCGAGGAAGGCCGGCGTGTACCGGTCCATCAGCGGCGACCACAGCATCTTGAAGGACCACGGCGCCTGGGCGAGGGTGATGAGCCCGACCACGCGGATGTCCACGTCGATCGAGCGCATCCAGTCGGGGATCGCGATCCAGACGAGACCGAGCGGCAGGCCGGAGCTGAAGGAGAGGAGGACGACGGACGCCGTCCGCCATGACCTCATCGCGGCGACGAGACTGGTCCGGGGGCGCTGGGGGGAGTCGCTCACCCGCTTCATGCTAGGTTCCGAAGCGGGGGTGTTCAAGCGGGGACGGCAACCGAAGTTGCCGTCCCCGCATCCTCAATAACAGAGGGCGTTTTCGCCCGAGTTCTCGTCGTTGCCCGAGCTCTTGTTCTCGCAGGTGCCGAACGAGGGGTACATGAGAGAAGACGGGTTGTTCGTGTGGCACAGCCCCGCCACGTGTCCGAACTCGTGCTCCGCGACGGCGTTCAAGTAGAAAGCCGCTCCGGCCGAGCACGGGCACTGCCCTCCGCCGGAGGTCCAACGGTAGGTCGTCGTGATGCGGACGTCCGCCTCGTAGAGGTTGGCGAAGAGATTTCCGCCGCACGACACGGTGCGATTGCGGTCGTAGCTGAGGTAGTTCGTGACGCCCAGCGTGCCGCCACCGAGCTTCGCCCAGCCGACCGTGTTCTGCCCGTCCCGCCTGTTCGCCTGCGACCCTGTCGTTCCGACGTACCGAAGGGCCCTCCACGGCGAGATGCCGCCCGTGACCGCGGAGTCCATCTGGGAACTGCTGATGCACTGCCCGGAGGTGATCTTTCCGCTGGAGTTGTAGCGAATATCCCCCGTGCCCGGCCAACGGACGCCGGTCAGGCAATAGGCGAGAGCCGCCGGGGCGACGAGGGACGCCGCGGCCGCGACGAGGATCGTCCGTCTCACGTTGCGGCTCATCGCTGCCTCCCTTCTCCGAACGCGGCTTCGACCAACGGGTTGTCGAATCGCGGATGACGCTCGGCCCACGCGACGCGGGTCCGAATGTCCTCGAACGTGAACGGGCCCGGCCCGACGCCGGCGTCGTCGACGATCTGGAGATCATCCTGAATCGCGCGGAGGAAGCTCTGCCGCCCACGGGAATCCTCGAGCGCGTTGAACACGCCGTAGGACAGACCCAGGTTGTACAGGCGGCCGTCGATGTCCTCGACGAACACGAGGATCCGCTGACCGGTCCGCAGCACCGTCTCGCCGACCGCGACCGACGACTCGCCGTTCAGCTCACCGCTGCGCGAGTGGAAGACCAGGTTCGACCCCGGCCGCACCGCGCCCTTGAGGGTGTTGGTCACACGGAGCGTGACTGCGGTCTCGAGGCCGTTTTCGGGGTGATCGACCCCCTGTTGGCCCGTCACGATCCCCACGACCACGTAGCGCGATAGCCGGGTCTGGTCCTCCAGCGTCAACCCCAGCACGCTGCTGGCGGACACGGTTCCGGCTCCCAGGGCGGCCACCACGGCCGCCAACAGCAATCCGGTTCTTCGCATCGCTTGCCCCCCTATCCAAGATTGGACAGACCGGGTCGGTATACCGACCGTCCGTAGGGCCCGTCAACCTGAAATCGATGGACTTGGCCCCGCCCTTGACCATGGGATAGCATGTGCCGGTTTCCGCACGGGGCTTTGGCTATATGGGTCCCGGCGGTGCTGAGGCGAAGCAGCGCCGGGGCACCGCTGCCGCTGGCAGGACGTCCCCCCTGCCGGGAAGATGCTGTCGCGAGGAGACGCGATGAGGACGAGTCGTCACGTTCTGGCACTGGCGGTTGCCGCCATGGTCGTGACTTCGGGTTGCAAGTTTCAGGAGCGGATGCACCTCAAGAAGGGCAACGAGCTCCTGAACGCACAGAAGTACGATCTGGCGATCGAGGAGTACAAGAAGCTCCTCGCGATCAACCCCGACAGTTGGGACGGGAACTACAACACCGCGATCTCTTACCTCGCGCTCTACCACCCGGGATCGGAGCACCCCAAGGACAAGGAGTACGCGGAGAAGGGGATCGCCGCGTTCGAGAAGACGCTGTCGCTGACCGCCCCCAGCGCCGAGGCCAAGGAGAAGACCGAGAAGTTCTATCTCGGCTTCCTGGACTCGACAGGCGAGAAGGACAAAGCGATCGCTTACCTCGAGGGGCAGCTCAAGCAGCGTCCCACCGAACTGCCGCTGATCAACCAGATCGCCAACCTGTATCAGAAGAAAGGCGACTTCGAGAACTCGCTGAACTACTTCGAGAAGCGCGCGCAGATGGAGCCCAACAGCAAGGAGGCCTGGTACACGCTGGGCGTCAACTGCTGGGCCCGCTCCTACCACGGTGGCGTGACGGTGAGCCAGGAGGAGCGCGAGAGGGTCGTGGACCGCGGGATCGCGGCCTTCGAGAAGGCGCTCGCGATCGATCCGAACTACTTCGAGGCGCTCTCTTACATCAACCTCACCTACCGCGAGAAGTCGAGGGCGCTGGCGGCCGTCGGGAAGATCGACGAGGCCAACGCCGCCTACCAGAAGGCCGAGGAGTACAAGAAGAAGGCGACCGATCTCAAGGCCGCCTCCTCGAAACAGAAGGCCGGCTGATGTTCGACACGATGCTCGAGAGCACCAACACGAAGGTCGGCGACCGGAGCAGGTGGTCGTTCTGGATCGCCGCCGGCGTGCACGTGCTGATCATCGGCGCGATCATCGGGATCTCTTACCTCATCGTCCAGGCGGTGCAGGACCCCGATTTCTCGATCGCGTTCATCGGTGCGGCACCCCCGCCCCCGCCTCCGCCTCCTCCGCCTCCTCCGGCCGGCTCGTCCAAGCCAAAGCCGAAGGACGAGATCCCCAAGCCGACGCAAGAGGTCGTCCAGCCTCAGGTCACCCCCGAGATCATTCCCGAAGCGCCCGCAGCCCCCGAGGATGAAGGCGTCGAGGGGGGTGTCGAAGGCGGCGTGCCCGGTGGCGTGCCGGGCGGCGTCGTGGGGGGCGTGCCCGGTGGGGTGGTCGGCGGCGTCGAGGGGGGCGTCGGCGACGAGCCGGTGCTTCCCACGGCGGACATGGTTCTTCCGGTCAAGATCAAAGACGTCAAGCCCGAGTACCCGGACGTCGCGCGCCGCGCGCGCATCGAGGGAAAAGTCATTCTCCAGGTGGTCGTCGACAAGGACGGTGACGTCAACGAGGTGAACGTCCTGTCCTCCAGCAATCCGATGTTCAACGACGACGCGATCGCCGCAGTCAAGCAGTGGAAGTACAAACCGGCAACGCAGAATGGCCGGCCGATCTCCGTCTTCTATACCGTTCGCGTGGACTTCCGGCTGCGCTAGCGAGCCCGGATCAAGGAGCTGATTCATGCAAATGTCGTTCGTGCAGATGTTCGTCGACTCGGGACCGATCGCAAAAGCCGTCATCATCGCCCTTTTCATCATGTCGATCTACTCGTTCGCGGTGATGATCGACAAGTGGCGCAGCTTCCGCGCTGCGCGGGCCGAGTCCATGCTGTTCCTGCCGTTGTTCGTGAAGGCCCTCAAGGACAACAACTTCGCCGGCGCGCTCGACGCCGCGCGCAAGCACAACAAGTCCCACCTTGCGAAGGTCGTCGCCGCGGGCCTCATCGAGTATGACAACGACAAGTTCGAGATCAAGGACGCCCACGACATCGTCGGCGCCGTGGGCCGTGCGCTCGATCGAGCGGTCTCTCTGACCTCCGCCGAGATGAAGAAGGGGACGGGCGGCCTCGCGACGATCGGCTCGACGGCCCCCTTCGTCGGCCTTTTCGGTACGGTCATCGGCATCATCAACGCCTTCACGGGGATCGCGCTGTCAGGTTCCGGCGGTCTCGCGGCGGTGTCCGCCGGTATCGCCGAGGCGCTCATCACGACGGCCTTCGGGATCTTCGTCGCGGTCCCCGCGGTCATGGCGTTCAACTACTTCACGACCCGGCTCGAGCGGTTCCAGATCGAGATGTCGAACTCCTCGGCCGAGCTCATGGACTTGTTCCTCAAGAAGCACGAACAGCTGAATGCCAAACGTTAAGGTCGAAAACGTCCGCTCGGACATCAACGTCACGCCGCTCGTGGACGTGGTGCTGGTGCTGCTCATCATCTTCATGGTGGTGACACCGATGCTCCAGAAGGGGCCGCCGGTCCAGCTCCCCACGGCCTCGGATCCACCCAAGAAACCCGAGGACAAGAGCCAGATCCTGATCGCGGTGACCGCGCAGGGGCGGTTCATTGAGTCGAAAACCCCGATGAACGACGCGGAGTTCGCCAGCCGCCTCGCGGAGGAGTTTCTTCGAAACAAGAATGCCTCGATTGTGATCAAGGGCGATGCGCGTCTTCCCTACGGGGACGTCAAGAAGACGATGCTGAAAGTGAAGGAAACGGGGTTCGAGCAGGTCGGCCTCATCAGCCAAAAGCAGGAATAGCGGGTCAAGGGGAGGTTTCGTCATGGCGATGGCAGTCGGCGGAGGCGGCGGGCTCAATTCCGACATCAACGTCACTCCGCTCATCGACGTCGTGCTCGTGCTCCTCATCATCTTCATGGTGCTCGTGCCGCTCGCCCAGCGCGGCTACGACATCGAGATCCCCAAGGAGTCAGAGGTCTACGTTCCGCCCAGTGAGGACAATCCGCCGGTCATTCTCGCGGTGAACGCCGACGATTGCGCGATCAGCAATACCATCGGCTCACGCGGGCTGCCGGGCGGTTGCCGCGTTTGGCTCAACAAGGAGCGGATCGACGTCACCCAGCTCCCCCAGAAGATCGGCGAGATCTTCAAGAACAGGAAATCCTCGGACAAGATCCTCTTCCTCGCAGCCGAGGAGAAGCTGAACTACGAGGGGATCATCCGGATCCTCGATCTCGCGAAGAAGGGCGACGAGGGGCTGAAGGTCGGGATCGTGAGCGACGAGCGCCTGGCGCGCCCCGCCGAGGCCATCGCGGCGCCGGCCCCCGCGCCGGCGGGGTAACCCGCGCGCTTTCGCGCGCCGTGATTGACAGGCCCTGGAGGCATTGCTAGAACGTCCCGCGGCCCGGGGAGAACGAGCCTGGGTGGGGGTAACCTAGCGTGTCTCCGGGATTCGCCGTCGGTGCCCTCAAGCACGTCCTCGTCGGCAAGCCGATCCCGTCCCACCTGGCGCACCACGAGCGCTACACGAAGGCGACCGGGCTCGCGATTCTCGCCTCCGATGCGCTCTCCTCGGTCGCCTACGCGACGGAGGAGATCCTCCGCACCCTCCTGATCGCCGGTACGGCGGCCCTGTGGCTGGTCACCCCGATCGGTGCCGTCATCGCCGGCCTCATGCTCATCATCGCCTTCTCGTACCGGCAGACGATCCACGCGTATCCGTCGGGCGGGGGAGCGTACCGGGTCGCCCGCGAGAACATCGGCACCGTCCCCGGCTTGATCGCCGCGGCGGCCCTGCTCCTCGACTACGTCCTGACCGTCGCGGTGTCGGTCGCGGCGGGCGTCGCCGCGATCACGTCGGCGTTTCCGGAGTGGCACGTCAGCCGCGTGTGGTTGGCGCTCGCCTTCCTCGCGCTGCTCGTGATCGGGAACTTGAGGGGCATCCGGGAGTCGGGCCGGATCTTCTCGCTCCCCACCTTCTTCTTCATCGGGTGCATGGGGACGCTCATCGCGGTGGGCGCCTATCGCGTGCTCACCGGACAGATCGACCCCGCGCAGTCCGCGGCCAGCATCGTCGTCCCGGCCCAGATGGAGACGCTCTCGATCTTCCTCGTGCTGCGCGCCTTCGCCAACGGGTGCACGGCGCTCACCGGGATCGAGGCGATCTCCGACGGCGTTCCCGCGTTCAAGCCGCCGGAGGCGCGGAACGCGGGCGTCACCCTCATCATCATGGCGGTGCTGGGCGTGGGCCTGTTCATAGGCACGACGCTCCTCGCCGACGCCTACCACGTCATCCCCCGTAACGAAGAGACGGTCATCTCCCAGCTGAACCGCGCCATCCTCGGCGGACGGGGGCCGCTCTACTACATGGTCCAGGCCGCGACCACGATGATTCTCGTGCTGGCGGCGAACACCGCCTTCTCGGACTTCCCGCGGCTTGCTTCGATCGTGGCGAAGGACCGGTTCCTGCCGCGGCAGTTCGCGAACCAGGGGGACCGGCTCGCGTTCTCCAACGGGATCCTCGTGCTGTCGCTCCTGGCGGGCGTGCTCCTCGTCGCGTTCGGCGGCGACACCCACCGCCTGATCCCCCTCTACATGCTCGGCGTGTTCGTGTCCTTCACGCTCTCGCAGTCGGGCATGGTCGTGAAGTGGCGCCGGGAGAGGAAGCCCGGCTGGCGTCACTCGATGGTCATCAATGCGGTGGGCGCCACGCTCACCGGGATCGTGCTCGTCATCGTCGCGATCACGAAGTTCACCGAGGGTGCGTGGATCATCGTCCTGCTGATCCCGACCCTCGTCGCGTTCTTCCTCGCGATCCACCGCCACTACGCGCGGGTCGCGAAGCAGCTCTCGCTGCGGGGGATGGAGATCGCGGCGCGCAAGCACAACACGGTCATCGTGCCGATCGGCGGCGTGCATCGGGCGGTCGTACAGGCGCTCGACTACGCGCGCACCCTCTCCGACGACGTGCGCGCGATCTACGTGGACGTGGACGCGCAGGCGACCGAGGAGATCCGGCGCGAGTGGTCGCAGTGGGGGCGAGGCATCCGCCTCGAGATCCTCGCGTCCCCCTTCCGCTCGGTCATGGAGCCGCTCCTCGAGTACATCGAGATCACGAACGAGGAGCGCCCCGAGGACTTCGTCACCGTCCTCCTCCCCGAGTTCGTGCCCGCCCGGTGGTGGCACCATCTGCTCCACAACCAGCGCGCGCTGCTCATCAAGGGCGCGCTCCTGTTCCGCCGCAACGTGGTCGTCACCTCGGTCCCGTACCACTTGAGGGATTAGGGTCAGACCCCTTTTCATGTCGCACCGTGTCGCGGTCCCCGCCCTGTGCGCGCTCTTCGCGCTCGCGGGCTTCTTCTCGCTGCGCGGGGATTCCGCGACCTTCGACGAGACCGCTCACATCGCCGCCGGGGTGGCGTACGCCGAGCGCGGCGACTTCCGGCTGAACCCCGAGCACCCGCCGCTCGTGAAGTACCTCTCGGGAAGCGCGCTCGTCCTGACCGGGCGCGGCGGACTCGACTACGGAAGCACGGCGTGGGACGGCGCCGACCCGTGGACGCTGGGCCGCCAGATCCTCCGGCAAAGGCCGGCGGAGCGGCTCGTGCGGGCGCGGCTTCCGGTCCTGGCGCTCGGCGTCGTCCTCCTCCTCGCCGTGTACGGCTTCACGCGGGAGATGCACGGGCAGGGGCCGGCGCTCTTGGCGCTCGCCCTCGCCGCGACGTGCCCGACGCTCCTCGCGCACGCGCGCCTCGTCACGACCGACCTGGCGGCCGCGCTGGGGGCGACGCTGACCCTCTGGGCGGCGTGGCGCTGGCTACGTGCCCCGTCCTGGCGACGGCTCGTCCTCGTCGGGATCGCGCTCGGCACCGCCCTCCTCTCGAAGTACTCGTGCGTGCTGCTCGTCCCGGCCCTCGCGGGCCTCGTCTCGATCGCGGCCGCGACGAGGCGCATCGCCTGGCGCCACGCGCTGACCGGTCTCGCGATGGCGGGAGCGATCGCCTACGTC
>Ga0111539_10010167_pt1 | contig 11857 bp, 7 predicted proteins | sample RhiMethybrSRZTD1_FD_79667 | JGI IMG/M metagenome (GOLD analysis project Ga0111539, IMG submission 79667) | Populus rhizosphere microbial communities from Tennessee, USA - Rhizosphere MetaG P. TD hybrid SRZTD1 (version 2) (version 2) | ecosystem: Host-associated > Plants > Roots > Rhizosphere >...
ACGGGCAAAGATGAGTGTTCGTTTTGAAACAAAATGCATTTCACGCAAAGGCCGCAAAATTGAATACGCAAAGGCCGCCAAGGCAAGTTTGCAATGGATCATTAAATAGGCAATGCTGATAGATATTACAACTTGTTTACTATTCGATGTATCGAGTCTTTCAGAGTTTTTACATTGAAATTAATAAGCAGTCCTAGTTTAAGTCCAGATAGCCTCAAATAAGTTAAAGTTTGCGCATAATGCACTGGTGCTAAAGCTTCAATCGATTTGACTTCGATGAGAACTTTATCATTGACGATCAGATCTATTCGATATCCAACCTCTAGCCTAACATCCATATAATCAAACGGCAATGGAACCTGATTTCTTACTTCCAATCCTGCCGACTGCAAATCATGACGTAACGCATTTTCATACGCAGACTCTAGTAGTCCCGGCCCGATCCTTCTATGAAGATCAATGGCAATACCAATTATCTTGTATGATAACTCGTCTTCATTCATAACTTACAACGGTTGTCCCTTCACGGGCTTTGCGGCTGATCTTCGCGGGCTTTGCGTGAAATGCATTTGAAGTTCAGCCCATCACTATAAACATAAGAATAGTCCGTAACCCGCACAAATAATTAAGTGTCAGGTATTCCAGATTTAACTGTCAAGAAAATTAATGTTGAAAGAATATGAACGGCCGACTTCTAGACCTACAGAAGACTGTTCAGCTTCGCATATTGTAAGAGAATGATCGTCTTTGCATCCCTTATCTCCCCGGAAGATATCATTGAATAGGCTTTGTCGAAATCCAATTCAAGAACTTCGATGTTTTCGTCCTCATCTACACCGCCACCTTCGGTTACTTTTTGGGCTGCGGAATATTCGCCGACAAAAAAATACAAGATCTCTGTAACAGATCCCGGTGACATGTACGCATCGAAGATCTTTCGAACATGTTCGACGCGATATCCTGTTTCTTCTTCAGTTTCACGGCGTATACATTCTTCAGGACCATCAAGATCTAATAAGCCGGCGCATGCTTCGATCAGCATACCGCTTTCGTTGCCATTTACCAGAGTTGGAAGTCTGAACTGGCGGGTGAGGATGACAGTATGTTGAGCACTGTTATATAAAAGAATTGTAGCCCCATTGCCCCTGTCATACGCTTCGCGACTTTGCACAAGTTCTTTACCATGTTTGTTGGTGATCGAATACGTAAACTTGTAGAGCTTATACCAGTTTTCTGACAGCGTTTTTTTTTCCAGGATCTTTACACTCATGAGAGAATGGTTTGAGCGTATTACGCTTTGACGTGAAAATAGTTTCGTTTTAAATGTTGATAGATCTCAAGACAAACCCATGCATCGGTTGCTGCATATTCTATTTGTTTGTCTGTGAGAGACGGCGCTTCCCAATTTGATGTTTGCGCGCTCTTAGAGATTCTGAACCCCAATAAAAGTCCCGCGAGCTTCTTCACACTTTCGACCTGAAGTCCGGAGGCTTTTGCCATCGCTGATAATTCAATGAATGATACAGGTTGAAACTTATTGATCTTCTGCAATGCCTTGATGTCATCGTGGATGGCGACACCTGCTTTAATGATATCAGTATTTTCGAAAATAGATGTGATCTCATCGGGCAGTCCGGTCTGATGTATTCTGAACAAGAATACCTTGTTAGGAACAGCAAGTTGAAGTAATGCGACTTTAAAAGATTGTCCCCTTTTAAAGCTTGGCCGTGTCTCTGTATCGAACCCGAGTACATCGTGCTTTTCAATTTCCTTGACCGCCGCTGCCAGCTTGGATGCGTCGGTTATCAACGTTACTTTCCCCGAAAAGGCTCTTAGCGGAAGCTGATTGAGTTCTTCTGCTGTAATGTTTGTTTTGGGACCCAGTTGGGTTTGCTCGCTGTGATTCTCCTCCCTCGACGTTTGCATTAAAAAATTGTAATAAACACTGATTAAAAAATAGGCAACAATTGAGGCTCTAATTTAAGTCAAAAAAATCAACTATTTTGAGGGGTCCTAAATCTAATTAGATGCCGAATTCCCTTTTCAGAAAGAAGCCTTTATCTGCTATTCTACACGATGTGAGCCACAGAACCGATGATGGACATGGGTCACCTGAACTTAAGAAGGTCCTGGGGGTTCGGGACTTAACGTCAATGGGTATCGCTGCCGTTATTGGGGCCGGAATTTTTTCGACCATTGGTCAAGCTGCCTATGATGGTGGACCTGGTGTTGTATTCCTGTTTATTATCACAGCCATAACGTGTGGATTCACGGCCCTTTGTTATGCCGAGTTTGCATCAAGGGTGCCTGTAGCAGGCAGCGCCTATACCTATTCATATGTCACTTTTGGAGAGATTGTGGCATGGGTCATTGGGTGGGCCCTGATCCTCGAATATGCCATAGGTAATGTCGTTGTTTCTATTTCGTGGAGTAGCTACTTCGTGAATCTCCTTGAGGGAGTCGGTATACACCTGGCGCCATGGCTGGCAACTGATGCAACTACAGCAAAGGTTTTGTACGATGCCGCTGTAAGTCAAGGAGCCTCCACGGAGAATCTCGCCTGGACAACCGCTCCGCTAATCGGCGATTATAAACTGATCTGTAACATTCCCGCTTTCGTAATCATTATCCTGATCACTATGTTAGCTTTTGTCGGCATAAAGGAAAGCCGCGCCAGTGCAAACTTTATGGTGGGACTAAAGCTTGTCGTACTTGCCGTAGTGGTGGGGATAGGTGTTTTTTATATAGATACCGATAACTGGACTCCTTTTCTGCCCAATAGTTTTACCGGAGTCCTGAAGGGTGTATCCGCTGTATTCTTCGCCTACATCGGATTTGATGCCATATCAACGACTGCAGAGGAATGTTCCAATCCGCAACGCGACCTCCCACGAGGAATGATCTATTCGTTAATCCTTTGCACTGTGATCTATGTGGTAGTAACCCTTGTCATCACTGGAATGGTGAACTATTCAGAATTCGATACCGTGGCTGATCCGCTTGCCTATGTTTTTGAAAAGATCGATCTGGCTAAAGTTGGATTTTTTGTATCGGTTAGCGCGGTGGTTGCAGCAACCAGCGTGTTGCTTGTTTTTCAAATTGGCCAACCACGTATCTGGATGAGTATGAGTCGTGACGGGTTGATGCCAAAACGATTCGGAAAGATCCATCCCAAGTTTCAGACACCAGGTTTCGCCACAGTTGTGACCGGGATAATTGTAGCTATTCCATCGCTGTTTATTGAAAGCGCATTGATGACAGACCTAACAAGCATAGGGACGTTGTTTGAATTCGCGATTGTATGTGGTGGTGTTCTTATGCTTCCACCGAAGGAAAAATCAAATGAAAAAAGATTTAACCTTCCGTACATCAATGGCCAATGGATAGTTCCCATTTTGTTCATTGTATTCATCTACGGATTCCGCGAAAGGCTAATCGGTTCAGTCACCAACCTTACACATGAATCACACCAGGAAATCCTTTTCCTCATCTTCATCATACTTTCCTCCGTGGTCACCATCTATTCGTTCCTTCGGAAATTTTCACTCATCCCGGTGCTTGGAATGTTGTGTTGTATGTATTTAATGATCGAAATACCGGCCCGTAGCTGGATGGTGTTTTTCGGATGGATGGCGTTCGGGTTGGTTTTCTATTTTCTTTATGGACGTTGGAAAAGTAAACTTAGGCGGAAGGAAGGTTAATGTTGCAAGGATCACCTAAGGAATAATTTACGTTTTAACCTCCTTTGGCGCTGCGCCAGTCCGGGTAATCCTTACGTCGTGAACTCTCTGATTCAGACAATAGGTACATCTATAATAAACTCACTTCCTCCGTCAACCGCGGTTTCAAACTTTAACTCCCCACCATGCGCTTTTACAATATCATAACTGAGGCTCAAGCCCAATCCCGTTCCTTGGCCAGTTGGTTTGGTTGTAAAAAAGGGTTGGAAGATCTTCTCTCTTACACTCTCATGGATTCCAACACCGTTGTCCTTAACGGTGATTTCGACTTTGTCAGGAAGACTTTTTGTGGAAATTGAAACAATGGGCTCATATCCGTTCAGGTCCATTTTCTGCCTTTCGTTAACAGCATAGAAGGCGTTATTGATCAAATTCAAAACTGCACTGCCAATCTCTTGTGGAACGACTTTCAGTTTCGGCAATGAGGGTTCAAAATTTGTTTCAGTCTTTGTGTTGAAGGATTTGTCTTTTGCGCGCATGCCATGATATGCCAGTCGCAGGTATTCATCACACAACACATTCAAATCCGTTAATTCCTTCTGACCGGTGTTCTTGCGTGAATGCTGAAGCATGTTTTTTACAATGGCATCAGCGCGTTTCCCATGGTGACCGATTTTCACTTCGTTGTCCCGAATATCTTTGACCAGATTTTTTATTTCAGTCAGATCTCCACTGTTGGCTGCCGACTCCAGTTCAGTTACCAATTCAGCATTCACTTCCGAAAAGTTGTTCACAAAATTGAGCGGATTTTGGATTTCATGAGCAATGCCCGCGGTAAGTGCGCCGAGCGATGCCATCTTTTCGGACTGGATGAGTTGGGACTGGGTGGCTTTAAGTTCAGATAATGTATTTTGTATTTCCTGTTTCTGTTCGTTTAACAGAATATTGGACCTTTGTTTCTGTCTATTTCTGTTGACAAGTACAATTATCAATACAATAAAAAGAATTATACCTGCTATAAATGCATAACGCTGCTGTTTTTGGCGCGTAATTTCACTCTCCTGTAATTGCTTATCCCTGTTCAGCAGATCAATTTGAGTTTGCTTATTCTTTAACTCAAATGACTGCTGTAAGGCAGCCAGCCTTTGATTAAGATCTTCAAGTTGAACAGAATCTTTCGCCGCTGCATACTGCAGTTGATGTTCGTACGCCCTGGGATAGTCCTTCATTGCTGCATAGATCTGCGACAAAGTGAGACTGGCATCTCTTATAGTTTCATGAAAATTTAGTTGTTTAGCAATGTTCAGGCTGTTGAGAGAATTTTCCAGCTCTTTTGGATATTGATCCTGTACAAAATAAACCTGGCTGATATCATGCAAGATAATTGATTTTTCATATTTATTATCTTGAGCAGAGATCTCAAGTGCCTTCTGAAAATTGACTAATGAGAGTGAGTAGTCTTTTAAGGCCATGTAAGTTTCCCCTATACGAATGTACGACGTCGCGCCTCTATCCTTTCCATAATAATCCTGCTCTGCCTTTAGAGATATTTTGTAATAATTGAGCGCTTCATTATAGTTCCCGAGTTGCTGGTAAACATGTCCAATTCCTAGGGCTGTGTTGATCATGAGGTTATTGCTATCTATAGTTTGAGCCAACTTAAAAGATTGCTGATAATAATCGAGCGCCCGTTGAAGCTGGCTTAATTTAAAATACATATCGCCTATCCTGGTTAGTGTAAAAGCCACACCGTGTACATCATCAATTTCCCTGCGAATCGCTAATGCTTTTAAATAGTACTCCAGCGCTCCGGTATAATCGTTTTGAGCTTCGTAGTTTACTCCGATCTGGTTGGTAACGGCGCCCACTGCTTTCTTATCCTGCAATTCATTAAAAAGTTTGAGTGATTGAAAAAGCACGTCCAGTGCTTTCGAAAATTGTCCTCGACCCAGATAAAAGGTATTTTGATTATTTAATGTTGCAGCAATGCCTCTCTTGTTATCTAACTCCGTGAAAATGGATAGTGCTTTTGCTAAATAAGATATACTAGTGGTGTCGCCTCTAAAATTAAGAATTACCCCACGGCAACGATTGGCTTCTGCAATGCCCCTTTTGTAAGAGAGGCTATCGGCGAGTTGAAGAGCAACGTTATTATAGGCCACGGCACTGTCAAGATGAGAATACCAAAGAGCTTTGGTTAATTCGTTTAAAATATTAACCGTGGTAGTATCTTTTACCTTACCCATTAAGGCAACTAAACTATCTACTTTATTCGTTTGGGCAGTCAATTGTGTCGATAACACCACTACCATAAAAAAGAGAAATGCTTTTTTCATGATTTGGAGATTCCGTTGTTCGCTATTAATACGATCTTGAATTAAGCTTCCTTTGTTACACGTTGTTTCTAACGTCTTACTAATGATTTTGATCGACAACTGCTTCACTTCCCATAAATCACTTGAGGCGCGGTCTGCGGTGATCTCTTTACTTACACCACCGGCAACACAATAACAAACTCTGCGCCCACACCATCCTTAGTTTCGACCTTCAAATCTCCACCATGTCCCTTGGTGATTATATCGTACGCCAACGACAGCCCTAAGCCAGTTCCCTGTCCGGTTGGCTTTGTGGTGAAGAACGGCTGAAAGATTTTTTGCAAAACATTCCCAGGTATGCCACTACCGTTATCCTTAATTCTGACTTCAATCTTGTCGACTCTTTTTTCCGTGGTCAAAGAAATAACGGGCTCATATCCCGACTGTCCTTTCAAGGCTCTTTCCCTTACGGCGTAAAAAGCATTATTGATAAGGTTGAGCAACACTCTTCCTACATCCTGTGGTACTACATTAATTTCAGGAAGAGATGTATCGAAATTCTTTTCCAACGCGACGTTGAATGACTTGTCTTTTGCACGATGTCCAGTATAAGCCAGTCGTAGATACTCTTCTGCAAGCCTGTTTATATCAGTGAGCTGTTTTTGTCCGCTCGTTCTTGAATGCTGCAACATGCCTTTTACAATTGAATCCGCCCTCTTTCCATGGTGATTTATTTTATCTGAATTGGACTCAATATTTTCTGCGATGGTCTTTACATCTTCCAGGTTTCCATTCTCGACTTCGGCCCTTAGTTCCTTGATCAGATCTTTGTTTATCTCAGAAAAATTATTGACAAAGTTCAAGGGATTTTGAATTTCATGCGCGATGCCGGCGGTCAATTCGCCTAGCGAAGCCATCTTTTCTGAATGGATCAGCCGGCTTTGCGCTGATTTCAAATCAGACAGAGTGGATTCAAGGGAGTCCTTTTGTTTGCTAAGCAAGGCATTGGTGATCCTTCGTTGACGGTTGTTTCGCCACAAGATGACGGCGACAGTGAGAATTATTAAGAGGCCAGCCAACAGCAAATACATTCTCCATGTATCACGTGTCTCCCTTCGAGCCGTTTCGATCGCAAGTTGCTTTTGTTGTTCTTCAAAATCAATGTTTACGAATTGCTGAACGTTTCTTGTATTAAAAAGATTGTTGCTCAGCTTTATTATCAGTGCCTGGTATTTCACTATGCTGTCATTGTTATTTTCCAGGTAATAGTAGCGGGCCCAGGTATTGTACGTCCTCAGGGATAGGGCTGGCGCGTTGAGGGTTTTAGTCACCTTCTCAGCATTGAAGATGTGATAAAATGCTGAATCCTTTTGGCCCGCGCCGATGAAATGCTCGGCTAGTAAAAGACCTGCCGCGACATAACCTCTGGAATAGCCGTATTGTTTGCTCGCAACTAACGATCTTCGATAATATTCATTTGCCATGACCGTATCATGCATTGTCATGTAGGTACGACCCATGTTTAAGAATATGCTTCCCAGATATCTGTTGTCTCCCGACTGAATGGTTAGATCATGAGCCTGTTTAATACACCAGAGCGCTGAGTCGGTGTTATTTAAATTGAGGTAGACACGATTTAAAGTGAGATTGAGGATACCTTGTATAAACACACTCCCGGACTCGACGGCCGTTTGCAATCCTTGCAAAAGGATTTGTCTGGCCTTCTCAAAATTGTTTGCGTCTGCGTATAGAACACCCAACGATTGATGAGTCAATGCAAGTTGATTTAACCTCTGATGATGAGGTGAGGCGGCACGGAAGAAGGTCGCGTCATCGCCCTCGAACTTTCCGACGATAACATTTTCCTCACTTTTAACATCTTCGAGAATCGCCTTTCCTGTTAACTGGGATTGAAGCGCCCGCGGGTAGTTACCCTTGTTGCCAAAAGCATACCCGATTTCGTTGTATGCACCCGCCTCGTCTATCGCAAGGGCAAGCTTCCGCGCAAGCTTCAGCGATTCCTCTGCAAAGTAGTACCCACTGTCAGGATTTATATCTCCATAAGCCCGTGCGACACTTCTCAGGCACACCAACCTACTCGTATCGTTGTGACTTTTTTTCAACTGCCGCAAGAGGCTGTCGATAATCGACTGCTGTGCATTTGCACATAAGGAGAACATTAAGAGAGTCGCAAATGAGATTTGCCTTAGCATGTAGTCCGTTGGTCTGACATTTTGGTCGGTAATTGCACCACAAACACGTACAATAACTTGAACTCGACTCAACTGTTTCGAAGAGCTTTTTCATCGGGATAGAACTGTGGCAAGTTCTCATCAAATGTCCGTTGACATACCCGAATCACGCCATTCATCAATTTACGGCATTTCTATGCGTCAACACAAAACTATTGGTAGTAGATTTTTAAGGAAGCCGAGTCTCCTTGCTGGTTAACCGTAGGTCACTTACCTCTTAAGAATGTGGAAATAAAACGAAAAATTCACTTCCCTCCCCCACTTTTGTCTCCACTTTCAGTTCTCCACCATGTGCTTTCACGATATCATAACTTATTGACAACCCCAGTCCCGTTCCTTGTCCGGTAGGTTTAGTGGTGAAGAAGGGTTGGAAGATCTTATCCACTACGTTTTGTGGAATACCATTGCCGTTGTCTGTCACTCTAATTTCAACGTGGTTGTTTAATTGGGTTGTGCTTAGTGAAACGACGGGAGAATATCCCACAATGTTTTGGCTCTGTTTTTGTCCCACAGTATAAAAAGCATTGTTAATGAGATTCAAAATAACTCGCGCAATATCATGCGGAATGACATTAATCTTTTGCAGTGTTTTATCAAAATCTGTTTTTATCGTCGCGTTGAACGATTTATCCTTGGAGCGGAGACCATGATAAGCCAGGCGGAGGTATTCGTCACATAGTGCGTTGATATCTGTTGGCTCCTTCACACCGGAACCGCTTCGCGAATGTTGTAGCATTCCCTTAACAATAGCGTCGGCACGCTTGCCGTGGTGATTGATCTTCGTCTCATTTTCTCTGATATCTTTAGCAAGACTCTTTATTTCAGCGAGATCTCCATTTTCCGCCGCATACTCCAACTCTGCCGCCAACTCTGAATTCACCTCCGAAAAGTTATTTACGAAATTGAGAGGGTTTTGAATTTCATGAGCGATACCTGCAGTTAGTTCTCCGAGCGATGCCATTTTTTCTGAATGGATCAGTCGACTTTGAGCGGACTTCAAATCAGACAACGTGGATTCAAGGGAATTTTTTTGCATACTAAGCTGGTCATTGGCCATTCTTCGTTGTTGGTTGTTTCGCCACAAAATGACGACGATAATAAGAATTATAAAAAGCCCGGCCAGCAATGAATACGTTCGCCAGGTATCACGGGTTTCCTTCTGAGCTGTTTCGACTGCGAGTTGCTTTTGTAGTTCTTCAAAATCTATGTTCTCGAATTGCTGAAGGTTCCTTGTGGTAAAGAGACTATTGCTGACCTTTATTATCATCGCCTGGTATTTCACCAGGCTGTCGTTATTATTCTCCAAATAATAATAACGGGCCCAGGTGTTATATGCCCTGAGGGAAAGATCCGGCGAGTTGAGTGTCTTCGCGACTTGCTCCGCATTCCTGACATAATTTAATGCAGAATCTTTGGCTCCTACTTCGATGAAGTAATCGGCTAACAGAAGGCTCGCGGCCACATAACCTCTTGAATAGCCATAGTCTTTGCTGACCACCGCCGATTTCCTGAAATATTCATTTGCAAGAACCGTGTCGCGCATCGACAAATACGTACGACCCATGTTTAGGATCGTGCTGCCAAGATATCTCTTGAATCCTGATTGCATGAACTGATCATACGATCGTTTGATGCACAAAAGGGCCGAGTCGGTGTTATTCAGGTTGAGATAAACACGATTCAAAGTGAGATTGAGAATACCTTGCATCGGTAGCCATCCACCCTCGATCGCCACTTGCAATCCTTGCAGATGGAATTTCCGGGCTTTCTCGAAATTATTCGTATTGTTATAGAGAAGTCCCATAAGTTGATAAGCAAATGCAAGCTGATTCAGTCTCTGCTGACGCGGCGTTCCGGCTCGGAAGAACAGCTCGTCATCACCCTCGAACTTTCCCGTAATAATATTTTTTTCACTTTCAGGATCTTCCAAAATCGCCTTCGCTTCCAACAGGGACTGGAGCGCCCGGGGAAAGTTCCCTTTGTTAACAAATGCATAGCCGATTTCCTGCACTGCGCCACCTTCATCTATTTTGAAGCCCAACTTGCGCGCAAGCTTCAGGGATTGCTCTGAAAAATAATAGGCACTGTCAGGATTTTTTTCTGCATAGGCGCGACCAAGACTTCTCAGAACAATCAATCGACTTGTGTCGTTCCTGGCGCTGTTTAAGTGGAGCATCAGACTGTTGGTGGACTTCTGTGCGTTGGCACATAAGAACAGCATCATGAGTAAAATCGTAGTTATAAGTTGCCTCAACATTTCAACTGACAGTTAGTCTGATGGTTTAGTGTCCAATTCAACAATAAAAAGTGTCGTAGCCTTGAACCCGATTTCACTGTTTACCGGGAGGCCAAATTTTCGTCCTCAATATAAGGATTCCCGATCCTTGATCTAAACAAAAAATCACCAGAAATCGGCCATTCACAGATGATCACAACCGCAGGGCTAATTGTCGGCGTCAGAGTCCGGTTCAGCTAGTTCTTTGGAGTGATACCAGAAAGCGATAGGTTTCGAATTAAAGAGAGGTTGAGATATTTTTTCTTGGATATGATCAGAGATGCCGATGCCATTGTCCTATACGAAAACAAGGACGTTAGAACGATGCATTTTTGTAATTCCCTAACGGTTGGTTCATACGTCCGAAGGCTTGACTGGCTTTGTTAGCAATTAACTTCCACCAAATCCAATCTTACGCGACAGGTAGCCGGATGGTGAATACACTACCTTCTCCTTCCTTCGTTTCGACGTTCAACTCTCCGCCATGCGCTTTGACAATATCATAACTTAGCGACAGGCCAAGTCCAGTTCCCTGTCCGGTCGGTTTGGTGGTGAAGAAGGGCTGAAATATCTTTTCCCTGATGGAATCAGGAACGCCGCTGCCGTTGTCTCTTACGGCTATTTCGACGGTTCCGTTTAATCCTTTTGTGCCAAGGATTACAGCCGGTTCATAACCATTGATACTCCGTTTTGCTTTTTCATTTACGACATAAAAAGCATTGTTGATCAAATTGAGAACCACTCTACCAATATCCTGAGGAACTACGTTAATTTTTGGAAGTGAAGTATCAAAATCAGTTTCAGACTTTGATGTGAATGATTTGTCTTTTGCGCGGTAACCGTGATACGAGAGTCGCAAGTACTCATCGCAGAGAGCATTAATATCGGTAAGTTCCCTTTTGCCAGTCCGAGTACGGGAGTGTTGCAACATGCTCTTTACGATTCCATCGGCACGTTTGCCGTGGTGATTTATTTTTTCCTCGTTAGCTTCAATACTATCAGCAAGTGCATCTGCTTCCTGAAAATTTCCATTTTTAACTTCAGCCTTCAGATCGCGAATAAGTTCCCGATTTAGCTCGGAAAAATTATTGACGAAATTCAGTGGGTTTTGAATTTCGTGGGCAATACCTGAGGTAAGTTCTCCAAGACTTGCCATTTTTTCTGATTGGATCAATTGAGCCTGGACAGCTCTTAGTTCTTCCAGTGAATGGTTGAGCTCTTTGGTACGAACCATCACTTTTTCTTCGAGTTGTAAATTTTGTTGTTTTAAACTCCGGGACCGGTAAAGAATGAATGCATAGACAATTCCAAAAAAAGCAATTGCTGACAACACCC
>Ga0111539_10010168_pt1 | contig 11857 bp, 11 predicted proteins | sample RhiMethybrSRZTD1_FD_79667 | JGI IMG/M metagenome (GOLD analysis project Ga0111539, IMG submission 79667) | Populus rhizosphere microbial communities from Tennessee, USA - Rhizosphere MetaG P. TD hybrid SRZTD1 (version 2) (version 2) | ecosystem: Host-associated > Plants > Roots > Rhizosphere >...
ATTCGACGGGGCCTCTGCGCTCTGTTTGGAGGGTTGCGTACATCGGACGATCAAAGAAGCACTAAGGACGATCTTCAGTCACAAAGGACACAAAGGACACAAAAAACAGGGACTCAAAGATCTTCCTCGTGCTTCGTCGTGTGTCTCACATACGGAAGACGCCGAACTTCGGCGGCGGAATCGGCGCATTGAACGCTGCGGAGATCCCCAACGCCAGCGCGTCGCGGGTCTGCGCCGGGTCGAGGATACCGTCGTCCCACAATCGCGCCGTCGAGTAGTAGGGCGATCCTTCGTGGTCGTACTTCTCGAGGATCGGATCGCGGATCTGTCGCTCTTCGTCGGGGCTCAGCGTCTTGCCCTCACGTGCGAGCTGATCGCGCTTCACGGTCACGAGCACGGACGCCGCCTGCTCGCCGCCCATGACCGAGATGCGCGCGTTCGGCCACATCCACAGCAACCGCGGTTCGTATGCGCGGCCGCACATGCCGTAGTTGCCGGCACCGAACGACCCGCCGATGATCACGGTGAACTTCGGCACGACGGAGTTGGCGACCGCGTGAACCATCTTGGCGCCGTCCTTGGCGATCCCGCCACGCTCGTACTGTCGCCCGACGATAAAGCCGGTGATGTTCTGCAGGAAGATCAGCGGTACGCCACGCAGGTTGCAGAGCTCGATGAAATGGGTCGCCTTGAGGGCGGATTCGGAGAAGAGCACGCCATTGTTCGCGACGATCCCGACGAGGAATCCATGCAGGCGGGCGAAGCCCGTCACGACCGTCGGCGCGTACCGCTGCTTGAACTCATCGAATCGCGACCCGTCGACGATGCGCGCGATGACTTCGCGAACATCGTATGGTTTGCGCACGTCGGCGTTCACGATGCCGTAGAGCTCCGCGGGGTCGTAAGCCGGTTCCTCGGGCGATGCAATATCCGCGGGCATCGACTTCGCGGCGTTCAAGGTCGACACGATGGTGCGCGTCAGCTCGAGCGCGTGATGATCGTCGTCCGCAAAATAGTCGGCGACTCCTGACAGACGGGTGTGCACGTCCGCGCCGCCCAGCTCCTCCGCAGTGACGTCCTCGCCAGTCGCCGCCTTCACGAGGGGTGGGCCACCCAGAAAGATCGTGCCGGTCCCTTTGACGATGATCGTCTCGTCGGACATCGCCGGAACGTACGCCCCGCCTGCGGTACACGAACCCATGACGACCGCGATCTGCGGAATGCGCTCCGCCGACATGCGGGCCTGGTTGAAGAAGATGCGTCCGAAGTGCTCCTTGTCGGGAAACACCTCTGCCTGCATCGGCAGGAACGCGCCGCCGGAGTCCACGAGATACACGCACGGGAGGCGATTCTCGATGGCGACCTGCTGAGCCCGCACGTGCTTGCGCACCGTGATCGGGTAGTACGTGCCACCCTTCACGGTCGCGTCGTTGCCAACTATCAGCACCTCGCGACCCGACACCCGGCCGACTCCGGTCACCAAACCGGCGGCGGGAGCATCGTCGTCGTACATATCCCAGGCCGCCAGCGGTGAGAGCTCGAGGAATGGAGACCCCGGATCCAGCAGCGTCTCGATCCGTTCGCGGACCGGCAGCTTGCCTTGTTCCCGATGCCGCTGGAGATAACGCTCGCCGCCGCCCTGGCGAGTCTGCTCCAGACGACCGCGAAGCTCGGTGACGAGCCGGGTCATACGCGCCTGGTTGTCCTGGAATTCCGGGCTGTTTGAGCGGATGTGCGTGTCGAGACGGTCCATACGGGCGGGCAAATTATAGGTCCGCGGTCACGCCGGACCCGGTTCTGGACGCGATCTGGCGTGAGCTGATGAGCCTGACACGTTTTTTCTGACCGATATGGAAACGCTACATTCTGTACACAATTCGGGCAAGTGTCAGCCGGCTGTATTGATTGTGAACGGTTTATGCTAGGCTACCGAGCACTCAAGCTGAACACCAATGCCGACACCCCCTGCCTCCCCCAACAAGCGTCGCAAGCGCGTCCTCGCCATTGATGACGAGCCCGCGATGACCGAGTGGCTGAAGATGGTCATCGAGTCGGAGGGCTACGAGGTCCGGACTGCGCTCATCGGCACGAGGGGCGAGGAGATCTTCAAGCAGTGGCGACCGGACGTGGTCGTCACCGACCTGATGCTTCCCGATGTCGATGGGATTCAGCTGCTTCGTCGGCTGAAGGAGATCGATCCCTGGCCCGAGATCATCGTCATCAGCGGCCAGGGGACGGTCGCGCGCGCCGTCGAAGCGGGGCAGGCGGGCGCCTTCTACTTCCTTGAGAAGCCGGTCAGCCAGGACGGGCTGACCGAGATGATCCGCAAGGCCATCAATCGCACCCAGGAGCGCGCCGAATACCAGCAGCTCAAGGAGCAGATCCGCGGGCAGTACAGCTTCGCGAACATCGTCGGTCAGAGCAAGAAGATGAAGGACCTCTTCGAGCTGATCGAGAGCGTGGCCGCCAGCGACGCGAACATCCTCATCCAGGGGGAGAACGGCACCGGCAAGGAGCTCATCGCCAACGCGATTCACTACAACTCGAACCGCGTGAAAGGTCCGTTCATCAAGATCAACTGCGCGGCGATTCCGAAGGACCTCATCGAGAGCGAGCTGTTCGGGTACAAGAAGGGCGCATTCACGGGCGCGATGTCCGACAAGGTCGGCCTGTTCGAGATGGCTGAAAGTGGCTCGCTCCTGCTCGACGAAATTGGCGAGATGCCACCGTATCTCCAGACCAAGCTGTTGCGCGTGCTGCAGGAGCGCGAGTACCGGCCGATCGGCAGCGACCGCCTCGTGCACGTCGACTTCCGTCTGATCTGCGCGACGAACATCGATCTGGAAGTGGCGCTTCGCGAAGGAAAGCTGCGCGAGGATCTCTACTTCCGTATCAACACGATCACGCTGCGTGTGCCGCCGATGCGCGAGCGCAGCGAAGACATCCCGCTGCTCTGTAATCACTTCCTGTCGAAGTTCAACCAGCGGTACCAAAAGGCCGTGCGATCGATCTCGCCGGCCGCGTATCACCTGCTGATCCGGAACCGATGGCCGGGCAACGTTCGCGAATTGGAGAACGCGATCGAGCGCGCGGTGCTCGTGTGCAAAACAGGAGAGATTACGCCCAACGATCTGCCCGAGTCGATTCGCGAAGAGGGCAGCCCCACGCAGGAATTCACGATTCCTCCGCATCGCACGCTTGCGGAGATCGAGAAGATGGCGATCGTGCAGACGCTGCAGCGGACGAACTGGAACAAGCAGGAAGCCGCGCAGATCCTCGGCCTGTATCGCCCGACGCTCTACAGCAAGATGAAGAAGCACGAGATCAAGGATCAACGAGCTCAGCAACGGGCAGCCGCCGCCGCCAACGCGTCTCCTTCGACTGCCGCGACGGGAAGCTGACGAATCATTTCCTGGCCCGGCCGTTGCACACGGCTGGGGCATGCTCGAGCGTGTCGGCGCCGCGCTGATCGCGGTGCTGTCGTGGATAGGTGACGTCGCTCTCTGGGGTGTCAGGGCTCTCCGCGACGCGTTCCTTCCTCCGTACGAGTTCGGCGAGATCGCACGCCATGTGTTCGAGATCGGCTGGCGCTCCACGCCGCTGATCGCCACATCCGGCATGGCGATCGGTGTCGTGCTGTCGATGCACACCCGCGCATCCCTCGAGCGATTCGGCGCAGAGGCGATGATTCCTGCCGGCCTCGCCATCGCACTCATTCGGGAAACCGGACCGCTCGTGACGGCGCTGCTCGTCGCGGGCCGCGTCGGCGCCGGCATCGGTGCGGAACTTGGGGCGATGAAGGTCACCGAGCAGATCGACGCCCTCGAGGCAGTCGCGGTCGATTCCTTCAAATACCTCGCGGTGACGCGCATCGTCGCGTGCATCCTCGCGATGCCGCTGCTGACAACGATCACCAACTTCTTCGGCATCCTCGGCGGATGGATTGCGGAGTTCACGATCAGCGGAATGACGTACCGGCTCTACTTCAACCGGGCGTTCTCGCTCATCGAGTTCCAGGATTTCGTACCGGCAACCATCAAGACCGCGGTGTTCGGCCTGATCATCGGAACAGTCGCGTCGTATCTGGGATTCACGACGACGCAAGGGACCGAAGGCGTCGGACGCACCTCGACACGGAGTGTGGTGCTGTCGTCGATCATGATCATCGTCACCAACGTCGTGCTGGTGAAGTTGATTTTCTTCATCTATCCGGAGAGGGCGTAGCGCCAATGGACGACACGGCGATTCGCCTCGAGGGTGTCACCAAGGCGTTTGGGGGCCGCAAGGTCCTGGACGACGTGACGCTCGACGTGCGGCGGAAGAGCGGGTTCTGCCTCCTGGGAAGAAGTGGAACGGGAAAGAGCGTGACGCTGAAGCACATCATCGGATTGATGCACCCGGATCGCGGTCGCGTGCTGGTCGAGGGTCGCGACGTGACGGTGCTGGGCCGCCGCGAGCTGGCCGAGGTCAGGCGCCGCATGGGATTTCTGTTTCAGAACGCCGCGCTGTTCGATTCCATCACAGTCGGGGAGAACGTTGCCTTTCCGATGCGCCGCCACACGGATTCGAACGACAAGACGATCCGCGAATCGGCGCGCGCGAAGCTCGCCGACGTCGGTCTCGAGAACGAATACGACAAGATGCCGGCCGATCTCTCGGGCGGCATGAAGAAGCGCGCCGCCCTCGCGCGTGCGATGGCGCTCGATCCCGACATCCTTCTGGTCGACGAGCCGAGTGCCGGCCTCGACCCGATTACGTCGGACGAGATCGATGATCTGCTCGTCGATCTGAAGAAGCGGGGAACGACGATCGTGATGGTGACGCACGATATTCCCAGCGCGCGTCACGTCGCGGACGATCTGGCGTTCCTGCACGAGGGCAAGGTGATCGCCCGCGGCACGGCGGAGGAGCTCGAACGCAGCGAGCACGATCTGGTGCGCGCGTTCATGCGGTCGGAGGGCGCCGGATGAACACGGCCAAGCTCGCCGGCGCCGGCGCGTTCGTCGTAATCGGCTTGCTGCTGTTCACGGCGGCGCTCTTCATGATTGGTGAGCGTCGGATGTTGTTCCAGGACCGGTTCACCGTGTACACCGAGTACGCGAAGCTGGGAGAGCTCGAGAGCGGCGCCGTCGTACGCGTCTCCGGTCTCGACGCGGGCGAAGTGACGGAGCTGCAGATTCCAGGGTCGCCGTCTGCGAAGTTCCGCGTCAAGATGCGGATCCGAGAGGACCTGCATCACCTGATTCGTACCGACTCCCTCGCGACGACGCAGACAGAAGGACTGGTCGGCTCCGTGTTCGTCAACATCGGCGGTGGGACCGACAAAGCGCAGATCGTCCCCGACGGCGGAACCGTACCGAGCCGCGAGCCGTTTCTCTTTTCAGACCTGATGCAGCAGGCCAGCGAGACCGCCACGCTGTTGAACCAGACGGTCACGTCGTTGAGCGGTGAGGTCGATACGGCGATCAAAGAGGTCACCGGCGCCGCGCAGGACGCGCACGCCATGCTGCAGGATATCCGCCCGGACCTGACGGCGATGGCCCGGGACGGCTCGCGTATCTCCAGGGATACGCGCGACATCGTGGCGAGCATCAATCAAGGGAAGGGAACGATCGGCCAGCTCGTCAACGACGACACCCTGTATCAGCGCGTTCGCGAGATCGCGGAGCAGGCGCAGGCCACGATGACAAACCTGCGGCAGGTATCCGACGAGACTCGTCGAGCGATTGCGGATGTCCGATCGCAGGCCAGTGGCCCTGCGCAGGGGCTGATGGCCGACATGCGGTCAACGCTCGTACAGGCGCGCGAAGCCACCGCAGATCTCGCTGACAACATGGAGGCAATGAAGCACAACTTCCTGTTGCGCGGCTTCTTCAATCGTCGAGGCTATTACGATCTGAACGCCATCTCGCCCGCGGAATACCGCAAAGGGGTCCTCGAGAATGGAAAGCGGAAAGCCATGCGCACCTGGCTGACCGCTGAAGTGCTATTCGAGCCTGGCCCAGGCGGCTCGGAGGTCCTGACGCCGGATGGGCGAGCGCGAATCGATTCCGCCATGGCGACTTACCTGAAGTATCTCCCCTCAAATCCGCTCGTCGTCGAGGGATACGCGACGCAGGGAACGGTCGGCGAGCGATATCGCGAAGCGCGAACGCGAGCGGCGATCGTTCGTGAGTACGTCTTGGGTCGGTACGAGCTCATGCCTCAAAGCACGGGCTTCATCGCGCTCGGCGCCGACGCGAAGGAGAGTCCGACTGGCGACCGATGGGATGGCGTGGCGATCACGCTGTTTCTGACACGGGATGCGTTGCAGTTTGCCGAACCGTCGACGGGGGTCGGGGCGGGTCAGCGCCCGACGAGCCAGTGATGATGCTGGCATTTTTCTTGGAAGGTTGGATGTTGGGGCTTCGGAGGGAGGACGTGTGAACGAACGACAAATGGTGATCGTGAGCGCGGTAATCGGGGCGGCGATCGGCGCCGCGGCCGGCTATCTCTTCTTTACGGAACGCGGACGCGGAGTCCGGGACCGCATGGAGCCGTTTGTGAACGATCTGCGGCAGGAATTCACGCGTTTCCAGCGGACCATTCAGAAAGTCGGCGACATGGCGGGCGAGGGGATGCGTGTCGTGCAGGAGTTCAACAACGCACGCGGGCAGTCGCAGCACTCCACCGATCGCACGTCGCACTAACGGCGGGCCGTTCTCCGCCTTCGCGCGAGTGACGGCGGACGGGCGCGTGAACTGAATCCGAACGGCCCCGGTCATTACTGCAGTTCAAGAGGAGCAGCACCATGGCGGACAGCTACGATCGATACGAGAACGAAGGAAGCGGCGGCAGTTTCATGATGGGCCTGTTGACAGGCACGGTTCTGGGCGCTGGTCTGGGCATGCTGCTCGCGCCGAAGGCGGGCTCCGAGCTTCGCGGCGCGCTCGGGGAGCAGGCTCGCAATCTCGGCAACACGGTCAACGAGCAGTACAAGAAAGCCAGCGAAACGGCGTCGGGTTGGTCGGAGAAGGGTCGCGAGTTCGTCGACCGCGCGCGTGACGCCGTGTCGCGTGGCGCCGAGGAAGCGCGTGGATATGCCGGCGGGACCACCGGGAGCAGCTATGCGTCCGGCGGGACCAGCGGGACGAGCAGCCCCTCGTTCGGCGGCAGCACCGGTTCGGGTGGCAACGACTTCGGTCGTTCGTAGAGGCCGCAGGCCTGACGCGTAGGGGACCGGAGGCCGCGGGCCTCCGGCTACCACGTCTGTTCTAGAGGTCTCCGGGCGCGTCGGCCATAATCGTTTTGTGACGGCGGATCGGATCCTCCGCCGCCTGCGGACCGAGCTGCGCTTTTCCGGCCTGGCTCTGTGGCGCGGGGTGGTGGAGCTGGTCAACAGCAACGACCTGACCCACGCGGCGTCAATCGCGTACTACGCGTTGCTGTCCCTCTTCCCGTTTCTCCTCCTCCTCATTTCGCTCCTCGGGTCGGTGACGGCGGATGAAAACGACCGCATTGCGGTCCTCACGTTCGTCTTCAGGTATTTCCCGACGCAGCTCGACTTCGTGACCAACCAACTCGATGCGTTGCGCCAGAGTCACATTCAACTCGGAGTGGCCGGCGCCGCCGCGTTGATCTGGGCGTCGCTCGGCGTGTTCGGGGCCGTGACCAGCGCCGTGAACGAGGCGTGGGGAGTGGAGAAGCAGCGCAGCTTTCTCAAACACCGCCTCGTCTCGTTCATGATGCTCGTTGCCGCCGGCGGCGTGATGATGCTCGGGCTGTTGCTGGTCACCGCGATGCAGGTCGCGGAGGCCTCGTGGTTCGGCGTCATGCTGTCGCGATTCCATTGGCTCACGGCCTTGCAGACGCTCACGTTCCGCTATCTGACGACCATCGTCCTGATCCTCGGTGTGGGGCTGGTGTTCTACTTCATCCCGAACGCGAAGACCCGCTTCCGCGACGTGTGGGTGGGCGCGGCACTGACCGGCGTGTTGTGGCGAGCAGCGTTCGACGGCTTCTCCTGGTACATCAAGCACAACTCGCGCTTGACGATGATCCACGGCTCGATTGCCACGGTCGTCGTTTTCCTGCTCTGGATTTACGTGTCGTCGATCATCCTGATGTTCGGCGTGGAGTTCACCGCCGCCTATGCGCGGATTCGACGACGACGACCGGAGCAGATGCCGGCGGCTCCTGCGCCGCGCGTATGAATCCGGTCGTGTGCGCGGTTGCCGCGCTTGGCCTGTCGATCACGCTCGTCTCGGTACAAGAGGAGATCGCGATCGGCCGGCAAGCCAACGCACAGGCGCACCGTCAGTTGTCGCAGCTGCGCGATCCGATGACGACGCGATATGTCTCGGAGCTCGGCAGACGCTTAGCGAGTGCGGCTCCTGGTCCGAAGTATCCCTATTCCTTCGTCGTCGCTGATTACCGCGAGATCAACGCGTTCGCGCTTCCGGGCGGACCCGTGTGGATCAACCGCGGTGTGCTCCAACTCGCCGGCAACGAATCGCAGGTCGCCGGCGTACTTGCCCACGAAATCGCGCACGTTGCCAGGCGTCACGCGGCCGATCAACTGACGAAGACGATCGTGGCCAACTGGGGGCTGGGGCTGCTCGGTGCGATTCTCGGGAACACCGGCGGAGCGAGCACGGCGCAGATTGCCGCACGGCTGATCGCCAACGGCGTGTTCCTGAAATTCAGCCGCGACGACGAGCGCGATGCCGACCAGGTGGGACTGGAGATCCTGCGGCGCGCCGGATGGGACGGCCGCGGCATGGTCGAACTATTCGAGGTGCTGCAACGCACGAGCGCGAGCAACCCCGGATCCGTCGAGGTCTTCTTCTCGACGCATCCGTCGCCTGCGGATCGCATTCGGTTGCTACAGGCCGATGTGGCGAAACGTCGTGGCGGCCGTCGCGATAGCACGAGCTTCCACGATATTCAGAAACATCTGCGGCGCCTGGCTCCGGCGAAAGCGATGCCGAAGTCGTAGGGCGGGTTCGGCGAAGCCGACCCGCCTTGGCCTGTCATAATCGCTTCACCGTGCCCAATCGCCTCGCCTCTGAGCCCAGTCCGTATCTCCTCCAGCACAAGGACAATCCCGTCGAGTGGTATCCGTGGGGAGAGGACGCCTTCACCCGCGCGCAACGCGAGGACAAACCGATTTTTCTTTCGATCGGCTACTCGACCTGTCACTGGTGCCACGTGATGGAGCACGAGAGCTTCGAGAACCGCGACGTCGCCGACGTGCTCAACCGCGACTTCGTGTCGATCAAGGTCGACCGGGAAGAGCGGCCCGACGTCGATCGCGTCTACATGACGTTCGTGCAGGCGACGACGGGAGGCGGCGGGTGGCCGATGAGCGTGTGGCTGACGCCGTCGCTCGAGCCGTTCTACGGTGGGACCTATTTCCCGCCGACCTCACGATGGGGACGACCCGGGTTCGTCGAGATACTTGGCGAGATCGCCCGCGTCTGGCGGGACGAGCGCGACAAGGTCCTCGAATCGGCCGCGCACATCGTCGAGCGGCTGCGCTCACTGAGGTCAGAAGGTGGTGTGGCGGACGTACCCGGCGTCGGGGCGCTGGGGAACGCCACGCGCGAGTTCGTGGCAGCCTTCGACGCTCGTCGCGGCGGCTTCGGCAGCGCGCCGAAGTTTCCCCGCCCGAGCGAGCTGCTGTTCCTGATGCGCGAACACGCGCGCACGGGTGCGCCCGAGCCGCGGGACATGGCGCTCGTCACGCTGCGCGCGATGGCGCTGGGCGGGATGCGCGACCACATCGGCGGCGGGTTTCATCGGTACTCGGTGGACGCGGATTGGCGCGTGCCGCATTTCGAGAAGATGCTGTACGACCAGGCGCAGCTCGTCCTGGCCTACCTCGAAGCGGCGCAAATCACCGGCGATCGCTTCTATGCGGATGTCGCGCTCGACACGCTCGACTACGTGCGTCGCGACCTGACCGATCCCGACGGCGGTTTCTACTCTGCCGAGGATGCCGACAGCGTCCCGCCCGAGCACGCCGCGGAGCCGCATCCCCACAAGATGGAAGGAGCGTTCTACATCTGGCGCGACCAGGAAATCGCCGCTGCGCTCGGCGACGACGCCGATGTCTTCCGGCTGCGGTATGGCGTGCTGCCGGACGGCAACGCCCCCGCGGATCCGCAAGGGGAGTTCACGCACAAGAACCTGCTCTATACCGCTCGGCCGATCGAGGAGATTGCGTCGACGATCGGGCGGACGCAGGAGGACGTACTCGCGACTGTCAGTCGCGCGCGAACCACGCTGCTCACCATTCGCGAAACGCGCCCGCGTCCGCACCTGGACGATAAAGTGATCACGGCGTGGAACGGGCTGATGATCGCGGCGTTTGCGCGCGCGGCGCGGGTGCTGCCGGACGCCACGTGCCTCGATGCTGCTCGTCGCGCCGCCGTCTTCATTCGCGATCAGCTGTGGAATCCGGCAACCGGCAGGCTGCTGCGTCGCTACCGGCAGGGTCACGCCGGCGTGGACGCGTACGCAGAGGACTACGCATTCCTCATCATGGGCCTGCTGGAGCTGTTCCAGGCCAACGGCGATCCACAGTGGCTGGAGTGGGCCCTGGCCCTTCAGCGTACGTTCGACGAGCTGTTCTGGGATCCGGTCGACGGTGGGTGGTTCAGCACGACGGGAAAAGATCCGACGGTCCTGCTGCGGATGAAGGAGGACTACGACGGCGCCGAGCCGGCTGCCAGCTCGGTTGCGGTGCTCAACCTGCTCGTGCTGTCGCACCTGCTGGGGCAGGAGGGGGCAGCGGCGGACGACGAAGAGAAGATCGAGCGGACGCTTGGGGTGTTTGCGGCGCGTGCAGGCCACTTCGGTCGTGCCGTGCCGATGATGCTCGCGGCGCTGTCAACCTACCATCAGGGTCTTCCGCAACTCGTCATCGTCGAGGGCGCGCGCGCTCAGAGCGACTCGTTGTGGAGCGAAGTACGCCGGCGCTATCGACCAACGCTCCTCACGATACGCGTCGGGCCTCAGCAACACGACGGACTGGCGCGGTTGCTCCCATGGGTTGGGGCGATGAAGAGCATCGATGATCAGCCGACCGCCTACTTCTGTCGCGACTTCACCTGCCAGGCGCCTGTGACGTCGGCGCGAGACCTGGCACCGCAGCTCGACGCGTCGGAGTAGGTGGGGATCGCTGCATGGAATTTCCAGTTGATATCTGGTTGCGCGGCACGAATCACGCCAGCACTGAAACGATCGCACCCGTCGATCGCGAGCCGCGCGCATGGACCGACGCGGACGTGACGGCTGTGCTCACGGGAATGTTGCGAGCGCTCGAGCGCGCGATGCATCCGGATGTCGAGGCCGAGCGGCCGGTGGCGATGCGCGGCTTCAGTTGGATCGTGAACCCGTTCGAAGGCGGCGGCGTGGTGATTGCGCTCGAACTGACACTCGGTGCCGTTGTGGCGGGCCCGTTCGATATCGCCGAACGCGATCTGACGTCAGCGATCGAGCGTGTGATGAGTGCGGGACGATCGTCGCCGCGCGTGCACTGAGCTCGTTGGTGGTTGTGGTGAGTGGTTGGTAGAAAAGGCAAAGCCGGCGGCCTCGTGTGCCGCCGGCTTCAGCCGGCCAGGGGTGACGGTCCGCGTCACTGGTATGAGGGTGGTCGCGGAGAAGGCGAGTGCGGCGCCTTGACTCATCGAACCCTGGCCACCGCTGCAATCCAGCATATCTTCAAACGACCCTCCCCGAGTCGAGCGAAACGCGGTCGTCGAGCGGTTTTTTAGAAGGGGTCAGAGGCGCAGATTATTCTGCAGTCTTGAGCAAATAATCTTAGCGTTAGACACTAAGATTATTAGCTCAAGTGGAACTCCAGACTGGTTCA
>Ga0111539_10010170_pt1 | contig 11856 bp, 13 predicted proteins | sample RhiMethybrSRZTD1_FD_79667 | JGI IMG/M metagenome (GOLD analysis project Ga0111539, IMG submission 79667) | Populus rhizosphere microbial communities from Tennessee, USA - Rhizosphere MetaG P. TD hybrid SRZTD1 (version 2) (version 2) | ecosystem: Host-associated > Plants > Roots > Rhizosphere >...
CCGTGTACTGGAGGATCTGCGGGCGCGTCTCGGCATCGGCCGACAGCTTGAAGAGCGCGAGCTCACGAGCCACCATCTCCTCGGGCTCGAGGTCGCGGATCTTCAGCACGTTCACGAGCTTGTGCAGCTGCTTCGTGACCTGGTCGATCGGGTGCGCCGCGCCGTCCACGGTCAGCGTGATCCGCGAGATCGACGTGTCGTCGGTCGCGCCCACGGCCAGCGAGTCGATGTTGAAGCCGCGCCGCGCGAACAGGCCGGCGATCCGGGCCAGCACGCCCGGCTTGTTCTCCACGAGGATCGACAGGATGTGCTTGCGGCCGGTGCGAATGCCGCCGCTTGCCTCGAGGTCCTCGAGGCGCAGGACCTCCTTCGTGCCGGGCTCGCCCATTGGCTAGCCGACCATGTCCCGCGCGGCCTGTCCGGCGGGGATCATCGGATAGCAGTTCTCCTCGGCCGTCACGCGCACGTCCACGAGCACCGGACCGTCCATGGCGAGCGCCTCCTTGAAGCCGCCCACGAGCTCGGTCTTGTCCTCGATCTTCATGCCGCGGGCGCCGAAGGCCTCGGCGAGCTTGACCCAGTCGGGGCTCGAGCCCATCTTCACCGACGAGTAGCGGCGGTCCCAGAACAGCTCCTGCCACTGGCGGACCATGCCGAGGTAGCCGTTGTTCATCAGGAAGATCTTCACCGGGATGTTCTCGTCGACGCAGGTGGCGAGCTCCTGGATGTTCATGATCAGCGAGCCGTCGCCGGCCAGGCAGACCACGTCGTCGTCCGGGCAGGCCACCTTCGCGCCCATCGCCGACGGCAGGCCGAAGCCCATCGTGCCGAGGCCTCCCGAGTTGATCCACTGGCGCGGGCGCGTGAAGCCGTACCACTGGGCCGCCCACATCTGGTGCTGGCCCACGTCGGAGGTCACGATCGCGTTGCCGTTCGTGGCCTCGAACATCGCCTGGACCATGTACTGCGGCTTGATCTCGCCGTCCGAGCTGTCCTCGTAGCCCAGCGGATGCTTCTCCTGCCAGCCCTGGATGCGCTGCCACCAGCCCTCGAGGCGGGTGGGGTCGGAGTCGAGCGCCCGGTACTCGGCGGTGAGCTTCGGGATGATGTTCTTCGCGTCGCCGACGATCGGGATGTGCGCGGGCACGTTCTTCGAGATCTCGGCCGGGTCCACGTCGATGTGGATGAACTTCGCCCGCGGCGCGAACTCGGACAGCTTGCCGGTCACGCGGTCGTCGAAGCGGGCGCCGATCGCCACGATCAGGTCGGCCTCGTCCATCGCGTAGTTCGCGGTGCGGGTCCCGTGCATGCCCAGCATGCCGAGCCACTGCTCGTGGTCCGCCGGGAAGGCGCCGAGCCCCATCAGCGTGCAGGTGACCGGGAACCGGTCGGAGGTGCACAGCTCGCGGAACTCCTTGGACGCGTCGGCGTTCACGATCCCGCCACCGCCGTACACCACCGGCCGGCGCGCGTTGGCGAGCGCCTTGGCGGCGAGCCGGATCTGCTTGAGGTTCCCCTCTGTGGTGGGCTGGTAGCCGGGCAGGTTCACGTCCGCAACCGGCTCGTACGGGATGTCCGCGCGGGAGAGGTCCTGCGGGATGTCCACCAGCACCGGCCCGGGACGGCCCGTGCGGGCCACGTGGAACGCCTCGTGGATCGCCTTCGGGATCTCGCGCGGGTCCTGGATCATGATCGAGTGCTTGACGATCGGCATCGTGATGCCGGAGATGTCGGCCTCCTGGAAGCCGTCCGTGCCGATCAGCTCGGTGCGCACCTGTCCGGTGATGAAGACGGTGGGCACGCTGTCCATCACCGCGTCCGCGATCGCGGTCACGAGGTTCGTCGCGCCCGGGCCGCTCGTGGCCAGCGCCACGCCGACCTTGCCGGACGCCTTCGCGTAGCCCTCGGCGGCGTGTCCGGCGCCCTGTTCGTGCCGGCACTGGACGTGGCGGACGCCGGCGTCGTAGAGCGCGTCATAGGTCGGCAGATTGGCCCCGCCGGGGATGCCGAAGACGTGATCGACCCCCTCGGCCTTGAGGCACTCCATGATCGCGTCCACGGCACGCATGTCGGGCGAGTCTAAACGGTCTCCGGGAAATTCAAATCGGCGCCACAGCGCATGCACACCTGGTCCGAGATGGGCACCACGTTGCCGCACTCGGGGCACTGCCGGAGCGGATCCTCCTGCTCGTAGCGGTACAGCATCGCGGCGAATATCCCGATGCCCGGGAGCGCCGTTCCGATCATGAACCAGATCCAGAACGAGCTTCCCTTTATCCGGCCGATCCAGCCGGTTGCGATGCCGAATACGACGGCGATGACTATGAACGTCAAAGCACGCGAAGCGCCCAGATGACCGCCATGACGGCCACCACCGCGACCACGATCCAGGCGACGGCCGCCACGACCCCGATCACGATCTTGAACAGGACGAACGCGGCGATGACCAGAACCAGTACCGCCAGCAGCTTCCGAGCGGCGTCAGAGATCGCTTGTCCCATGTCCCCAATTCTAGGGACGAGCTAGAGCAATCTCACCGGGCGGGTGGCCAGGTAGCGGTCGAGTCCCGGGAGCGGCACCGACGACATCACCCAGGCGGGCCAGTGGACCCGGAAGCCGAGCCGGCGGAGGCGGTCCATCAGCCACCACGCGGCCGTGGTGCAGTGCACTCCGAAGCTCTCCGGCTCCTGCATCTTCGCCACCCTGTCGAGCGCCGCCAGCACCACGGGGACGAGGTCCTCGGGGTTCTGCCCCACCCCCGGCCCGATCTCGCCCTGGCCGCTCACCCAGCAGAGCGCGGTCGCGTGGCCCGATTCGTCCACCGTCGCGAGGCAGTTGCGGGTGCGGCCGAAGAACTCGTGCAGCGGCGTGCGGTCGTGCGCGATGGCGGGGGGCTCCAGCCGGCTCCACTCCTCGACCGCCCGGTCAGGCGTGAGCACGTGCACGTCCGGCTCGGTCGAGTCCACCTCCAGCGCCCGGTTCTCCAGGTACCGGTCCACGCGGTGGCGCATGTGCCAGTGGCCCGAGACCGGCATCACGCCGAACTCGGTGAACAGCGTCAGGTCCGCCGGGCGCCCGACGGCCACGACCAGCCGGCCGAGATCCGGTGACGGCGAGTTCGGCCAGCACCGCTCCAGCAGCCCGCGGCTCACGCCTCGGCCCGCGTGCGTCGGCGCCACCCACAGCTCGGCCATCTCGTCCATCCCGGGGAAACGCGATACGACCACGTAGCCCACGATCCCGTCGACGTCCTCGCACACGAGGAAGCAGCTGCCCTCGAGCGCGGTCATCAACTCGAGCAGCGGCCTCTCGTGCGCCCAGCGCGCGCCCAGCTGCGCGTCCGTCTGCGCCTCGTGCCTCCCGATCAGGCCCCGGTCGGCGCGCGACTGGTCCCAGGCCCGCTCGCCGAGCCGGTACGCGGCCTCGAGATCGCTCGCGTGGCCCTCGCGGAACGTCAGCTCGCTCATTGGCCCGGCGTCTCGCCGGCCCGCGTCACGTCGTCGAGATAGTCGCCCAGCGCCGGAGGATGCCCGAGCTGCCCCAGCTCGGCCGAGGCGCGACCGAACACGAGGCCCACCGCCCAGTCGATGCCGAGCCGCACCCTGCGTGCCATGCCGGGCATCATGTACAGGTGGTAGGTCCGCGCGGCAAACCAGGCCGGGAAGCCGCGCAGGCGCAGCCCGAGGATCGTCGCGACCGCCTTGTTGCGGCCCAGGTCCACGAACACGCCGAGCGTCCTGTACCGGAACGGCCGCGGCTTCTTGCCCGCGAGCGCGGCCGCCACGTTGCTCCCCACCCGCCGGCCCTGCCGGATGGCGTGCTGGCAGGTCTGCGGCGACGGGGCGCGGCGGCGCTTGGCCGGGTCGGGCACGGCCGCGGCGTCGCCGATCGCCCAGACGTTGTCGCGGCCCTGCACGCGCATCGTGGCGTCGGTCTCGATCCGGTCGCCCTGCCCGAGCGGCAGGCCGAGCTGCTTCACGACGCCCGGCGTGCGGACGCCGGCGGTCCAGCAGACGAGGTGGGTCGGGACGCGCTCGCCCGTGGACAGCACCGCGCTGCGCTCGTCCATGCTCTCGAGCGTCGTGCCCGTGCGGATCTCCATCCCGCGGCGGCGCAGCTCGTTCGCGGCGACCCCGGCGAGGCTCTCCGGGATCTCGCGCATGATCCGCTCCTGCGCCTCCACGAGGATCCAGCGAGTGCCCACGACCCGGCAGCGCGGGTACTGGTCGATCGTGTCGTTGATGAAGTCCTGGAGCTCGGCGAAGCCCTCGACGCCCGCGTAGCCGGCGCCCACGAACACGAACGTGAGGTACTCGCGGCGGGCCGCGTCGTCCGGCAGCGATTCGGCGATCTCGAGGTTGAGCAGCGCGCGGTTCCGGAGCGCGATCGCGTCGGCGAGGTTCTTGAACCCGAGGGCATGCTCGGCGAGGCCGGGCACCGGCAGCACCCTGGATACCGAGCCCACGGCCACGATGAGCTGGTCGTAGCGAAGCGTCTCGTCGCGCTCGTCGAGCGTCCGGACGTACACCTCGTTGACGCCGGGGTCCGCGCCCGTCACGCGGCCGAGCATCAGCTCGGCCCACTCGAGCTCCTCGCGCAGCGGCACCACCACGTGCCGCGGCTCGAGCGTGCCCGCCGCCGCGCCCGGGAGGAGCGGCGTGTAGAGCAGGAAGTTCACGTCGGAGACGACCGTGATCCGCGCGCTGTAGCGCGGCAAACGGCGCTCGAGGCGGCGCGCGGCGTAGAGGCCGCCGAAGCCCCCGCCGGCAATTACAACGTCATTCGCCACTGGCCGCGACCCTACTCCGCCGCACGTCTGGCCGCATCCAACCCGGGTCGCATCACCCCGGGGAGCCGCCGCCTCACTCGCCACGCCGCGCCCGCGAAGGCGTGGTTGGCCACCGTCGCGAAGCCCTCCTCGTCCTCTCTCAGCGCGAGCAGGAGGTGGGCGATGCGGTCGGACGGCGGTAGCTCGTCATCGGTCGCGGCCACGCAGAAGCAGTGCACCCGCCCTCGGCCCGGCGTCACGAGCAGCGCCCCGCCCTGCCCGACGAGCCAGACGCCGAGCGAGCCGCGCTCGAGCGCCAGTCCGGTATCGCGCTGAAGGTCGCGCTCGGCGTGGCCCAGCAGGTCGCCCAGCAGTCCCTGCGCGACCTCCTCGCCCGGCTGGGCCCCGCGCGCCTTCGGACGCACCACCGACGCGCCTCTGAACGCGTACAGCTCGGGGATGATCCAGGCGTGCGCGAGCGCGGCGAGCGCCACCGGCGCGGCCAGCGGCTCGAGCCACATCATGCCCGCGGCCGCGGCGATGAACGGCACCGTGTAGAGCAGCGTCCACGCGTGCCAGATCCGGCCCCAGCGCCGCAGCCACCGGGCATCGGTGGGCTGGCGCCACGGAACCGAGGCCAGCTCTGGAAGTGCCAGATAGCCAGGCTGCGCACCGGGCACGCCCGGTGCTTGCCCACTAGCCGCCGGCAATGGGTCGCCGCAGGATCACCATGTTCGCGTCGCGCGGAAGCTCGCGCACATGGGTCGCCTTGCCAGGCCCGTCCGGCACAGTGCCGATGTAGCCCAGCGCCTGCTGGTCGGCGAACTCACGCACGGCGACCTCGAACGCGGCGTCGTCCTCGGCGCTCCACTCGGCCAGAGTGGTGTGCCCTGTCCTATCCATGCGAATGAGGGAAGCCATGGGGCCAGGATACGCCTGGGAGGAAGCGCTCAGGCGCCGATCTTCTCGCTGATCATCCGCTGGACCTCGCCGCCGTCGGCGCGGCCCTTCGTCTCGCGCATCACGGCGCCGACGATGGCTCCGATGGCCTGAGGCTTGCCGGACCTGATCTTCTCGACCGCGTCCGGGTTCTCGGCGATGGCGCGGTCCACGATCTCGTCCAGCTCGCCGCTCTCGGCGCGGCCCAGGCCCTTCTGCTCGACAACCGCCGACGGGCTGCCGCCCTCGGCGAGCAGCACGTCGAGCACCTCGCGCCCGGCGCTCGCGGAGATCTTCTTCTCGCCCACGAGTACGACCAGCTCCGCGAACGCGCCGGGCTCTAGCGCCGTGCCCGCCGGATCGGAGTCGCCGATCCGGGCCGCCAGCTCGTTGGTCGTCCAGTTGGCGAGCGTGCGTGCCTCGCCGTTCGCGGCCTGGACGGCCGATTCGAAGAAGTCGCCCAGCTCCGCCCGGAACGCGAGCAGCCGCGCGGTCTCGGCGGGCAGCTCGAGGTCGCGCTCGAGCCGCTCGGCCCGCGCAGCGGGCAGCTCCGGAAGCGCGGCGCGGGCGCGCTCGAGCATCGCGTCGGTGGGCGCGACCGGCACCAGGTCCGGCTCGGGGAAGTAGCGGTAGTCGTGCGCCTCCTCCTTCGACCGCAGCGTGGTGAGGGTGCTCGACTGCGGGTCGTAGTGGAGCGTCTCCTGCTCGACCTCGCCGCCGCCCTGCAGGACCTGCTCCTGGCGGGCGATCTCGGCGGCGATCCCGCGCTCCAGGAAGCGGAACGAGTTCATGTTCTTCAGCTCGGTCTTCGTGCCGAGCGTCTCCGTGCCGGCCGGCCGGATCGACACGTTCGCGTCCATCCGGAGCGAGCCCTCCTCCATATTCACGTCCGAGACGCCCATGCGCCGGAGCGTGGCCTGGAGCAGGCGGCCGAACTCGCCGGCCTCCGAGGGCGAGCGAAGGTCGGGCTCGGTCACGATCTCCACCAGCGGCGTGCCGCCGCGGTTGAAGTCCACCACGCTGGTCTCGGCGCCGTGGATCCGGCCCGAGCTGCCCTCGTGGATCAGCTTCGCGGCGTCCTCCTCCATGTGCACTCGGTGGATGCGCACGTCGCCGAGGTGGCCCGCCGTGGCAAGCGGGATGTCGTACTGGCTGATCTGGTAGCCCTTCGGGAGGTCGGGATAGAAGTAGTTCTTCCGGTGGAAGATCGACCGCGGCGCGATCTCGCAGTCGAAGGCCATCGCGATCATCAGCGCGAAGTGCACGGCCTCCGCGTTCGTGACGGGCAGCGTGCCCGGGTGGCCGAGGCAGATCGGGCAGGTGTGCGTGTTCGGCTGGTCCCCGAACGAGAGGGAGCAGCCGCAGAACATCTTCGTCCGCGTCCTCAGCTGGACGTGGATCTCGATGCCGATGACGGGCTCGTAGTTCACCGGACGGGGACTCCGTCGAAGGCAATTTCCTTCTCCAGCGCGTGGGCGGCATCAAGGATCCGTGCCTCGCTGAAGGCCGGGCCGGCGATCTGGAAGCCGACCGGCAGGCCCTCGGACAGTCCGCACGGGATCGAGATGGCGGGGATCCCCGCCAGCGGCATCGGCACCGTGTAGTAGTCCGACAGGTACATCGCAAGCGGGTCCTGGGTCCGCTCGCCCAGCTTGAACGCCACCGTGGCGCTCGTCGGGCTGACCACGAAGTCGACCTTCTCGAACGCCGCCGCGAAATCCTGGGCGATCCTGGTGCGGACCTTTTGCGCCGTGCCGTAGTAGGCCTCGTAGTAGCCCGACGACAGCGCGTAGGTGCCGATCATGATGCGGCGCCTCACCTCCTCGCCGAAGCCGTCGTGGCGGGTCTCCTCATACAGCGCGGTGAGGTCGCCGTTGGCGGCCGCCCGAGGCCCGTACCGGACGCCGTCGTAGCGGGCCAGGTTCGCGCTCGCCTCCGCCGGGGCGATCACGTAGTAGGCGGCGATGCCGTGGCCGGCGTTCGGCAGCTCGATCGGCTCGACGCTGCCGCCGAGCTCCTCGATCTTCGCGAGCGTGGCCCGCACCTGCTCCGCCACGCCGGGCTCGAGTCCCGGCTCCTCCATGCCCCAGATGCCGAAGCGCAGGCCGTCGAGCCGCTCCGCGGTTGGCAGCGCCACGCCGCCCTCGATGCCGAGCGACGTGGAGTCGCACGGGTCGCGGCCCTGGAGGTGGCTCAGGAGGATCGCGGCGTCGGTCACGTCGCGCGTGAGCGGGCCGCACTGGTCGAGCGACGAGGCGAAGGCGATCATGCCGTACCGGCTGACCGCGCCGTAGGTGGGCTTCATGCCCACGATCCCGCACAGGCTGGCCGGCTGGCGGATCGAGCCGCCCGTGTCGGTGCCGATCGCCCAGGGCGCGGTGCCGGCCGCCACGGCGGCCGCGCTGCCGCCCGACGAGCCGCCCGGCACGCGCGTGCGGTCCCACGGGTTCTGGACGGGGCCGAAGCCGGAGTTCTCGTTCGACGAGCCCATCGCGAACTCGTCCTGGTTCGTCTTGCCGAGCACCTGGATCCCGGCGTTCTGCAGGTTCTCCACGCTCGTGGCCGTGTACGGCGGGCGGTAGCCCTCGAGGATGCGCGAGCCGGCCATGCTCGGCACGCCCTTGACGCAGAAAAGGTCCTTCACGGCGATCGGCGGGAAGCTGCCGGCGTCGCCGGGGGCCTCATCCGCGACCCAGAGGTAGGCGCCCAGGTCGTCCGACGCCGCCCGGCCGCGCCAGTAGTCGAACGCCTCGGCCGCGCTCACCTCGCCGGACTCGATCCGGCGGGCCTGCTCGGCGGCGGTCAGGGAGAGGAGCTCGTCGCTCACGACGCTCCGGGCGTCGGCACGCGGAAGCCGCTCTCGGTGGCGTCGGGCGCCTGCTCGAGTGCCACCTCGCGGGGAAGGCTCGGACGCGGCACGTCCTCGCGCAGCACGTTGGTGAGGTCCACCACGTGCGAGGTGGGCTCGACTTCCTCGAGGTCGAGCTCGTTCATGGTCTCGACGTGCTCGAGGATCTTGGAGAGCTCCCCGGCCATCCGGTCGACCTCCTCGTCGCTCAGCCGCAGGCGCGCGAGCTTGGCCACGTGAAGGACCTGGTCCCGATCGATCATCGCCCGCGATTCTAGGCGGGCGTCTCGGGCGCCTCCTCCTCGCGGATCGAGCTCGCCGCGGCGAAGGCGTAGATCCCGAGGACTCCCAGCGTGAGCGGCGCGCCGATCTTCACGGTGGTCACCGCGTCGAGGCCCGGCTCCTGGAGGATGCGGTAGAGGACGAGCAGCGCCGTGATGCAGGCCACCAGGCCGCAGAGGCCGTAGGGGCCGATGCCGCGTGCCTGGCGCCCGCTCGCCCGCCAGAAGCCCGCGAGCACGCCGAGCAGCGAGGTGAGCAGCACGCAGATCAGGATGATGCGGTCGATGGTGCCGTCCGCCTCCCAGGCGGTCTTCTCGGCGTTGTCGGCGAGCGCGCCCGCCTCCCGCTCCACCTCGGCCTCCGCCTGACCGCTCGGCTGGCCCTCGTCCGGCTGCGCCTCCTGCTGCACCCGGCGGGCCTCGTCGCCTGCCTTCGTGCTGTACCAGACGGGTGCGGCGGTCGTGAAGAGCAGCGCGAGGGCGGCGATGAACACGACCCAGTCGCTGATCCGGAGGCGCTCGAACGTCAAGAGCCGGCCCCGGGCCCCGGCGCGGGCTGCGTCTCGACCTCCCGGGGGGCGCTCACGGGAACGCCTGTGACGTCGGTGGGGCGCCCGTCCGGCGAGCGGCGCTCGTCGCGCATGGCGATCAGGCCGCCGGCGGTGATGCCGAGGGTGGCGAGCAGGCCGAGCCAGAGGCCGACCTCTCGCCCATGGGCGTCGCCGGGCAGGTTGAGCACGCGAATCAGCACGAAGATCACGGCGACCAGGGCGAAGAGCGCCGTGAGCGACTCCAGGGCGAGCGGCACGGCCGGCACCCGCTGCATCGCGGTCACGACCGGCACGGACAGCGCCGCCAGGGCGAGCAGCGCCAGGATCACGTCGAGGACGGTGAACGACTCCCACGCGGTGCTCGATGGGTTGCCGTACCAGGGCAGGAAGAGGGCGATCAGCAGGAGCAGCCCGCATGCGCCCACGATCCACTCCCCCACGCGCAGCCTTCGCAGATCCATTGCGACGCGGAATTTATCGGCGGCGGCGGTTCCCGGCGCCGCCGTCCCCGAGCGGAGGGATGCTTGGGGACGGCGGCCGGGGGATGGTGGCGCGGCGGTCCACGGGGGAAGGAGGCCGCGCTCGATGTAGTACGCAGCCTGCCACGGGGCGGATCACGGCCATATGCGGCAGACCCCCGAATCGATGGTGCGGCTAGCCGCACCATCGCGGCACGGCCCCCCAGCCACAATCATGCGCATGCCGATCGCGTCCGCCCGCGGGGCGACACGTCTCCCACTGGCGGGTGTCGCCTTTCTGGCTCTGGCCGACACGGCGATCGTCGCTCTCGCCCTGCCTCCCATCCTCACCGAGTTCGACACCGGTGTGGCGGGCGTGGCGGCCGTGCTGGGCGTATACGCCGTGGTCCTGGGCGCCGCGCTGCTGCCGGCCGAGTGGCTCGGCCGGCAGTGGGGCATCCGCGCGCTTGGCCTGCTCGGGGTGGCGCTGTTCGGCATTGGGTCGCTGGTGTGCGGCCTGGCCGAGGGGATCGAGCTGCTGCTCGCGGCCCGCGCGGTGCAGGCACTCGGCGGAGCGCTGCTACTGGTCACCACCCACGCGATCCTGGTCGGCGACCGGCGGAGAGCAACCGGACAGACCCTGACGCTGTGGCGCCAGGCGGCGCTCCTCGGCATGGCCGCAGGTCCCGCAATCGGCGGAGCGCTCACACAGGGGTTCGGCTGGCGGTCGATTTTCCTTATTCAGGTTCCCGCCGCGCTCGCCGCGGTGCCGGCATGCCTCACGGCTCCCGGCGCGGCGGCGCTGCGGCGGCGCGGCTCCCGGCCCGCCGGACCGCTCCAGCTCGCCGCGCTGGCGCTCGTCTCCGGCGCCATTGCGGCGGCGCTCTTCCTGACCGTGCTCATGCTCATCAGCGGCTGGAGCATCGAGCCGCTCGCGGCCGCGGCCGTGGTGAGCGTGATGCCGCTCAGCGCGCTGGCGGCGGCCCGGATCGCCGGCCCGGCAGGCACGCGCGCGGTCGCGGGCGCGCTGCTGGTGGCGGCCGGCGCCGCGGCGCTCGCGTTAATCCCCACAGCGTCAGTGGCCTGGACGATCCTGCCCCAGGCCGTCGTGGGCGCCGGCATGGGGCTCGCACTGACCGCGCTGAGCGGCGAGCTGCTTCCTGACCGGGACGGGTACGAGTCCGCCCGGCTGCTCACGATGCGTCACCTGGGTATCGCGCTCGCCCTGCTGATCCTCGCGCCGGTTGCCCAGCACGAGCTCGACACCACGCTTCAGGACACCCGTCTCCGCGGCGCGGCGCTGATCCTCGACGCGCGCATCGACCCTAGGCTGAAGCTCGAGCTCGCCCCGAAGCTGAACGGCAGCGTCGAGACGGAGGACCCGCGGGGCGGCCTCGACGAAGTCTTCGCCGACGGACGCGTCGAGGTCGGCTCGGATGAACTCGGCTCGTACGACGACCTCGCCGACCGCGCGGACGATCTGCTCGTGACCGCCGTGAACGACGGGTTTCGGACGGCGTTCCTGATTGCGGCGGGCCTCGCCCTCTTCGCGGCCGCCCTGCTCGCGCTCGCCGCACCTGTCGCCGCCGGCGCGCCCGCGGTCGGGTACGTGGCGGTGGGCGCGGTCGCCGGGGTGCTCGTGTTCGGGCTGCTCGCTCAATCCGTGCGCCCAGAGCCGGTCACCATCGCCGACCCGTGCGAGGACCGCCAGCTGCCGAGCAGCGGCGGCGTGGCGGGGTTCGCGCAGGACGCCGCTCTGATCGCCGCCGACAAGGTGGCGTGCCGGGTCGGCTCCTCCCGGGAGGAGCTGGTGCTCGCTCTGGCGGACAAGGAGGCATCGCGCGAGTACGAGAAGCGCTACGGCGTCAACCCGCGGTCCGCCATCGACGTCCTCGGAGGCCTGCTCCCGGGCTGATCAGGCGGCGCGGGCGCGCGCGGCCTTCAGCGTGTTCACGAGCAGCATCGCCCGCGTCATCGGCCCGACTCCGCCCGGCACCGGCGTGATCGCGCG
>Ga0111539_10010172_pt1 | contig 11855 bp, 12 predicted proteins | sample RhiMethybrSRZTD1_FD_79667 | JGI IMG/M metagenome (GOLD analysis project Ga0111539, IMG submission 79667) | Populus rhizosphere microbial communities from Tennessee, USA - Rhizosphere MetaG P. TD hybrid SRZTD1 (version 2) (version 2) | ecosystem: Host-associated > Plants > Roots > Rhizosphere >...
GAAGCCCATGGCACGCCCGCCGCCCGACTGCATCTTGCGCATGAAGAAGATCCAAACGCCGATCAGGAGAAGCATCGGGAACCAGTTGACCAGCACGCCCAGGATGGAGGGCACATCCTCCTCCGGCGGCCGCGCGGTGATCTTGACGCCCTTCTTGTTCAGGCGCTCCACAAGGCCGGGGTCCTCCGGGGCAATGGTGGTGAAGGTGCTGCTCTTGTCGCGGTAGCTGCCGCTGATCCGGTGCTTGGCAATCGTCACATCCGAAATGTTGCCAGCATCCACGCCGGCAAGAAAATCAGAGTAACTGATCTCGTTGCCACGGCGCCCCGTACTGGGATTCTGGAACAAATTGAACAGGGCCATGAGCAACAGGCCGATGACGACCCAGATTGCCAGGTTCCGAAAGTTGGAATTCATCGGGATTCCTTCGTGCCCCGGGGCTATAAAGTGCCGTCCAACCCTGGGTTGCTGCCTCGATCCGCCGCCGCTCGGCGCTCCAAGGTCTCGTTTAACATAGGTGCGTATAGAAAATTTGCCAAGCATGACTGCCACCATCGCGCCGCGGTTGCTGACGCGCCGACTGGTGGCAACCCTCACTCTGACAGTGTGATCTGGAGCCCGTCAGACCTCCTCCGAGGCCGATTTTGGACCATCGGGGGTCCAGTCACCTGCCCTTGCCAAGTTGTATCTCAAGCCGACGAAGGCCGCAGAGATTAGGCGCTCGAGCCCCGGTTCACCCCAGAAATCCATGCAAGGAACGGCGACCAGTCTGCCTTGCCGCCGGAACGCAGGGACGAACTGCAAAGGCCGCGACCGAATGACTGGTCCCCCCGGACGCTCGAACTCGCCCATGCCCACCACCCCGAGCGCGCCAACCTCCAGGCTGCCCTCCAGGCCAGGGGCGATCTCGACGACGAAACGGCCGTCCCACAACACCGAGGCCCCGCCTGTAAGGAGCAGGGCCGGCAGAGGCACTCTCCCCGGCTCGCGCTCGATCTGAATGAAGCCCCCCTCCACCACGACGTGCGCCCGCGCGAGGGTCCTGTGGCCCTGCCAAACCCTGTCGCGCCCCTGCACTTCCGCCACCAGCAGCTCGAGCTTGGCCAGCGACACGGGCTCTGCGGCGCCGCCCGCCGCCGCGATGCAGCGGCCGATCACCCGCAGGGCGATCTCGTCCGGCAACCTCTTCAGCGCTGGGCGATCGATGCGGAAGAAGCCGCAAGGATGCGTCCGCACCAGGTTCCGGTCTTTGGCACAGACAGCATCCGTCATGGCATCGATAGCCGTCCGCACCCGCCGCAGGCGTCCAGCGCTCGATGCCAGCATCGCGCTGGTCAAGCCGACGGCCTCAAGCGCGGCCTGCGCCGCCCTGAGCCGCGGCCGCTCGTAGGCTTGTGACAGGTTGCTCGGGTCCTCGCTCCAGCCAAGGCCACGCTCGCGCAACGTGGCCATGAGACGGGCCTTGGGCATTCCGAGCAACGGGCGAAGAACGCGCAGGGCTGCTGCACCGCCGGGACCGGGAGGCAGATCGACCGAGGGGGCAATGCCGGCCAGCCCGTCGAGACCACTGCCGCGAGCGAGGCGCATCAACAGCGTCTCGGCCTGATCATCGCGGGTGTGGGCCGTGAGCAGCGTGCCGATACCGTGGGCTGCGAGATGGTCCCGCATGAGCCGATAGCGCGCTTTGCGCGCTGCGGCCTGAACCCCCGTACTGGGCTTCTCGCCTTCCCAGATCAGCGTGGCGTGCCGAAAGCCAAGGCGGGAGGCTTGCGCCGCGACCTGCTGCGCCTCCACGCCCGAATCCGCCCGCAGACCATGATCTACGGTCAACACGAGGTGGCGGCCAGCCGGTACTCCCTCCCGTTGCAGCCAATCGGCGAACAGGACCATCAGGGCGGTGCTGTCGCTGCCCCCAGAGACCGCGAGAGCGATAGGGTCCCCGGATGGCTCCTGGTGAAGGGGAGCAAACAGGCGGGCGACCTCGTCGGATCCGATCGGGTTGGGGATGTCGTCGGCGGTCATCGCCATTGCTCGGGCTGCGGGAAGATCAGTCTATCCCAAAGCCCCGACGGACGACTCCCGCCGGACCTGCCTCATTTGGCGGTGGCCGCAACGGGTTGATCCGTCTCAATCCTACATAATGGGTTGTTAACAGTGCCGATTTGTAGCACAATTACATTCGACGAGGTGTGAGAACGACCATCGCCACTTGAATCTTCGAGGCTGCAACAGAGATGGTCGCGGGCCTGAGCCAGAGCGAGGAACTGGAGCTGGCGCTGGCCCAGAACCGGCGCTACCGCGCCGCGATCGACATCGCGGTAAGCGGCCTGTCGGCAGCCCGCGACAACGGGTTCAGCGAAGCCTCGGTCGTAATCGGCAGAATCAACGATACGCTGAGCCGGAGCGCCAGGCCTGCGCGCCATTCGCCGCTGTGGCCGCAGCTCGCGGGCTGGGCCAGGGACCTGCTTCACGGGCGCACCCGTTCGCGGTGAGTTCGGCCGCCTCAGGGCCACGCCGGGTTCGTTTACGCGGGCGCATCCGCTAGGCGGCGGATGCGCTGGTAGATGACGCGGTAGTCGTCCCGGAACATCCAGAGGATGAGCGCCAGCGCTCCCGCGCCCAGCATGACGAGGAAGACAGCCGATCGGATGTCGCCCCGCGCCGCCGCGAGCGACACCGCGTTGATGCCGGGGTTGTCGCGGTCGTAGATCACGCTGATCGAGTCTCCTCGCCGCATGCGATAGGTCTCGGAGCGGTAGAACTGCGCGCCGGACAGATACCGTCGCCCATCGGCCGCGACGAACGACGAGGTGACGACGACCCGTACGACCTTCCCGCCGGTCTCGGCCATGTCGACAATCCGACCACTCGTCGTCACGCCGCGGTCGGAAAGCGCGCGATAAACAGCGTAGGACTGTGAGATCTGCGAGAGGCCCATCGGCACGCCCAGTGCGAACAGGGGCGGAAGGAGAAACATGCAGATCAACTTCCGCAGGGAACTCGCGTAGCGATCCAGTGTCGAGAAGACGGTCTTCACGGCGGCAGCCCCCGAGTTGAGGAGTGCCGTATCTACCCGCGCCGCGACCCGTGCGCTGTGCCGTGCGAAACCCGGCGCGGGGTGCCCTGGTCCTCGTTGCGAAGGTCTGCCGCCATGACCGATCGAGGCAGCCAGCCCGTGCGGCCCTCAGCAACCCGCACGCTGGCGCTCTGTCTGCGCCGTGGTCTTCACATGCGCCGGCGCGCTCGGAAACTTGGCGGCGAGTTCCTGGTAGGAGGAGCAGGCCGCATCCTTCTGCCCGAGCCGCTGCAGCGACATCGCGAGCTTCAAAAGGTTCTCCGGCGCCTTCGCGCTCCGTGCGTAGGTTTGATAGCCTTTCAGGAAGGCGCCGGCCGCGGCGCGATATTGGCCGCGCACATAGAGCGACTCGCCCAGCCAGTATTGCGCGTTGCCCGCCAGCGGGTCGTTGGGATGGCGGCGTAGGAAATCATCGAAGGCGGCCTCGGCCGCCCCGTAATCGCGCTGCAGCAGATAACCGTATGCAGTCTCGTAAAGCTGCTTGGGGTTGGCGTCCGGCGCACCCGCCGCGCCCACCGGCGCGGCCGAAGCGACCTGGGATCCAGGGGGACCGCCCTGCCGGCCCGAGGGCTGATCGAGAATGCGACCGATCTCGTCCTTCGGCTCGTCGTCGGGAGAGACCGTCACCGACCCGAATCCAGTCCGCTCGGCCGGCGGCGGTGGAGCACCCGTCTGAGGCCGGCCCGGCTGGGGCCCCGGACCTGGATCGCCCGCGATCGAGGTCGACGGCGGAGCTGACAACGTCCCGTTGCGGGCCCCCAGCGACCGTACCTGCTCCTGCACCTGCTCGAGCTGGGCGGCCAATGCCCGAATTTGCGTCTCGATGCTGTCGAGCCGGCCGGCGTCCGCTGCACTGATCGCGCCGCTCGGCCCACCGGGCATGCGGCCACCGGCTGCAGGCGCCGTGGTTCCGCGGGCCAACGATTCCAATGTGCCGATCACCACTTGCATATCGACGAGCTGCTCCTCGAGCTGCTCGATGCGTTGCCGCAAGCCGGCATCACCCGTCGGCGCGGCCTCCCGCGGTGGCTGCTGGCCGGCCCCCTTGGCCGCCGGAGGCGGCGCGCCCTGCCGGCCCTGCTGCGCCATGACGGACAGGGCCATGCACATCGGCAACAGACAGGCTGCGAGCACGGCAACAACGCCGAAACGCGGCCAAGTGCTTTTGGCGATCGGACTCATGCGCGTCGTCTTGATGCTCCCTGTTGCGACGCTGCCGGCGCGGGGGCAGGGCCAGCCCGCCGGCCGCATCCGCGAACCTCTTCAGCATAACGGGCGCATACCGGCAAGGCGCCCCTCAGTTGAGCTGCCGCGTGGGGCGCCGGACACTGGCATTGTGCGGCTCCGTGGCCGGCGCGCGCTCCACCACCCCGGTCGCCGGGACGATGACGGTGACGGCACGCCTGTTCTGCGCGGCGCAGGCGGCAAGATGGCAGTCCGCAACCAGCCTCTGGCGGCCGTAGGCGGCTGTGCGAATGCGGTCTGGGGCGATTCCCAGTTGCACGAGGCGGTGCCGCACGCTCTCCGCGCGGCGCTCGGATATCTCGATATTGTGGCTCGCGACGTCCGAATCGTCGGCGTGTCCTTCGATGATGATGGCGAGATCTGGGTGCCGCGAGAGCCATGCCGCCTGCGCCTCCAACGCCACCCGACCGCGCGCCCCCAGCTCTGCACTGGCATCGCCGAAGAATACGCGGTCGCCGACCTGGCTCTGGAATTCAATCACCTTGCTTCCCACCGCACGGAGTTGCATGCGGTCGTCAGCGACCACTGGCAGAGGATGCAAGCAAGCCACGCCTGCGATACCCAGCCCTCCGAACAGCCCGCCCAGCAGCTTCCCCCCGGCCATATGAGCGCTCCCCCGCTCGCGAATGCCTTGTCGAAGGCAAGACTGCGCCCCCATTGGGGCCAAACTTTGGTTGGCCGCAGGGAGTTTGCGCCGGCTGTATGCGCAGCCCTGCGCCGAGGGGCAGCCGCAGCGCGTTCAGGATCTGGCGTCGTGGCGGCTGTTCAGTACAGTCTGCGCGCGGCGGTTCTGCGACCAGCAGGAGATGTCGTTGCACACAGCCACCGGCCGCTCCTTGCCGTAGGAGACGGTGCGGATTCGCGAGCCGTTGACGCCGTTCTGGGCGAGGAAGTTGCGGACGGTCTGGGCGCGCTTGGCGCCGAGCGCGATGTTGTACTCGCGCGTGCCGCGCTCGTCGGCATGACCCTCGATGGTGATGGTGTACTGCGAGTACTGCTGCAGCCACCGGGCCTGATTGCCGAGCGTCTGGCGCGCCTCCGGCGACAAGTCCGTGCTGTCAGTGGTGAAATAGACGATGTCGCCGACGTTGACGGCGAAGTCCCGTGTCGAGCCCGGAGTCGCAGGGCTCTGCCGACCGCTCTGGCCAAGCTCGTTCTCCGGCTTGGGCGTGTTGGAGCAGGCTGCAGCAAGCGCCAGCATGAGAGCCGCGCCGATGCGAATGACCACCTTGCCCCGCCTCGACAACTCCATCCTTGTCCCCTTCCCGATGGTTCGGGCGACCCGTCACAGATTCTCAGTCCCGCCCCGTCTCTTAGACGATGCTTCGTTCAAAAATGTGTCCGCGCCCCTCTGGGGAGAAACCTGAACCGGCCGGAGAATGGCAATATCCGAGCGGGTGTTTTCCCCGCAATGCACACATTCCCCGCAGTCCCGCCAAGGCGGGTGGATGGGCCAGCACAAAACGAATCAGGGCTGCATCCCAGGATGCAGCCCTAATAGACGAAGTCTGCCTTTCGAAGTAGGTCCGCCTGTTAGCGAACCTGCTCCACGCTGGCGCCGAGCTTCATCGGAGCGTGCCTAACTTCCTTGCGGCATGCACCAAGCGCGACAGCAGCAATCACTGCTGCGAGAACGATAGCGCTTTTCATTTCTCGTCTCCTTTGGACTCTAGATGAGAGCCGATGCAGAGCCGATTCTTTCAACGCGCTACCATTCAGCAACCGGCAGGTCCCGCGCTCTATTAACGCGCTACCTTCTCGGCGACCGGCAGATCGGCGCCCGCGCCGAGCTTCAGAGGCCGATGCTCTTCGCGACGGCATGCGCCGAGCGCAACAGCGGCGATCACCGCCGCGAGTACAACCATGCTCTTCACGTTCATTGTCTTCTCTCCTACCGTTCGGCAATCGCACGTACTTGGCTACCGGGGGAGGCTACGCAGATCAAGAAAACAACGCTTTGCGCCAGGGTTTTCCGGCCTAGTTGATGCGAAAATGCCACTTCATCTGTGCACGCCGGCACGTGCATAAACGCGCGCGTTTATTGCGCCGGCGAGGACGCCGCGATCCATCGATGCAACTTTGCCTCGGTTGTCTTCGACGGATGTTAAGGGCCGGTAAAATCGGACTCAATTGCGCAGCGGCGACCAGGCCGGGTCGGAGCCGAAGGCCGGCGTTGGGACCTGGCGCTCATTGTAGCCGGTAAGATCGATCGAGAAGAGCCGGGGCCCGGCGTTGGCTCCGCGCGCTTCGCGGAAGAACATGAGCACGCGTCCGTTTGGGGCCCAGGTGGGTCCCTCGTTGTGATAGCCCTCGGTGAGGATTCGCTCGCCGCTGCCGTCAGGACGCATGACCCCGATCAGAAAGCTGCCGCTCATCTGCTTGGTGAAGGCGATCAGGTCGCCGCGTGGCGACCACACAGGCGTCGAGTAGCGCCCGTCGCCATTGCTGATGCGCCTCTGTCCTGAGCCGTCAGCCCCCATGACGTAGAGCTGCTGGGACCCGTCGCGGTCCGACTCGAACACGATCTGGCGCCCATCCGGACTGTAGCAGGGGCCGGTATCGATGGCGCTGGTCTGGGTCAGACGCCGCGTGTTGCGGCTGCGCAAGTCCATTTCCACGATGGTGCTGGCGCCGCCCTCGCCGATGCTCATGATGACCCGGCGGCCATCCGGAGAGAATCGCGGGGCAAACGACATGCCCGGGAAGTTGCCGAGCAGGTCACGCTGCCCGGTCTCCAGATTCATGAGAAACACGCGCGGCTGCTCGCCAGTGTACTGCAGGTAGGCGATCTCCTGGGAGGTCGGGCTGAAGCGCGGGGTCAGCACGAGCTCGCGGCCCTGGCTGAGCAGGCGCACATTGGCACCGTCCTGGTCCATGAGCGCGAGGCGTTTGCTGCGGCGGTCCTTGGGCCCGGTCTCGTCGATGAAAACCACCTGCGTGTCGAAATAGCCTCGCTCACCCGTAAGCCGTTGATAAACCTGGTCAGCGATCAGGTGCGCAAGTCGCCGCCACTCCTGCTGGGAGACGGCGAAGCGTTGCGAGGCGAGCTCCCGACCCGTGAACACGTCCCAGAGACGGAACTCGCCGATCACCCGGCCGTCCCCAGACCGCGAGGCCCGGCCGAGCACCAGCGCCTGCGCATTGATCACGCGCCAGTCCTGGAAGCGCGGCGGCGCGTTGAGATCGCGCGTGCGATCGATGAACGAGGCGCGGTCCAGGGGCGCAAAAAGGCCGGAACGCTCAAGATCGGCGGCCACGACATCGGAGACTTCCAGCCCGAATTGCGGGTCCTCGCTGAGGAACTCCGTCACAGCAATGGGAATCGGCTTGAGCGTGCCCTGGGTGATGTCCACCTCGAGCGGCCCACCGCCCTGGCCCGGGCGCGCTCCTCCGGGGGACTGCCGCTGCTGAGCCTGGGCACCCAGGGCAAAAACTCCGACGAGAAGCAGGATTGCTGCGAGCCAGAGGGTCGCCGAGCGCAATACGATTCTCGTCGGCGGCACGAGCCGCGGGATGACATGCACATGCGTGATGGCAGGAAGGGTGGAGAACATCTTGGCGGCGATCCGCGGATTGTGGAGGGGTCGACTACCGCTTGAAACGCTAGAACATGTCAGTCGGACGGAAAGTCAAGATCATGTCCTTCCAATACTCGTACTTCGCCGGGGGAAGGCTGAACGGCTCGCACTGCTGCACCGCCCTGACTGCGCTATCCGATGCGGCTACGAAGTAGGCGCTGTTTTGCATGTTTGTAACCTGCGGCGGCGCGGCAAGTCGGCCGTCAGGGTGGAATCGCAGGCGCATCTTCACCTCGGTCCTCATTGCTTCCTCGCCGCCGCCCAGGATCGTCCACTTCGGCTGCACACAGTTGCGGATGATCTGCCCAAGCAACGCCATCTCACTGGCTGAGAGCTGCTGATCCCGCCCCTCGGGCGCACCGAGCGCCGGCCCCTTGTTCTTGGTCGGCGCGTCGGGGGGCGGCGCGCTCGCGGGCGCCCCCTTGTCGGGCGTCTTGTTCAGCAGCGCGGCAATTTTCTCGGCGTCGAACTGCTTCTTCTTGGCCTCGGCTTCCTGCCGCCTCTTTTCCTCTTCCTTCTTTTTCTTGGCCTCGGCCGCCTTGCGCCTCTTCTCCTCCTCCTGCTTCTTCTTGAGCTCGGCCTGCTTTCGCTCTTCTTCGAGGCGCTTCTTCTCTTCAGCCTTCTTCTGTTCTTCTTCAGCCCGCTTCTGTTCCTCGAGCTTTTTCTGCTCTTCGGCCTGGCGCTCCTGCTCTTTGAGCAGTTCATCGAGCTTCTTCTGTTCTTCAGGGGCAGGCACCGGCGGTATCGCGGGTGGCGGCGGAGCCGCCTCGGGCGGAGGCGGGAGAGGGGGCGGTGGGGGAGCAGCCGCAACTTCCTTTTTCGGCTCCTCCTTGGGCTCCTCTTGCGGAGGCGGCGGGGGAGGCGGCGGCGGCGGTGGTGGTGCGGCCGCAGCCGGCGTCGGCTTGGGCGCCTCCTTCTTCGCGGGGTCTTCTCTTGGGGATTCCTTTGCCTCCGCCTCGAGTTGCTTGGCCGAGCGGGAGCCCCGGCGCAATCTCGTGAGGTCACTCTGCGTGATGAGATCGACGGCAATGGGCTCAGGCTCGGGCACGCGCAACTCGCGCTGCGACTGGATGGTGAGGAGTGCCCATGCCAGAATCGCGGCGTGCAGAACGACGGAGGTGGCTAGACCGCCCCGCACCGCTGCTCCCTTTGTCCCTGACCCGTTATGTCCCCTCCGCCTCCGTGACGAGCGACACCTTCGTGAAACCGGCCGATTTGACCCGGCCCATCACGCGCATCACCGTGCCGTAGTCGATTCCCTTGTCGCCGCGGATGAAGATTTGCTCATCGTAGCCGTTCTTGGCGATGGCCTTGAGCTTGGGTGCGATCTCGTCGAGCTTGATCTCGGTCTCCTGGATGAAGACCTTGCCGGACCTGTCGACGCTCAAGGTCACAGGCTCCTTGTTGCTCTGCAGTTGCTGGCCCTTGGCCTCGGGCAGCTCGAGCGGCACGCCGGACGTGAGCATCGGCGCCGTCACCATGAAGATGATCAGCAGCACCAGCATCACGTCGACGAACGGCGTGACGTTGATCTCGTGCATCGGCGCGTGCTTGCGCGCGCGGCCACGCCGGCCCCCGCCGGGCCGCTGCGGGGTTGGAACGCTTGCAGCCATGCGTCAGGTCCTCACGTCGATCTGGCGCGACACGATGGCCGAGAACTCGTCGGCGAACGCCTCGAGCCGCTGGGAGAGGCGGGAGCTGTCGGCCGCGAACTTGTTGTAGAAAATGACGGCTGGAATCGCCGCGAGCAGCCCCAACGCGGTTGCAAACAGCGCCTCGGCAATGCCCGGAGCCACGACTGCCAGGTTGGTGTTCTTCGACATGGCAATGGCCTGGAAGCTCGACATGATGCCCCAGACGGTCCCGAACAGGCCGATGAACGGAGCGGTCGAGCCCACGGTCGCCAGAAACAGCAGTCGGCGGTCCAGCTGCTCCATCTCGCGGCTGATGGTGACGTCCATCACCTTCTCGACGCGGAGTTGTATGCCGCCCATGGCGCGGATGTTGCCTTCCACGGAGCGCTTCCATTCGCGCATCGCCGCCACGAACAGCGCCGCCATGGACAGCGTGCGCCCGCGCGAGAGGCCCGCATAGAGCTCCTCAAGGGACTGGCCGGACCAGAACTGCTGCTCGAAGCGGTCGGCCTCGCGCCGGGCGCGGCGGAAGGCGAAGAGCTTCTCGACGATGATCGCCCAGGCCCAGATCGAGGCGAGCAGCAGTCCGATCATCACCACCTTGACGACCGGATGCGCCTGCATGAACAGCTCCAGGAAGGAGAAGCTGGCGGCGGAGAGCTTGACTTCGGGCATGGGAATAGGTCCCAGGGTTCAGTTGCGCGCGGCCCAGAATACGGGCGTGTTGCTCAGGCGCCGGGCAATACAGGACGCCGGGTGCCGCTGCTCGCGAACCACCCGCGCGGGCACACCCCGCAGCCTGATGCCCTGCGTACTCGTTTGTGACCCTCCGGACCAGGGCCATACTGTCACGCAATGCGGCGGGATTTGGGCTCGTGTTGCACTATCGCCCTGTCGGCTTGCCCGCAATCGCGGCCTTGCCTGGCGCCGGAGCGCAGCTGTAACTACCCCCAGAACACCCCGGCCGGTCACTCGGCACTATGCCTAGCATCCCATGAATCGAGGACCGCATGTCGAGCGCAGGAATTCATGACCAGCTTGCCCGCGCCGTAGACCGCAACTGGGACGCGCAGCTCGAGTGGCTGCGCGCGCTGGTCACATTCCCGAGCCTGCGAGGCGAGGAGGCGCCGTGCCAGGACTGGCTGGCGCGCGAGTTCGCCAGCCGAGGCTGGGTGGTGGATCGCTACACGCTGGCAGACGTGAACCTGCAGCATCTGCCGGGCTACTCGCCGGTCATGGACACCGACTACACGAAGGCCGTGCAGGTCGTGGGAAGCCTGCGTGCCTCCGGGCCCAAGGGCCGCAGCCTGATCCTGCAAGGCCACGTCGACGTCGTCCCCGCCGGCCCGCTGGACATGTGGTCGTCGCCCCCCTTCGCCGGCACCGTCACCGGCGGCCAGATGATCGGTCGCGGCGCCAATGACATGAAATCGGGCGTGTGCGCGATGGTGTTTGCACTCGATGCGCTGCGCACTGCCGGATGCCTCCCGGGCTCCGACGTCTACGTGCAGACGGTGACCGAGGAGGAGAGCACCGGCAATGGCGCTCTCTCCACGCTCGCGCGCGGCTATCGCGCCGATGCTTGCCTGATCCCGGAGCCGACCGGTGCGCAGATCCTGCGCGGCACCGTCGGCGTCATGTGGTTCCGCCTGCACATCCGCGGGCGGCCCGTGCACGTCAGCCAGAGCGAGAGCGGCACGAACGCAATCCTCTCCGCGTTCGGACTGATCGAGGCGCTGCGCGGGCACACGCGCGAGCTCAACCAGCGCGTGAAGAGCAACCCGTGGTTCAGCCGCATCCCCAACCCGATCAAGTTCAATCCTGGCAAGATTGCAGGCGGCGACTGGGCAAGCTCCACGCCCGCCTGGTGCCAGGTCGACTGCCGCATCGCCGTGCTGCCGGGGATGTCGCTCGCAGCCTTCCGCGAGGAGCTGACCGGCGTCATCATGGCGGCGGCGCGCCAGGACCCCTACCTCGCCGACAACCCGCCCCAGGTAATCTGGAACGGCTTCCAGGCTGACGACTACGTGCTGGACCCGGGCTCGGAATTCGAGACGGCCGTGCGGGCCGCGCACAAGCGCGTGCATGGCGACGAGCCGCGCGAGGTGATCCTGCCGGCGGTTACCGACTGCCGCTTCTACGGCCGCTACTACGGCATTCCCAGCCTCTCCTACGGAGCGACAGGCAGCGGCAGCCACGGCTTCGATGAGGCCGTGGATCTCGAGAGCATCAAGCACCTGACGCTGACGATCGCGAGCTTCGTGGCCGATTGGTGCGGGACGCGTCCCGCGTAGCTGCAGCGTCATCCCCGGCAAGCGGCGC
>Ga0111539_10010173_pt1 | contig 11854 bp, 13 predicted proteins | sample RhiMethybrSRZTD1_FD_79667 | JGI IMG/M metagenome (GOLD analysis project Ga0111539, IMG submission 79667) | Populus rhizosphere microbial communities from Tennessee, USA - Rhizosphere MetaG P. TD hybrid SRZTD1 (version 2) (version 2) | ecosystem: Host-associated > Plants > Roots > Rhizosphere >...
GCCATGATCTCGGGCCCGATGCCGTCACCGGGCAGGAGGACGATTCGCTTGGCCACGGCGGCGGATGCTAGATACCCGCCCGCCGCCGCGGCCGCGGCGAATTACTTCGTGCGGTTCGGCTGCGGAGGCAGGGGCGTCCGGTTCGGGTTGCAGAACGTGCCGGGGTTCGACACGTGTGGGTCCGACAGACCCAGCTTGTTCATCTGCCCGAAGGACTGCGACCTGCCGCCGGGGCCGTTCGGGCCGGAGCCGTCGAGCGGCGCCGTCGGGTCGTCGTTGTGGCCCGAGAAAGAGCACCACGACATTCCCTGGTTCTGATGGTCGTTCTTCCCGCTGCCCGTCACCTCGCCCGCGAACGCGGGCGCCGCTCCCAGAGCCGCGAGGGCTCCGCAGACGGCGAACGTCAGCATCGACTTCTTCACGACTGACCTCCTATGTAGAAGTACGGGTCCAGCACGCGCACCTCGGTGATCTGGTCGATCGGGAGGTCGTTCCGGGCGGCGGTCTTCCTGATCGCCTCCGGAGCCGGCGCGTCGTAGACGCAGAACGTCTTCGCCTTGTCGGCGCTCACGTATGAGTGGACCCACGTCACGCCCGACTCCGCGTTCCGGTCGACGACCCCCATGCACAGCCCGGCGCCATCGTCACCGGCGGGAATCTCGAGGCCCTCGGGAAACGTGCGCTCGACTACGTAACGCGGCATGGCTCCTCCAATCGGATGCGGTTCGGACAGCGCTCGCACCGTAGGCCGGGTGCCCGCCTCTCCGCATCGGGAGGACTCCCTATATTGCGCCGCCGCCGCTACCCGGGCTGGCCGGCGAGGCCCAGGCGGACGGCTGCGGCGCTCGCCTCGGCCCTGCTCCGGGCACCGAGCTTCCGCAGGATCGCCGACACGTGGTGATCGACGGTCTTGGGCGACACGAACAGCCTCTCCGCTATCTCCGCGTTCTGAAGGCCGAGGGAGACCAGCTCGAGCACCTCGACCTCGCGACCGGTGAGCTGAGCGGGGTTGTCACGCGTCGATGCGCGAGGGCCGCGCGGCAACCCGCGGGCGCCCCGTTCGCGCAGCCGCCGGGCAATCAGATTCGCCGCCGCCTGCGCGCCGAGTGCTCGCAGCTGGTCCAGCGCGCCGCGGAGCCCATCATCGTCGTCGGCGCTCCCCTGGGCCAGCGCGGCCTCGTAGGGACAGCCCCTCTTCGTCCACAGCTCGGCGGCGCGGCGCCAGTCGCCCGCTGCCTCGAGGGCGTAGGGCTCGGCGATCGCCGGCACCTCCTCCTCGAGTCCTCCCCGCCGGCGCCAGAGCGCCAGCTCGCCCAGAGTCCACCAGGACTCGACCGCCTGCGCGAGCTCGAACGCGGCCTGCGTCTCTCGGGCGATCGCCTCCGGCCTGCCCTCGAGCCACGCAGCCTCGGCACGCGCGGCCGCCACCGGCCCAAGGCGCTGCACCTCGCCGCTCGGCTCCGCGAGCGCGACGGCCTCATCCAGCAGGGGCCAGACCTCGGGGTCGCCGCGACGGGCCCGCGCCAGCGCGACCACGACCCGCGCCACCAACTGCGGGATCGTCGAGGAGCGCGGCTCGCGGATCACGGCGGCCGCCGTGTCGATGGCCTCGTCCCACCGGCCGCGGTCGAGCTCCGAGCGTGCCCTGTGTGCGAGTACGTACAGACGCCAGAGGTCGAATCCGCGCTCGACGCACCGTGTGAGCGCCTGATCGATGAACTGGTCGACATCGCCGTAGTCGCGGCGTCTCGTGCTCGCCCACGCCACGTGGATGAGCGCACGCACCTCGTCGTACTCGAGACCGGACTCCCGCGCGAGCCGAAGACTCCGCTCCAGCTTCTCGCGCCCGCTCGGGAGACCGTCGAGCAGCTCGATGGTGCCCAGGTCGTTGAGCGCCCGTATGCCGAATTCCGGCGCGCCGACCTCATCGGCAAGACGGATGGTTCGCTCCGCCCAGGCGAGGGTGTTGGGGCGATCCTCGGCGTCCTTGAAGAGGAGGGTGCGAGCGGCGTAGGCCTCGGCCAGCTCAGGCCCCGGCGGCAGCTTCGTCAGCACGTCCACCGCGGCCGTGGCGGCCTCCACGGCGTCGCCGTTATGTCCCGGGCACCAGTGCAGTCTTGCGAGCGAGCAGAGAGCCAGTCCCTCGCGGCGGCCGTCTCCTCGCGCGCGATGAAGCGCGAGCGCCCGCTCCAGGGCACCGATTGCGAGGTCGTAGCGGTCGAAGAGGAAGCATTCGTACGAGTACAGCTCCAGCAGGTCGGCGAGCGCCTCCGCATCGAGCCCGTCGGCGAACCTGAGCGCGCGCTCGTACTGCGCGGCCGCTTCGCGGTGTGCGCCCACCGAAGCGGCGCGCTCGGCCGCCGCCGGAGCCATGACCATGACCGCGTCGCCGTCCCCCGCGGCCTCGGCGTGGTGTGCGAGCCGCGCGTGGTCGGGCGCTCCGCGCGGCGGCTGCTGCAGCGCCTCGAGCGCGGCACGGTGGAGCCGGCTCCGGCGAAGCGGGTCGAGCGACTCCTCGATCGCCCGCCTCGCGAGCTCGTGCCTGAACCCGACGGCGTCGCTCGACGGTGTGAGCATCCCGGATGACAGGCATTCCTCCAGGCCCGCGGTCGCCTCGCCCGCCAGTTCCTCGAGCAGCCACAGATCCGCCTCCGGCTGCGGTATCGCGGCGGCCTCGAGCACCGCTCTCGCGTCCGGGCTCAGGCGAGCCGCGCGGGCAAGCACCGCGTCGCGGACCGTGCTGGGGATGCCCTCCCCACCGGCGGCGAGGACCTCGGTCACGTAGAACGCGTTGCCCGCGGTCAGACCGAACAGCGCGTCCGGGTCGAGGCCGTGGGGCTCGGCGAGGACCGCGACCGCCTCCGGCGACAGCGGGCTCACGTCGAGCCGGTCGATGTCCGGCCGGGTCGCGAGCTCGCCGAGGACGATGCGAAGCGGATGCGCCCGGTCGATCTCGTCGTCCCTGTAGCTCAGGATCGCCAGCACGGGCGCGCCGCCCACGTCGCGCGTGAGCATGCGGAGCACATCGAGCGTGGCCTCATCCGCCCAGTGGACGTCCTCGAGGACGAGCACCGTCGGGTGCGTCGAGATCTCGGCCATGAGGGCGCGCGTCACCTCGTACGGCACCGCCCCGCGTTCGGCGAGGTGCTCCAGCTCGCCCCCGGCCACGCGCGCGACGTCGAGCAGTGGGCCCAGCGGGCGCGGCGTGAAGAGGGCGTCGCAGCTGCCCCACAGCACGCGTACCGAGTCGCCGCGCGCCTCGCAGAAGGTCCTCAGCAGGACCGTCTTTCCCACGCCGGCGCCACCTCGCACGAGCACGGTGCGTCCGCGGCCGTGCGCCACGACGGCCGCGAGCGACTCGTCCAGCTCGGCGAGGTTCTGCGCGCGCTCGAGCAGCGTCCCGGGGCCGGCCATTCCTCACCCTAACCCAGCATTTCGCGATGGGAGATACTCATGGGCCGTGTCCAGCGAAAACGTCGAGGTCGCCCGACGGATCTACGAGGAGTGGTCGCGCGGGGATTTCTCGAACGGGGAGTACTACGCCGAGGACGTCGACTTCGACATGGTCGACTGGCCGGCTCCCGCGCGGTCGCGCGGCGTGGCGGCGATGGCCGAGACCTGGATAACCAGCCTCGGCGCCTGGAAGGACTTCCGCTCGATGGCGACCGAGTTCGTGGACCGCGGGAGCAGGGTGCTCGTCCTGAACCACATCGAGGCGCGCGGGCGAGAGAGCGGCGTGGCGGTGAGCGCCGAGGTCGGAACGGTGTTCACCTTCGAGGACGGGAAGGTCGTGCGGCTGGCGCTCCACTGGGACGTGGACGCGGCGCGGCGCGCGGCCGAGGCCGGCGTCTAGGCCGCTGCCGCGGGCAGGCGCTGCGGGCGGCCCAGGTGGAAGCCCTGGCCGTAGTGCACTCCCAGGCGGCGCAGCTCGATGAGCTGCAGCTCGGACTCGATGTGCTCGGCCAGGACCGAGGCGCCGCTCTCGCGCCCGAACTCGATCAGTGCGGCGGCCAGCGAGCGGCGGCGCGGGTCGTCCTCCAGCGAGCGGGTGAGCGACCCGTCGAGCTTGATCAGCTCCGCGTCCAGCTCCAGGATGTGGCGCAGGCTCGAGAAGCCGGCCCCGGCGTCGTCCACCGCCAGGCGCGCGCCCAGCGCGCGAACGCGGGCGATCGCCACACGGAAGCGGCGGTAGTCCTCCACGCGCGCGTGCTCTGTCACCTCCAGGATCACCTCGCTCACCCCGCAGCCGGCCAGCAGCGCGAGCAGCTCGGGGCGCTCCGTCGTGACCGGCGAGACGTTGACCGCCATGAACATGCCGTCGGGGAAGTCGCGCGAGCGCGCGCAGGCGACCCTGATCGCCGCCAGCTCGAGCTCCGGCCCGAGGCCCACCTCGTGCGCCTCGGCGAACCACTCGTCGGGACCGCGATGCGGCTCGGCGGAGAAGCGCGACAGCGCCTCGTAGCCCACGATCGCGCGCGAGTCGAGCGCCACGATCGGCTGGAACACGATGTCGAACTCCTCGCGCTCCAGGACCCTTCGGATCCGGGCGCGCTTCGTGATCATCGCCTCGTGCCCGCGGTTCGCCGCGTGCACCTGGTCCATCAGCTCGCGGAGGACGGCGCCGTTCACCGTGCCGTCGAAGATCGTGTCGCCGTCGGCGGCCGCGCGCAGGGCGGCCATCAGCTTCCGCGGAGGCGCGCCCCGGACCAGGAAGCCGCCCGCGCCCGCCCGGAGCATCGCCACGACCTCCGAGTGATCCGCGTCGCCGGACTGCGCGAGCACGCGTGTCTCCGGCGACGCCGAGAGGATCGCCCGCACCGCGTCGTCGCCGCCGCCCGTTACGCCCGCGGACACGAGCGCCACGTCCGGATGCTCGGACTCGGCGAGCTCGGCGGCCCGTGCTGCGCTCGCGGCCACGCCCACCAGCTCGAATCCGTCCCCGGAATCGAGTGCAGCGGTCATTCCAGCCGCCACGAACTGCTGATCGTCCGCGATCAACACGCGGACAGGCACCCCTGCCATGCGCGCAATATCCCCCCGGGTGAGGGACAAGTCAACATACAACCGTCGACGGACGGACGAACGTCCGATACTGCACAGTTTCTTGCGCTCTAGCTGGGCTTTTTCGCGTCGACGTTGAGCCGCACGTAGTCCAGCTCGGGTCCGGCCAGGTCGCAGACGGCCTCCGCGAAGCCGGTGCGGAGCTCCTCCGGCAGGCGCTGGAGGTGCGGGCCGAGGCAGACGGTCGTCATGAACGCCAGCGGGTTCTCCGGCGTGATCGGATACGGCTCGAGCCACGTGTCGATCTCGACGAAGCCGGCCCGCTCGAGCCGCTCGGCGGTCACCTCGGCGCCGGCGAAGTTCCAGGGGCCGGTCCAGCCCGCCAGGTGCTCCGCGTACGGCTCGCGGGCGGCCACCTCGCGCCCCGCCGCGTGGAGGCGGGCGACGTTGCCCTCGCCACCGCACTGCGCCACGAGCGGGCCACCTGGCCGGAGCGCCGCGTGCAGGCGGGCGAACAGCGCGTCGTGGTCGGGGATCCAGTGGAAGACGGCGTTCGAGAACGCCGCGTCGACCGGCTCGTCCAGCTCGAGCTCGGCCAGGTCCGCCTGGAAGACGGTGGTGCGGTCCGGGTCGAGCGCCTGACGCGCATGCTCGACCATGGACTCGGACGAGTCCACCGCCACCACGTGTCCGCGGGGCAGCCGGTCGAGCAGGAGCTGCGTGACGTTGCCCGAGCCGCAGCCCGCGTCGAGGACGATCTCGTCGCCGGCGAGCGGCAGCCGCTCCAGCACCTTCTCCGCCCACTCCAGCTGCGGCGCCGAGACGCGGTGGTACGCCGCTGCGTCCCAGCTCCGCGTCACGCCAGCGTCGTCGTGACCGGGCCGGAGCGCTCGCGCTCGGCCTCGTACCGGTCGATCGCGTCGGCCTGCTGGAGGGTCACGCCGATGTCGTCGAGGCCGTCGAGCAGGCGCCGCTTCGTCTCGGGGTCGATCTCGAAGGACGCCTCTCCCCCGTCCCAGCTCACGGTCTGCGCGGCGAGGTCGATGGCCGCGTGGCCGGCCGCCATCACGGCCTTCACCTCGTCTTCTGTGAGCGTCACCGGAAGCAGGCCGATCTTGGTGCAGTTCGAGTAGAAGATGTCCGCGAAGCTCGGCGCCACCACCGCCTCGAAGCCGTAGTCCTCGAGCGCCCAGGGCGCGTGCTCTCGCGACGAGCCCGAGCCGAAGTTCCGGCCGGTGGCGAGGATCGGGTTCTTCGGCAGCTCCCAGCCCGGCTGCTTGGCCCAGTCGTAGAACAGGAACTCGCCGAAGCCGGTGCGCTCCACCCGCTTCAGGAACTGCTTCGGGATGATCTGGTCGGTGTCGACGTTGTTCCGGTCGAGCACCGACACGTCGCCCTCGATCCTGCGGACAGCCCTCATTCCCACTCCCTGATGTCGACGAACCGCCCCTCGATGGCCGCCGCCGCGGCCATCTTCGGGCTGACGAGGTGAGAGCGCGCGCCGCGGCCCTGGCGGCCCTCGAAGTTGCGGTTGGAGGTGGACGCCACCCGCTCGCCCGGCGCCGCGATGTCCGGGTTCATGCCCAGGCACATCGAGCAGCCCGCCGAGCGCCAGTCGAAGCCGGCGGCGCGGAACACCTCGTCGAGGCCCTCGGCCTCGGCCTGCGCCTTCACCTGCTGCGACCCCGGGACGACCATCGCGTCGACGCTCGACGCCACGCGCCTGCCCTTCACCACCTCGGCGGCCTCGCGGAGGTCGCCGATGCGCGAGTTGGTGCACGAGCCGATGAACACCCGGTCGAGCGCGATCTCGGCCATCGGCGTGCCCGGCTCGAGGGCCATGTACTCGAGCGCCCGCTCGTCGCCCTCGCCCGCCGGCTCGGGCACCGAGTCGGTCACGCCGACGACCATCCCGGGCGTGGTGCCCCAGGTGACCTGCGGCGAGATCGCCGAGGCGTCCACATCGACCTCCCTGTCGAAGGTCGCGCCGGCGTCGGTGCGAAGCTCGCGCCACTCGTCGAGCGGCAGCGGGTCGGGCGCCGCCTCGCGGCCCTCGACCCACTCGAAGGTGGTGTCGTCGGGCGCGATCATCCCGGCGCGGCCGCCGCCCTCGATCGTCATGTTGCAGACGGTCATGCGGCCCTCCATCGACAGCCCCTCGATGGCGGGGCCCGCGTACTCGATCACGTGTCCCACGCCGCCGTCCACGCCCATCTGGCCGATCGTCGCCAGGATCAGGTCCTTGGCACTCACGCCGTAGCCGAGCTCGCCCTCGTAGCGGATCAGCATCGACCGCGGCTTGCGCTGCTGGAGCGTCTGGGTGGCGAGCACATGCTCCACCTCGCTCGTGCCGATGCCGAACGCGAGCGCGCCGAAGGCGCCGTGGGTGGAGGTGTGGGAGTCGCCGCACACGATGGTCATGCCGGGCTGCGTCACGCCGATCTCCGGCCCGATCACGTGCACGATGCCCTGGCGGCGCGAGCCGATCGAGTAGACCGGGATGCCGAACTCACGGGCGTTCCGCTCGAGCGTCTCGACCTGGACGCGGGAGAGCTGGTCGCGGATCTGCTGCGCCGAGGTGGAGCCGTCGGTCGGGACGTTGTGGTCCGCTGTGGCCAACGTGCGGTCGGGGCGGCGGACCGTGCGCCCGGCCAGCCTGAGCGCCTCGAACGCCTGGGCCGAGGTCACCTCGTGCACCAGGTGGAGGTCGATGTAGAGCAGGGCGTCGGCCACCTCGTGGGCGTCCCAGATCTTGTCGAACAGCGTCCTCTTCATCAGCTCCTCCTCAGGCCGGCCGCGACAATGGCGTAGAAGCTCGCGTCCGCCTGTCCGGGGTTCTCGAAGTGGTGGGGAAGGTCGGCGTCGAACGTGACCGAGTCGCCGTCCTCCAGATCGTGCGCGGCGCCCCCGCAGACGAACCGGACCGGGCCGTGCTCCACGATCGCCGTCTCGCGGCTGCCGGCCTCGTGCATGGGCGGGTCGTCCGGGCCCGCGGTCGACGCTCCGGGCGCGAGCGTGTGCAGGGAGACCTCGGCGCGCAGGCCGGGGCGTGGAGGCGTGAGCACCTCGTAGGAGTGCTCGCGGCCGCCGCCGCGGCGGCGCTCGTCCGCCCGGACGACGCTCACGCCGTCGCCCTCGTCGAGGCGCACCAGCTGGGACAGGCTTAACTCAAGCCCAAGAGCAATTCGCTCGGCCACGGCTAGCGTCGGGCTCGTTTCGCCCCTCTCCACCTGGGAAAGCATCGGTGCGGAGACGCCGCTGCGGTCCGCCAGGTCACGCAGTGAGAGGTCCATGCCCTCGCGCAGGGCCTTCAGGCGCACACCGAATGAGCCATTTCCAGCGGACATCCAGTGGCGTACGTTATCACATACTTCTGTACGTGATACTGGCTGCAGCGGTTCTCGTGGCCGGCTGCGGAGGCGACGACGACGAGAGCGGCGGGAGCGACTACAAGCTCCGCACGACCGCCTTCAAGAGCAACGCCGTGCGCGAGCCCGGCGAGAGCGGAACCGTGAAAGTCGACGCGTGCAAGACGCTCTCGCCGGCATTTGTCGCCCGGAGCGTGCGGTCAGGCGCTCTGAAGCCCTCGGCCAACAACTCGCTCGACCTGAGCATCTGCGAGTGGAACGGCCCCGGGACGCACGTGAAGCTCTTCGCGGACACGGCGCCCAAGGCGCAGCTCCGCTACTACAACCTCCTCTCTGAGCAGCACGAGTACTACAACGCCGACCCGGAGCTGAAGGCGCGCCAGATCAAGGGCGTCGGAGAGGACTCCGCCTACGGGGGCGCGGGCGCCTGGTGGACGCGCGGGCGCAACCAGCTCGTGGCGTACGACCACAACAAGATCATCAAGGTGCGCGTGAACGTCGACGGGTGGACCGACGCGCGGGCGCGGGCCGCCGCGATCGTGGTCGCTAAGCACGCCGTTCGGAAGCTGCGGAAGAGGATCGTCTCGTAGACCCGCCCCACCCAATCGCCGAGGTCGTGGAGCGGACGGCGGACCACGGGATGCCAGAGGACCAGCGCCGCCGCTGACCCAAGCAACGCACCCCCCAGGACATCGCCCGGGTAGTGGGTCCCGACCGCCACTCGCGCCACGCACAGCGTCACCGCCATGACGATCGCCAGGATCCCCGCCTTTCGGTGTCGCAGCAGCAGCGCGACGGCGATGGCGAACGCGGCCGTTGCGTGGTCACTCGGGAAGGACGGGTCGTGCGACGCCGCGATGAACAGGTGAGCATCGCCGGGATGCGCGATGTACGGGCGCGGGCGCTCCCATATGTGGGCGATGATCTGGGCGGCTCCGAGCGCCAGGAGGGCGCTGAAACCCGCGGCGACGACTCCATGGCGCCCGTTGACCGAGCGCCACTTCCCGCGCGCGAGGAAGATCACGGCCAGCAGGGCAACGAAGAACACCTGTGCCTCCATGGCGAAGAATCGCAGCGGATCCTCCGCGCCGTCATGGTGCGCGGCGAACCCGTTGAGGACCTTGAAAGCCTCGAAGTCGATGCCGGAAGCGTAGGGACTGGCGAGTCGCGAACAGCGCTAGCGGGCCTGACCGGTGGGTCGCACGACGATCTCGTTCACGCACACGTGAGCCGGCCGCGTCACCGCGTGAACGATCTCCGTGGCGATGTCCTCCGCCTTCAGCACCTGGCCGATCTGCTCGCGTGATCGCTCCGTGGCGCGCCGAACCACCGGGTTCGTGTTGTGGCCCTGGAGCTCGGTCTCCACGAAGCCCGGCGCGACGGTCGTGACCCGCACCTTCACGTGGAGCGCCTCCTGGCGGAGCGCCTCGGAGAACGCGTGCACGCCGAACTTGGTCATGTTGTAGACGGCGGCGCCGGCGTCGGCGCGGCGCCCCGCTACGGAGGAGACGTTCACGATGTCCCCTCCCCCGTTCCCCGCCATCAGCGGCAGCGCCGCGTGCGTGCAGTAGAGGAGGCCGAGCAGGTTCACGCCGACCATCCGGCGCCAGTCCTCGGGCGTCTGGTCGCTGACGGGGCCGAGGAGCATCAGGCCCGCGTTGTTCACGAGCACATGCATCCCGCCCAGCTCGCCCGCGGCATCCCTCACGAACCCGGTGGCCTGCTCCTCGTCGGAGACGTCGACGGCGCGCACGAACGTCGGCCCGTCGATGCTCTCCGCGAGCGCCTCGAGCCGGTCGGTGCGGCGCGCGCAGAGCGCGACGGCGGCGCCGGCATCGGATAGGGCTCGCGCGGTTGCCTCTCCGATTCCGGAGGAGGCCCCTGTCACGACCGCTACACGACCTTCGAGCGGACCCGGCATCGGCCGGACATCCTACCCCGCAATGCGCCGAGCGCGTAGCGCGAGCTCGAGCTCGAAGCGCCCGTCCGGGTCGTCGAGCCGCGATCCGAACAGCTCGCGAAGCCTCGCGAGCCGGTATCTGACCGTCTGCGGATGCACGTGGAGCGACTTGGCGACGGCCTCCGTGCGGCCGCGGTGGCGGAGCCAGGCGTCGAGCGTCGAGCCGAGCCGCTCGCGCGAGAGCTCCGTCTCGGAGTCGAGCGGCGCGAGTGCCGATTCGGCCACGTCGCGGGCGAGCCTCCTGTCTGCGCCGAGCAGCAGCGACATCCTGTGCCGCTCGGCCACGATCAGCGCCTCGTCGCCGTCGATGCCTCCCTCGCCGGCCAGCCGCAGCACCTCGCGCGCGCGGGTGAAGCTGATCCCGGCGTCCTGCCACGACACCTCCGGCCCGACCGCGGCCCTTCTGCCGCGAACCGCGGCCTCCAGCTCCTCACGCCGCGCGGGCGCGGGGATCATCGCCACGTTCAGCGGGGGCTGGTGCGTGACCAGCGCCTCCGGGCCGAGGCGGACGGCCAGCCGCTCGGCTCCCTCGCTGCTCTCGTCCGACTCGACCACCAGAACGGAGAGGGTGCGCGGGATCCGCAGGCCGGCGTTCGAGGCCGCCGCCTCGACGGTGGCCGGCGCCGCGGGCGGATCCTGGACGAGCAGCGCCGCGAGTCGCTGGCGGCGGCGCTGGAGTGCCCCGGCAGCCGCCGCCTGCTCGCGGGCGTAGCCCTCGATCGAGTCGGCCGACAGCTCGTCGATGTAGGCGAAGATCGCCTCGGCGAGCGTGTACAGCGTGCGCGGCGAGAGCCCGGCGCGCTCGCCCGCCGCTGCGAGCCGCCGCCAGGCCACGCGCGCGCCGAGCCTGTACGCGGCCAGCAGCGCGTCGAGGCTGCGGCCGGCGCGCATCTCCCCGCGGCCGAGGTTGAGATAGACCTCCCGGCCCGCGTCGGGATCCGCCCTGGGGTCGGCCACGAGGCGTGTGAACCGGCCGAGCGCCTCCTCCACCCCGGCCCTCAGCGCCTGCCCGAAGGGCCCCTCGAGCGGGCGGGCGTAGTCGGGCACTCCCCGGCTCAGCTCGGCCACGATCTCGTCGGCGAGGGCGGGCAGCTCGGGGCGCAGCACGGCGGCCACCTCCGGCGGCAGCGCCTCCCACGGATGCTCGGCAACCATTTGTGAGAAACCTACAAGAACTGCCTATCTGATCTTGACCGTAATGTGTAACGGGCCGCCCTTCTGGTACGTAGCCTTCAGAGTCGATGACCAGAGCGCACCGCAACATCAACATCGCCGCCGTCCTCCTGCCCTTCGGCGCCTTCATAGCGGCGATCCCCATGCTCTGGAACAGCCTCGTCGGGCCGCTCGACCTGATCCTGCTCATGGCGATCTACGCGGTGTCCACGATCGGCATCACCGTCGGCTACCACCGCCTCCTCACGCATCGCGCGTTCGCTACGCACAAGTGGATCGAGTACGCCTACGCGATCATGGGCTCGCTCGCGGTCGAGGGCCCGGTGATCGGCTGGGTCTCGGACCACCGCAA
>Ga0111539_10010175_pt1 | contig 11853 bp, 10 predicted proteins | sample RhiMethybrSRZTD1_FD_79667 | JGI IMG/M metagenome (GOLD analysis project Ga0111539, IMG submission 79667) | Populus rhizosphere microbial communities from Tennessee, USA - Rhizosphere MetaG P. TD hybrid SRZTD1 (version 2) (version 2) | ecosystem: Host-associated > Plants > Roots > Rhizosphere >...
AATGGGAATGGGAATGGGAACGGCTCGTCGGCCGGTCACGAGCGCAGCGATGCCGCAGCGGCCGTGGCCGCCTTCGCCGTCCTCGAGGCGCTCTATCCGGACCAGCGTGACAACCTGGAGGCGCGGCTGGCCGTGACGTTTTCGCGCATTCCCGAGACCGACGCCAAGGCCGAGGGCGCGGCGGCCGGCCGGCGCATCGCCTCCGAGCTCCTGCGCGCGCGCTGACCGCAAGCGAAAACGCCCCCGGCCGGAGCCGGGGGCGTCGTGTGCACCTTGCGCTGGATTACTTGCGGCGCTTCGGGGTGGCCTTGCCCGAGGCGGCCTGGGCGGTCGCGACGGACTGGGCGACGGTCTTCTCGACCGTGTCGTAGATCTGCTTGTTGACGTTGGCCATGTTCTCGTAGGCGCTCTGCGCGGCGGCGATGGCCGAACGCACGTTGGCGACCACGGTCTCGCTGCCGGCCGGGGCGTGCCTGAACGCCTCTTCCAGGGTGGCCACTGCGGCGGCCTGGAGCTTGGCGTTCTGCTTCTCGAACACGCGCTTGATCTCGTCGTTGGACTCGTTCGCGGCCTCGAAGGCCGAGCGCGACGCGGCGTAGGTGCGCTTGAGGGCGGGCTCGAGGGCGGCGGAGTTGATCGCGATCACTTCGTTCACGTCACGCGCACCGGCCAGGGTCTGGGCGTGCTTGGTCGCCTGCACGACGGACTCGCGCGCGGCGCTGAGGCCCATCTGGGCGAACTTCTCGACGTTGGCGAGGGAAAGCTTGGCGAGGTTGGCGAACTGCTCGATCGCCGCCTCGTTCGCGGCGGTGAACTGGTCGATCTTCATCATGGCGGCGGTGTCCTTGGGGTGGGTGCTGCAGCGAAATGCTGCACTGCACAATATCGCCATTGTACGCCGTTTAGCTCTGCCGTCAATACCCCAAGGCGACTATTTTGCTGCGCTGCAGCATGCCAGGAAACCGACGCAGGAACAAGCACTTAGCCCGCTGCCGGCTTCCCGTCCGCCTGCAGGAACGCCTGCGCCTCTTCCCGGGTCTCGAAGATGTGGGGCTTCATCTGCCGCTTCGAGAGCGCCTCCCCGAGCTTCATCCGCAGGAAGGCGCTGGTGGTGTAGCGCGTGGCGGTGGTGTAGTAGAGCGTTTCCAGGTAGCGCAGCATCGCCGAATAGGTCTCGGTGACACCCGGATCGATCACGAACTGGTCGTAATTCGCCACCAGGGCCACCTTGCGGCCGATGACCTGCACCCGTTCCTCGATCACCCGCCGGATGCGATCCACGTCGTCGCGGGTGCGCACGTGCATTCCTTCCAGGTTGGTGAAGAGGATGTTGCGCTCGCTGTCGTAGCTCACCCGCTGTGCCAAGCCCAGGCCGAGGAGCGTGTCCTCGAGGTGCATGGGCTCGTCCGCGAAGATCCGCGGGTCCATGGGCACGGGGTTCTTCACGATCGGCGTGAAGTCCATGTGCGCGAGGATGTCGCGGTCGATGTCGATGCCGGGAGCCACCTCGACCAGCTCCATCCCGTCCACGGTGCGCCGGAACACGCAGCGCTCGGTCACGTAGAGGACCGATTGGCCCTTCTCGGCCGCGTATGCGCCGCTGAAGGTGATCTGCTCGACCGCCTTTACGAACTTGCGGCAGCGGCCCTCCTTCACGATCACGAGGTCGGTGCCACCGACCTCGACGCGCAGCCCCCCCGCCGTGAAAGTGCCGGCGAACACCAGCTTGCGCGCGCTCTGCGAGATGTTGATGAAGCCGCCGGCTCCGGCGAGCTTCGGCCCGAAGCGACTCACGTTGATATTGCCCTCGCCATCGACCTCGGCCATGCCCAGGCACGCCATGTCGAGGCCGCCGCCGTCGTAGAAGTCGAACTGCTGGTTCTGGTGCAGCAACGCCTCGGTGTTGAGCGCCGCGCCGAAGTCGAGACCCGACTGGGGCACGCCGCCGATCACGCCGGGCTCGGCGGTGAGCGTCACGTGGCTGAGGACCTTTTCCTCGTTGGCGACGGCGGCCACACCTTCGGGCATGCCGATGCCGAGGTTCACCACGCCGCCCATCGGCAGCTCGAAGGCCGCCCGCCGGGCGATGATCTTGCGCTCGTCCATGGGCATCGGCGCGATCGCGTCGAGGGCAACCCGGTGCTCCCCGGCGAACCCGGCGCTGTAGACCGTGCCGTAGGTCTGGTGGTGGTTCTCGGGCTTCGCCACGACCGCGCAGTCCACCATCACGCCCGGGACGATCACGTCGCGTGAGCGCTGCGCACCCGCGGCGCATACGCGCTCCACCTGGGCGATCACGAAGCCGCCGGAATTCTTCGCCGCCGTGGCGATGGCGAGGTTGTCGAGGATCAGCGCCTCGTGCTCCATGGTGAGGTTGCCGTTCGTGTCCGCCGTGGTGCCTCGGATGAACGCCACGGTGATCGGGAAGGCCTTGTAGAAGAGCCACTCCTCGCCCTCGATCTGCATCACGCGCACCAGCGCGTCGCGCGTCTTCGAGTTGAGGCGGCCGCCGCCCAGTCGCGGGTCGACGAAGGTGCGCAGGCCCACTTTCGTAATGGCACCGGCGCGATGCGCCCCGATATCGCGGAAGAGGTGGCTGATGACGCCCAGCGGAAGGTTATAGGCTTCGATCTCGTTGGCCACCGCCATGGCGCCCAGTTTCGGGACCAGCGACCAATGGCCGCCCACGACGCGCTTCACCAGCCCCTTGTGGGCCAGGCGGTTCAAGCCGCGCTCCTTGCCGTCGCCGGGCGCCGCGGCGAACACCAGCGTGAGGTCGCGCGGATGCCCGGTCTCGAGGAAACGCCGTTCAAGCTCGCCGATCAATTCGTCCGGCGTTCCCGTGCCGACGAAACCCGAGAACGCGATCGTGTCGCCATCGTGGACGATGGCGAGCGCGTCGGCCGCCGAGACGATCTTGTTCTTCAACGGGTCGCGCCCAGCCGGTGGACCTTGGCCTTGGGCCGTTCGCTCTGGAGGAACTCCTCCACCAACGAGATCTGCGAGTCGCTCATGAGCATCGGGGCGTGGCCGCATTCGCGGACCTCCACCGAGCGTACCCAACCCTTCTTGGCGGCCTCGCCGCGCTTCAGCATGTCGCGCACGGTGGAGGCGTGCAGCAGGTCGGAATCCTCGCCACGCAGGATGAGCGTGGGGCACGGGACCTTCTCCCACACGTCCCACAGCGAGATGTCGACCATCAGCGGCCACGAGAAGGCGCGCGCGATCGCCGGATCGAAATGCTGCCGGTAGTCACCCTCCTCGGCTTTCACCGCGCTGTGCTCGGCCATGTGCTTCCACTGCGTATCGGTGAGGTGCCCGAAAGGCACGTGGACGGTGCGCAGGTGGGTCTCGAGGGCATCCACGCTCTCGAAGTGCCGCTTGACCCGCAGGTACGCGCCGATGCGCTGCAGCGCGACCCCGCCGATGCGCGCACCGAAGTCGTTCAGCAGCAGGCGGCGGATCGGTGTGTTGGGCAAGGCGGCCATCTCCATGCCCACGTGGCCACCGAGCGAGGTGCCGACCCAGTCGACCTCTTCGGCGCCGGTGCGCGCTATCGTCGCCGCGGCGACAGCGAGGTAGAGCGGCGTGGCGTAGTCCTCGCCCTTGCCGGCCCAATCGCTGCGGCCACGTCCCGGCAGGTCGGGGGCCACGACGCGCATGCCGCTCTTCACCAGGCGCCGGGCGAGGAAGTCGAAATCGCGCGAGTTCCGGGTGAGGCCGTGCATGCAGATGACGACCTGCTCCGCATCCACGGGCCCCCATTCGGTGACCCCGATGTTGAGAAAGCCCCGCGGGCCGAGAGCGCGGAACTCCTCGAGCCGGGGGGTCAGGAGTTGGCTTTCAGCCATCCGTAAATGCTCTTTCCGAGGATTCCCTGGCTCTTGCCGCTCACGAAGACGCCCACGTGCCCACCGGGCAATGGCAGCTCGGTGTATTTCTTCGTGCCGATGAGGGGCTTCAGCGCCTGCGTGCTCTTCGGCGGCACGATGTGGTCTTCCTCCGCGAACACGTTCAGCACCGGCATGTTGATCTTCTTGAGGTCCACCTTCCTGCCGCCCAGCTTGAACTCGCCCTTCACCAGCAGGTTGTCCTGGTAGAGGTCCTTCAGCCACTGCTTCGCGGCCTCGCCCGGATGGTCGGGGCGGTCGGCGAGCCACTTCTCCATGCGCAGGAAGTTGAGCAGCTTCTTCTCGTCGTCCATCACGTCGAAGAGGCCGACGTTGTACTTCGTGAGCGAGTTCACCGGCGTCATCATCGAGAACACGACGCTCATGAGCTCGCCCGGCAGGTTGCCGTTCGCCTCGATCAGGCGGTCGACGTCGGGCTTCGTCATGCTGCGCGCCCAGAGGCCGATGAGCCCGTGGTGCAGCGGCGCATCCTTGGCCCCGGCGTGGAAGTCGATCGGCGTGATGGTCAGCGTCATCGACTTGACCTTCTTCGGGTTGCGCGCCGCGTAGCAGGTGGTGAACACGCCGCCCTCGCAGATGCCCAGCAGCGACACCGCCTCGATCTTGTGCTTCTCGCGGATGAAGTCGACGCACTCGCCCAGGTAGCCGTCGATGTAGTCCTCGAGGGTGAGCCAGCGGTCGCCGCGCGTCGGCGTGCCCCAGTCGACCACGTAGAGGTCCACGCCCTGCGCGAGGAGATTCCTCACCAGCGAGCGATCCTCCTGCAGGTCGGCCATGGTGTAGCGGCCGATGAGGCCGTAGGCCATGAGCACCGGCGTCGAGACCGTCTTCTTGGCGGTCGGCGTGTAGTGGTACAGCACCACCTTGTCCTGGCGGAACACCTCGCGTTTCGGCGTGGTGGCGATCTGCACGTCCTTGTCGCGGGTCTTGTCGAGGAGCTCGCGCCCGCGCTGGATGCGCTCGCTGAACGCGGTGAACTCCTTCATGGCCTCGCGGGGATCGACTTTCACGCGCATGGGCTTAGGCCTTTCCCTTGGATTTAAGCGCCCGGATCTCGCGGCGCAGCTCCACCACCGTGCGCTGCAGCTCATCGACCTCGGTGCGCGTCGGGATGTGGTGGACCTCGCAGAACGCCTCGGCCATCTCCCTCTCCGCGAGCCGATACTCGGTGGAAGAGCGCGTCATGCGGCGCTGGGCCTCGAGGAATTCCTCCGAGCGGTGCATCTCGAGCAGCGCCTTGTTGGCCGTGGCGAGCCACAGGTCGAGGAGCTGCCGCCCGCTGGTGATCGGCTCGCCCTTGTTGTCCGCGGCGACCTTCATGAAGCGCTCGAGCGCCTTGGTCCACGCGGCTTGGGTCACTTCCCAGTAGCGCTCCACGTCCTTCGCCCGCTCCACCCAGAGCTTCTGCAGCCCGAGCGTCTTGCGGTCCATGTCCCAGAGCGTCGCGTACGTGGGGCCCTCGGTGAGCTTTTCCATCCCCAGGTCGAAGGCCGAGCCGGCGCGCTTCCACTCCTCGGGATCGAAGAGCTTGCGCATCGCCTCGGGATCGAGCTGCGCGCCCTTGGTCCAGCCACCCTTGGCGTACTCCGCCCACTGCTCCATCGACTGGCGCATCAGGTCCGAGATCTGCGCGGCCTGTCCCATCGCATCGCCCGCCGGCGGCGCCTCGCCGCGAAAGGCGAACGGCGGCGGCTTGCCCGACACCCAGGCCTCGAACATGCTCTTCTGGTTCTCGGCCCAGAGCTTCATCCACTCGTTGCCCTGCTCGAAGGATTTCATCAGAAGGTCACCACCTGCCTGACCGCCTTGCCCTCGTGCAGCAGGTCGAAGCCCGCGTTGATCTCGTCGAGCTTCATCTTGCCGCTCATCAGCTTGTTCACCGGCAGCTTGCCGGCGCGATAGAGGTCGATGTAGCGCGGCAGGTCGCGCGACGGCACGCAGGTCCCGATGTAGCTCCCCTTGATGGTGCGCTCCTCGGCCACGAGGTGCGTGGCGGGCATTGGCCAGGTGGCGTTCGGGTGCGGCAAGCCGGCCGTGACCGTCGTGCCGCCGCGGCGCGTGATGCGATAGGCGGTCTCGAAGGCCCGGGTCGAACCGGCCATCTCGATCGCGTAGTCCACGCCGCCATTGGTGGCTTCCTTCACCTTGTCGATCGCCTTGGGATCGGCCGCGTTGACGGTGAAAGTGGCGCCGAGCTCGCGCGCCAGGGCGAGCTTTTCATCGGAAAGGTCGACGGCGACGATCGCGCGCGCGCCGCAGGCCACGGCGCCCAGCAGCGATGCGAGCCCGACTCCACCGAGCCCCACGACCGCGACCGTCGTTCCCGCCCGGACCTGGGCCGTGTTGATGACGGCGCCCACGCCGGTCAGGACCGCGCAGCCGAAGAGCGCCGCTTCGTCGAGCGGCAAGTCCTTCGGGACCTTGACCGCCGAGCGGCGCGACACGACAGCGTACTCGGCGAACGCCGAGCAGCCCATGTGGTGGTTCACCGGCTTGCCGTCGCCGCTGAAGATGCGCCGCTCGCCGGAGAGCAGCGTGCCCGCGGTGTTCGACACCACGCCGCGCTCGCACAAGGCAGGACGCCCCTCCGCGCACGGCAGGCAATTGCCGCAGCTCGGCATGAAGACGAGCACGACGTGGTCGCCCTTCGCGAGGTCGTCGACGCCGGGTCCGAGCTGCTCGACCACGCCGGCCGCTTCATGGCCCAGGGCCATCGGCACGGGACGCGGACGATCGCCGTTGATGACCGAAAGGTCCGAGTGGCAGAGCCCGGCGGCGCCGACGCGCACGAGAATCTCGCCCGGGCCGGGGGGCTTGAGCTCGACTTCCCAGATCTTGAGGGGCTTGGACTTGGCGTAGGGGGCCTCGGCCCCCATCGCTTCGAGGACTGCGGCGCGAATTTTCAAATGAGCTTCTCCGGGACGGGGGCCTGGCCCGCCGCGATGGCCTTCAGGCGCGCGGTGAGCTTCATGTTCTCGCGGTAGTCGACCGGGCAGTCGATCACCACGACGGTGTTGTCGGCGAACGCCTTCCTGATCGTCGGCGCGAGCTCCTCGGTCTTCCTGATGCGGTAGCCCTTGGCGCCGAAGCTCTCGGCGTACTTCACGAAGTCCGGGTTCTTGAAGTCGATGTACGCCGGGCGGCCGAAGTGGCGCAGCTGGTGCCAGGTGATGAGGCCGTACTCCTGGTCGTTCCAGATGAGGATCACGAACGGGGTCTTCATGCGCAGCCCCGTCTCGATCTCCTGCGAATTCATCATGAAGCCCGCGTCGCCGGTGACCGCGATCACCTTCTTGTCGGGATAGGCGAGCTTGGCGGCGATCGCGCCGGGGACCGCGATCCCCATCGAGGCGAACCCGTTGGAGATGATGCAGGTGTTGGGACGCTCGGCGCGATACATGCGGCTCATCCACATCTTGTGCGCGCCCACGTCGGAGATGGCGATGTCCTCGGGTCCGAGGCACTCGCGCACGTCCCAGACGATCTTCTGGGGCTTCACCGGGAAAGCCTTGTCCTTCGAGTACTCGGCGCGATCGTCGGCGATCTGCTTGCGGATATCGCGGAATCCCACCTGCTTGCGCGGCTTTGCCTTCACCGCGATGGCGCGCAGCGACGAGCCGATGTCGCCCAGCACGCCCACCTTCACGATGTAGTTGGCGTCGACCTCCGCGGGCATCGCGTCGACGTGGATGATGGTCTTGTCGTTCTCCGGGTTCCACATGTCGGGGTGGTACTCGACCATGTCGTAGCCGACGCAGATCACGACGTCGGCCTTCTCGAAGGCGAACCACGGCAGGTCGCGCGCCTTCAGGCCGATGGTGCCGAGCGAGAGCTCGTTGGAGAACGGCATCACGCCCTTGGCCATGAAGGTGTTGGCCACGGGAATCTTCAGCACCTGGGAGAAGCTCACCAGCGAGTCGGCCGCGTGCTGGCGGATCACGCCGTTGCCGGCGAGGATGATCGGGTTCTTCGCCTCCGAGATGAGCTTCGCCGCATGCTCGACCTTGGCGTCAGGGGCGATCGGCGTATACGAGGTCTGCACCGGGATGGGTTTCTTGTCGCACGGCATCTCGGCGATGTTTTCCGGGAAGTCGATGAACGCTCCGCCGGGCTTCTCGGTCTTTGCGACCTTGAACGCCTTGCGCACGATCTCGGGCGTGATCTCCGGCACCAGCACCTGGGTGCTGTACTTGCTGATGGGCGCGAACAGGTTCACGAGATCGAGGATCTGGTGGCTCTCCTTGTGCAGCCGCGCCGTGGAGCCCTGCCCGGCGATCGCCACGATGGGCGCGCGGTCCATGTTGGCGTCGGCGAAGCCGGTGATGAGGTTGGTGGCGCCCGGACCGAGCGTCGACATGCAAACGCCGGGCTCGCCGGTGAGGCGTCCCCAGACGTCGGCCATGAAGGCCGCGCCCTGCTCGTGGTGGCAGGTCACGAACTTGACCGTGCTGGACAGCAAGGCATCCATCACGTCGATGTTCTCTTCGCCGGGAATTCCGAAGATGTACTCGACCCCTTCGTTCTCGAGGCAGCGGACGAGCAGCTCGGCGGCGGTCTGGGGTTTCTTCGCGGGCTGCTTCGCGGACGCCTTGGAGCTGGACTTGGCGGGCGCAGCGACGTCTCCGGGGGCTGGCATCGTGTGTCTCCTGTGGGAATGGCTATCAGTCTAATACGGGGTTGAAAACGGCATCCGGGCGGCGCGGGCACGAGTCGAAAAAGTGCGCTAAGTACCCGAATGTCAAGACATTAGTTTATTTATATGCCTAGGAAATGCGGCGCCCGAAGGCCATGCTGTTAGACCTTCTGTGAAAGGATCGCCCATGGACACCCGGGACAACGACATCGTCGACAACGCCGCCAACGCAGGCCAGTTCAAATGGCTGGGCGACGCGCTCAAGGCCGCGGGCCTGGTCGACACCTACAAGGGTGACGGTCCGTTCACCTTCTTCGCCCCGACCGATGAGGCGTTCGAGAAGATTCCTCCGGGTGCCCTTCGCCGCCTGCTCGAGAACAAGGCGAAGATCGCCGAGATCCTCAATTACCACGTGGTACCTGGCGTCCTCCTCGCGGCGGACCTGGAAGCGCGCGACGAGCGCAGTCGCCAGGGCGCGATGCTCACGATCGCCGCCAACGAGGCGGGCTTCACCGTGAATGGCGCCAAGGTTTCCCGCAGGGCGATCGAGGCGAGCAACGGCGTGATCCACCCGATCGACGACGTGATGATGCCCGGAGTCCCGACGTGATCCCGCGCGACCCGGACTTCGAGGCCCTGAAGAGCGTGACCCGCCTGGCGTGGCTGGTGAACTTCGAGGCGGTCGCAACCGCTGGCAACGACGACGACTCGGCACCTCCCGCCACTCCCCTCTAGTCAGTAGATGTCCGGTTCGGGCACGCGGCTTCGGTCCGCGAGCACCGCGAAGTCGCAGCCCTCGTTCGCCTGGGTGACGTGCTGCGCGAAGATCGCGCCATACCCACGCGTGTAGCGTGGCGGCGGCGCCTTCCACGCCTTGCGGCGCTTCTCGAGCTCCACGTCGGACACCTTGAGATGCAGGCGCCGCGCCGGGATGTCGAGCTCGATCAGGTCGCCGTTGCGAACGAGCGCGAGCGGCCCGCCGATGAAGGACTCGGGCGCCACATGCAGCACGCAGGCGCCGAAGCTCGTGCCGCTCATGCGGCAATCCGAGATGCGCACCATGTCTTGCACGCCCTGCTTCAGGAGCTTTTTAGGAATCGGCAGCTGGCCCCACTCCGGCATGCCGGGACCGCCGAGCGGGCCCGCATTCTTCAGGACCAGGACGCTGTCGGCGTCGACCTCGAGGTTCGGGTCGTCGATGCGCTTGCTGAGCTCGGCATAGTCCTCGAACACCACCGCCTTGCCGGTGTGCCGATGCAGCCGCGCTTCCGCGGCGGCCGGCTTGATCACCGCGCCGTCGGGGCACAGGTTGCCGCGCAGCACGGCGAGGCTGCCATCCCTGTAGAGCGCCTTGTCCCGCGTGAGGATCACGTCGTCGTCGAAGACCTGCGCGCCGGCGATGTTCTCGCCGAGCGTCTTGCCGCTCACCGTCAGCGCGTCGAGGTGAAGCTTGTCGCGCATGCGCTCCATCAGCGCCCTGAGGCCACCGGCGTAATAGAAGTCCTCCATGAGGTACTTCCCGGCCGGCCGCACGTTCGCGATGAGCGGGGTCGTGCGGGCGAGCTGGTCGAAGCGGTCGAGGTCGAGCTTCGAGCCTGCGCGCCGCGCCATGGCGATGAGGTGAACGAGCGCGTTGGTCGAGCCGCCGAGCGCAAGCACCGTGACCACCGCGTTGTCGAAAGCGTCGTCGGTGAGGATCTTCGAGGGCCTGAGGTCCTCCCACACCATCTCGACGATGCGCTTGCCGGCCGCGGTCGCCATCTGCGCGTGGCGCGAGTCGGGCGCCGGGATCGAGGCTGCACCGGGAAGCGTAAGACCCAATGCCTCGGCCGAGCTCGTCATCGTCGATGCCGTGCCCATGGTCGCGCAGTGTCCCGGCGAGCGCGCGATGCCCGAGAGCAGGTCCTCCCACTGGTCCTGGTCGATGTCGCCGGCGCGCAACTGCTGCCAGCCCTTGAACATGTCGGTGCCCGAGCCCAGCGTCTTGCCCGAGGCATTGCCGTTGAGCATCGGGCCCGCCGGCAGGTAGATGAACGGCACGTCCATCGACGTCGCGCCCATGATGAGCCCGGGCGTGGTCTTGTCGCAGCCGCCCATGAGCACGGCGCCGTCGCAGGGATACGAGCGCAGCAGCTCCTCGGCTTCCATCGCGAGGAGGTTGCGATACATGAGGGGGCTGGGTTTCTGGAACGGCTCCGCGAGCGAGATCGCCGGCATCTCCAGCGGGAAGCCGCCCGCCTGCCAGACTCCGCGCTTCACCTCCTCCGCGCGCTGGCGGAAGTGGGTGTGGCACGGGTTGATCTCGCTCCAGGTGTTGAGGATCGCGATCACCGGCTTGCCGCGGTACTCCGCCTCGTTCCAGCCGATCTGCGCCATGCGCGAGCGGTGGTTGAACGTGCGCATGCTCTCGCGCCCGAACCAGCGGTGGCTCCTCAGCTCCTCCGGCTTCTTCACTTCTCGGGACCCGGGGCGAGGAAGTCGAAGTCCACGCCGCGGTCGGCCTGTGTCACCGACTGCAGGAAGAGCTTGCGATAACCGCGCGGCGCCTTGGGCGGGGTCACGGGGTTTTCCTTCGCGCGCCTGGCGAGCTCGGCATCCGAAACCAGGAGCGAAATCTCCCGGTTCTTGACCGACAGGCGGATGCGATCGCCGGTGTGCACGTACGCGAGCGGGCCTCCGATCGCCGACTCGGGCGTCACGTGCAGCACGATCGTTCCCGCCGCGGTGCCGCTCATGCGTCCATCGGAGATGCGCACCATGTCCTTCACGCCGGCGCGCGCGAGCTTGCGGGGGATCGGGATGTAGCCCGCCTCCGGCATGCCGGGCGCGCCGAGCGGCCCGATGTTGCGCAGCACGAGGACGTCGTCGGCCTTCACGTCGAGCGCGTCGTCGTCCACGCGCCTGGCGAGGTCCTCGAGGTTCTCGAACACCACCGCCCTGCCCTCGTGTTCCATGAGCTTCGGGTCCGCCGCCGACTGCTTGATGATCGCCTTGCCCGGCGCGAGGTTGCCCTTGAGCACCGCGATGCCGCCCTGGGGAAAGATGGGCTTCGCGCGCGTGCGCACGACGTCCTGTTCGAAACCTTCGCCCGCCGCTTCGATCTCTTCGCCGAGGGTGCGTCCGGTCACGGTGAGGGCGTCGAGATGCAGCAGCGACTTCAGCTCCCGCAGCAGCGTGGGCATGCCGCCCGCGTGGTGGAAGTCCTCCATGTAGTGCTGGCCCGAGGGCTTGAGGTCCACGAGCACCGGCGTCTCGCGCCCGAGCGCGTCGATGCGTTCGAGGTCCAGATGGATCCCCATCCGCCCCGCG
>Ga0111539_10010176_pt1 | contig 11853 bp, 12 predicted proteins | sample RhiMethybrSRZTD1_FD_79667 | JGI IMG/M metagenome (GOLD analysis project Ga0111539, IMG submission 79667) | Populus rhizosphere microbial communities from Tennessee, USA - Rhizosphere MetaG P. TD hybrid SRZTD1 (version 2) (version 2) | ecosystem: Host-associated > Plants > Roots > Rhizosphere >...
GCCGCGGCGCGGCAGGCGCTGGCGCGGGCCTACGCCGTCGCCGGTGACCTGAAGGGTGCGATCGGCACGCTCGAGGAAGTCGTCGAGTACCTGCCGAATCTCGCCCAGGACCTGGCCTTGTACCAGGAGCAGGCGGGGCAGTTGCGCGAGGCCGCGGCGAGCTACAGCATCGCTCTGGCCGTGCAGCCCAACAATCGGCAGTTGAAGCAGCGGCGGATTCTGGCGTTGTACAACGCCAAGGATTATCAACAGGCGGCGGCTCTGGCCGGGGAAGCGCGGAAGCAGCATCCCGAGGACCTCAACTTCCCGCGCCTGCAGGCGCGGGCGTTATTTGATGGCGGTGACCGGACCGCCGGCATCTCCGTGGCCGAGGCGGCGGCGCGCGCGTACCCGAAGGACCTGGCGACACAGTTCGTGCTCGTGGACATCTACCAGGACGCGGGCCGGCCGGCTGACGCCGAGAAGCTGTTGCGGCAGATGCTGGCGGCGAATCCATCGAGCGCCCAGGTCCTCAATCACCTCGGTTACATGCTGGCGACGCGCGGAGAGCAGCTCGACGAGGCAGTCTCGCTGGTCCGCCGCGCCCTCGACTCGGATCCCGATCGGCCCGAATATCTCGACAGCCTGGGCTGGGCCCACTTCAAGCGCGGCGAGCTGAACGATGCACTGAAGTATCTGACCCAGGCCGCGGACAAGCTGCCGAACCACTCGGAAATCCAGGATCACCTCGGCGACGTGCAGGCTCGCCGCGGCGCGTTGCAGGAAGCGATCACCGCGTGGACGAAGGCGCTTGCCGGCAACGGCGAAGGGATAGAGCGGGCGGAGCTCGAGAAGAAGATCAGTAATGCAAAAGTCAAAATGCAAAATGCAAAATGAAGACGCCGCATGACGCGCGGCCGCGCCTCGGCGCGTTTTGCATTTTGAATTCTGCATTTTGCATTGCGATAGCGATAGCGATAGCTTCCTGCGCCGCCCCGAAACCGATCGCGCTGCCGTCAGATCCGGGTGCCCCGTTCCCGGATTTCGCCGCCGTTCACAGTCAGCTCTCCGCCGGCTGTGTCGGCGTGCGGACGATGACGCTGGAGCTGGGGCTGTCGGGCCGCGTGGGCGAGGAGCGGCTGCGTGGTCGGGTGATTGCCGGCTTCGAGCGGCCGTCATCGATGCGCCTGGAAGGGGTCGCCCCCTTTGGCGGGCCGATCTTCATCCTGGCGGGAAGGAACGGCTCGGCCACGCTGGTGCTGCCGCGCGACGCGCGTGTCCTCCGCAATGCCTCGCCGGAAGCGATTCTCGAGCGCCTGACCGGCGTCTCGCTCGCCCCGGCCGACCTGCAGGCGGTTTTCACCGGTTGCGTTCTCCCTGCACCGCGCGCAACCGCCGGTCGGATGCACGCTGGTGGCTGGACATCCATCGACATTGAAAGCGCGGACGCTGGCTCGTCCCGGCGCACGGCAACGGTATTCCTGCGCCGCGTCGGCGCCGACTGGCAGGTGCGCGCTGCACGCCGCGACCGGTGGCAGATCGAATATCCGGCCTGGCAAGGTCAGTTTCCGCAGTCGGTGCGGCTGACCTCGACGATGACGGGCGTCCCTGTCGCTCTGCAGGCTTCGCTGTCGCAGATCGAAACGAACACGGATATCGACCCGGCAGCGTTCACCATCGAAGAGCCGAGCGGTGTGACCCCGATTTCGCTCGAGGAGCTGCGGCAGGCCGGACCGCTGCGAGATCAATGATTCGCCTCCGTGCTTCGTGGAACGGCGGGCAGGCACGCTGCTTCGCCGCCGTTCTCGCCATCTTCGTCAGCGCGATCACCCCGCTGCGTGCGCAGAAGAGTGCACCGGCGCCGGTGTTCGGATACGAGGTCGTCAACGTCTACCCCCACGATCGGGGCGCCTTCACACAGGGGCTGCTGTATCGTGACGGCGTGCTCTACGAGAGCACCGGGTTGAACGGCCGTTCGTCGCTGCGGAAAGTGCAGCTCGAAACGGGCAAGGTGCTGCAGCAGACCAGCGTCGACGCCCGTTACTTCGCCGAGGGGTTGACCGACTGGGGGACACGGCTCGTCCAGCTCACATGGAACACCAATATCGGCTTCGTCTACGACCTGGCGACATTCAAGCCGGCGCGGACGTTCAGCTACGCCGGTGAGGGCTGGGGGCTCGCTCGCGACGATCGCCGCCTGATTATGAGCGACGGATCAGCGACGCTCCGGTTTCTCGATCCGCAGACGTTCGCCGTGACCGGGCAGATCCCGGTCGTGGATGGCGACAGGCCGGTTCGCGATCTGAACGAGCTCGAGTTCATCGACGGTCAGGTCTACGCCAACGTCTGGATGACCGATCGGATTGCCATCATCGCGCCGGCAACGGGCCGCGTCACCGGCTGGATCAACCTTGCCGGACTGCTCGCGCGCGCGTCCGTGTCAGGTGATGCCGTGCTGAACGGGATCGCCTACGATGCGTCGCGCAAGCGCCTGTTCGTCACCGGCAAGCTGTGGCCGTCGCTGTTCGAGATACGGGTGCGACGCTGATTACTGTCGATGAACGAATACATACATCGATGATCGAATGAACGATCAACGAATGATTTAATGTGTCCATCTCAAGTCAAATCATCCGTTCATCGATCTTTTGATCATCGATGCATTCGACCGTAACCGTCCGCGCGCACGGCAAGATCAATCTCGACCTCCGTGTGCTCGGACCACGGCCCGACGGCTATCACGAGCTGCGCACCGTCTTTCAGAGCATTGCGCTGCACGACGTGCTCGAGTGCGTTCCGCGCGAAGGCCCGTTCGCGATCGAGTGCGACGCCGCCGGCGTGCCGCTCGACGATGCCAATCTGGTCTGGCGCGCCGCCCAGGCGCTGTGGCGTGCGCTCCGTCGTGCGGGTTCGGTGCGCGACGTGCTGATCCGGCTGCAGAAACAGATACCGCTGCAGGCGGGTCTGGGCGGAGGAAGCGGCGATGCGGCGGCCGCGCTGATCGGCCTGGCGCGTCTCTGGAATGTGCCGGTGCGTCCGCCGCAGTTGACCGACGTTGCGGCCACACTCGGCGCCGACGTCCCGTTCTTCCTCTCCGGTGGCACCGCGCTTGGGCTGGGACGTGGCGACGAGGTGTATCCGCTGGCCGACCTGCCGCGCCACTGGATCGTCCTGCTCGTGCCGGGCTTCGGCGTTTCCACCGCCGACGCCTACAGCTGGTACGACTCGGAACGCGACCTCGCGCGCGGCGTCGGCTCGCGCGAGGCGCAGCACGTGCCGGGACCGTGGCCGTCGCGTGCGGCGCAGATGATCAACGACCTGGAGGCGCCGATCGCCCGCCATCATCCGGAGATCGACCAGATGCGGACGGCGTTGCGCCGCGCCGGTGCGCTCGCGGCGGCGATGTCCGGGAGCGGGTCAGCGGTGTTCGGCCTGTTCCAGAAGCGCGGCGACGCGCTGTCGGCTGTCGAGCGGCTGTCGGGATCCGGCTGGCGCGTGCTGTTGACTGAATCGCTCGACCGCGGCGAGTACGCGCGGCGCAGCCGCCCGGCCGTCCGCCGCCCCGCTGCGTGAACGCCAATCGTGGTGTCCGGCTTCAGCCGGACCCTGGAGCATCGTGAAGCCACTTCTCCTGCTGCTGCTCGCCGCAGCTGTCCTGCCGTTCTTCGTCAAGCTGGGCGACGCGTCGATCTGGGACGCCAACGAGGCGTACTACGTGGAAACGCCGCGCGAGATGATCGAGAGCGGCGACTACGTCAACCCGTCGTTCAACTACGAACCGCGTTTCAACAAGCCCGTTCTCAGCTACTGGGTCGTGGCCGGCCTCTACCGTCTGTTCGGCGTGTCGGTGGCCGTCGAGCGTGTCGCCATCGCCGGCGCGGCGATGCTGATGATTGTCGCGGTGTGGTTCATCGGCCGCGCGGCGTCGACCGATGCGTTGGCGCCGCTGCTGGCGGCGCTCGGCCTGGCGGTCGGACCACGCTTCTTCATGTTCAGCCGTCGCATCTTCGTGGATATGGCAGTGACGGCGATGATGACGCTGACGCTGCTCTTCTTCGTGCTGGCGGAGCGTTATCCGGCGCGGCGCCGGCTGTTTCTCGTCCTGATGTATGTCTCGGTCGGGCTCGGCGTGCTGACGAAGAACCCGGTCGCCGCGGTCATTCCGTTTCTGGTGTTCGTCGCCTACCTTGCGGTGCACCGCGAGCTCGGTCGCCTGCGGGACATGATGCTGCCCGGAGGCACGCTGATCGCTCTCGCGATTGCGGCGCCATGGTACGTCGCGCTGTATCTCCAGAACGGCTGGACGCACATCACGGGCTTCTTCATTGGCGAAAATGTCGGTCGTTTTACGGAAACGGTGGGCGTCCAGGCGCGCGGACCGTTGTTCTACCTGCGGGTTGTCGTCCCCGACACGCTGCCCTGGTCGCTGTGTCTGCCGGCAGCGATCGTCGCCTGGCGGCGTGACGCACACAATCCAGCCGAAGCGGACGCCCGCCGGATCCGAACCCTCCTGCTGCTCTGGATTGCGGTGACGGTGGTCTTCTTCTCGCTGTCGCAAACCAAGCAGGACCTCTATATCTTCCCTATCGTCACGGCAGTTGCCGCACTGGGGGCCGACTTCATTGCTCGTGCCTGGAACGCCACGCGATTCGACAGGCTGCTGACGATTACGCTGACGCTTCTCGGCATCGCCATGGTGTCCCTTGGTGCCGGCATGATGTTCATTTTTGGCGGAGAGCGCACGGTCTATGCGACCGATGGCGCACAGACGTCAGCGCTCATCGCCATCATCGGCGGAATCGTTGTCACGGTGGTGCCCTGGTGGCGCCGATATCGAGCGGCGGTTTGTGCCGTGCTGGTGGTCTTCATCGCATTCAACTGGCTTCTGGCGGTTCGCACGCTGCCGGCGTTCGAGCGATACAAGCCCGTCGTTCCGCTGGCCGAGGTGATTCGCCGGCAGGCCGGGCCGGACGATGTGATCGCCCATTTCGACGTCGCGTTGCCGAGCATGGTGTTCTACCTGCGGCGCCACATCGACATCTCGTTCGATCCGGAGGTGTTTGCGAACCAGATTCGCTCCCCCCGGCGCGTGTTCGCGGTCATTGCCGCCGACCGCTATGAAGGACTGAAGAACGACTTCGGCGTGGAAACGTGCGTCGTCGCGCGGCACGCGACCGCTGACGTGCGTCTGCGCACGCTGCTCGAGCGACATTCGCCGCCAGAGATTCTCGTCATTACCAATCGATGTCCCGCGAAGTAAGGCCCGCTTCCGCGCGTTCCGGGTCCCGGCGCGACAGGCCGGCGGCACGCGAAGAGGCGCCCTGCAACCTCTGTGGCGGTAGCAACTACGTCGTCGTCGGCACGCGCGACCGCGACGGGCTGCCGCTGCGAACGGTCTTGTGCCGGACGTGTGGTCTCGTCTGGACGAATCCGCGTCCGTCGGTTGCGGACATGAACGCGTATTACGAAACGACCTATCGCGCCGACTACAAAGGGCAGAGCACGCCGCCGTTGCGAAAGGTCATCCGTGGATTCCTCGGCGCGGCCAGTCGCAAACGGAGGCTGGTGACGTACCTGCCGTCCACGGTGCCGCACACTCACGACGTCCCCTTCGAGCCTCCACGGATGCTCGACGTCGGGTCAGGCGCCGGCGAACTTCTGTACGTGATGCGGCGGGCGGGCGTCGACGCGTCCGGTCTGGAACCGGGCGCGGACTTCGCACATTTTGCGCGGACTGTGCTGCGCGTGCCGGTGCAGGCTGCAGCGGTTGATGCGGCGAACGTCTCCGACGCCTCGCAGGATCTGGTGACCATGTTTCACGCGTTGGAACACGTTCCCGATCCGCTCGCGGTTCTCATGACCGTTCGGCGATGGATGAAAACGGGTGGTTATCTCGTCGTCGAAGTCCCGAACATTGCGGCGTGCGTGCAGGCACCGTCGCACCAGTATCACTACGCCCATCTGTACCACTTCACCGGCGGCACGCTGGCGGCCCTGGGCCAGCGCGCGGGCTTGCGGCACATGGAGACGCGCTACACCTCTGACCGCGGAAATGTCGTCTGCGTGTTCCGCCGGGACGATGACGACGAACGGCCTCCAGCCGGACTTGAAAGCGAGGCCGCGCGCACCCTGAACGCACTCAGATCTCACACGCGCGTCCGTCACTATCTTTCACCCGTCCCTTACAGCCGCGCTGTGCGCCGTCTGCGCCGGCGTTTGGCCGAGAATCGACTGCTCGCACGGTTGCAGACGATGGACAAGGTGCTGCGCTGGGCGGACGGTCTGTAGGCCCGGGATTTGCCGAATCGCGGAAACGTCGTCTACACTAGGAGATTCCGCAACCCCGGGCGGGCGATTTCCTCCAGATCCACGACAAACTGGGGCGTGGCCAAGTGGTAAGGCGCGGGTCTTTGGATCCCGTATTCGAAGGTTCGAATCCTTCCGCCCCAACCAGTCTTCGCGCGCCAACGCTCTCGGCGGCGCGCTTCGGCTGGCGGCCATGTGGAGGCTGAAAAACAGGCTCGAGAAGAGGCATGAAACGACCGCCGCTTAGCGGTGCAGGACTGATGGCAACGGGATCTGGCGACCTCAAGATCTTTTCCGGCAGCGCCCATCCGCAGCTGACGAAGGACATCGCCGACTTCCTGGGCATTCCGCTCGGCCAGGCTCGCTTGCGTCGCTTCCCGGACACGGAGGTCTCGTTTCAGATCGACGAGAACATCCGCGGCGCCGACGTCTTCATCGTGCAGCCGACGTCGAGCCCGGTGGACCAGCATCTGATCGAGTTGCTGGTCATGATTGACGCGTTCCGTCGCTCTTCGGCAGCGCGGATCACGGCGGTGATTCCGTATTACGGCTACGCCCGGCAGGATCGAAAAGACAAGCCGCGCGTGCCGATCTCCGCCAAGCTGGTCGCCAATCTGATCAGCGCCGCCGGAGCGAACCGCGTGTTGACGATGGACCTGCACAAGGCGCAGATCCAGGGTTTTTTCGACATCCCTGTCGATCACCTGTTTGCGGCGCCGGTCATCATCGAGTGCTGCTCACGGCTGCAGTATCCGAACCTGACGATCGTCTCGCCCGATGCCGGAGGCGCCGAGCGCGCGCGGGCGTATGCGAAGCGGCTCGATGCCGAGCTCGCCATTATCGACAAGCGGCGGACCGAAGACGGAACAGCCGAAGTCATGAACGTTGTCGGCGACGTCGAGGGGCGGACCTGCATCCTGCAGGACGATCTGATCGACACCGCCGGGACGATCCAGAAGGCCGCGGCGGCGCTGAAACAGGCCGGAGCAGAGCGTGTTTTCGCGTGCGCCGTCCACGGCGTGCTGTCAGGGCCGGCGATCGAACGGATTGAGAAGTCGCCGCTCGAACAGCTGATCGTCACCAACTCGATCCCGTTGCGCGGGGACGCGCAGCAGTGCAAGAAGATTGTCGTGCTGTCGGTCGCGCGGCTGCTCGGGCAGGCGATCCGCAACATCCATGAGGAGACATCGGTATCGTCGTTGTTTGTCTAGTTCACGCTTCCCGGTTCTCGGTTCTCGGTTTCGTGTTCTGAGTTCGGTTCGGCGTCCCTGAGCCCATGGAGGCAGCCGCCAGAACAGTGAACACCAACCGAACATCGGCACCGCAACGCGAACTCAGAACGGAACGTGAACACGAACCGAGAAGTGAGAACCCGGAAGTTCGAACGGTAGGATTTATATGGAAGCTACGTTAGAAGCAGTCAAGAGAGACGGTCGGGGCAAGAACGAGGCGAACCGGCTGCGTGCGTCGGGACAGATTCCCGCGGTCGTCTACGGCGCGAAAAAGGATGGCAAGGCGCCGGAAGGGGTGGCGCTCGCTGTCGACCCGAAAGCCGTGCTGCGGATTCTCCACTCTGAATCGGGCGCCAACACGCTCATCAACCTGCGTGTGGACGGACGCGAAGCCCGCGTGATGGTGAAGGAATACCAGCTCGATCCGATGACGCACCAGCTGCTGCACGCGGACTTCTACCAGCTGGCGATGGACAAGGCGATCACCGTCACCGTGCCGATCGTGCTGAAGGGCGAGTCACGCGGCGTCAAGCAGCAGGGCGGCATTGTCGACTTCGTGACCCGTGAGATCGAAGTCCAGTGTCTGCCGACGGACATTCCCGAGCACATCGACGTCGACGTCACCGAGCTGATGCTCAATCAGTCGATCCGCGTGAAGGATCTCGCCCAGGACCCGAAGTGGAAGGCGATGACCGACGGCGAGACGATGCTGGTGCACGTCGTGATGCCGAAGGCCGAGGTGGCAGCGGAGGCGGCGACAGCCGAAGCCGTGGCTGCACCGGCAGCGACGGCCGAGCCCGAAGTGATCAAGAAGGGCAAGGACGAAAAAGAGGAGAAAGAGGACAAGGGCAAGAAGTAACGTTGACGACGATATGAAGCTCATCGTCGGGCTGGGGAACCCCGGTCGCGATTACCGGGACACCCGCCACAACGTGGGCTTCATGATCGTGGACGAGATCGCGCGGCGACATGATCTGACGTGGGCGATGGCCCCGTCGCAGGTACCCGACGCGTTCGTCGTCAAGAGGTTCGTGCCCGATCCGTTGCTGCTGGCAAAGCCGCTCACCTTCATGAACCTGAGTGGCGATGCGGTGGCGGCGCTGGCGCGATACTACGACGTCGGGGCGCCCGATCTGCTGGTAGTGCTCGACGACGTCGATTTGAAGTTTGGGCGGTTGCGGGCGCGGCCGTCAGGATCCGGCGGAACGCACAACGGTCTGCGGTCGGTCGTCAGCCGGCTCGGGACCACGGATTTTCCCCGGCTGCGCGTCGGGGTCGGACGTGGCGACGCGAGGAGAGATCTCGCCGATCACGTTCTGGCGAAATTCGAGCCTGCCGAACGCGAGCAGCTCGAATCGGTCATCACCCGGGCGGCCGACGCCGCCGAGATGTTCGCCGCGGAGGGCATCATCAAGGTGATGAATACGTACAACGCGGATGACGCGGCGTCCGCAACTGATTAGCTCCTTGCCACACAGGTGGCCGGGGTGATCACGGAGTACTGGAAGGCCCTGGGCCTCAGGCCTTCGTGATCCAGCGTCCATAAGGAGATGCGATGAACCGAAAGTATGAACTTGTCTATGTCGTGTCGCCCGAAGCGACCGACGAGCAGGTCGCCGAGCTGCACACGCAGGTCGAGTCGATCGTGCAGCGCCTCAACGGCACGCTCGAGAAGAGCGAGAACTGGGGCCGGCGCAAGCTGGCGTATGAGATCGGCCGGCACAAGGAAGGCACCTACGTGCTCGAAGTGATCCTCGGCGGCGGGGAGCTGATGAAGGAAATCGATCGCCGGCTCAAGGTCAGCGATCTCATCATCCGCCACCTGATCGTTCGCGTGGATGAAGAGCAGGGCGTGGTCGAGCGCACGCGGGCGCGCCGCACCGAAACGTCGCGCCGACGCCGGGTCGCGCGTGGTCTGCCGGCCGATCGACAGCCGGGCGAGGGTCAGCGCGGCGAGCCGGATGACGACCGCGACGATCGCTTCGACATGGGCGTGGAGGATATTCGATGAACGGCAGGAAGAGTTCAGGCGGCCGCGGCAAGGCCGCAGCCGGCCAGCAGGGCAAGGATGGTCAGCGTCGTCCGATGTTCCGCCGCCGCAAGGTGTGCAAGTTCTGCTCGGACAAGATCGACGACATCAACTACAAGGACGTCAAGCTGCTGATGCCGTTCGTGCCGGAGCGGGCGAAGATTCTGCCCCGCCGCATCTCGGGCACGTGCGCGCTGCACCAGCGGAAGCTGCGGACGGCGCTGATGCGCGCCCGTCAGCTGGCGCTCATTCCGTATACAGCGGAGTAGATACCGGCCGTTCACACTTCCTGCTTCTCGGTTCCCGGTTCGTGTTCAGGTTCGATGAACCTCGAACACAGAACTGAACCTGAACACGAACCGGGAAGCGAGAACGCGGAAGCGGGAACTGCGGTTCATTGTTCAGTTCAGCGTTCAGAGGCTTTATGGAAGTCATTCTTCGAGAACACGTCGATAACCTGGGCAAGCGTGGCGAGATCGTGAAAGTCGCCGACGGCTTCGCCCGCAACTACCTCCTTCCGCGCAAGCTGGCGCTGCCGGCGACCGACGGCAACCGCAAGCACGTCGAGCGCGAGCGGAAGATCATGGAGACCCGTGAGGCCGAGGAGAAGGCGTCAGCAGACGCCATCGCCGCGCGGTTAGCGACGATCGAGATCTCGATTGCGCGCCGCGTCGGCGACACCGAGCAGCTCTACGGGTCGGTTACCGCCGCCGACATCGTCGATTTCCTGAAAACAAAGGGATTCGACATCGACAGGCGCAAGCTGATCCTGCCCGAGCCGATCAAAGCGATCGGCGAGTTCGACGTGCCGCTGAAGCTGCACCGCGAGGTGACGGTGCCCCTGAAGATTCACGTCGTCAAGGAAGGCGCGTAGTCATCGGGAAAGGGTGCAGTGCAGGCTGGTCAGCTTGCCTGCGCCCTTCGAGCCTTCGCTCGCCAGATAGACATTTCCGTTCGGTCCGACCGCCACGCCTTCTCCCTGTGGCTCCTTCAGCCCCTTCAACGACACGCGCACACCCCGGGGCACCGCGCCGCCAGTCGTGAGTTCGGCCGTTCGATAGAAGACCAGTTCATCGTTGGTCCTGACGGCGACCAGGCTGCCGTCCGGTGATGCGTCTGCGTCCGTCACGCGCGGCAGGCCGAGCGATCCGGCACGCTGCAGCGGAATTTCTCCGCGCGGCGGCAACGGCTGTGGCGCCCGATACAGCGCTCCTGCGGTGTCCTTGGTAATCAGAAAGACCCCGGCAGGAACAACGAACAGCGCCTCGGCGTCGTGCGGACCATCCGGGTAGGTCAGTGTGAACACCTCCGGCGCCGCGCTCTGCCTTGCATCCGGCTGCGGCTCCGGCACGCGATAGATCGTCACATGTGAGCGGCTGCGTTTGTTGTCGCCGATGTCGGCGATGTACAGACAGTCGCCCGACGGACAGCTGGCCGCGCTGACGTCTTCCCAGTCCTCGACCATCGCGGACGGCACGGCAACGCGGCTCTGCACGCCTGACGTGCCGACAGCAAACAGTGTCGGTGTCCCTGAATCGTTATGCGTCCACAACAGCCCCGGGCTTCGACGGCTGAGCGTCAGCCCGCTCGCTTCCGGAATGCCAGATAGATCCGTGGGCCGCTGTGCGATCGTGCAGGGACCTGTGCGATTGTCCGCCTGTGTGAAAGCAGTGACGGCAGCAAACGCCCCGCTGATGCACAGCACAGCGGTCACCAGCGACGCCACGAGTTTCGTCATCGGCAACCACCAATGCGACCTTCGTACCGTCACTCCGACCAGCTGCAGTGCAGCTCGAGAAGTCGACCGGCCCTGTTGAATTGCCACCCTTCGCTCGCCAGGTACAGGGTGTGGCCGCCGAGTGCCACTCCCTCGCCCTGCAATTCCCTCAGTCCATCGAGGGGAATGCGGCGGTAAGGGACTAATGCGCCGCGCCGGACGTCAGCTGTGCGATACAGCACCGCCTCGTCGGACGTTCGGACCACGACCGATGTCTCGTCGGGTGAGGCCTCTGCGTCGGTCACCGCCGCAAGCCCGAGCTGACCAATTCGGTGGAAGGTCAGATCCTGACGCGCCGGAACGGTTGCGGTCGCTTTGTAAACGCCGCCGGTGCGGTCTCTCGTGACGATGAAGAGGTCCGCGCCGATAACGAACATTGCTTCGGCGTTATGCGGACCGTCCGCGTAGGCCGCACGAAACACCTCCGGTCGGACAGTTTCCTTCTCGTCTGGCGATGGTTCTGGGACGCGATAGATCTGAATGCGCGCTCGTGCGAGGGCATTGTCACCGATGTCTGCGATGTACAAGCA
>Ga0111539_10010180_pt1 | contig 11849 bp, 7 predicted proteins | sample RhiMethybrSRZTD1_FD_79667 | JGI IMG/M metagenome (GOLD analysis project Ga0111539, IMG submission 79667) | Populus rhizosphere microbial communities from Tennessee, USA - Rhizosphere MetaG P. TD hybrid SRZTD1 (version 2) (version 2) | ecosystem: Host-associated > Plants > Roots > Rhizosphere >...
CGATCCCGAGTCCGACCCCGATCCCGGGTCCGATCCCGATCCCGATCCCGATCCCGACTCCGATCCCGGAACCGATACCGACTCCGATCCCGACCCCGACCCCGACCCCGACCGCCGACTCCTCCTGGGCTTGCCATTTTCCGTTTCCGGTTTCCTGTCCCCGGTTCCCGGCCCCCTGTTGACGTTTTCTACGTCCGTCTCCTCCTCCGAGACCCACACGACATCGATCGGCGTGATCTCCTCCACTGCCACCCGCGGATGTGAGCGCGCCGGCACGAGCCATGCGGCGATCGCCGCGTGCAGGACGACTGACGCCGCCGCCGGGACAGCAACGCGGCGCATACCGTTTCGACCGCGACCGGCGCGACAGCGTTGCTAGGCCATCAGCACGGCCGGCGGCGAATCCGCGCGCTCGTCCGCCAGCCCGACGGGCAACTTCACATGGAACTCGCTGCCTTCACCCGGCCGCCCGGTCGACACCGCCCAGATCCGTCCACCGTGCTCCTCCACGATTCCCTGCACGATGTTGAGCCCCAGCCCGAGCCCGCCGTACGCCCCGCCGTGCGCGCGCTCGAAGGCGTCGAAGATCGTCCCGAGCTTGTCGGGCGGGATGCCGATCCCGTGATCCACCACCCGCAGGTGAAAACCGTCCGGCTCCCGCATGCAGGCGAGCTCGATGTCACCGCCGTCCGGCGAGTAGCGCAGCGCGTTCGACAGGAGGTTGGTCAGCACCTGGTCCAGCCGCCCGGGATCGGCCGAGATCCTGAGTCCGCGCTCGAGCGACAGCCGGATGGCGTGGCGCGGCGAGGTCGGGCGCAACCGCTCGACCACCTCGGCCGCCAGATCCCCGAGCTCGAACTCCTCCCGCTCGATCGACAGCTTGCCGGCCTGAATCCGCCCGATATCGAGCAGGTCGGAGACCAGCCGGCTCATCCGCTCGGTCTGGCGCCGGATGACCCCGAACACCCGCTCCGGATAGTCCGGTTCCGCCGCCCGGCGCCCGAGCAGCGCCGGCTCGGTCTGCGCCAGCACCACCGACAGCGGCGCGCGCAGCTCGTGCGAGGCGATGGCCAGAAAGGCGTCCTTGGCCCGGTTGGCCTGCTTGAGCTCCTCGATGTCCGCGCCGCTCACGATCCAGCCGGATGGGACCGAGTCCTCGTCGTACTGGATGACGCCGCGCACCAGGTGCCAGCGCGTGCCCCCCTCCGGTCGCTGCGCCAGGTGACACTCGAGCTCGAACGGCTGTCCGGATGCGACCGCCTCGCGCCACACCTGGCGCGCCCGCTCCCGGTCGGCCTCGTCCACCGCCTCGAGGAAGTCGACCGAGCCGGCGAAGGCGCGGGCGCACCGGTTGGCGTAGAAGAACCGGCCTTCCTCGTCCGCCGCCCAGATGCCGGCGGCGATCGACTCGGTGACGCTCCGGAACCGGTGCTCGCTCGATCGCTCGAGCGCCTCCCGCTCCCGCTGGCGCAGGAGCTCGGCCTGGCGCGCGATGAGGCGGGTCTTCTTGTGGAGGTCGACGAAGACCGAGACCTTGGCCCGGAGGATGTACGGGTCGAAGGGCTTGAGGAGGTAGTCGACCGCGCCGTGCTCGTATCCCTCGAAGATCTGCGAGGCGTCGCGCGACACCGCGGTCAGGAAGATGATCGGCAGGTGGGCGGTGACCGGCCGCTGGCGGATGAGGGTGGCGACCTGAAACCCGTCGATTCCGGGCATCTGGACGTCGAGGAGCACGAGGGCGAACTCGCGGTTGAGGAGCTGGCGCAGCGCCTCGGTGCCCGACTGGGCGCAGATCAGCCGCTCCCCGAGTGGCTCGAGGATTGCCGACAGCGTCGTCAGGTTGGTCTGCCGGTCGTCGACCAGCAGGATGCTCGCCTTCTCGTCCGGCCCGGTTTCCTCGTTCATCAGAACGTGCTCTCCATTGCTATGCTCGTCGGGCGAGCTGGCCACAAGTGATTTTTGCGGGGCCCGGGCGGTTTACTATGCGCCGGCGGTGGCCCCCTCCCTGGCCGACATCGAGCTCTCGTTCTACGAGGCCTTCTTCTTCCAGCACGGCCTCGAGCCCTACCCGGTGCAGGAGAAGGCGTTCGGCCACATCTTCGCGGGCGACAGCCTGCTGGTCACCGTGCCGACCGGAACGGGCAAGACGCTCATCGCCAAGGCCGCAATCCACAAGGCGCTCGCGCTCGGCCAGCGGGCCAACTACACCACGCCGCTGCGCGCGCTGACCGAGGAGAAGCACCGGGAGTTGTGCGGGGACTTCGGCGAGGAGCGGGTCGGTTTTCAGACCGGCGACTACAAGGTCAACACGGACGCTCCCGTCCAGGTGGTGGTGGCCGAGATCCTGTGGAACCGGATCTTCGGAGACCGCCTGCACGCGCCGGCCGACGTGGTGGTCATGGACGAGGGCCACTACTTCAACGATCCGGAGCGCGGGTACGTCTGGGAGCAGTCGATCGTCGGCCTCGACCCACGGACCCAGCTCATCATCCTTTCGGCCACGGTGGGACACCCCGACCGGTTCTGCCACTGGGTCGAATTGACCCGCCGGCTGCCGATGCAGCTGGTCGACTCGCGCGAGCGCCGCGTCCCGCTCTACCACGAGTTCCGCGAGGCCTACCTGGTCGAGGTGGTGCGCGAGCTGGCGGCCGCCGGAGACGTGCCGGCCATCATCTTCGTCTTCGGCCGGGAGCAGTGCTTCGAGACCGCCCGGCTGCTGAAGAGCTGCCGCCGCTTCACCAGCGACCAGGAGAAGGCGGTCATCGACAAGCTGGCCGGCGAGGTCCTGCTGGACGGCGGCGCCGCCGACGAGATGCGCTCGCTGCTCGGCCACGGCATCGGCGTCCACCACGCCGGCGTCCTGCCCCGCTACAAGCAGCTGGTCGAGCGCCTGGCGCTCGAGCGGCTCATCAAGTTCGTGGTATCGACCGAGACCATCTCCGCCGGAATCAACCTGCCGGCCAAGCGGGTGGTGTTCCCCTCCCTGCGCAAGTACGTCAAGAAGAAGGGCCGGCTGGTGACGCCGGCCGAGTACCACCAGATGGCCGGGCGGGCCGGCCGGCCGCAGTTCGACACCGAGGGCATCGCCATCGCGCTGGCGCCCGAAGCGGTGGTCCAGGAGATCCGCAAGGAGATCGCCGACGCCAAGAAGCGCAACTACAAGATCGACGAGGAGAAGGTGCGCAAGTCGGTCTACTCGCGGGCGCGCAGCGAGGCGCAGAGGAACGCCGACGTCATCTGGGACGCCGCCGCCCACCACCAGCTGGTGCAGGGCGAGCCGGCCGAGCTGCGCAGCCAGACCCGCATCACGGCCGAACAGATCCTGGCCATCGGCCTGCCCGACCTGGCGTCCGAGGTGCTGCCGGGCGCCAAACCGGCCGACGAGGAGGCGGCTCCGACCGAGGCGGTGCCGCCCTGGATGAAGCTCGACATCGTCACGGTGGTGGAGAACCTCCTCCTGTCCGATCGCGAGAAGCGCGAGGCGCACCGCCGCCTGGCCCATGTCACCGACAACCTCAGGGCGCTGGGAGTGGTCGACGAGCACGGCCAGCAGGTGGCCGGCGAGATCATCGGCACCCTGCATGGCCTCGACGGCCTCTTCATCTATCACCTGCTGATGAACCACCAGCTCGATGCCGAGGATTACCGCGCCCTGTGCGAGTTCCTGGTCGACCACGACGTCATCCAGCGCCTGCTCGATCGCAAGGCAGACGACAAGAAGGCGGAGTGGATCAAGGCCAAGCTGCGCGAGATGCGCCAGGAGAGCCCGCAGGTCAGCTGGGAGGACGGCGAGGCGGAGTACGAGAAGGCCTTCCCCCGCGAGCTCACCAAGATCGAGATCATCCACCAGGAGTTCTCCGCCCTGGTCCCGCACCCGGAGCTGCACGGCGGCAAGAGCGCCAAGCGGATCTGGGCCACCATCGAGGAGGAGGGGCTCGGCTTCCTCGAGGTGGTCGACCGCCACCGCCTGGCCCACGAGGAGGGCAACCTCTTCACCTACCTGGCGCGCACCATGAAGGTGGCCAGGAAGATCCACGAGGCGACCGGGCTCGAGCAGCTCGGCGAGCTCGAGCGGCGCATCCGCTCCTACCTGGCGGTCGTCGAGGCGCGCCTCATCGATCAGATGTGACGCTAGAAGGGGTCGGGCACCACGACGAGGGCGCCGGCCTCGCAGCTGGTCGGCGGGGTGACGCCGCCCGGGCAGGTCGGGGCGGCCAGGGCGTTGAGGTGCACCACGCCGGCGGAGCCGCCGCCGCCCGCGCCACCCTCGGCGTCGGCGTCGGCATCGGCCCCGTCGCCGCCGCCGACCACGCCGACCCGCGAGCCGGTGCCGCCGCCGTCGCCGCCCAGCCCCGAGCCGGCGATGCCGCCGACTCCGCCGACCACCACGAACGAACCTGACAGGGTGAGGAGCGGCGCCTCGAGCAGGAGCGAGCCGCCCGCGCCGCCGCCACCGGCGCCGCCGCGCGACAGGAGACCGGTCGCGTCGCCGAAGCCAGCCCCGCCGAACGCGCTCAGCTCCCCGCTCACCTCGAAGAGCCCGCGCGCGGAGATCTGCAGCGCGCCGCCGCCGCCGCCGCCCGCCCGGCCGCAGTCGCCGCCGCATTCGCCGTCGGCGCCACTGCCGCCCCCGCCGCCGCCGACCAGCGGGACCAGGCTGCGATCGCCGTCGCAGTTGGCGGCGCCGCCGCGCGCTCCGGCCACCGTGGTCCCGTCGCTCGGATTGCCGCCGCCGCCGCTGATGCCGTTGCCGCCGTCGCCGCCGATGCCGGCAAACCCGGCCCCGCCGCCGCCGGAGCCGACCTGGGTGCCGTCGGTCGCTCGCCCGCCACCCTCGCCCGCGCAGCGCCCGCCTCCGGTGGAGCCGGACGAGTCGGTGGCCGCCGGCGGCGCGCCGTTTCCGCCGCCGGGTCCCGCCAGGCCGGCCGTGGTCGAGGAGGCCGCGAACCCATTCAGCCGCAGACCGCCCACGATGTGGACATCGCCGGCGACCAGGAGCGCGATCGATCGCGTCACCTGCGAGTCCACCGTCAGGATGATGCCGTCGGGAATGTCGAGGTTCGAGAGACAGAACCAGGCGAGGTCGGGATCGTCACCCTGATCGAGCGCCGCCACCCGCAGGATCTCGCTCTGTCCGCTGCCGCAGCCGCCGCTGCAGATGATCCGCTCGACGCCGCCCGACACCGTGATGACGACCGTGCCACTCGAAGGAGTCAGCGCCGGCGCGCTGCCGCCGCAGGCCGCCGCGTCGGCGTCGGGGATGTTGCTCGCCGCGGTGCACAGCGGGTCGCCCCCGTTCGGCTCGCAGCTGAGCGAGCAGGCCACGCTCTCCGCCTCGACGAATCCGTCGCCCCCCTGGTTGCAGGTCTCGATCCGGTGGCCGAAGCAGAGCCGCTCACCCGGCGTGCAGTCGATCGTCACCTCGGCGTCCGGCGCGCCGGGCCCACCATCGTCGCCCGGACCGCCGCCGTCGCCGCCACCGCCGCCGGCTCCGCCGGTCGGGTCGAACTTGCAGGCGACCGCGCTCACGACCAGGGCAGCGAGGCAGATCCATGCCGCGCTGCCCCGGCGGGCGCGTGCCCCTTCAGCCACGGCCGCAGGATATCGCAGCCGACCAAACCGCGCGGAGATGAAATTCCTAGCGGGCACTGGCAGGGACGACGAGAGGGCTCGCGGTGCAGCTGCCGCGGGGCGTGGAGACAGCCGCGCACATCACGGTGACCAGCGTGTTCAGCCGGATCCGCCCGCCCCCGCCGCCGCCACCCGGCCCGCCTTCGCCAGCGGCGTTGCCATCGGCGGCTTCCGAGCCGTTCATCTGCGCCGCGCTGGCACCGTCCGCACCGGGGCCGGCACCGGACACGCCGCCCGACCCGCCCTCGACCAGGAGCTTGCCGGAGATGGTGAGCGCCGGCGCCTCGAGCAGGATCGCGCCGCCGGCGCCGCCGCCGCCCGCGCCGCCCCGCCCGCTGGTTCCCTCCACGCTGCCGAATCCGTCGCCGCCCGAGGCCGCGATCGTGCCGGCGACCTCGATGCGCTGGCGCGACGAGATCTGGATCGCGCCGCCGCCGCCGCCGCCCGCCCAGCCGCACACGCCACTGCACGAGCCGTCGGATCCGCTGCCGCCGCCGCCGCCGCCGACCAGCGGGACCAGCTCCTCGGCGCCGCACCCGCTGGCGCCGCCCAGGCCGCCGCCGCCGGTCGCGGTGTCGGACGGGTTGCGCCCGTCGCCGCCGTCGCCGCCGGCGCCGAGGTGTCCGCCGCCGGCGCCGCCGCCCGACCCGTGATCGCCGGTGGTGCCGGCGCGCGAGCCGCCGCCGCCGAAGCAGGGCCCGCTGCCCGGCAGACCGTTGTCGAGCGCCAGCGCGCCTCCCGCGCCGCCGCCCGGGCCGCCGGCGCCGGCGTCGAGTGTGGTGGCGGCGCCGCCGCCCGCCGAGATGGCGCCAGCGACCACCACCTCGCCGTCGACCAGGAAGCCCACCGCGCTGGTGACCGACGGGTCGACCCTGACTTCCACGCCCTCGACCAGGAGCAGCGCCGACAGGCAGAACCAGGCGAGATCGACGTCGCCCTGCTCGACGGTGCCGGTGGCGACCAGGGTGACCGGCGCGCCGCCGCAGCTCGAGCAGTCGATCTGCACGCCGCCGCCGCTGTCGCTGAGGGTCACGGTCGCGTCGGCGTCCGGGATGAGGGATGCGGCCGGCTCCGCGCCGCACAGCAGCTGCCCGTCGATCGGCAGGTTGCTGGCCGCGGTGCAGTGGTCGTCCTCCTCGCACGAGAGCGGGCAGACCACGGTGGCGCTGGCGACGAATCCATCGCCGCTCTGGTTGCAGGTCTCGAGGTTGTGGCCGGAGCAGACCGTGGTGCCGGGGGCGCAGGCGACCGGCTCGGCGTCGGGGGTCGGAGCGGCATCGCCCTCGCCGCCGGCTCCGGCGCCGCCTCCACCATCGAAGGCGCAGCCGCCGAGCGCGATCGCTGCGAGCAGCATCCACCGCACGGCTCCAGGATACCCTCGCGGTCGCGCAATCTGCCGTGATTCGCCCCGCTCTGCGCGCGATCAGCTGCGGAAGCGGCGACTGTCAGCCACGGCACGCGCGTAACGATCGATGTCGGCAGCGCGCCGCTCGGGCGACCATCCGAGGCGCGCGGCCATCATGTCCGCCGTCCGTTCGGCCACATCGAGCCCCTGATCGCGTCCGACCAGCATCAGTGGGACTCGACGGACCAGCACGTCCTCGATGGTCTGGGCAAGCTCTTCCTCGACCGCGAATGCAACTTCCGCCCACACGTAGGGCAGGTCCGACTGCATCGGCTCGGCCAGCTCGGGGGCGGCGCGCATCCGCTCGATGACCGCGCGCGCGCGGGTCCCGTAGACGTCGGCCAGGTGCTCGGCGGTGGCGAGCGGCACGCCGAGCTCCTGCGCCAGACGCGCGGCGTGGCGCCGCACGGCGGCGGTGGTCGGTTCGTCGAGTCCGACCGCCCCCGGCAGCGGGCGGTTCTTGGTGCGCGGCCGGCCGAGCTGGCGGTCCTCGAACAGATCGCTGTCGGTGTCCTTGAGCCAGCGGATGGCGGCGCGCACCGCCTCCTTCGCCATCAGCCGGTAGGTGGTGAGCTTGCCGCCGGCGATGATGAGCACGCCGTCGTCGCGCACGTAGATCTGGTGCTCGCGCGAGACGTCGGAGGCCGCCGCGGCTTCCTCGTGGATGAGCGGGCGCAGCCCGGCCCAGGTGGCGATGACGTCGGCCGGCCGGAACTGGGCCCCGGGGAAGGTCTTGCTGGCGCTGGCGCACAGGTACTCGGCGTCGGCCGCGTCGGCCCAGACCTCGTCTGGCGAGCCGTGGAAGTCGGTGTCGGTGGTGCCGAGCACCAGGCGGTTCCGCCACGGGATGGCGAACATGACCCGCCCGTCGATCGGCGAGATGACCGTGATGGCGCGCTCGAGCGGCAGCACCTCGCGGCGGAAGACCAGGTGAACGCCCTTGGTCGGGCGCAGGATCGGACCGGCGACTCCGAGCTCGAGGCGCTCGGCCACCTGGTCGGTCCACGGGCCGGCAGCCACGATGACCGAGTGGCAGGCGACCCGCTCCTCGCCGCCGCGCTGGTGATCGCGCACCACCACCGCGGTCACCCGGCCGCGCCGCCGCTCGATCGAGATCACCTCGCAGTAGTTGCGGCAGTGGGCGCCGGCGGCGCGCGCGTCGAGGATGTTCTCCAGGACCAGCCGGGCGTCGTCGGTGATGCAGTCGAAGTACTCGATGGCGCCGCGCAGCCCGTCGTGCTTGAGGTTGGGCTCGAGCTCGCGCGCCTTCTCGCCGCGGTGGGTGCGGTGCAGGCCGGGCGCGCGGAACATGGCCAGGGTGTCGTAGATCCACAGGCCGATGTTCATCGTCTCGAGCCCGACCCGGGCTCCCTCGTAGATCGGCACCAGAAACACCAGCGGTCGGACTAAATGCGGCGCGACCTGGGCCTGCACCCGGCGCTCGCTCACGCTCTCGAACACCAGGCCGATCTCCCCCTGCTCGAGGTAACGGAGCCCGCCGTGGATGAGCTTGGACGACTTCGACGAGGTCCCGGAGGCGTAGTCCTCCTTCTCGAACAGCGCCACCCGGAGGCCGCGCAGCGCGGCGTCGCGGGCGATTCCGGCGCCGGTGACGCCGCCGCCGATGACCACGACGTCGTAGGGTGTCGGGGCCGTCATTCCTGCGGCGCCGCCGGCGTGGTCACGCGGACGAACAGCTCGTCGAGCTGCTTCTTGTCGACCGGGGTCGGCGCGTCGGTCATGAGGTCGGTCCCCTTCTGGGTCTTGGGGAACGCCATGACGTCGCGCAGGGAGTCGGCGTTGCACAGGAGCATGGCCAGGCGATCGAGCCCGAACGCGATGCCGCCGTGCGGCGGCGGCCCGTAGCGGAAGGCCTCGAGCAGGAAGCCGAACTTGGCGCGCGCCTCCTGGTCGGAGATGCCGAGCGCCTGGAAGACCCGCGCCTGCAGCTCCGGCCGGTGGATACGGATGGAGCCGCCGCCCAGCTCGACCCCGTTCAGCACCAGGTCGTAGGCTCGCGCCAGGACGCGGCCGGGATCCGACAGGAGGTACTCCTCGTCCTCTTCGCGCGGCGCAGTGAACGGGTGGTGAGAGGCGACCCAGGCGCCGTCATCGGTGTGCTCGAACAGCGGCGGATCGGTGAGCCACATGAAGCGCCACTCGGCCTCGCGCACCATGTCGAGCTTGCGACCGACGTGCAGGCGGATGGCCCCCATGCAGGTGTTGGCCGGCCTGGCCCGGTCGGCGACGAACAGGAGCACATCGCCCGTCTGTGCCCCGGTGACTTGATTGATGGCAGTGCGCGCCGACTCGGACACGTTCTTGGCGAACGGCGCCTTCCAGGTGCCGCCCTCCTCGACCCGGGCGAAGGCGACCCCCTTGATGCCGTACGGCTTGGCGAAGTCGGTGAGCCCGTCGAGCTGCGAGCGGCTCAGGCGATCCCCGTCGGGGACCCGCAGGCACTTGACGATGCCGCCCTGCTCGATGACCTGGTCGAAGACGCGGAAGCCGGAGCCGCGCGCCGCCTCGGTGGCGTCGCTCAGCACCAGGTCGAGGCGGAGGTCCGGCTTGTCGACTCCGTACTTCGCCATCGCCTCGGCGTAGGTCATGCGGAGGAAGGGCGTCTCGAGCTCGACGCCGAGCGCGGCGCGCCAGATCGCCGACATCAGCCCCTCCATCTCGGTCTCGAGGATCTCCTCGCTGACGAAGGACATCTCGATGTCGATCTGCGAGAACTCCGGCTGGCGGTCCTGCCGCAGGTCCTCGTCGCGGAAGCAGCGGACGATCTGGAAGTAGCGCTCGAAGCCGGCCACCATGAGGAGCTGCTTGTAGATCTGCGGCGACTCGGCGAGGGCGTAGAAGGAGCCCGGGTTGAGCCGCGAGGGGACCAGGAAGTTGCGCGCACCGCCCGGCGTGTACTTGACCAGGAACGGCGTCTCGACCTCGGTGAAGCCGCGCTCGCCGAGGAAGCGGCGGGAGGTCAGCATCGCCTGCGAGCGGATGCGCAGGTTCTTGAGCAGCGAGGGGCGCCGCAGGTCGAGGTACCGGTGCTTGAGGCGAAGCGCCTCGTTGGTGTCGATCTGCTCGTCGATGGGAAACGGCGGGGTGTCGGAGCGCGAGAAGATCTCGAGGACGTGAGCCCGCACCTCGATCTCGCCGGTCGGCAGCTTGGGATTGACGTTGCCGCCGCGCGAGGTGACGTCGCCGACCACGCCGATGCAGAACTCGCCGCGCAGGTCGCCGGCCAGCGCGTGGGCGCGCTCGGAGTCCTGCGGATCGAACACCACCTGGGTGATGCCGTCGCGGTCGCGCAGGTCGACGAACACACAGCCGCCGTGATCCCGTCTGACATCCACCCACCCGGTGAGCACCACGCGCTGCCCGATGTGGGCCGCGCGCAGCTCGCCGCAGCTGTGGCTCTTCTTGTGCTCGGAAAGGAAGCTCGTCATTTGAGGCACACAACCTTACCAGAGTTGATTAAACCGACTAATCCGATAAACTTATGGGACAATCGGTGCACATCACCATGGTCAAGAAGCGGCTGCTCTCCGGTGAGCCCTGCCGCAAGTGCATACAGACCGAGGAGATGCTGCGCCAGCGGGGTCTGTGGGACCGCATCGACGAGGTGGTGTGGGCGGACGAAGGCGACCCCGAGTCAGCCGGCATGCAGCTCGGTCAACGCTTCGGGATCGAGACCGCCCCCTTCTTCCTGGTCGCCGACGACACCGGGCAGGTCTCGGCGATCCGGAGCGCGCTCCAGCTCATCCGCGACCACCTCCAGCCGAGCCGCGGCAACGGGGCCGGACGGATCGACGCGGCGCAGGCGACCGCCGAGCTGGCCGCCGCCACCCCCGAGGCCATCGTCCGCTGGGGCCAGGAGCAGTTCGGCGCCGATCTGGTCATCGCGTTCGGCGGCTCCGACGACGTCGCGGTCATCGACATGGCGGCCCGGACCGGCCTGCCCTTCTCGGTGGTCACCATCGACACCGGCCGCCTGCACCCGGAGACCTACGAGTTCGTCGACCGCGTGCGCCAGCACTACGGGATCGAGATCCAGGTGACCTCGCCCGACGCGGTCCCGGTCGAGGCGCTGGTCCGGCGCAAGGGTCTCTTCAGCTTCTATCAGGACGGCCACGAGGAGTGCTGCGCCGTCCGCAAGGTGGATCCGCTGCGTCGGGTGCTGGCCAGCTTCCGCGCCTGGGCGACCGGCCAGCGGCGCGACCAGAGCGCAGCCACCCGCGCCGCGCTGCCGGTGGTGGAGTCGGATCCGGTCTTCACCGGCGTGGCCGGCCCGCTGGTCAAGCTGAACCCGCTCGCCGCCTGGTCGCGCGAGGAGCTCTGGCAGTACCTCGCCGACCGCGCGGTACCGACCAACGCGCTGCACGCGCGCGGCTTCGCCTCGATCGGCTGCGCGCCCTGCACCCGCGCCATCGCGCCCGGCCAGTCGGAGCGCGAGGGCCGCTGGTGGTGGGAAGACGCCGGCAAGAAGGAGTGCGGCCTCCACGCCGGCAACCTGCGCTCCTGACCCACGCGTCCGCCCTGCTCCACCACCGCAGTGGGCTCCAGCCGATCCGCTTCGATATCGCCGATGCGGCTCCTGCGCCCGCGACGACGCGGCCCGGCGCGCCGCCATGAAGTCCTCGCCGTAGTCGAGCACCGCCTGGTACTGGTTGTGCGCCCGGCGCAGCTCCATCTGGTCGGTCGCGTGCTCGGCGCCGCGCGCCCTCTCTTCGTGATTTTTTCTGATGGCGGCGCCGCGCCACTCCGCGGCCCTCGAGTCCCGTGTCTCCTCCCCCCAACGCCCCGTCCGGTC
>Ga0111539_10010181_pt1 | contig 11847 bp, 9 predicted proteins | sample RhiMethybrSRZTD1_FD_79667 | JGI IMG/M metagenome (GOLD analysis project Ga0111539, IMG submission 79667) | Populus rhizosphere microbial communities from Tennessee, USA - Rhizosphere MetaG P. TD hybrid SRZTD1 (version 2) (version 2) | ecosystem: Host-associated > Plants > Roots > Rhizosphere >...
CTGTGCCAGTTGTTCTACGGCCCGCTCGGCGACCGGCTCGGACAGCTGAAGGTGATGGCCCCCGTCATGCTCCTGTTCGCGGCGGGAACGATGGCCTGCGCACTGGTCCCCAATCTCTGGACGTTCATCGCGCTGCGTCTCCTGACCGGAGGCATCGCCGCGGGCATCATTCCGCTGTCGATCAGCTACATCGGCGACAAGTTCCCGTATGAAGCCCGGCAGACGGCGCTCGGCCGTTTCATCAGCGCGCTGATGCTGGGGCAGATTCTGAGCGCCACGCTCGGCGGCCTGTTCGGCGAGCATCTCAATTGGCGCGGCATCTTTCTGGTCTTCGGCGTGGCCGCACTGCTCGTCGGCGGGCTGATGGCCCGAGAGTCGAGACGCTTCGTCGAGGCGCACAAGGACCGGCATTTCTCGCTGTCGGCGATGCTGGACCTGTTGCATCTTCCAACTGCACAGGTCGTTCTGACGACTGTGTTCCTGGAGGGCGGTTTCGTCTTCGGCGGCCTGGCGTTCCTCGGCGCGTCGATGCTCGATCGCTATTCGTTCCTCGGACCCAGCCAGGTCGGCCTGATGCTTGCCGGATTTGGCCTGGGCGGGCTCTTCTACAGCATCAGCGTGAAGCGCCTCGTGCCGCGTATCGGTGAACGCGGGATTCTTCTGCTCGGGGGCTGCCTGCTGTTCACCGCGTCGATTCTCATCGGCTTCCTGCCGCGCTGGTGGCTGTTCATTCCCGGCATGGTGATTTACGGCATGGGGTACTACACCATGCACGGCACGTTGCAGACCCGCGCGACGGAACTGAATCCGCAGGCGCGGGCGACCGCCGTTTCGCTCTTCGCCTTCATCTTCTTCCTCGGCCAGGGCATCGGACCCGTCGTCATGGGCCAGGCGATACGTTCGGGGGGTTACGGCGTGGGCTTCGCGGCCGCTGGGACTGGCCTGCTGCTGCTCGCGCTGTGGGCACACCAGCGGTTCGGTCAGCTGGCCCGCGCGTTCCGCGCCGCCTGACAAAGCGAGGCTATACTCCGGTCCAGGAGACGGCATGCGGCTGATGCGCACAATTACCGGTGGACTGGCCTTGTTGGCCATCACCGTTCTGGACATCCAGCCTTCGGCGCAGGGCGCTGACCCGAAGCGGAACTGGGCGCAGTGGCGCGGACCTGACGCCACCGGCGTCTCGACGACCGCCAATCCTCCACTCGTGTGGGACGAGGGCAAGAACGTCAAGTGGAAGGTGGAGATTCCCGGCCGCGGACACGCGTCGCCCGTTGTCTGGGGGGATCGTCTGTTCGTCCTCACCGCGGTGCCAGAGGTGGTGCAGGGCGCGGCGCAACACGAACCGCGCGGCGGCCTCAGGCCGCGCGGCGTGCACAAATTCCTCGTGCTCGCCCTCGACCGGCGCACGGGACGTACGCTGTGGGAGCGCGTGGCCACCGAGCAGGAACCGCACGAAGCCGGACACACCGATAACAGCAGCTGGGCGTCGAGCTCGCCGATCACCGACGGCGAGAGCGTCTTCGCCTACTTCGAGTCGTTCGGTATCTACGCCTACGACATGAACGGCACGCTGCGCTGGAAGAAGGACCTCGGCGACAAGCGGATGCGCAATCAGTTCGGCGAAGGCTCGACGCCCGTTCTCCATGGCAACACGCTGGTCATCGTCTGGGATCATCTGAACGGTGAGTCGTTCGTCGTCGCGCTCGACAAGCGCGACGGCCGCGAACTGTGGCGGGTGGCGCGTGAGGAGATCGACACGTGGGCGACGCCCCTCGTGCTCGACGTCAACGGCCGGCCACAGGTCATCGTGCCGGCGATGCGGCGCAACCGCGCCTACGATCTGGCGACGGGTGCGGTCGTCTGGGAATTGGATGGGTTGACCATGAATCCCATTCCGTCGCCGGTCTATGCGGATGGCCTGGTGTTTCTCATGAGCGGTTTCCAGGGCAACGATCTCAAAGCAATTCGAGTAGCCGAGGCGCGCGGCAACCTCGACGGCACGCCGCACGTCGTCTGGACGCTCGATCGAGATACACCGTACGTGCCGTCACCGGTGATCGTCGACGGCACGCTGTACTTCCTGAAGACCAACTCGGGCATCCTCTCAGCGTTCGACGCGCAGACCGGCAAGCCGCACTATCAGAATCAGCGCCTCGACAGCGTTCCCAATGTGTTCGCCTCGCCGGTGTCGGCGCAGGGCCGCATCTACATTCCGGGACGCGAGGGAACGACGATTGTGATCCGCTCCGGCCCGAAGTTCGAGGTTCTCGCGAAAAACACGCTCGACGACGGGTTCGACGCATCGCCGGCGCTCGTGGACAACGAAATGTTCCTGCGCGGGCAGAAGTATCTGTACTGCATCGCGGCCTCGAGCTAGCGGTCAGGCGGCTGGACAGGCAACCTGCTCGTTAAATCCGCCTCACGCCTCACTCAGGCAGTCGAGCGCTGGCCCGCCCACTCGAGTAACCGCTCGAGCGCCCAGCAATTGATGATGCGCTCAGGAGGAACGCTCGCGAGCCGCGCGTGAGCAATGGCGGTCTCCGCGTACGGCCACTCGCCGGCCGAGTGCGCGTCGCTGTCGAGCGCGAAGAGGCAACCGGCGGCGACGGCAGCGCCTGCGAGATAGTGATCGAGGTCCTGTCGCGATGGATCGCCGTCGATTTCGACGGCTGTGCGGCTGGCTGCCGCGGCCTTGAAGACGGCGCACCAGTCGGCGGCGACCCCGGGACGAGATCCGTACATTCGCCCGCGCGGATGCCCGAGGATGTGCACCGCCGGCGCCTGCACGGCGGCGATCATCTGTGCCGTCTGCAAGTCCGCCGACCGCAGATCGGAGTGCGGCGCCGCAACGACGAGGTCGAACAGGCGGCGATCCGCAAGGTCCACGTCCAGCTCGCCATCGCTGCGAATGTTCGCTTCGACGCCTTTCAAGAGACGGAATCGTACGGCGTACATCTCGTTGACACGGTCGATCTCGGCCCGCTGACGGGCGAAGCGTTGGGGAGTGAGCCCGTTCGCGATAGGCAAACCTGCCGAGTGGTCGGTGACGGCTGAATAGGCGTAGCCGCGCGACAGCGCAACCTCGGCGATGTCACTCAGCGACTGGTGCCCGTCGCTCCATGTCGAGTGCATCTGGAGATCGCCGTAGTAGTCGCTCAGTCGAGGACCGGACAAGGATGGATCATCGAGAATCCTGCGGACCCGGGCGCGACTCAGGAAGTTGGCGCGCAAGGCCCGCCGCTTGGTGAGTTCGCCGCGGCGTCCGCTCGCGTCGATGGCGAGCTCGACGGTCGCTGACGCACCGGTAGAAAGGACTTCAGTAATGACCCGTGTCGAGGCCGGGCCGATGCCGGGAATCTTGGGAAAGTTTTAATCCGGCCGCAACAGATGCTCGAGCGGGTCATCGAGCCGCCGGATGGCTTGCGCGGCGCGTTTATAGCCCCATCGGCGCTGGACTGACGTCTGGACGTACGCAAGGTCGGCCAGCAGGCCGGACACAATCAGGTTGGCGTCAGCGTCAAGCGGTTCCACGCATGCGGCGGAATTGCAAGAAAACGGCTGCTCAGATGAGCATCGGCCGGCGATCCGACAGCGTCATCCAGCCGCGGACGACCCGGTAGATGAACCAGAAGGTCACGAAGATAAAAGGGATCCAGGCCACGATGATCCCGATGCCGAGCGTTCCGATGACGAAGGCGATACACAGTGAGACCCAGAGCAAGCCGAACCAGAACGTGCGGATCTGCCAGCGGAAGTGCGACTCGAGCCACGTACCGCGGACCTCGCCTCGCTTCACATAGTTGAGGATGACCGCAATGATCGACGGCCATCCCGTCAGGAACGCCCCGACCACCGTTGCGGTCCCAACAATACCCGTCAGAATGCTGAACGCGTGGAGCGCGTAAATGACCTGCGTCCAGGTGACCAGCGAGTCCGAAATCACCGTTCCGGCGTGAGTCGGATTCGATGCTGCGGAAGGTTCCATGAGTTTTCACCCTCTCAACGATTAGACGAAATCGAGTCCGGTTCGGATCTGCGTGCCCATCTGCGAACTGGCGGCCTTCGACGTCTTCCCTGTGCTTCAGTTGACCTGTACAATGCGCTGACTCTACTGGTCCGCTCCCGCCCAATGAAGGGTCCAGCCCGATCCCGTCTTCGTCCGGCCGAGTATCGTATCGCCTCAGTTTATCGCTGGCTGGAAATGCCTCACGAAGGCGTATCGGCGATCGATGACATTATGGTCGGCGCACCCGTCGTCGTCTGCGGCGCCAGCGAATCCTGTGTCCCTTGCGCCGGCTCGAATGCGCAGCACACGCTCGGATCCAGATGAGTCAGGCCGCACCGTCGCCCCTCGTATCGGTGATCGTGACGTGCCACAACCTCGGCTGCTACATCGGCGAAGCCGTGCAGTCCGTTCTGGCCCAGACCGCTCAGGACTTCGAAATCCTCATCGTCGATGACGGTTCGGACGATCAGCAGACGAAACATCTTCTCGAGGGGTCGCAATGGCCGAAAACGAGCGTATACCGGACTGAGAACCAGGGCCTTGCCCGGGCCCGCAATTTTCTGATCGAGCGCGCGCGCGGCACGTATCTCTGTGCGCTCGATGCCGACGACCGGCTCAGGCCGCAGTACTTCGAGAAGGCGCTCAGCGCATTCGGACAAGACCCCGAGCTGGCGTTCGTATCGAGCTGGATTCAGATGTTCGGCGTGGAGAATCGTCTCTGGAAGCAGCACAGCTGCGACCTCGCTACTCTGCTCGCCGAAGATACTGTCATGACCGCCGCATTGGTCAGGCGCCAACTCGTCGCGGAGCTTGGAGGCTACGACGGGGGCATGCCGGCACAGGGCTACGAGGATTGGGACCTCTGGATTCGGATCGTCGGCGCTGGTCATCGCGGGACAATTCTGCCCGAGATGTTGTTCGATTACAGACGTCCCAATTCGATGAGCGCGACCTGTGTTCAAGAGAATACGCACCTGCAGCTCGTCGAGTACCTGATGCGTAAGCATCATGACCTGTATGCTTCGCACTGGCCCACGGTTCTGTTGAGAAAGGAGACCGAAATTGCAGACATGCTCGAGTCGAACCGACGACTCGAGCGCGAAATCCTGGATCGGCTAACTCCATTCGTCGACCGGGCCGGCCACGAGTTGGCTGAAGTTCAAAGACGACTCGACCCAGCAGTTCCGCAGGGGAGTCAAAGAATGGATCAGTCATCGGCGCTTCGGGCGGAACTAGTCAGGGCCCAAGGCGAGGTGCGTGCGCTCCGACATTCGTGGAGTTGGCGCGTGACTCGGCCGCTTCGATGGGTCGTCGACCTCGGTGAGGCCGTCTCCACATGGACCAGACGCCGCGATGAGTGACGTCGCCGTCGTCATCACGTGTTACAACCGGGGCCGGACACTGTTGGAGGCCATCGAGAGCGTGCTCAGTCAAACACGGGCGCCGCTCGAGGTCGTCGTGGTCGATGACGGCTCAACCGACCTTTTCACTCAACAGGTCCTGAATACCCTCGACCGATCTGGCGTCCAATCCATTCGCATTCCGCATCGTGGCGCGTCGGCGGCCCGTAACGTGGGCATCCAGGCGACGAAAGCCCCGCTCGTCGTCAATCTCGACGGCGACGATACGTTCGATGCGCGCTACATCGAAGCCACCTCCGAGGCGCTCGACGCCGACAAGGACCTCGCGTTCGTTTCGTGCGCCGTGAGTGATATCGCCGATCCGGACGTCATCTGGACGCCATCTGTGAATACGGTCGCCGAATTGCGGACCCACGGCGGCCTGCACATCGCCACCCTGATGCGTCGCGAGGTGTGGGCGCACGCAGGCGGGTTCGATGAACGACTCAGGTATCTCGAGGATGCTGATTTCTGGATACGGGTGGCGACACTCGGATATCGGGGCGTCGTGCTCCCGCAGCCTCTCGTGCGGGGCAGGTCTCGCCATGGGCCGCGAACCGCTCGCGCGGTGAAGCAGGAAACCCACGTGGCAACGACGGCCGTCATTCTCGGAAAGCATCGCTCTGCCCTCGAGCCGCAATGGCGAGATCTGCTGCTGGCAAAGGAGCGCTTCTTGGCTTCCCAGCGCGAGCACAGGAATCACCTCGAGGCGCGGAGGACCGAGCTCCAGGCGTTGCTGCGAGACCGGCGAGAGCAGGTTCGCGTGGTGCGGAGCCAACTCGGCCGACGCGGTCTCGCGCCGATTGACATGAGCGAACTCCGCCGACCGACGCCGCTGAGCGATGTTTGGGGTCTTGACCGCGGTAAGCCAATCGACCGGCACTACATCGAGAACTTTCTCGCGAGATACCGGCACGACATTCGCGGCCGCGTCTTGGAGGTCAAGGATTCCGGATACACCACATGGTTCGGGACTGCTGTCGAACGATCGGATGTCATCGACATCGACGAAACGAATCTGGACGCAACTCTCACCGCCGACCTTACTCAGACAACCCAGCTGCCGGCCGAGGCGTACGACTGCTTCATCTGCACGCAGACCCTCAACGTCTTGTTTGACGTACGGGCCGCCCTCCAGAGCGCGTATCGAACGCTCAAGCCTGGCGGCGTTCTGCTGTGCACAGTCTCTGCCCTAAATCGTGTCTCAGCGGAGGGGGCGGGCCGCGACGGCGATTACTGGCGGTTCACCGAAGCGTCCATCCGGACCTTGTTAGCTGAGACTTTTCCGCTCGATCGCTTCGAAGTCGAGAGCTTCGGGAATGTGTTCGCCTGCTCGATGTTCCTCTACGGAGCATCGGTGGATGAACTAGACACGCAGGAGCTCGAGACGGTTGACCCGTACTTTCCAGTGATCATCGCGGCACGGGCCGTCAAGCCCGCAGCTATACCTGAGCATTGCGGGGAGCAGGCACCGGCAATGTGGCCAGCGCGCACCCGCGATCAGGGCATCCTGATGTACCACCGGGTCGATGACCACGATGACGATGCGCATGGCGTGTCAATTCCCCTTAACCGATTCCTCGAGCAAGTGCAGACAATCGGCGAGTACGCCGAGATTGTTCCGCTGAGCGAGTTCATCGATCATCCGAGTCAACGACACGGTCGGCCTCGGGTGGCTCTCACATTCGACGACGGCAGCCTCGATCATTGTCGCGTGTCGCAAATCTTGAGCGAGCGTGGACTTCCTGCGACATATTTTGTGACAACGGCGGGGCTCAATCGGCCACACGAGTACTACTGGGATACTCTCGCGTGGCTGCTCTCGCCGCAACGCCCCTCAGCACCCGAACTCGTGGTCACGTTTAGAGGAACACGCTTGACCTGGGCGACATCGACGGCTGCTGAACGCATGGTCGCTCGAACGGCCGTCAACGAGCTCCTGGCGCCGATGACAGCCCAAGAGAGAACGCGGATCATCGCTTCCGTGGCAAAGTGGTCGGGCATCGAGCCGACCATTCGGGGGAGTAGACGCACACTCAACGCAGTGGAGATCCTCACGATCAGCCGCTTACCGGGCCAGACGATCGGGAGTCACTCGACGAGCCATCTGGTCCTTCCCGCCCAGCCGCTCGAAGTGCAGGTCCGAGAGGTCGTAGAGGCTCACTTGACGTTGGAGCAGCTCACGGGCGTACCGATTCGAGCATTTTGCTATCCGTACGGTCTCTGGAATCGGTCGATCCGGGAGGTCGTTCGCAGTTCCGGCTACGATGTCGCCGTTGGGGTCGAAGACCGGACGGTAAGGTCCGACGACAGTGTACTGAGCCTGCCACGAATCGACGTGAGAGATGAGACTGGCGCATCGTTGTTGCAGCGCCTGCGCACTTCACGCTCATAGACAGTCATTCCACCGGCCGGCCGCGCTCACCCCGCAGCAAGCCAAGAGCGTACCTGCAGGGGGCGGTCATCTTCCAACTCAATGATTGATGCAGATCGTGTAACTGCTGCTCAATCCGATGCATGTCGGCCAGCAGTTCGTTGTGCTGCTGCTCGAGATAGCGAACATAAATAGCCCGTTCGGCGAGCGCCGCTTCCGACCCCGCCAGGCGAGCGGTGACCGCGCGCGCATCGACCTCGGCCTCGCGAATCCGGGTCTCGAGCGCCGCCACGCGAGCACTCAAGTCCTCGACAACTCGATGATTCAGCTGCAGGTGGAGACGGATCGCCGCAGCGTCGAACTTCGTCAGCGTTGACGGATCCCGAACCAGGCGAGTCCCCTTTGTCCAGCCGTCGTACTGGACGTGCCAGCCGAGCTCGCGTTCGGTCTTCGCAAACCGCGGAGTTCTGTCGATGAAGATCTTCCGTTCGCCGTGCGCTTGGCTTCTGATGGGGTAGTGGCGCAGGAGAAACCGCACAGGAAACACGCGCTGACCGTCAAACTTCGCCTCGTGGCCACCCGTCGAGACCAGCTCGACGCCGGGCCGCTTCTTCCAGCATCGTATTTGAAGCTTGTCCCATCCCTGAGCGAGTTCGAAGTACTGAAACCGATGCCGCAGGTCATCCCCCGGGTGAAAAGCGTCGTCAGTCGGCCAGAAGTTGAGAACCGCAAAGTCGACGGCGTTCCAGTCCCGCCCGACCTGTTCGAGCGCTTCGGCGAGCGTGACGCCGGCCCAGGGCGCCTCGCGGAGCTCGTCGGCGTCATGATTGATGAACCAGTCAGCGTCGAGCGTCTCCGCGAGCTGCTCTTTTCGTCTGAGGATATCGCTCAGTCGAAAGGTCGACGCGTCAGAGGACATTTGCTCGATGGCGAGCACGCCTCTGCCGACCAGGTGCCGGATCCTGTCGGCGGTGCCGTCCGTGGATCCGTTGTCGAGCAGATAGACGTCAACCCCTTGTTCGATCAGATCACGCGTGGTTTGCTCGATGATGTCCGCTTCGTTGTAGGCGGCGACAATCGCGACCACTCTCGGCGCCGCCATGTCAACAGCCCAGAGCCTCAGCCGGTCGATGAGAATGGTGATCGAGATCGCAGCATCCCGGTCGCCGGGTCATCTTCGACGTGCTCGAATGGAGGTCCGACGCCAACATCGACATCTGAACTTAGACCGACGTTTTGACTGCCCTGGCGGCTGGGGCCGTCAGCGAGTCCTGATATCGACAGGCGATTTCCGCGCCGGAGCCCTCGGCCACGATCCGCCCAGCCTCCATGAGAATGCCGCGATCGCAGAACGCATCGACAATGCGTGGGTCGTGCGTTACGAGAATCATCGAATGACCCGCAGCGCGCAGCTCTTGATAACGGGCGGCACATTTCGCACGAAAGCCCGCATCACCAACGGCAAAAATCTCGTCGAGAATCAACACGTCCTGTACCGCGCGAAAAGCGACCGCATACGCCAATCGCGAGGCCATTCCGCTCGAGTAGTGCTTCAGCCGCAGTCCGGCAAACCGCTCGAGCTCGGCAAACGCGAGAATCTCGCCAAGGCTCTCCCGTATCTCTCGCAGCGACAAGCCCATCACCGATCCGACGAGATAGACGTTGTCGATCGCATCGAGCTCTGGGTTCCAGCCAACCCCGAGCTGCAGAATCGGCGTGATGCCCGCGGTTGTCGTCACGGTTCCCGTGTCGGCGGGATAGATGCCGCAAAGCACCTTGAGAAGCGTGCTCTTTCCCGACCCGTTCCGGCCCATGATGGCGAGCGTCTCGCCTCGCGATACCGCCAGGCTCACGTTGTCGAGCACCCGAAGCTGCTCGACTCTCGGCGGCTCGAACAAACCGAGAAGGTGCTCCCGAATCGTCGTTCGCCGGACGCTCGGAATGAAGAACGTCTTCGTGATCGACCGAGCTTCGACGACCGTGTGACCCATTACAGATACTCGGCGGCCCGCGCCGCGAACCGGCGATAAACGAAGACGCCGGTCGCCATGATCGTCAGCGCCACAGCCACGAGGTCGACGTTTGCAAGCAGCGTGGGCGCGTGCCCGTCGACGAGTACTCGCCGCGAGAATTCGATGATCGCCGTCGGCGGCCAGAGATATAGATAGAGCTGGAAACGTTCGGGGATGACGTCCAGCGGATAGATAATGGGCGCCACGAAGAAACCAGCCTGCGTCACGACGTCCCACACTTGGTTCAGGTCCCGGTACTTCAGGAAGAGCACGCTGGCACCAAGGGCGAAGCCGACAACCATGACGCTCATCATGAAGACGTACCAGACGTAGAGCGCGAACAAGCCCGGCGCCGGCGGACGGCCGGTGACGTTTAGATAGATCAGGACGATCACCGAGAACACCGCGATGGTAATGAGCGGATTGGAAATGGCCGTGGCGACGAGGATCCACGAGGGGGACCGCGCCTTCGATAGCAGGAACCCGCGGGCATGCAGCGCCGTCAGTCCGGTCTTCGTGCCTTCCCCGAAAAAATCCCACAAGAACAGGCCAATGAGCAGATCGAGCCGGTAGGTCGGATCGCCGCGGAACACCAGAGAGAAAACAGAGGTCAGTACGAGGAACATCGACAGGGGCTTCAAGAGCGCCCAGACAAAGCCGCTCAACGTGCCGTGATAGCGCGACTTGAAGTCGGTGCGGATCAGCGTCCAGATGAGGCCCCACGGCACGGCAGAACGCGGCGCCAGTCGCCGGCCAAGGACGAAGCTTTCGCCACGTTTGGCGTCTTGTGCTCGAGAAACCGAGGCCATCGCCGGTGAGGTGATGGGCGGGCCAACCCGACCCGCCATCACTTCTGGAAGGGGTTACCGCGAGGCGGTCCGCGGTGCGCCCTTCGTCACGAGCTTCTGGACGCGCCAGTTGATCAGCTCGCCAACCCAGACTTCGTTCTCGGACGGACAGGCGATCGCGTGAATCCAACCGAACTCGCCAAGGTTCCGGCCGGGTTGACCGAAAACGCCGAGGAGTTTGCCCTCGAGAGAGACCTTGTAGACTCGGCTCGGATAGAGATCCCCGACAAACAGCACGGGGTTCGGGCCCGGGGTCATGCAGAGCGCATCAGGTGCGCCAGGGGCAAGCGAGCCGGTCTTCGCATCGGGCGTGGCCTGGCCGAACACCGGTTTGCCCTTCGTGACGTCCACCGGCACGTCCACCGTGAACTGCCGCAGGAACTTGCCCGACGGGTCGAACACCTGGATGCGGCGATTGCCGCGATCGGCGACGTAGACCTCGTCTTTCGGCGACACCGCGATGCCGTGCGGCGTGTCGAACTGGCCAGGCCCGTTGCCGAGCGAGCCCCAGCTCGCGACCCACTCGCCGCGGGCGTTCGCCTTGCCGACACGGGAGTTGACATAGCCGTCGCTGAAGTAGGAATTGCCCTGGGAGTCCCACGCGACATCGGTCGGCTGGTTGAACTGGTTATCACGATGCACGGGGACCGGATTGCGCGGGTTGTTGTTGGCGGGTGCCGTCACCGCGACGCCAGCCCGGCTGAGCAGGCCAGACAGCGTCGACGCGTAGTCGGGCGGGGTCATGAAGTGCGACGCCTCGCCTTTCCGACCGAAGACCCAGACCACCCGGCCCTGCGGGTTCATCTTCAGGATCATGTCCGAGCCCTTGTCGACGACCCAGATGTTGTCGTCCTTGTCGATGCGGACGGCGTGGGCGTACGACCAGGCGTACAGATTTTTCCCGATTTCACGAATGAACTTGCCGTTGGCGTCGAACTCTAGTAACTGCGACGCGGTGGCCATGTAGGACGGGCCGGTCGAGTTGCCGCGCGAGAACACGAACACGTGGCATTTCGAGTTGACCGCCACGCCGGCAATTTCGCCGAAATGGACTTCGTCGGCCAGCGTCAGCGGATCGGGGACCGATTCGAACGGCAGCTGTGGAATCGATTGGGCCGCCGCCGGCAGGGCGGCGGCACCCAACAGAAGTAGGGACAGAACGATGCGCTTCACGATACCCTCCAACTACTGAACCTGAACTGTGCCC
>Ga0111539_10010182_pt1 | contig 11847 bp, 11 predicted proteins | sample RhiMethybrSRZTD1_FD_79667 | JGI IMG/M metagenome (GOLD analysis project Ga0111539, IMG submission 79667) | Populus rhizosphere microbial communities from Tennessee, USA - Rhizosphere MetaG P. TD hybrid SRZTD1 (version 2) (version 2) | ecosystem: Host-associated > Plants > Roots > Rhizosphere >...
CTCGAGCCGCGGCTGAGTGTGGTGTTCGCGGCCTTGGGGATCGTGGGCTGGACGGAGGTGGCGCGTCTCCTCCGCGGGGAAGTTCTTTCGGTACGCGAGCGTCCCTATATCTCCGCGGCCCGCGCCTTGGGGATCTCAGAACCGCGCATCTTGGCGCGCCACGTGCTCCCCAACTGCTTGAACCCGCTGCTCATTTCGTTTTCGATGGGCGTGGCCGGGACGATTCTCGCGGAGGCGGGCCTTTCCTTCCTGGGATTGGGCGCGCAGCCGCCTACGCCCAGCTGGGGACAGATGATTTCTTCGGGAAAGGAGTTTCTCCAGACCGCTCCTTGGGTATCTTTCTTCCCGGGATGTGTCCTGGCCTTGACCGTGCTCTCGCTGAATCTTTTGGGCGATACGGTGAGGGATGCGCTCGATCCGCGCTTTTCGAGAGGAGGAATGCCGTGAAGCCTTGGAGACGATCGCAAACGAATCGAATCTTCTTCGGCGTCTGCGGAGGCTTGGCGGAGTCATTGAACGTTGATGCCGATGTGGTGCGCGCGATTTGGATCGTGCTCGGGCTTTTGGGCGGCGCGGGCTTCATCGCCTATGCGGTTGCAATCTTCCTTCTCCCCGAGGGGGAGCTCGTTCCCGAGCATGTGTCGACGCCGCGGCGAAATCGAAATCTCGGATTGGCTTTGATCGCGGTCGCCGGCGCGCTTCTCTTCGCCGCGGTTGGAATTCCCATTTTCCCGGCGCCGGCCATCTTCTTCGGGGCGGCGTGGAAGATTCTCTTGCCCATTCTTCTCTTGGCCGCGGGCGCTCTCATGATCTGGCCTTCGGCGCGCGAGAAGATCGGGCTCAAGCGCGGGGGGCGTTTCATGCGCTCCAACTCCGACCGCATTTTGGCCGGAGTGTGCGGGGGAATTGGCCATAAGCTCGGCGTCGACGGGAATTTGGTCCGGGTCGCGGCCGTGCTCCTCGCATTTCTCTCCGCAGGGACGATCGTGCTTCTCTACATCATCCTGGTCCTGATGTTCCCGGAGGAAAAGCTCTTGCCTCCGGAAGCCCCCGAGCCGCCCCGGCCGGATCAAGTCTCGGCTGGAGAACACCGATGAAAGAGAAGAGGGGAGCCCGTACGTGCTCCTCCGTTTGATACAGGTCTTCCTTCTGCTCTTCTTCGCGATGATTCTCCTTCGCATGTTGAAAGGCGGGCCCCGGAAAGAGATCCGGAACCCGTCGCCGCGAGAGAGTCTGGATCCGAAGAAAGAAGTTTCGGCCGCCTGGACGGAAGTTCCCAGCGAGCGCGAAGGAGGGCAGGACTGACACTTCCAAAGCGCGGGACGGCGAGTGTATTTCTTCCTCTTCTTCCCCGTCGGAACCGAATCGCGCGGCGGACGATTCCCCACCGGAACAATTCTTCTACTCCTTCTTCTCTTCGTTCATCAGCTGATCGCCACCGTGAATCCGGGATTCTTCTCACAGCTTTTGAGCTCCGCCTACTTGCCCGCGCACCCCACTTGGAGCGGTGCCCTTTTGGGACTCTTCCTACACGGAAGTTGGTTTCACTTGGCCGGCAATGCTCTCTATCTCTGGGTGTTCGGAAGGCAGATCGAATCGCGCATGGGATCCGTTCCGCTGTTCCTTCTCTTCATCGGCGGAGGAATGGCCGCGTCGTGGCTTCAAGGAATGGCCACGCCCGCAGATTCCTGGGCGCGCCACATGCGCATCATCGGCGCCTCGGGCGCCGTGGCTTCACTCTTGGGAATGACTGTGGTGCGTTTTCCACACCGCCGCGTGCGCATCGCGTATTTCCTTTTCACGATCATCGGCGGATACACGCGCGCGGCGACGGCGCACTTGAACGCGCTCTTGGCGTGCGCGTTGTGGTTCGTGTTCCAGGTTGCGTACGGTTTGGTCGCCTGGGGGAATGGCGGTGGAAACGTAGCCTATGCCGCGCACGCGGGAGGATTTCTGTGCGGTGCACTGGTGAGCATCGCGTTCGGCCTGCAGCGGCAGGTACGCGAGGAAATCCATCGCGACCGCGGCCGCCGCTATGCCGAGCGCTGCCAATGGCACGCCGCGGCCGGAGAATACACGCAGCACTTGCAGCTCGTGCCGGATGATCTGGAGATCGCGCGGGCCCGCGCGCTGGCGCTCGATTTGGCCGGCAGCTCCGCAGAATCGGTGCGCGAGTATCGCCGGCTCTTGAACGAAGTCTGGCGCAAGAAGGATGTCGCCGCTGCCGCCGACTTGCACGAAGAGATGCGCACGAGAGGGATCGATGCGGATCTCACCGCGGCAGGCCTTTTGAAAATGGCGTTCGAGTTTCAAAAGAAACATTGCGATGTGGCGGCGGTGGGTGCCTACGCGGAGCTCGGTGCGCGTTTCCCCGAACATCCCGGAGCGGATCTCGCGCGCTTGCGCGCCGCGGAAATTCTTTGGGAAAAGCTGGGGCGCTTGGAGGAGGCGCGCGCGGAATACGAGAAGCTGCTCGAGCTCTATCCGGAAAGCGAATGGCGTGAAATTGCCGAGGCGCGGTTATCGTCGATGCGGGCGTGGGGCGAGAAAGCGCTCAGTGCTTCGCCGCGTTCGCGAGACAGCGCGACCTCGAAATCTCGTCGCGACGCTCCTCGAACGTCAGCATCTTCATCTCGATCGTCGCCGATCCTCCCAAAAGAGGAATGATCGGCGTGCATGCGGGGCGCAGTACATTCGCCTGCGAAGTAGGGCCTTCCGTCAGCAAGACCGAGGAATCCACCCAACGGGGATCCGGGCTCGCGAACCAAAGATCCGCGGAGCGATTCTCGGAGAAATCCGGATACCCGGAGATCTTGAACTTGCCCTGGCCATCGGTCTGCGCCGTGGAGACCAGGAGCCCGGCGGAGAACAGCTTGACCTTGACCCCTTCGACCGCCTGTCCGGCCGAATCGGTGACCCGCCCCTGGACGAGAAGGCCGGCCGCCTGTCCCTGGTCGGAAAAGTTCGTCGTTCCGGAATTGCTGTCCCGCTCGATGGGGGGAGGATTGAAGGGGGTGGGATCGCTTCCCCCGCCACCGCCTCCGCTGGGCTCGGCAGCCCGTGCCGGATGCGTTCCCAGAGCGAGAAAAACGAGACTTACGCCAAGCAGATGGAGTTTCGACATGCCGTCCTCTTGTGGGAGGAACGCTAGTCCTTCGCCGAATCCGTTGTCAAGTCAGGGGATGGAAGCTTCCGCCCGGTGGATCGGGCTTGACGCTCGGGGAATGAGTTCCTAGGATCCAGGAGATTGCAGTGCCTCGATTCAACCCCGATATCCTGGTCGACTATTCCTTCCAGTGCTTTTTCTCGATGTCGCGGAGCATGAGGTCAATCTGCTCTTTGATGCGGACCTCGGCGCTCGGCTCGAACAAGGCCTTCTCGATGCGACCCAGGTCATCTCGTTTGACGTACCGGAGGGCTTTCAGCACCTCGATGGGGACAAGAATGTCGCGTGAGACCCGGACTTCAACCGGGTCCCCGTCGCAGTGCTGGTTGGGGCTGTTGAACGGATTCATGCCCAACGCCCAACCGTGGGCCAGCATTCCGGCGAGCGCGATGCGGAGTCGATTCCAGCCCTGCTCGCCTTCCAGATTGAGCCCGCCCCGAAGCCTCTCGAGAAGCCCATCGACCACGGGAACCATTTTGTCGAGTACGTCGTGGTCCAGCTTCACTTTGACGAGGTTTACGAACATCTGGTCGAGAACGTCACGAGTGTTCGACATGGTCGTTGGCCCTCGTTTCGATGTTCACGGAGTGCACGGTTCATGATCGGCCTTTGCGCACGGGAACTTGAAGCGCTTTCGCTGGGCGCATTCTTGTGCTTCGCCGGCTTCGCGGGCGCGGCGGCGGACCCGACGGTCGGCGGAATTCAGGTGCGTCCCAATCCGTTTTCACCAAACGGCGATGGCTTTCGCGACTCGACCGAGCTGTTCTTCACTCCGAGCGCAACGGCCGATTCGGTGACCGTATCGGTGGCGGTGTTTCGCGACGCCGGCAATGTTTTCCTGACCGATCTGCTCACCGACGCCACGCTTCCTTCGGGCGTGACGGCGCAGGTGTTGTGGGATCCCGGAGTGGTGCAGGACGGTGTGTATCGCTTCGAGATCGAGGTGACCGAAGGAACGACGACGATCATGGCTCCGGCTTTCGTCGAAGCGGATACGTCGGCGCCTTCGCTCTTCATCAGCTCGATCCAACCCAATCCGTTCGATCCCTCTTCGCCGCCGCCCGACAATCTCCTCACCGTTTTCTTCTCCGTCGCCACGACCGACTCTTCCACGCTCACCGATCTCATCGTGCGTCTGGGAACGACGGTGGAAGATTCGCTGGGATCCGTTCCCGATGGTGGGCTGCACTCCTTGACTTGGGACGGCGATCGCGCCAACGGCACGGCGGCGCCATCCAACGTGTACGAGATCGTGGCCCAAGCGCGCGATTTGGCCGGCAATGGGAGCAGCGTTTCGCAGGCGTTCACCGTCGATCGAGACGCGCCCGAATTCTTGGTCGAATCCGATTCGCTGCAGACCACGTCCTTTCCGTTCGTCGCGCGTGGAGAGGTCGCCGATGGCGATCGGGTGGTGAGCGTGCTCGTGCGCTTCGATCCCGATTCGAACTTCGTGGCCGTGGATTCGCTCGGTGCGCCGGCGGATACGGTGAGCTATGCGGTGGTCATCGACGATCCCGCCCCGGAACCGGGATTTCGCAGCTTCACACTGCGCGCGCTGGATGACGTGGGGCACGCGACCGATCAGAAATTCGTGCTCGCTTACGACACGGTGCTGCCGGTGAACGTGACCTCGTTTCTCGTCGACGGCCCCGGTCCGTATCACGAGCGCGAAGTGGTGCGCATTCGCACGCAGTGGAATCCACCTGATGTTCACGTGACCGGGATTTTCTCCGATCTCGACAGCCAGTGGTCGCCGGGAGAAGAAACCGTCGTGAATGAAGGCAACGGGTTCTTTCTCGTGAGCTACGAGTTGTCGCGCTCGAATGCGCGGCCCTCGGGCAACCGCCACGTTGTGATTCGCGCTTCGACCGGGATCTTGGCCGAAAAGGATTCGGTGGTGGTCTCCTTGGCACCGGCTTCCGCGGCCGCCGACTTCCGTCTCGATCGCAATCTCTTGGATCCCACGACCGGGGATGTCGTGACGGTGGAAGCGCCGGAAGAGACTGATCCCTTGGAAGTGGAGATCTACAACTTGACCGGCGCGCGCGTTCGCCGGCTGCAGGGAACCGGGGGCGTGGCATGGGACGGGCGCACCGAGGAAGGCGCGATCGCGGCGTCGGGGACGTACTTCCTGCGCTTGCAATCGAAGTCGCTGGAGGAGGTCCGCCGCCTGGTGGTGAGGAAAGGCGGGGGATGAGAATTCTTTTCGTGCGCTGCGCCCTCCTAGCAGCGATGATCTTCGCGAGCGGCTGGCCGGCTGCCTCTCCGGCCCACGCAACGGCCGACCCCGGCCGCGTGGGCTTCGGATTCCTGCGATTGGGGGGAGGGCCGCGGACCGTCGCCATGGGTTCCATTGGGACGACGATGGCGCAAGGCTCGGAGGCCCTGACCTGGAATTCCGCGCTCTTGGCGCAGCATCCCGGATTCGATGCTTCGGCAATGGCGATGAATTGGCTCGAGGAAACCGCAGTCGGGCACGTCAACGTTTCGCACGGCTTGGGGAAGTTGGGAGTGGGCGGAATCTTCCTGAACGGGCTGACCATGTCCGACTTCTCGAATCTTCCCGGCGAGACCGTCGATGGCCAAGCGGATGTCTCCTTGGGTGCGGCGTGGTCGCATCATCTCTGGGAAAACCTCGACGGCGGAATCGCCGCGAAAGCCTTGCGCAGCGAGCTCGCCGGAGAAACGGCAACCGGCGCCGCGCTCGATGCCGGATTGAATTACCGCTATGTCGAGGGATGGAACATCGCCGCGGCGGTGCGCGATTGGGGACCCTCGTTGGCCTACGGCGACGGCCTCGAGGATCAACTCCCCACGCAGTTCTCCGCGGGAATCGGCGGAACGATTCGGAATTTCGTATTGGGATCGGAAGTGCAGTGGGAAAACGGGCGGGGATGGGATGGAGGTGTCGGTGCGGAATACGTTTGGCACGATCTTCTGGCGTTGCGAGCCGGATCCAGAATCGCGGCGAGCTCCAACGATGCCGTGGAGCCGTGGTCCGCGGGACTGGGTGTGAACGTCTCGCATGTGCAGATCGATTACTCGTTCCAAGACGGCGTGATCGAACCGAGCCATCGGGTCGGATTGTCTTGGCGCGCGGAGGACAAGAAGAGCGGTGGGGGCAAGGCAACGCCACCCGCGCTGTCGGCGCGTGATTTCTATCTGGCGACGCTCAATGAAGCACTCGATCGAGCGTTGGTGGATTTTCCGAAGGGCCTCGTGGACACGCTCGGCATTCGGGCGAAGTCCGCGGGGGAGGCGGATACCTTGATCGGCGGCGTGCTCGAGCAACGGCTCGGCGCGCTCGGCTACAAGACGGTGGTGTTGAAACCGCTCGTGACCGTGCCGGCCAATGTGGATCCGAAGAATGCGGAAGAGGTCGCGGAGAAGATTCGAGTGGCGAATCTCGCGAACTCGCGTGAAGTCGTGTTGGAGTTCGAGCCGCGGACATCGGTGTACTCGATCAACGGAAAGAGGAGACTGCGCGTCATTGGACCGCCGTCGCTGGACCGTTCGTCGAAAGTCGATGTCGCGCTCCGTGTGCTCAAAGCGGAGGAGACGGAACCTCTCTGGTCGTCGACGGGCGAAGCAAGCCGTGTGGAAACGGTGGATGCTCGCCTCGTTCCCTATTCACCCGGATATCCCGCGTCGGGCGGACCGGTCGTGGAATCAAAGGGTAGGCTTCATCCCTTGGTGGAGCCGGCGATCGTCGGAGGAATCGTCACCGGTCTCGTATTGATCTTTTTCTCGAACCGTGACGTCGGCGAATGAGCAGCCGGCTTTCGGATGCGGGATAGGAAATGACATTGCGAGCGGCGCTGGCCTTGTTTGCCGGCGCCCTGCTCTCGGGATGCGGCGGTCCGGATGTTCCTCCGGGCGCGACTCCCGTAGACACGTTGGCACATGCCGAGAAGAAGATGGCCGACGAGGATTACCTCGATGCGGTCACCATTCTCGAGGGATTCATTCGGGCGAATCCGGGCGCATCGCTCGTTCCCCAGGCGAAGATGCGTCTGGGCGACGCGCGCTTCGAGCTCGAAGATTTCGCGTTAGCCCGCGCGGAATACGATGACATCGTGCGCGACTTCCCGTCGTCGCCGCTCATCGAAGAAGCGCGCTGGAAGATCGTGCGCTGCTCATACGCCTCGATCCACGGATACGACCGCGATCCCACCGAAACCGAGCAGACCGTTGGATTGGCGGAGAGTCTCTTGCGCGATTATCCGAACGGAAAGTTCAACGCGGAAGTGAACAAGGTGTTGGGCGAGTGCCGCGATCGCCTCGGGCGCCGCGAGTTCGAGATCGCCCACTTCTACGAGAGAAGAGGCCGCCCGCGCTCGGCCTTGATCCAATATCAATTCGTCTCCACTCACTATCCCGATACCGACTGGGGCAGGAAGTCTCTACTTCGGATCGGGGAGATCCATCGCGATCGCCATGAAGACGAACAGGCGATCGAATCATTTCACAAGCTGATCGAGATCGCTCCCGGATCGGAAGAGGCCAAGGTCGCCGAGACCGCTCTCGCCGAGATGGGTACGACGGGAGCGGTGCCATGAGCGAACGCTGGGGTCTCTTCGGCGGAACGTTCGATCCCGTTCATTGGGGTCATCTGCTCTTGGCCGAGATCACTCGCCAGATTCTGAATCTGCATAAAGTTTTCTTCATTCCCGCGCGGATTCCCCCGCACAAAGGAAACGTCCGCGCTTCTTCCGAACAACGTTATCGAATGGCCCAGCTCGCCTGCGAAGGGAACCCGTATTTCGAGGTTTCCGACGTGGAGATCCGGCGAGAGGGTCCCTCTTACACCGTGGATACGCTCCGCACGTTTCGCAGTCGATCTGCGAATGCGGAGATCTACCTCATCATGGGGGCCGACAGTGCTAAGGATCTCGGGTCTTGGAAAGACCATGAGACCATTCTCGAACAATCGAACGTCGTAGTGCTGGGACGTCCGGGTTTGCTGGGAGACGCTGTCTCTCAGCGCCCCGGCTCTCGCATCACGGTTCTCCCCACCCCTCTCATCGAGCTCTCGTCGAGCGAAATCCGCAGACAAGTGCACGAGGGAAGGTCGATCCGTTACCTGGTAGCGGACAGCGTGGAGAAATACATTCGAGCCGAGAATCTGTACGGTCCCGGAAAGGATTCCGTATGACCAAAGACCTCGATGCTCGCGCCCCTGAATCTCAAAGCTCGGAAGGAAGACGACGCCGTCCGCGGCGCCGCTCCGGCGGGCGAAGACGGGAACGGCAACCCGGCGCGACGTCAACCACCTCCGGACGCGAAGCGAATACGGACGATCAGTTTCGCGAGATCATCGTCTGTGCCGAGTCGCATCAAACTCGAATTGCGATCATGGAGAGCGGGCAGCTCGTCGAGTTCATGATCGAGCGCCCGGAGCAGCGGCGCATCGTCGGCGACATCTACAAAGGGAAAGTGACCGCGATCCTGCCCGGGATTCAGGCGGCGTTCCTCGACATCGGCATGGAGAAGGGAGCGTTTCTCCACGTTTCCGATCTCGCGCCGAACTTGGACGAGCTGGAGCTCGACGACGAAGAAGGGGAGAGCCCGGCGCGGCGTCATCGCGAGCCGCAGCGGCGCGTGCCCATTGAAGATCAGATCAAGAAGGGGGACGAGCTTCTCGTCCAGGTGATGAAGGAGCCGATCGGGACGAAGGGTCCGCGCGTCACCGCGCAGATCACGCTGCCCGGCCGGTTCATCGTGCTGATGCCCGGCGTCGATCACATCGGCGTCTCGCGCAAGATCGAAGATCGCGCCGAGCGCGCGCGGTTGCGGCAGATCATCCAGCGCCATCGCCCCGAAGGCGTGGGGATCATCGTGCGGACCGTGGCCGCGGGGGAAGACGAAGACGCCTTCCGCTCCGACGTGCGCTTCCTCACCGGAACTCTGGCGCGTATTCAGGAAGAGTCGGCCAAAGTGAAGGCGCCGTCCGTCGTGCACCGCGACATGTCGCTCACCACCGGCCTCATTCGCGACGTGTTCACCGACGAGTTCGACCGGCTCATCGTCGACGACGCTAACGAGTATCAAAAGATTCTCGATTATTTGAAGTCGCTGTCGTCGGACTTGAATGAGCGCGTGGAGCTGTATCAAGACGAGGTCCCGATCTTCGATGCGTTCAACATCGAGCCGGAGATCGAGAAGACGCTGCACCGCAAAGTGTGGCTCAAAAAGGGCGGCTACATCTGCATCGATCAGGCGGAAGCGCTGATCGCCGTCGACGTGAACACCGGTCGCTACAAAGGAAAATCGGATCAAGAGGAGACGATCTTCCGCTGCAACTTGGAAGCAGCGCGCGAGATTCCGCGGCAGCTTCGGCTGCGGGACTTGGGCGGGCTCATCGTGATCGACTTCATCGACATGGCGAGCGACGAGAATCGCCTCGCGGTGCTGGAAGAGCTCCGCCGCTATTTGAAGAAGGATCGTGCGCGCACCAAGACGTTCCCGGTGTCCGAGCTGGGGCTCGTGGAGATGACGCGCCAGCGTGTGCGTCCGGCGATGCCCTCGTACTACACGGTGCCGTGTCCGGAATGCATGGGGACCGGCCGCATTCTTTCGGAAGATTCGATGATGGCCAAGGCAGAGCGCATCATTCGCCGCATCGGGCGCAATACGCTCTTGCCGCGCATCGAGGTGCGCGTGCACGCCGAGCGCGCGGATTATCTCTTGGAAGAAGGCTTCGATCGGATTGCGGCGCTGGAAGGACGCTTCGATCTCGCGGTCGACATTCGCGAGGACAAGACGCTTCGTCAGGACGAGATCCGCATCCTGGACGACAAGGGGAAGGACGTGTCGGAAAGGTTTCAATAGTCAATCGCCGGCGGGCCTTCCCTCGCCGGCAAGCCGTTGCGTCTCATGGCGCTCCTCGGCGCTCCAGAAATCTTTTTCATTTTGGTATCGGCGGTTCAGTGAACCGCCGAGGAAAATATTCGCGCCTGCGGTGCACTAACTTCGACGCAAGGCTTGCACGCGCTCGGTCGTCCGCCGGGACGATTGCCTACAGCGACTTCAAGTATTCAACCAAGTCGCTCTGCTGCGGATTGCTCAGGTTCAACTTGAGCACGCCATTGTAATGCGAGACGACGTCGGCAAGCGTCGCGCCCTTCCCATCGTGGAAATACGGCGGATGTTGCCAGAGTCCGCGAAGCGGAGTCGTCCGGTACGCCCGATTGGCCGTTCGCATGGCGTACGCCCCGTCCATGCCTGTGTCCCCAGCAGGGTGGAGCTTGCCCTGATTGTTGTCGGTGCCATTCGCACCCACGTGGCAGCTCACGCAAGCTTGGTCGAAGACCGCCTTTCCACGCCCAGCGGCGGCGGTATCGAAGGTTCCGGCCGGCGGTGCCGGCGCTGCCAAACTATGCTGGTAAGAACGCAATGCCGGGAGCTTCGGTCCGACGAGATCGGGCGAGTGTTTTACGTCGATGCCAAGCCGCGAATCGGAGAAGTTTCCCTGGCCATGCATCTGCGTGACCGCAACGTAAGCATTCCAGTAGGAGATGGGGCCTTCGGCGGTGTACGTCTCATTGGTGACATTGGCGAGACCATAGGCGGGCGGAAGGGTCAAAGGTGTGTTCTTCCCGTCCATGTTGTAACGAGGGTCGTACTTTCCGGGACCCCAAGAATTGTAGACGGCTTTCTGCTCTGCGGAGACCGCCGGTGAGAGCGCGATGATCGCTCCCACGTTGAGGTCGCGATTCGGCCAACCGTCCTGGCGGTGGCCGATGCCCGGCATCACCGAATTGTCGACGGTTGAATGGCAGAGCGCGCAGGTGACGCCGACACGCGTGATGTGATTGTCTGCACTCACCTCTGCTTTGAGCCCCACCACGGCGTTCATCTTGAGAAGAGCCACCGTCGTCGCCGGGCTTTTCAAATCGACTTGGTCCAAAATCCCCGGTGGGAGGGCATCGACGTCGACCTTCAGCCCCACCTTCAATGCCGTCGTGGGATCCACACTCTTCTCGATGACTTCATGCATGCGCAGAGTATCGGACCAAAATGGTTCATTTCCGAAGGTGTCGAAGCGGAAGATCTCCTGCCCCTGGGCGAGAGTTTGAGCCGACATGTCGTCGGTGGCAGCACCTGCCCCCGTCGGCGCGACAGCGTCTTTCGATTCCGGTGGAGTCTGCTCATTGGAGCTCTGCTTGGTCGCACATCCGGAAAAGACCATCCCAATGCTGAGTGAGAGAAGAACGCGAAAGCATGGACGCAGGGACATTTTTCACTTCCTCCTGATCGAATGCACCACCGGTTCGATCTCTTCGTGGACGACACTTAGGCTCGTGTCGCCAAACGTCAATGGGGCATTAGGAGTACGTAGAAGAGGTCCGACCAGGATCGCACCGTCGTGACGACTGAATTCACGCGGCGATACCTCGCTATTCAGGGAAAAGCCCGGCGTTTGAGGTGATACGTGCTTGATTCAAGACTTTGATCGCAGTACCAAGCCCTTTGGATTCTACTTCAGCGGTTCGCCTTCCCAGATCCAGTGTCTCGAGGCGAATGGCGTACCGGAGGCGCAGCGGTCGCCGCGAAGCTTCCCGGTGTCTCGAGTCGAACTGTGTACCGCAGCGCGCCGGTAATGGATGCGCGCGAGGACCTGCAGTGGAGACGAGAGACACCGGGAAGCTGAGCACAAGGCGAGCCGCTGCCGCGCCGAG
>Ga0111539_10010183_pt1 | contig 11847 bp, 12 predicted proteins | sample RhiMethybrSRZTD1_FD_79667 | JGI IMG/M metagenome (GOLD analysis project Ga0111539, IMG submission 79667) | Populus rhizosphere microbial communities from Tennessee, USA - Rhizosphere MetaG P. TD hybrid SRZTD1 (version 2) (version 2) | ecosystem: Host-associated > Plants > Roots > Rhizosphere >...
CAGCGACCTGCGCCGCGCCGATGGCAGTTCTTCGGGCCTGCTCGTCGTGACATCCGCAACGAAGCGATAGCCGCGGCCCGGCACGGTCACGATGAGCCGATGCTCGCCGGGCGTCTCACCGAGCACGCGGCGCAGCGAGTGGATCGTCTGGGTGAGGTTGCCCTCCTCCACGACGACGTCCGGCCAGATCGCGGTCAGCAGGGTGCGCTTGTCGAGGACCTGGCCGGCGCGCTCGACCATGAACAGCAGGGCGTCGAACACCTTGCAGGTCACCTGCAGCGGCTGGCCGTCGCTCCGCGAAGAGAGCACGCGGCGCAGCGCGTCGAGCCGGAACTCGCCGAACTCATAGATGAGATGCGCCGGCCGCGCGTTCAACGTGACCTCCCCGGGACATCCTTGAGAAGAATTGAGCCGCGGCCAAGGAGTTTTTAGCTGCCGCCCGGCGATTCTCCGCCTCCATCGTGGACCCCCGCAACCTTCGCGCGGCTGTCGTCCCGACATTAAGTAACACCCAAGGGGAGTAAATCGTCATGAAGGGCAGACAGTTGGCTATTGCCGCGCTGGGAGTGTGCGGCTTCATTGGTCTCGCCGCACCGGCATGGGGCGACGCGGTCACGGACTGGAACGAGATTGCACAGGCAGCGATCGTCACGGGGCGGCCGGGCCCGAGCGGCGCCGTGGACTCGGCGTTGATTCAGGTCGCGGTGCATGATGCCGTGCAGGCGATCGATAGACGCTTCGAGCCGTATCACGTGGAAATCAAGGGCGCGAAGGGCTCGCGCTCGGCGGCCGCAGCGGCAGCGGCGCACGCCGTGCTCGTCGGCATCTACCCGGCCCAGGCGGCGTCGCTCGATGCGACTTATTTCAACTACCTGGCCTCCCATGGACTCAGCAACGACCCCGGCCTGCTGGTCGGCGAGAAGGTGGCCGCCGGCATTCTGCCCTTGCGACGCGCAGATCCGAACCCGCTGCCCGCGCCGTTCATCGGCGGCACCGGCATCGGGCAATGGCGACCGACGCCCTCGTTCATCGGCAATCCGCCCGCGCCGCCCTCGAATGCGCCCATGGCGGTCCATTGGATGTCGGCATTCGATCCCTTCACGCTGACCGGCCCCACGCGCTTCCGCGCCGATCCGCCGCCAGCGGTGACCAGTTCGCGCTACACCACGGACTACAACGAAGTGAAGCGGCTCGGCGCCTTCGCGAGCACCGACCGCACACCCGAGCAGACCGACCTGGCCTACTTCTACTCGGAGAACTTCCTGGCGCAGTGGAATCGCGCTCTGCGTGGCGTTGCGACCAAGCATCTGCGGCGCACGGGCGATACGGCGCGACTCTTGGCGCTGGCGAACCTCGCGACCGCAGACGCGCTGATCACGTCGTGGGACAGCAAGAAGTTCTACTTCTTCTGGCGACCGTTGACGGCGATCAATGAGGGCGAGAACGACGGCAACCCGAATACCGCGGGCGATCCGTCATGGCAGCCGCTCATCAACAATCCCAACTATCCCGACTACACCTCGGGCGCAAACAACGTCACCGGTGCGATGACGCGTACGATGTCGCTGTACTTTGGCCGTGACCGTCTGGTGTTCGACGTGACGAGCAATGCGCCGCTCGCGGTCAAGAAGACGCGGACCTACACGCGATTCTCGGACGCGGCCGAGGACGTCGTCGAAGCGCGCATCCTTCTTGGGATCCACTTCCGCTTCGCCGACGTCGCGGCGCGAGCGCAGGGAGAACGCGTCGCAGAGCACGCGTTCAATCACTTCCTGCTGCCGCTCCACGATGACCACGACCATCACCATTGGGGCGATGATCACGACTGATCCGCTCACCAACCTGAAAAGCGCGGCCACACGGCGGTCACGAGACCGCCGTCGGTCGCGCGATAGCGATCGTGCTGGGCTGCTGTCGCGCAGGCGTGATTCGGCAGAATGCGCAGCAACGTACCGACGGGGAGCTCCGGCAGTGCTGCGACGCTGCCGGGGCGCAGGGCAAGAATGCCGTGCTCCTGGTTGGTCTCGACCATGATCAGGTCCGGATGAACATTCCCCGACACGTCGCACGCCAGTCCGTAGCCCTGATCGACCTTCTGATTCGCGGTGCCGCGGTCGCGTGACATCGCCATCCATCCTGCATCGACCAGGATCCAGCCCTTGCCGCGCTGATGACCGATGACTGAAGTCAGCACGCTGAGCGCGATGTCATCGACGCCGCACACGCCGATGCCGGCCATCACGAGATCGAAGAACACGTACACGCCCGCGCGAACTTCCGTAACGCCCGTGAGATCGCGTGCGAAATGCGCCGTCGGTGTCGAGCCCACGCTCACGACCGGGCACGGCAGGCCCGCTTCCAGCAGCGCCTTTGCAGCCGCGACGGTACCCGCCCGCTCCTGCTCCGCCGCTCGCTCGAGCGCAGCGACACCGATCGCGTCGTAGGAGCCGCCGGCGTGAGTGATGACACCGCGCAACTCCGCACCGCCTTCGTGAAGATCGCGGCCGATCTGCACGAGAAGCGGATCGTCGGGCCGTACGCCGGCGCGATGATCGTCGCAGTCGATTTCGATCAGTGTCGGAATCCGATCGCCCGCAGCGCGCGAGCTCGCAGCTACTGCCACCGCCTGTTCGCGACCGTCGAGGATGATGGAGAGATCGACGCCCTGCCTGCGCAGGGCCAGCACGCGATCCAGCTTGGCCGGCGCGATCCCGACGGCATACATGATGTCGCGCACGCCGGCGGCAGCGAACTCTTCCGCCTCCTTCAGCGTGGATACGGTCGCCGGGCCTCGGGCGCTCGGCATGAGCCGTCGCGCGATATCGACGGATTTGCAGGTCTTGAGGTGCGGACGCAGCGTCGGACCGAGGCGAGCGAGACGGGCCTTGAGCCGATCGATGTTGCGCGTCATGCGCGCTTCGTCAACCAGCAGACACGGCGTTTCGAGCCGATCGATTGACATCGGCTGCATACTCAACTCGCAGCGGCGAGCACGGCTTCGACGCCGCGCGCGATGGCGAAGAGCCGGCGATCGTCGAGATGCTCGCCCATCAGCATCAGCCCGGCAGGCGCTTCGCCGCCCCGCTGCATCGGCAGGGAAATGGCGCAGCGATCCAGAAAGTTGCCGAGCGCCGGATTGCGCAGCATCAGACCGTTCATGCGGAAGTACTCGCGGTCGGTCTCCAGAGCTTTGACCGGCGGCGCAATCGTCGGCACCGTCGGCATCACGACCGCGTCGTACTCGAAGGTGAGCTCGTGCACGCTAGCGCAGAGCGCCGCGCGCTCACGCAGCAATCGCACGTAGTCCGCGGCACTGTGCTCACGACCTTTCAGAATCCGCACGGCGACGCGCGGATCGTAGGCATCCCGGTGCTTCTCGAGCAGCTCGCGGTGCCATTCGTACGCTTCCGGCGCGGAGAATCCGCCGTTTGCGTTCAGCTCTGGAATGCGCGCGAGCTCTTGCAACGGCGCACGGGAAATCGATGCGCCGGCGCGCGCCAGCCGTTCGAGCGCGCGCTCGAAGCAGGCGGAAACGTGAGTATCGATGTCGTCGAACACGACAGACGTCGGCACCAACAAGCGCATGCCTGCGACCGGAAAAGGATCGGGCGCTTCGACGGGCGTGCCCGTCAGAACTGCATCGAGCAATGCGCAGCACTCGACGGTCCGGGCGAGCGGGCCCACGGAATCCAGCGTCGTCGAGAGCGGTACGGCGCCGACGCGCGACACGCGCTTGGCCGTCGGCTTGAAGCCGACGAGGCCGTTCAGTGCGGCTGGAATGCGGCATGAGCCGCCGGTATCCGTGCCGAGACTCACAGCACTCATGCCATCCGCCACTGCAACCGCTGCGCCGCTGGACGAACCGCCAGGAATACGACCCGTCGCTCGATCGAAGACATTGAGCGGCGTGCCGTAGTGAGGGTTGAGGCCGAGGCCGGAGAACGCGAACTCCGTCATGTTCGTACGGCCGATGATGATGAAGCCCGCTGCGCGCAGCGCCGCGACTGCGGGCGCATCGCGCTCGGCCGGCGGCGCACCTTGCAGTACCCGCGAGCCTGCCGTGGTCACGTCGCCGTGGATATCGAAAAGGTCCTTGATCGCGATCGGCACGCCGGCGAACCGCGGCAACGTCACTCCGGCCGCTCGCTGGCGATCGACGGTGTCGGCCTGAGCACGGGCCGTCTCGGCCGCGACTTTCAGAAACGCGATTCGTCCTTGTCCGGCCGGATCCTCGATTCGCCCCAGGCAGTCCTCGATCAGGTCGCGCGCTTTGAGTCGGCCGTCGGCGAGCTGTCGTGTCAGGGTCGTGAGCGCATGCATCCGAGGCTTATAGCTCAGGCCGGCTGCAGTTGCACGTGAGGCGCCCGCGGGAAAGCGAAAGCGATCGCCGACGCACCGAGCGCGAGCGCGAACGATGCGACGAACAGCCAGGAATAGCCGCCGAAGCTGTCGAAGATCCAGCCGCCGATCAACGGACCGAGCGACATCCCCAGGCTCGAAAGCATCGTCGCCGCACCGAACACGGTGCCCATGATCGATTGACTGAAATAGTCGCGCGCCAGCACTGCGTACAACGGCATCACACCGCCGTAGGCTGTGCCGAAGACGAGCGCGAGTCCGTAGAACTGATCCAGCTCCCGCACGAACGGATACGAGCCGATCGCGAGCCCCTGGATCAGCAGACCGGTGATCAGGATTTTCTTGACGCCATAGCGGTCGGCAGCGACACCGAACAACAACCGGCCGCCGAGGCCCGCCGCTCCTTCGACGCTATAGATGCTGACCGCAGCCATCGGCGCGATTCCGCACGACATCGCATAACTGACCATGTGGAAGATCGGACCGGAATGCGCGGCGCAGCAGGTAAAGAAGGTCAGCCCAAGCACGATGAACTGTCGCGAGCGGAAGGCCTGCGCCACCGAAGTGATCGCGCCGGCCGCATCGCCCGGCGCCGCAGCTCCGGCCATTGCGCCCAGCGGACGCTGGCGGACCAGGAATGACGCCGGAATCAGCAAGACCCACGCGAGCACGCCGATGTCGAACATCGCCGTGCGCCAGTCGTACTCAGTGATCAGCCAGCGCGCGAACGGTGAGATAGTCAGCGGCGCCACTCCCATGCCTGCCGAGACGAGCGAAACCGCAAGACTGCGTTGCGTGTCGAACCACGCCGTCGTGGCGGCAATCATCGGCGCAAAGAACGTGCTGGCCGCCAGCCCCACGAGAATCCCGTAAGTCAGCTGGAACTGCAGCAGCGAAGACGCGCGGCTCGCCAGCACCAACGCCAACCCGAGCAGCACTGCGCCGATCGTGACCACGATGCGCGTGCCGTAGCGGTCGCTCACCGCGCCCCAGCCGAACGCACCCGCACCCATCACCAGGAAATTCAGCGTCATCGCAGCGGACACACCCGCCCGCGACCAACCCGTGTCCCGTGTCAGCGGATCGAGGAATACCGCCAGGGAGAACATCGCCCCCAGCGCGACGCACGTCATCAGAGCGCCGACCGCCACGATCGTCCATCGGTAGGAAAGGTTCATCCGCACCCTCGTCTGCCGCGCGAGCCTAACCTAATGACGAACCGACTGTTGCGGAACAGACAGGAGAGAAGAAATATCTCTCGCCAAGCACGCCAAGACGCCAAGGAAGATCCGGAATTCTGAAATCCGGAACTTGGGAATTCACGTTCAGACTCTCTGAACTCTTCTTGGCGTCTTGGCGAACTTGGCGAGAGACATTTCCGGTTCTTATTCTCCCTCCGCAGACACCGTTGCCTCGTGCAACCTCTCCGCACACTCTTCGCAGCACACTTCGACGGCTTTGCCGCCGACGTTGACCTTGATCGCCTCGCCTTCGATCTTGCAGTCGCAGGCCGCGCACGTCGTCTCGTTCATGATGAAGCTCCAGGCGCCGGGAATCGGCGTGGCGCAGTAGACTCGAGCGGGATCGGGGGCGCTGTCGAATTCTTTAGCGAAGGTGGACGGAGCGCTGGAAGGCGGCGGGCGTGCGGCCGTAGGCCTGGCGGAAGGCAGCGGTGAAGTGGCTGTGGCTGGAGAAGCCGAGGTCCATGCTGAGGCTCGTGAGATCGTCGTACTGGCTGAGCAGGTCGAGCGCACGCGCCAGGCGCAGCCGCAAGTGATACCGATAGACCGGCATGCCTTCGACTTGCTGAAACACCTGCGTGAGATATACGGGCGAGACACCCACCGCCGCGCCGATCTCGCTCAGAGTCCAGCGTCGCGCCGGATCGGAAGACAGCAGCAGCTTGGCGCGATCGACCAGCTTCTGCCGGCCGGCGCTCGCACTGGCCGCGTGCGACGTGCGCTCGCCCAGCGCCCGGCGAATCAATGCGAGCGTGAGCGTTTCGCCTTCCAGAGGTTCGGCGACCTTGCGATCCAGGCTGTAACGCAGAGTCGCGACCAGCGCCTGGCTGCGCGCGTCGATGCGCAGACGCTGACGTCGGAAGGTCAGCTCCTCGCTGTTGCGCACGTGTTCCTTCGGGGTGAGCTCGTCGAGCCAATGCTCGGCGACGCCGACTGAAAGGCACGCATCGCCGCCTTCGACAGGATGGCTGATGCGGTATTCCTCGCCCTTGTTGAAGAACACCACCTGATTGCTTTCCGCCACGGAATCGTTGCGTCCGACGTGCCGCACGTAGACGCCACGATACGGGAACACCAGGAAGGTGGACTGTGCACATTCCACGGGGCTGCGATGCCGGCAGCCGCCGTCGCAGACGACATCGCGAACGTTCGCGGTCGTGGTGTCCAGCAGCAGCTTGATCGAGAGCTCCGTCATGGCCCGGCGATTATCGCTCAGCCGCCGGTGAAGTCGCTAAAGATGTTGATAGCGACCGGCGCCCTGGTCGGGCCTGCTATGCACGTCGCAAAACAGCGCAGGAGCCTGGACATGATCGATTGGATTGCGGTCAGACATCTGCTGGCAGCGCTCGCTGCCGGCGCGATTCTCACAGGGAGCAGCAGCGCTGTTCGCGCATCGGATCATCTCGATACGCCGACCGTGGCGACGAATCCGCGCGCCGACATCGGCGATCTGTATGCGTGGACCTCGCCCGACGCGAAGCAGCTGAATCTCGTCATGACAATAGTCGGCGAAACGTTCTCGGACAACGTCGAATACACGTTCCACGTCGACAGCGGCAAGCGCCTCGGCGCGACCCCGGGCACGACGACGATCGTTTGCCGATTCGGTGCGGACCAGGCGGCGGATTGTCGCGCGGCCGGCGTCGATCCCGGCCGGCTTCGGGTCTTCGCGGGCCGGCGCGACGATCCGTTCTTCAACAACGTGAAGGGAACGCGGGCTGCGTATCAGCGGGCCGCGGCGGCACTGCGCAACGGAGCGGCCGTCGATGCAGCTGGCTGCCCGAGCTTCGACGCAAGCACGGTGCAGGCAATCCAGTTCGAGTGGCGACACACGGACGGCGGCCCTGCGAACGATCTGCTCGCGGGCTGGATGCCGGCGGCGCTGGTGATAGCGATCGATCTCGATGTCGTCGCAAAGGACGGTCCGCTGCTGGGTGTGTGGGCGACGACGTCTTCGGAGTACGGTCAGCTCGATCGCATGGGGCGTCCGCTCACGGGCAATGCCCTGCTCGGCACGCTTGCTTCGGACAAGGTGAGCGACAAACTGAAAGAAGACTACAACCGTGCGACGCCTGCCACCGCCGCCCGCTTCGTGCCCGAGATCGAGAAAACGCTCGGCCTCTACGACGGCTTCGACGGGAAATGCGGCAATCAACTATTGGCGAGCAAACAGGCGAGCGCCGGACGCTATCACGACTTTGCGACGCTGCTCGCCGACGATCGCTTGTGGGTGAACAGCGCATCGGGTGCTTGCACGCAGCTGTTCGCCGTCGAGCTGGCAGAGCTCGCAGGTCAGGGCGCGCTGAAAGCGGATTGCGGCGGCAGGGCGCCGACCTACTCCGCCGCCAATGCGTATCGATCGTTCCTCACGAACGGCATGCCGACCGGCATCGATGACGGGCTCTCGCGTGACGCGCGCGAACACTCTGCGACGAAGTTTCCGTTTCTCGCTGCGCCTGACACCGCACCCGACAGCGAGAAGGTCTACAAATGAAATGCCGCCCAGTGTTCGTATTGCTGATCGCGCTGTGCTTCAGTCGCGACGGGGCAGCTCATGCGTTCTGGGTGCAGCCCGGCGGCTTCTGGTTGAATCCGCGCGGGACGTTGTCATTGACGCTGCAGGTCGGTGACGGGCTGTCGCGACAGCTCTCACCGATTCCACCGGATCGCATCACGCGCTTCGAAGCAATCGCTCCATCGGGCGATGCGCAGGATCTGCGCAGTGGCGCGATCCGCCCCGCGCAGCCCGGCGCGTACGTCGTCGTGCTGGAGACCGACAATCGCGCGTATAGCCATCAGTCCGCGATGCGCTTCAACGACTACCTCGAGGCGGAGGGATTGACGCCTGCGATTGCGTACCGCGAGCGCACGCATCGGATGCACGTGGATGGATTCGAGCGTTACAGCCGGGCTGCGAAGTCGATCGTGGCCGTCGGGCCGCGCAACCGTCAGGCATCCGAACAAATGCTGCGGCCGTTCGGTCTGCGCCTGGAGATCGTGCCCGTGTCGAGTCCGTACGCAACACCCCGGCCTGCGCAGTTTCCGGTGCGCGTGCTCTACGACGGGCAACCGCTGCCCGGCGCGCTCGTCAAGCTCATGAATCTCGGCCAGGACCTCACCGTCGCTGACCAGCAGCGCACGAGCGTGGCCGGCATCGCAACCTTCGCGATGCCGTACGGCGGCAGCTGGCTGATGAGCGTCGTCTGGACGAAGCCCCTGACGAACGCCAGCGATGCGGACTACGAGACGACCTTCTCCAGTCTCACGTTCGGAGTTCCGCGCGGCGTTCAGTAGACCTCAGGCACCAGCATCTCGGCCGGCACCGGCTGGCGCGAGTAATCCTTACGTCGCTCGCGCGCCGGCAGGACGATCGAGGGCTTCTCGATATCCCGATAGGGAAACTGCTTCAGCAGGTGGTCCATGCAGTTGAGGCGCGCACGTTTCTTGTCGACCGCATGCACCACCCACCAGCGCGCCTCGGCAATGTGCGAGCGTTGCAGCATGATCTCTTTTGCCTTGGTGTAGTCCTCCCAGCGCCGGCGCGACTCCAGGTCCATCGGGCTCAGCTTCCACTGCTTGAGCGGATCGTGGATGCGGCCGAGGAAGCGCACGTGCTGCTCTTCGTCGGTGATCGAGAACCAGTACTTGAGCAGCCGGATGCCGGAACGCACCAGCATGCGCTCGAACTCCGGCACCGAGCGGAAGAATTCTTCATATTCCTCCGGCGTGCAGAAACCCATGACGTGCTCGACCCCGGCGCGGTTGTACCAGCTGCGATCGAACAGCACGATTTCGCCGGCCGCGGGCAAATGCGGGACGTAACGCTGGAAGTACCATTGCGTACGCTCGCGATCGTTCGGCGCCGGCAGCGCCACCACGCGACAGACGCGCGGATTGAGCCGCTGCGTGATGCGCTTGATCGCGCTACCTTTGCCGGCCGCGTCGCGTCCTTCGAACACGATGACGATTTTCTGGCGGCTCGCGACCACCCAGTCCTGCAGCTTCACGAGCTCCGCCTGCAGGCGGAACAGCTGGCGGAAATAGTGTCGCCGGTACTCCTGCTCCCCGGCGACGTCGTCCTTGGCCGGCGCGTCGGGCAGCGGATGGCGATCCTCGATTTCCATCTCCAGCTCTTCGTCGTAGCTGTCCGCGAGGTCGCGGCTGATGCGCTGGATGAGCTCGTCGTGGTCGAGCTGTTGCGATTTGCTCATGGGCAGGCCTCGTAAAGATCGTCGAGACCTGCGCTTTTAACACATCAAGGTGTGAGTTTTTGCGTCAGGCGGATCGACCGGACCCGCGGCGCGCCGCGGAACAATCCGCTGCGGAATCACCAGCACATCACACATGGCGGTGCGCAGCACCCTGTCCGCCACGCTGCCTATCAGCAGCCGCTTGATGAGGAACCAACGACTCGCACCGATCGTCAACAGGTCCGGCCGCTCCTCTTCGATCACCCGTTGAATTGCGGCTGCCGGGGGCTCCGTCCGGACGAGAATTCGGGTTCGCTCGATGTCCATCTCGGCGGCTGTGAGCATCGCTTGCAAGCGCGCTCGTGCGTCGTCCTGCCAGCCCTGCTTGTAGTCATCGATGGCCTGCTCCTCCACGCCGACGGTCTTCAACATTCCTTCGAGCGGTGGCGCTGTCGCGTGCAGCAGTGTCGTCTCGGCACGTTCGAGCATCCCCAGTCGCGCGGCAGCCTGGATCATCGGCAGCGATGCATTCGACAGATCCACAGCCATTGAAACCCGGCGGTAGCTGAATGTCGTCCGCCGATGCACGACGAGCACCGGCCGCTGCATCGCCCGCAGCAGGCGTTCCGCGGTCGTGCCGAAGATCGAATCGAGCCGCCGTCGTTGCGGCGCCGCCAGCACGACCAAGTCGGCGTCGACCTCTGTCGCGACCTTGACGATGACGTCGAGCGGGCCGCCCGCCCTGACGACGATATCGGTGGCTGCCGCCGCAGACCCGAAGGTCCGATCGACCATCGAAAGCAGTTGCACGTAAGCACGGTTCACCTGCGCGCGCACACGCGGCGCCGACCGACGCGCGTCGACAGCATGCACCAGCGTCAATCGCGCACCCGTCTGCCGTGCCAGCTGCACTGCGCGATTCAGTGCAAAGTTCGAGCGCACTCTGAGATCGGTGGCGCAGACTATTCGCGCACGCGCTGTCATTCAGCGAACCTCTTCGATCAGCAGGCGCACGAGTCCGCCAGGCATCTGCCACTCGACGCGATCGCCGGCGCGGCAGCCGAGCAGCGCGGTGCCCATCGGCGCCAGCACGGAAATGCGGCGCTTCGCAGCGTCCGCTTGCGACGGCCAGACCAGCGTGTAGCTGTGCGCTACGCCGGAATCCAGGTCACGCACCCGCACCGCGGAATTCACTGCGACCCGATCGCCCGGCAGCAACTCTCCCTCCACGACGCGCGCCCGATCCAGCTCGTGCTCGAGATCCGCAAGATGCTCGCGGCTCTGTCCGCGCCGCGCGCGCTCGGCCGTTACCAGCGATCGCAGCCGGTTCGCGTCCTGACGACTCACTACGATTCTTCCTTCCATCGACGCTCCTCAGCTTTGTGCGAACTGCGCGGACGCTCCGCGCCTAGTCTTTGTACGCGCCGTGGACGTTTAGATCCATTAGAATTATTCATCCGAGCAGTTAGGCAAAGGCGAACCGATGCGCCCCACGGTAAGCGCGCAGCTGCGCACGTTCGAAGAGCGGCTCGGCTCGCGCCTGCTCATGAAGTCCGGCCGCACCCTGGTGCCGACTGAAGCCGGGCGACTGGTGTTCAGCTACGCGGAGGAGATGTTTGCGCTCGGCGCCGACTTGCTGAACGCGCTGGCCCAGCGACCGACGCACAGACGGATGCGCGTCGTTGCGGGAATCGACGACGTGGTGCCGAAGGAAATCGCGCAGCGTCTGGTGAACGCGGCGCTGAACGTGGAGCAACCGGTGCAACTCATGTGCCGCGAAGGCACGCTGCACGAGCTGCGCACCGCTTCTATTACCGTCCTCCGACACGGCCATTCGCCGTGCGCTCGACCAGTGGCTCGACCGGAATGAAGTGCGGCCGCTGATCGCCGGCGAGTTCGAGGATTACGCACTGCTCCGCGAGTTCGCGCGCGCCGGCCATGGCGTGGCGCCGGTTCCGAGCGTGCTGCTGAAGCAGCTGCGCCAGGAGTCAGGGCTGAAAGAGCTCGGCCCCGCGCGCAAGGTGCGGGGCGAGTTCTACGCCATCTCGATGGAGCGC
>Ga0111539_10010184_pt1 | contig 11846 bp, 8 predicted proteins | sample RhiMethybrSRZTD1_FD_79667 | JGI IMG/M metagenome (GOLD analysis project Ga0111539, IMG submission 79667) | Populus rhizosphere microbial communities from Tennessee, USA - Rhizosphere MetaG P. TD hybrid SRZTD1 (version 2) (version 2) | ecosystem: Host-associated > Plants > Roots > Rhizosphere >...
ACCGACGCGTCCAACGCCTCGCCGTGCGTGATCGTGCGCCGCAGCGCCTGGTAGGCCGACTTGGGGAGCCGCGCCTGCTGCATCTCGTCGTTGAACACGAGACTGCCGAACGCGGCCGCCGGCGCCACCGCGCGCCGCTCCTTCCCAGCTGTGATCGACCACTCTCGAATCGCACGAATCGCTTCCCCGAGCACTGCAGAACCCATTGTCGTCGCTCCCTCTCTACGTATTGGTTGTCGAATGGCGCCGCCGGCGGACCGGAAGGCGCATCATGATATCGCGGGGTTGGCTAGCGGCGGCATTATTCAACACGTCACGGAACCGAGCAATAGATTTGCATAAATGCGTCGTGTTGATTTCGAGAGCGCGAGCTCGTAAAGGTGCAACCGTCAGATCGACCCACTCGATGGACCGGGCCAGCCCAATAGCGTCAGAAACTCCGCGATCGCCATCGCGGTTGCTCCCCAGATCTCTTGACCATCTACAAGAAACACCGGCACCTCGAGCGGTCGACCGTCGCGAATCAATGTCCGACGGCCGAACGTCGCCGGATCGAGAAACATCTCAACCGATGGCTCGAGAATGCGCGCGACTTCGCCGTCAGCCGGGTGAAGACGTGGATGACTATCCATGGCTGCCACGACCGGGTGCAGCCGGAATCCACTGACCGGAATGTCAAGTGGGGCCAGCCGTCCGAGTGTCCGCACCTCTGACAAATCGAGCGCGATTTCTTCGTGCGCCTCTCGCAGAGCGGCCTCTTCAATGCTCTCGCCCGCCTCGATGACGCCTCCCGGAAGCGATACCTGACCACTATGCCGTCCAAGGGAATCGCCGCGCACAGTCAAGACCAGATGGGCCACGTTCCCAATCGGAAAGAGCAGGAGGAGCCCGGCCGCGTGCCGAAGCGTGGTCGGTACGACGTCATTCGGCCACGTGCGACGCGGACGCGGGGCGAGCATGTCGTGCGCGCCTGCAGCTGGAGGGGGCGCCTGCAGAGCCGCTCGCACGGTGTCGATAGCGGAACGGTAGGTCACGGAGATGTCGACATCTTAGCAACGGGCGGAGAGGCTGGAGAAGCCGCGGAGTGGCTGGCTCTTGAGTGTTCGTCAGGGAACGAGCGACATCTGTGGACAGGTGGCCTTGGGCGCCGCGAACGTCGTGGAGGTCAATGCGCGGACCACCTCTCCAGCCAGAATTGCGTACCCCGCGTCGTTTGGATGAAAGCCGTCAGACGATAACTGGGCGGCCTGATAAATTCGCGGCTCGCACATCAAGTCGACCACCCGCACGTCCTGCGCCACCAGGGGATTGACGACCGTTGTCGTCATGCCGACCGAAATCCGCTGCGCGGCCTGCCGCTCTGACAGCGGGGCAGTTGCCAGGAACGGGAGACCGCCCACGTTGGGGACGTTCAGGGCAACGATTCGGGCCGCGGGAGCCAGCGATCGGATTCCGCTCAGCAAGGTGGCGTAGTCCGCGCCGAACAGCGCGACTTGCGAGTCAATGTACGCGTTCGGGTTAGTGCCGCCGGCGCCGCGATTGAGCGCAGCCGTAATCACGTTCACGTCGTTTCCACCGGCAAAGATCGTGACCAGGGTCGAATCACGCAGCACGAAGGGCATTTCATCGGTGATGAAGTTCCCGAAGATGTCTCGCCCGTACTGCTGGCCGAGCGACTGGATCCGCTGGCTGAGCACGGCGGTTGGAATGCCGAGGTTCTGGAGTGTGACCGTGAACGTCTGCGCCCGCAGCGTATTTGCGGCCACGAACACGTAGCCTTTGCCGTTCGGGCACACTGTAAACGGAACACAGGGGAAGCTCGACCCGACGCCGTTGGCGTCACTGGCGCCGACAGCCGTGTAACGGATACTCGATCCGGCGGCTGGCGGTGGGCTTGGTTCGGCGGGGTTTTCATCCCCCAGGCCGAGTTGTTGGCATCCCGTCAGGCCGAAAATGGCAACGATTAGTGCCATTCCGCAGCTGATCCGCAATTTTGGAGTGATTCGCAACACCTCGGAAAAGGTGCAACGGGAGTGCCTGTTGTGTTGCACGTCTTGACTAGAATGACACGTCGCGGCAGCTCGTACAAGGATCCCAAGACCCCGAGACTCGGAGCGCAGGAATGACGTTGCTCGATCGGTTCCGCACGGCCCCTCGTCACAAACACCCGGATCCAGCGGTCCGTCTCGCCTTCGTGTCGGAGATCCCCCTGGACGAGCGCGACCTTATTGCGGCCATGGCTCATGAGGACGAGGATCCGCGGGTGCGCCGCGCGGCCGTGGCCAAGTTGATGGATCCCGCGGCCCTCGGTCGTGTGGCCCGCGACGATGAGGATGAGACTGTACGGGCGCAGGCCGCCACCATGCTTCGCGACATCGCCTTGGAATCGTTCGAGGGTCTTGGGGAGGCGGAAAGTCTTGACGCGGTCGATGCGTTGAGCGATCCGCGCGTGCTGACACAAGTGGCCAGGACCTCGACGCGCGAGATCGTCGCCCTGCGAGCGTTGTCGCGGACGACCGATCCTCACGCGTGGGGATCGATTGCGCGTCATAGTGTGACAGAGGCCGCGCGGCGCGGCGCGCTGGAGCTGCTCCGCGAGCGCGGCGAGCAGGCCGAGATCCTCGCGGTCGCGATGAATGGCGAGTACAAGGACACCGCGGTTGCGTGTGTCGAGTTGGTGACCGACCGCGACCAGCTCGATCAGATCGCCGCACGCGGCAAGAACAAGAGCGCCGCGAAGCGGGCACGCGGCATCATCAAAGACGCCGACGAGCGGGCCGCGGCGCTCGCTCCTCCGCGCTCGAGCCCGACTGGAATGACCAGTGAAGTGCTCGAGGACGGCGTGGCGCGGGAAGTGGACACAAGCGCTAGCTCCGGCGACTCAAGCCGTGTCGGGTCTCAAACGCAGGCAGAGCCCGCAGCAGTGGAAGAGACGAACCCGCCCGAGCAGGAAACGGCGGCCCAGCGCGTGCGCCGCGAATCCGAGGAACGAGCGGTCCGCGAAGCGCAGGATGCCGAGGTTGCGCAGCTGGCACACGAGGCACAGGAGCGGCAGGCGCGGGAATCCGAGCGTCGTCAGGCGAGACTGTCCCAGCTCGTCGATCAGGCGGCGGTGGCGGCGGGCGAACCGGACCTTGCTGCTGCGCGCAAGCTATTCGGCTTGGCGCGGCGCGATTGGGTCGAGTTGTCGGCGGGTGAGCCGGTTGACGCGATGCTGGCGGCCCGCTTTGCCGAGGCCGAGACCAGACTGCATGCTCGCGAGACCGAAATCCGGGAAGCCGACGCACGCGCGCGCCGCGAAGCTCTTTCCCGGCTGCAACATTTGCTCAGCCGGGTCGAACCCCTTCCAACCGCCGTCGATCTTTCGTTGAAGGCCGCGGAGCGAGCGCTTCGCGATGTGAGGACCGCCCTCGCAAACCTGCCGCTCCTTCCAGCGAAACAAGATGCCGAGGACGTGAGCCGGCGGCTGAAGGCGGCGCAACACGCACTCACACCGAAGTTGCAGGAGTTGCGCGACGCGGACGACTGGCAGCGCTGGGCGAACGCCGGGGTCCAGGAGCAACTCTGCGCGAAGATGGAAGCGCTCCAGGCGCTTGACGATCCGGAGGCGATCGCGCGCGAGGTACGCGAGCTGCAGGATCAGTGGCGCAAGGCAGCAGATGTTCCGCGCGCGCAGGCCGACGCCCTGTGGCGCCGCTTCAAAGCGGCGCACGATGTGGTCTGGCCTCGTTGTGAAGCGCACTTCGCCGTCGAAGCGCAGATGCGCGCCGAGAATCTCGCTCGAAAAAATGCCCTCTGCGAGAAAGCCGAGTCACTGGCCGAGTCCACTCATTGGATCCAGACAGCGGAAGAGATCAAGGGCCTGCAGGCCGAATGGAAAAGCATCGGCGCCGTTCCGCGCGGGCGCGAGAAAGCCATCTGGGAACGATTCCGCGCAGCATGCGATCGCTTTTTTACCCGACGTCACGAGGACCTGTCCCAGCGAAAGGCGGCGTGGGCGGAGAATCTCGCCAAAAAGACCGCCCTCTGCGAACAGGCCGAAGCGCTGGCTTCCTCGACGGAATGGGAGCAGGCGTCATCGGCGCTCAAGCGGCTGCAGACCGAATGGAAAGCCATCGGCCCGGTCAAGAAGACGCGATCCGAAGCCATCTGGCAACGATTCCGCACCGCATGCGACGCGTTCTTCGTCCGCTATGCCCAGCGTCACGAGCTGGCGCGTGAAGAACGAGTGGCGGCCCGCGAGGCGATTTGTGCGGAGCTGACCGCTCTAGCTCCCGATGTTCCCGAGGACCCGCCGGCGGCCGATGCCCCTATCTCTTCTGACGCTCATGTCGGCTCGGCGCCTGAGGCGCCCTCCGACCTTCTCATGAAGGTGCGCGCGTTGCGCGCGCGATGGCAGCAGGAGATCGCGGCACGCGGCGTCGATCCGGACCGCGCGCGCTCGCTCGACGAGCGTTTCGCCGCCGCACACGCGCGCGTCCTCGCACGCTGGCCGGCGGTATTTGCGGGAACCGACCTCGACCCCGAGGCGAATCGCAAGCGGATGGAGGCGTTGGTGACCCGCATCGAGGCGCTTGAGAAATCTGTGGCTGGACCGGCCGCCGCGGACGCCGACGCCCTGCTCTCGCCAAGCGTTCGTCTCGCCGCGATGCTCAAAGAGGCCCTTGCCGCCAACACGATCGGCGGGAAAGTTGAGGATGACAGCCGCTGGCGCGCGGCTGCCGAAGAAGTGCGGCAGGCGCAGGCGAACTGGTCGCGCATCGGCCACGTGGCCGACGCTGTCCGCAAGCCGCTCGCCGATCGCTTCCAGCGGGCTTCTCGGAGGATCTTGGAGCGCGCGGGTGAAGCGGGGAAGCCAGCCGGGGTCGGCCCAGGAGGTTCAGGAGGGTCTGCGCGGTCAGGTGGACCCGGTGGCGCCGGCAGAGGGAACCGAACCGGCGGTGGCGGCAGGTAGAACACCTTCGACCTGCCCCCCGCTGCGACTGAACCGCCTACTGAATCCTGATCAGCTCCACGTCAAAGACGAGCATGCCCTTCGGCTCGCGCTCCCCCTTGTAGGCCAATGCCTCGGGGATCCAGAAACGTGTCTTCTCGCCTTCGACCATCAGCTGCACGCCCTCGGTCCATCCAGCGATCACGCGGTCGAGCCCGAACGTCGCCGGTTCGTTCCGAACGACCGAGCTGTCGAACAACGTTCCATCGGTCTTCCAGCCGGAGTAATGCACGGTGACCTGGTCGGTTGCCCGAGGCTTCCGCGTGCCCTTGCCTGGCGTGAGGACTCGATAGGCCAAACCGGAGGCCGTCCGCTTCGCTGACGCTGGAGGAGCCTTCACGTCTCCGGGCGCCTTCGTCGGCGACGGCTTGAACGAGATCAACTCGACATCGAAGACGAGCATGCCTCGCGGATCACGGCGGCCGCCGTACGCGAGCGCCTCGGGGATCCAGAAGCGCCGTGTTTCGCCGACGACCATCAGCTGCACGCCTTCAGTCCATCCGGCAATCACCTGGTCCAATGGAAACGTCGCGGGTTCGCCGCGAGCCACCGAGCTGTCGAACATCTTGCCGTCGGTCGTCCAGCCGGTGTAGTTCACCGTGACCATGTCGTCCCGCGTCGGATGTTCCTTGCCGGAACCGGCCTTGGTCACTTTCGACGCCAGCCCCGTTGCAGTTTTTGCGGCATCGGCGGGCGGCGCTTTGACGTCGGGTGGAGCCGGAATCTGTTTCATAGTGGTCTGCCCGGCGATAGAGGCGGCGGCGATCGCCAACGCGCCCAAGATAATCGAAATCCGTCGCATGTGAAGAGTCCTTTCAGGGCCGCTGTCCGACGAGTTGCTCGAGCTTACTCTTGAGTGCCTCGAGCTTCTGCCCAGCCTCGCCGAGTTTACCTTCCGACGTCAAGCGCTGATAGTCCTCGAGATCGCGCGCCGCCCCGGCAATGAGCGCGTTGAGACCAGCGGCCGGCGTGGTGGTGCCGCCAGATGGAGCTGGTGGCGTGCCGCCCGACGCCGTATGCACCGCAGCGGTTGGGAGGGTCGACACTGATGCACCGAACAAGCTCGACATTGCCGCTTCGAACGTCGGACCGTAGGCGAGACGATCCTGCAACGCGAGGACGACCAGGCGCAGCTCGGGCATCGGGCTGCGCTCTGCCTGCAGGTAGATCGGTTCCGCGTAGAGCAGTGCTTTTCCCACGGGAATCACGATCAGTGCTCCGCGCCGGACGTGCGACCCTTCCTGATTCCAGAGCGACAGCTGGCCCGAAAGCTGCGGATTCTGATCGATCCGCGCCTCGATCTGCAGCGGACCATCAACCAGCCGTGTTTTCGGGAAGTCGTAGACGATGGCTTTGCCGTAGTGCGGATCGTCGCTCCGCCCGGCAATCCAGCCGATCAGGTTGTTCCGATTGGCCGGCGTGAACGGCAGGATCTCGATGAACTCGGTCGCCTTTTCCCCAGGCAGCTTCATCAGGACGAAGTTCGCCTCCATGGTTTGCGCCGCCGTCTCGCGCCGCTCGTTGGTGCTGACCTCGCTCGCCACGCTCCACATGTCCTCGCGGTTATAGAACACGTCGGGGTTGGTCATATGGTAGAGGCCGTACACGGCGGCCTGGAGATCGAGCAGCAATTCCGGATACCGCACGTGTTTTCGGAGCGTCGGCGGCATGGCGGATGCGTCCTTGAAGAGTGCCGGAAAGATGGTGCGATATCTGGCGAGGACCGGATCGTCGCTATCGAACACGTAGAACGTTACCGAGCCATCGTAGGCATCGATGACCGTCTTGACGCTGTTGCGCGCGTAGTTAATGAGTCGATTACCCAGGCGTGTGTGGCTGGCGTACGGATAGGTGTCTGACGTCGTGAAGGCATCCATCATCCAGAACAGGCGCCCCTCGTCGCCGACGACGATGTAGGGATCGGGGTCGAACGTGAGAAAGTCCGCGAGCGCGACCACGCGTTCCCGGATGTTCCGTCGCATCAGCAAACGGCTGTCGGGCGTGATCGCATCGCTGAAGGGAAGCTTCGTGAGGTCGCCGCGATCCAGTGCGATGAGAAGCTTTCGGACGAAGCCGCCGAGCACGATGCCGCTGGTGCCTTCGTAGGACGTCGTGCTGTTTGATTCGCCCTGCGGAAAGTTGAACTCCTTCTGAGTCGTCCTCACATACACGTCGTTGTTGGTGAGCTCTCCGTAGTAGATCTCGGGCCGGCTGACCGTGAGTGCCGGCACCGTGCTCTGCACCGGCATGTCCTTCACCAGAAGCGCCGGCAGGCCTTCCGGCGTAAATCCGTTGACCGGGTTCATCGTGATGCCGTACCCGTGGGTGTAGATCAGCTTTTCGTTGATCCAGCCGCGGCTGCTCTCGGGCAGGCGGTCGGTATTCAATTCGCGCACGGCCAGCATCATCTGCCGGACCGAGCCATCGATTTCATACCGGTCGATGTCGATGTCCGGGAAATCGTAGTAGGTGCGGATTTCCTGAATCTGCCGCAGCGTGTCCTGGAGCGCGCGCCAATCCCAGAGCCGGATGTTCTGTAGTGTCTCCGCATTGTTGGCGGCGTCGACGGCTTCGATCCCGCTCTCGGCAGGAAATGGCTTCTGATCGATGAGGTCGAGCTGGTAGGCCCTTCGCGTCAGCTCGATGTTGTGGGTGATGAACGGGCGCTCCCTCACCAGTTCATTGGGCTTGACCACGAAGTTACTCACGTACGAGCCAACGATGCCCACTCCGACATAGCAGGCGATCGCAGGGGCGACCGATGCGATGAGCCATCTCGCCTTCGGTCCTGTGAATGCCGTGATCCCGGCGACGAGCGCGCCCAGGACGAGAGCTCCCACAACGATGAGCGTGCCGGTGAGCGTGACGTGCGCCTGCGTGTAGTTGATGCCGTCGAAGATCCTGCCGTCAACGAAAATCCTGGCGAAACGGCCGACGTAGATCTGCCACGCCACCATCAGCAACACGGCGGCGAAACTGATCGAGACCGCCCGAAGCGATGGCGCGCGATGGCTGCCCAGTCGCCCGGTGAGCACGCGCGTGCCGCTCGTGACGACGGCGACGAGAACCGAAGCGATGCAGACGAGAACGGCCACCGTTGTCATCCAGCCGCCGACGAGCTGCCAGGCTGGAAGCGTGAACAGGTAGAACGGAACCGGCCGGCCGAACACGGGATCGAGAAGCGCATCGGCCGGACCTGCCGGTCCTCCGTACCAATAGAGGGCGAGCGTCTGCCATTGCGCCATCATGCCGAAGCCGATGAGCACCGACACGAACAACGCGACAATCCCCGCGAGGACCCGGAGCACAGGTCCCACCGGCAGCCGCACGGGCTGGCCGTTGATCAGGATATTGCCGCCAGTCAGGTCGCCGAGTTTGTCTGGTCTCAGCGCCAGCAGTGAGCCGTAAAGAACGAAGAATGTCGCGGCGGTGAACACCGCGAACACCGTTCCCTGAATGTTGAGGGTCGTCCAGAACACACTGCCGAAGCCCAGCGAGTTGAACCAGAGCGCTTCGACGTAGTACGACAGGGCGGTTCCGCCACCGAGAACGGCGATGGCAAGAAGGGCAAGAATGAAGATCCGGCCACGGCGCTTCCGTGGCGGTCGCGACGGCTGCCAGTCGATCGTATTCATCGCGAGACGCCTCCCTGATTAGAGCGCGTGATCGTCCGCTGAGCGTGATGCGATCCTATTCGACGGGACTGGCCGGCGTCACGCCGTAGTCCTTGCCGCCGTAGGCCTGTTCGATGGCGCCCGGCCTGGTGATCGCCGGCTGCTTGTCGGGATCGGGTATCTGGTGACGGACGGACGGCAAGTGACGCAGATACACGACGACAGCGTGGCGATCTTCCTCCGTCCAGTTCGAGTAATCGGCCCATGGCATGACGGTATATGGCGCGATATGACCGTCGGCAAACAACCCGCTTCGTAAGACGCGCTTCACCTCATCGTCGGTCCGCTTTCCAAGACCGGTTTCCTTGTCGGGCGTCAGATTGCGGCTGACGAAGGTGCCGTGCGGCGTCCGGAACTTCAAGCCGCCCCCCGCCAGGTACTTCGTCAGATCCGGGCCCTGCGATCCATTGGTCGCGTGGCAGCCGATGCATCCGGTTCGCATCACGATCTCACGCCCGCGCTCGGCGATGGCGCGCTCGGCGGGATCGGCAATACGGGAAACCGGTGGAGCGGTAGCCATGGGCCCGGAGAAGGTCTCAGGCGTCGCAGTGAGGAAAGGTGGAATGAAGTACAGAAATGCCAAGAAAGCCACGCCCCCGATGACGAGGACGATGCCAACGATCCACTTCAGGATCCTTTTCATGGCTGAGCACCCGCGCCCGCGCCCGCGCTTCCAATGTTGCCCGGATAGAAAACCATCGGTGGATCGTCACCGAGGATCAGAAGCTTGAACTTGCCCCATAAGAACAGTGGCAGGGAGGTTCGCGAGGGCGGCGGCACCTTGTTCGAGACGGGCGGCAGGGTCCGGAGGTAGGCGACGATGGCATTGAGATCGTCGGCCTTCATCGTCGAGTACGACGGCCAGTCCATCGGATAGGGAAGTAGTCGCGCGCCGTCCTTCAGAATGCCTCGAGTAAGCACCCGCTTGATTTCATCGTCCGTCCAGTTCCCGAGGCCGGTCTCCTTGTCTGACGTGAGATTGCCGGCAGGATAGTCGCCGAACGGTACAACCTGGATGCGAAAGCCGCCGGCCATCTTCAAGCCGGGAATCATTCGTTTGTGGTCGTCCACCGGCGAGTGGCAGAGCGCGCAGCCAATTGTGTCGACCAAGTATTGACCGCGCTTGACGGGGTTGGCCCTGGCCTCTGCGTCTAGGCGGGCGTAATGCTCCGCGACTTCCTGCGCGTTCATCTGCCAGAGCGGCTTGCGGGCAAGGGAGACGACGTAGTTGGCAAGATCCCACATCGCGCCCCCGCTGGTGGAGTCCTTGAATGACGGCATCGGTGTGCCGGACATGCCGGCGCTGAAGCGCATGTACAAGTCCTGAGCGCCTGGGCCACCGTGAAACGTCCAGGGCTCGGTGAGATCGGCGGCGTGAAGAGGCTGACGCCAGTCGTCCTCGAACGTCGTCGCGGTCGCGCCCGAGCCGCGTCCGTCGCTGCCGTGGCACTTGCCGCATTGCAGCGTTGCGTAGACGTCGGCTCCGCGTCGAACGCTTTCAGGCGAGCTCTCGACCTGGGGCGCTGCGGCGATCGGCTTTGGTGTCTCGGAGGCAAATCGCGGCGACAGCATCTTGATGTAGGCGACGACCTCATGGATATCCGCATCGGACAGGATGGTGTCCCACCCCGGCATCGCCGTTCCATAGAGGCCCTTCCTTACGGAGCGTAGGAGGTCTTCGTCGGTCGGGATACTGCCGGTCTCGGTCGTGCGAATCTTGTAGCGTCCCAGTGTGAAGTCGCGCGGACGAGGGATGAGCAGATGCGCGGCCGGACCATCGCCCTTTCCGGCGACGCCATGGCACTCGACGCAGCGCTGGTCGTAGACAACCTTACCGCGGGCGGGATTACTCGCGAGCGGTGGAGGCGAGTGCGAGGTTGGAGCTTGAGCCGCGCCAGATGTGGATTGACCGCCGAATGCCATCGCCAGAGCCCCGATGAAGACGAACGCGAGAATGGCACGATTGGCAAGAAGACTGGCTCGACGTCCCGGCAGTGCCACGAAGGATCGCATGGTGTTCAACGGATCATCGGCTTGGTCGTGATGGTGACGTGACCGTCCGCTATGGGACAAGAACAATCTTACCGAGCGACCCAGGCTCCAGTACGGCGACGTGTGCCTTGGCCGCATCCGCAAGCGGGAATTCGCGACTGACGACCGGGTTGAGCGTGCCGTTGGCGAGCCCGGCGACGAGGGCGGCGTGAATCGCCACCAGCTCGGCTGGTCCGGCATTGAACAACGTCATGCCAACGATTGCCGCGTCCTTCCCCATCGTGCCACGGGGATCAATTTCAATACGACCGCGATTGCCGATCACGACAACGCGTCCGCCAAACGCCAGAACGCTGAGGTCTTTGTCGAGGTTGAGGTGGGCAGCCATCTCCAACACGATGTTCACACCGCGGCCGTCGGTCGCGGGTATGACTTGGTCGAGGTAGTTCGGTTCGCGATGGTTAAGCACCACGTCGGCGCCATGGTCACGAACGATGGCCAGGCCTTTCTCCGTTCCGCCCGTTCCAATCACGGTCATTCCGTGCGCTTTCGCGATTTCGACGGCGCCAATTCCCACGCCGCCCGTCGCGCCGTGAATGAGCACGGTTTCTCCCGCCTTCGCGTTGGCTCGGACAAAGAGGGCGCGATACGCTGTCGCGTACGGCACACCAAGCGCTGCGCCCTGCGCGAAGGTCACGCGATCGGGAAGCCGGTGCACCTGAGCGGGCGTGCACAGCGCTTTCTCCGCGTAGGTGCCGGCGGCGCCTACCCCGACGTTGTCGCCGGCGATGTAGACGCGGTCGCCTGGTTTCCAATTCTTGATCTCTGCGCCGACCGCTTCGACTTCCCCTGCGCCGTCGCTGCCCGGCACGTACGGCAGGCTCGGCTTGCGTGCGTAGACCCCGCTGCGAATGTAGGTTTCGACCGGGTTCACGCCTGCCGCGCGAATGCGGACGAGGATTTGTGCTGGCCCCGGCTTGGGGTCCGGCACGTCTTCGACGCGCATGACCTCGGGAGCGCCGAACTCGCGGACAAGAATGGTGCGCATGGAGCACGATGCTATCATGAGAAATTCATGTCAGTCGTAAGGCTCCACAAGACTGTTGGCGTGAAAGTTGGCGCCGGCAAAGGCGTCCAGGTCGGCGGCGGCGCGCCGATTGTCGTGCAGTCGATGACGATGACAGATA
>Ga0111539_10010185_pt1 | contig 11846 bp, 10 predicted proteins | sample RhiMethybrSRZTD1_FD_79667 | JGI IMG/M metagenome (GOLD analysis project Ga0111539, IMG submission 79667) | Populus rhizosphere microbial communities from Tennessee, USA - Rhizosphere MetaG P. TD hybrid SRZTD1 (version 2) (version 2) | ecosystem: Host-associated > Plants > Roots > Rhizosphere >...
ATCATGGTCATGACGCCGGCGGAATTCAGCAAGCTGATCGTGGTCCAGATCAAGGACACCGCGCAGGTCTTCAAGGCTGCGGGCATCAAGCCGCAGTAAACCGTGACTCGTGACTCGTGACCCGTGTCGAGTATCGGGCCCTGGAGCAGCAGGTCGGGAATGAGGAGGACAGATATGGCAGGCAAGCAGCGCTTGAGCTACGTTCCGCTGGAGAAGATGACGCCGGAGATGCGCGCGGAGATGGAGCGGTGCGCGCGGGAAGGCACGCCGCGGCCGGAAAGCTCGGCGGTACGCGCGCAAGTGCCGGGCGCGTTCTGGGCGTTCGCCAATTCGTGGCGCGACATCTTCCACACCGGGGTCTGCGACCACGCGGTGAAGGAGCTGTGCCGGCTCTACGTGTCGCGGGCGGTGACTTGCGAGTTCTGCGGCAACCAGCGCTCGATCAAGGCGTTCAGCGGCACGCTCGAGGAAGCCCAGACCGACGATCTCGTCAATTTCGAGAAGTCGGCGAAGTACAGCGAGCGCGAGAAGGCCGCGCTCGCCTATGCCGAGGCGATCACCTGGCGCCTTACGACCGACGATCGGTTCTGGGACCGGCTCCATGCCCATTTCGCAGAGCCCGAGCTGGTGGAGCTGGGCTGCTTCATCGCGCTGACCATGGGGCAGCAGAGCTGGCTGCGGCTCCTCAACATCGACCATCACCAGGTGATGGCGGGCACTGCGGCCTCGATGGCGCCGGGATTCGAAGATGCCGAGGCGCTTGCAAAGTCCAAGGCCGCTCCCGACTACTGGGCGAAGAAGGACAAGGGGCCGGAAAAGAAATCCGCCTGACGGCGGACTCCGAGCTATCAGCTGCCAGCTCCGGCTTACGGGCACTACGCACAGCTGGCGGCTCGCAGCCGGTAGCCCGCAGCCTGTCCATCAACGTGTGAACCGTTAGAAGCAGCGGACATCCATGGCAAAAACGAACGACTGGAACAACGTACGGTGGGAGCTGGACAGCACGGAGCATTTCGACGCGATCTGCAACTCGCCGTGGTACACCGACGCGGTTTACGAGAAGTTCTCCGACGCCGAGTACGCGCGGCGGCACGCGGCGGCGCGCAAGTTGATGGAGCGCGACGGTTTCGATGCCATTCTCTTTACCGGCGGTCCCGATATCTACAGCCACGGCGCCGGGGTGACGTGGGGATCGGGACTCTTCGACGAGCGCGGGATGGTGCAGTACCTACTCCTGCCGTTGAAGGGCGAGCCGACGCTCGTGTACCCGCATCCCGGCTGCCACATAGAGGCGGCGCGCAAGATGGTGTCGCTCTGCGATGTGAGGGGCGGCGAGCATGGCCAGTACGGTAAGGTTGTCGCGGAGCGCCTGATCGAGTTGGGCCTGCAGTCGGGGCGCATCGCGATCACGGCGGCGGACCGCACCGGGCCGGAATTCATGGGCACCAATGCCTGGCGCCAGCTCCAGGAGCACCTGCCCGGGGCGACTTTCGTCTTTCAACCCCTCATCCTGCACGAGCTTGCCCACCGCAAGAGTCCCGAGGAGCTGCGCGCGATGGCGAAGGCGGGGACCCTCGCGATCAAGGCGCTCGAAGCGGTCAGGGCGACGGCGCGGCCGGGCGTGCGCGAATACCAGCTCGCTGCCGCAGTCATCAGCGCCGTCATGAACGAAGGCGGTCGCGAGCACCTCCTGATGATAGGCTCGACCTCGATGCGGGATCCGAAGCTCATCTTTCCCAATCCGAACCCCTCGCACCGGGTGTTGCGCGAGGGCGATATCATCCTCGCCGAGCTGTCGATGTCCTACATGGGTTATTCGGCCAAGATCGGGCATCCGGTCAGCATCGGCCGGCCCACGGAGCAGTACGACCGGTTCTTCAAGGACGTGCTGGTGCCGGGATTCAAGGACATCCGCGGACAATTGAAGCCCGGAAATTCGTTGGAGGCGGTGCGCAAGGCGTCGTCGACTACCTTCCGCTCGCGCGGCGCGCAGTCCCGTCCCATCGTCATGCACGGTCTGGATCTCATCACCTCGGTGCCGTTCGTCTCGGTCGACGAGGTGAAAGGTCAGCCCTACGACATGGTGATGCAGCCCGGGGCGACCTACAGCATCGAGATCACGCCGGTCAGCCTCGACGGTACTTTCGGCATTTTCTTCTCGCGCTCGTTCGCGATCACCGAATCCGGCGTCGACGAGCTGACTCCCTATCCCATCGATGAGATCCTGGTCGCCGGATGAGGCGCAAGACGAGGGATGAGGAGGCACCCAGTGGCTGGCGCTAACCTCCTATCGATTGCCCTGGTGTTGACGGCGGCATCCGCCGGGATCGCGTGTGCAGCCGATGCAGCCCGTGACTATCCGAGCCGGCCCATACGCCTCGTCATGCCCAACGCGCCGGGCAGTTCGGCCGACACGCTGGGCCGTATCGTCGCGTTGCGGCTGGGTGAGGCGTTCCGCCAGCAGATCGTGGTGGACAATCGCGCGGGCGCCGGCGGCTCGCTCGGCCTGGAGATCGGCAAGAACGCGATCCCGGACGGCTACACGATCATCACGACGTCGATATCGGCCCTGACCGTATCCCCGCACATCCGCAGGAACCTGGGCTACGACCCGATGAAGGATTTCGAGTACGTCGCGATGTACTCGCGGCAGGGCGCCGTGCTCGTGGTGAACCCGGGGGTGCCGGTGAAGAGCGTGAAGGAGCTGATCGACTACGCCAGGGCGCGGGAAGGAAAGCTCAACATGGCCTCCGCGGGGCCCGGCTCCACCAGCCACTTCAGCGGGACGTCGTTCATGATGGCGGGAGGATTTTCCTCGGTCCACGTGCCGTACAAGGGCGGCGGGCCTTCCGTCGCGGCCGTCGCCGCCGGGGAATCGCAGTGGACGCTGCCGCCGTCGGCGGCGGTCATGACGCTGGTGCGGGCAGGGCGGTTGCGCGCGCTGGGCCACACGCTGCCGCAGCGCACGCCGCTCCTTCCCGACATTCCGCCGATCGCCGAATCGCTGCCCGGGTTCAGGCACGTCACGTTTTCCGGTTTGCTCGCGCCCCGGGGCGTGCCCCGTCCCATCCTCGACAAGATACGCGCGAACGTCGACAGGGTCGTCAATACTCCCGAAATGCGCGAGCAGTTTGCACTGCAGGGCGTGGAGCCCGCGACCGGGACTTCCGACGAGTTCCGCCGCGCGGTCCAGGAGGAGTTGATCGAGGCCGGCAAGCTCGTGAAGGTTATCGGCCTCAAGGCTGAGTGACCAGTGACCGGTGACCAGTGGTGATTCGTAAAGAACATGGCGAAGAAAAAAGCTAAAGCAAAAGGAAAGAAAGCCGAGCCGGCAGCGCGGAAATACCCGCGGATAGACGAGCGGGCGGCGGAGAACTTCGTTTCGCTGCAGGAAATCGTGGCGACCGCGCGGCGCAACCTGTCGCAGCATCTGTGGGATCACCTGTCGGGCGGCGCCGACTCGGAGACGACGCTCCTGCGCAATCGGCAGGCGCTCGATTGCCTGGCGCTGCGCCAGCGCGTGCTGGTGGATGTGAGAAACATAGACATCACGACGACGCTCCTCGGCCGGAAGCTCTCCTCGCCGGTGTTTCTCGCTCCGGTGGGCGGCTTCGTCGGCTTCGCACACCCACAGGGCGTATGCAACGTCACCCGGGCCGCGGTCGCGCACGGCACCACCGCATTCGTCAGCACGGCCGCCAAGCCGGGTCTCGAGGAAGCGGCTGCGGCCGTCAGGGAGCCGCTCATCTTCCAGCTCTACGTGCGCGCCGACCGCAAGTGGGTGGAGGACATTCTCGACCGCGCGAAGGCGGCGGGGTACCGGGCGCTCTGCGTGTGCGTGGACCGCAACTACTACGGGCGGCGCGAGCGCGACATCGTGAGCCGCGCCGCCGTGCGCGAGGGATTCGGCGATCCGTCGTTCCAGATGGGACTCAAGTGGAGCGACCTGATCTGGATGAAGGAGCGCATGGGACTGCCGCTGATCGTCAAGGGCGTGGCCACGGCCGAGGACGCGCGGCTCTCGGTCGAGCACGGCGCCGACGTCGTGTACGTCTCGAACCACGGGGGCCGGCAGCTCGACCACGCGCAGGGGACCATCGAAGTCCTGCCGGAGGTGGTCAACGCCGTCAACGGCCGCGCCGAGGTCCTGTGGGACGGCGGCGTGCAGCGCGGCACCGACGTCATCAAGGCCCTGTGCCTGGGCGCGCGGGCGGTGGGTGTGGGCAAGATGCTCGGCTGGGCGCTCGCGGCGAGCGGAGAGGCGGGATTGAAGCGCATGCTGGAGTTGATGGACGTGGAGATCCGCACCGCAATGGGGCTGATGGGCGTCACATCGCTATCGCAGTTGAATCCGTCGTGGGTGCGTCCGGCCACGCCGGTGCGGCCGGCGAGCCAGACGAATACCTACCCGTTGTTCGAGGAAGAGTACGGCAACAGGAATCGCCCATGAACGCCGATAGACGCCGATTGGGCTCGCGGCGCAAGGCCCCGGTTACCGGTCACGGTGCGGCCTCCGATAGGAGATCGCCAGACATGGATAACGTGTCGGCCGCCCTGCGCGTCACCGGGGGGCAGATCCCCGAGCAAGCTCGGGGCCCCTCTTCCGCCCCTCGCCGCGCACCGCTCACGCCTCTCAAGCTCGAGCCCCGGTTGAGGGCCATCGTCCAGCAGGAATATCCCCGCTTCTCCCGCGCCGAGTACGAGCGCCGGCACAAGGCGCTCGCCCAGATCATGGAGAAGGCGAAAGTCGACAGTCTCCTCATCGTCACCGAGAACCGCTCTGGCAACGCGACGCAGTGGGTGACGGGCTGGCCGGGCACGGCGCAGGCTTACGTCGTGTTCAGGCCGGACGAGCAGATGTGGATGGCGGTCGAGTGGTTCAACCACGTCCCGCTCGCGAAGAAGATCGCGTTCGACGCCGAGGTGCAGTGGGGCGAGCACCAGGGGTTGCTGAAGACGATAGAAGAGCTGCGGCGGCGCGGAGCAAAGCGCCTGGGTATCATCGGACCGCTGGGTATCGCGGGACACCGGCAGCTCGAGGGATTTTTCAAGCTGGCGCCGCTCAACGCCGAGTACAGCCGGCTGCGCACGATCAAGTCGCAGGAGGAGATCGAGTGGTTGAGGCTCGGGGCCGCGATGAGCGACGCGGGGCTCGCCGCGCTGCTCGCCGGGACCGAGCCCGGCATGACGGAGCGCGAGCTGGCGGCGCTGGTGGAAAGCGGCTATGTCAGGCACGGCGCGACGACGATGATCCACTATATCGGTGTGACGTCGATGGCGAAGCCGCACATATACGTCCCGCCGCAGCATCCCTCGCCGCGCAAGGTGCAGAGGGGCGACGTCGTGTTCTGCGAGCTGTCCGCGTCCTGGTGGGACTACCCGGGACAGGTGCTGCGCACGTTCACGGTCGGTGCGGATGCGACGCCGCTCTACCGGGATCTTCACCACGCGGCGGAGGCTGCGTTCGATGCCGTCACCGCTGTCGTGCGCCACGGCACGAAGATGCAGGAGATCATCGACGCTGCGAATGTCATCGAGGCGAGCGGCTTTACCGTGTGCGACGACCTGATGCACGGATACGGCGGCGGCTACCTCCAGCCCATCCTCGGCAGCGGTAGCCGCCCGGCGGGCCCGCTGCCGGACATGCGGCTGCAGGAGAACATGACGGTAGTGGTGCAGCCGAACGTCACGACGCGGGAAGAAAAAGGAAAGCCGCGCGCGGGGGTGCAGGTAGGGGAGCTGATACGGGTGACGCGGGATGGATTCGAGCGGCTGCACCGCGCGAGGCGGGGCCTCGTCCGGGTGAGTTAGCTCCCCTCAGCGCACCCGGACGAGCCGCGCCTACTTCTTCCCCGCGATCTGCTCGCGCAGGCGCTCCTCCTGCTCCCTCAATTCGGGCGTGAACTCCGCGCCGAAGTCTTCCGCCTCGAATACCTGGCGGATCTCGATCTCCGAATCGCCCGGCATGGGATTGGGGCAGCGCTTGACCCACTCGATTGCCTCGGCGAGGGACTTCACCTGCCACAGCCAGTATCCGGCGACGAGCTCCTTCGTCTCGGCGAACGGCCCGTCGATTACCGTGCGCTGCTTCCCGGAAAACCTGACCCGCGCCCCCTTCGAGCTCGGATGCAGGCCTTCGCCCGCGAGCATGATGCCCGCCTTCACCAGCTCCTCGTTGTACTTGCCCATCTCGGCGAGCAGCTGCTCGCTGGGCATGATGCCCGCTTCGGAGTCCTTCGTTGCCTTTACCATCACCATGAATCGCATCGCTTTTCTCCTGTCTGTTGGTTTATTCGTCCTTCCACCACCGGTCCTTTTGTGCCTCTATATCTGGTCGAACGGGGATCCCTCGATTCGACAGGCCCGGCCGCGCGAGTTCGTAAAGGCTGCGCCGGAATCCCGGCCAATCTGCCGGCTTCCGGTCGCTATCTGAACGCCGGCTTCGCTTTCAGCGTATCGGTCGGATAGGCCCTCGCCGACTGTTTGAGCTTCATGTTGACCATGGCCCTCGCCATTTCGACGGCAGCCGGGAACGCCCCGATGAGATTGATTTCCTGGTAGCCCTTCGCATCGAGGCCGAGCCTGACCTCGTCGAGAAAGCACTGCTGGTGCGGAGAGGCGATGATCACGGAGTCCACGCCCTCGTCCTCGATCGCGCGGACGAACTGGTCCACGACGGCGCCGACGAACGCCTTTACCTCGGGCGCATTGGTCCGCTCCGGACCCTTTCTGTATTTGCGCACGAGCGCCATCGTGGCGCTGGACGAGAGCGACACGTAGCGCACGCTCGTCAGCTTGTGGTTCATGCCGTAGAGCTGGGCGTTGCGCCTCACGATCATGGCTTGCGCGTCCGTCGTCGTCAGCGCGCAGGATTTTTCGCCGAGGAGCGAGCCGAAGTGCAGGGCCGAATGCAGGGGATAGGCGACGGGGAGGGTGGACACCGACATGGCAGCGAGGAAACCGGGCTCTATCCCGGCCTGCGTCACGATCGCATCGTACTTGCCCATGGCGCAGACAGCCTGCACCCTTTTCACGACGCCCGCCGCGATCGCCGCTACGACGGCCTCGTCGCGGGTTTCCGCGCCGTGGTCCGTGGGCTCGCCCTCGTCGATGTCGATCTCGACGCCGTCCAACTGTCCCCGCGCTCTCAGGCTGGCGACGAGCTCGCGCATCATGAAGTGGCCTTCGGTGGGGTCGTAGTTGACGCCGGCTCTCTGGTAGGGCGGGATATCGACGATTCGCATGGGTGCTCCCATTGGCTGTTCAGTCGGGGGATTCTAGTGCCGGGGAGTTGCGGCGCAAAACACGCCATGCGTCAGGGGGCAGGCGTCAGGCGTGAAGCGGGTCCGGCTACAATGGGTAAACAAGAAGGGAGGAGGCCATGACCGCTGTTCACCGGGCTCTTTGCGGCGCGCTGCTGGCTGCCGTATCGATGAGCGCGCCCGCGCAGTCCGACTACCCCAACCGCCCCATCCGCATCATCGTCGCCTTCCCGCCCGGCGCTTCCACCGACATCGTCGCCCGGCTGTTGGGAGCGAAGCTCACGGAAGCGTGGGGGCAGAACGTCGTGATCGAGAACCGGCCGGGGGCCGGCGGCAACATCGGCACTCAGGCCGCGAAGCGCGCCAACGCCGACGGCTATACGCTTCTCATGAACAGCTCGGCGATGACGGTGAACGTGAGCCTTTACCGCAATCCCGGCTACACCATGGGGGATTTCACCGGAGTACTGCAGGGGCCGACGACGCCCAACCTCATTTCGGTGCACCCGTCCGTCAAGGCGTCATCCCTGAAGGACCTGATCGCGCAGGCGCGGTCCACGCCGATGAGCTATGCCTCGTCCGGCACGGGCACCACGCCGCACCTCGACATGGAGATGCTGTTCCGCTCGCTCTCGAAGGTAGACATCACCCACGTCCCGTACGCGCCTGCGACGGCGGTCGCGGCCGTCGCCGGCAACCAGGTACCGGTCGGCTGCACGTCCCTGCCGCCCGCAGTGCCGCACGTGCAGTCCGGCCGCGTGAAGCCGATCGCCGTCACCACGATCAAGCGCTCGCCCATCCTGCCCAACGTCGCGACCGTCGCCGAATCGGGCTTCCCGGGCTTCGACGATTACACGTGGTTCTCGGTTTTCGCTGTTGCGGGCACGCCGCCCGCCGTCGTCAGCCGGCTCAACAAGGAGATTTCCCGTATCCTGCAGCTCCCAGACGTGAAGGAGCGCCTCGACGCGCAATCGCTCGTATTCACGCCCAACACACCGGCCGAATTCGCCGGCACCCTCAAGGCCGAGGTGCAGCGTTATGCGAAGATGGTGAAAGAGTCCGGGGCCAAAGTAGAGTGACCAGTGACCGGTGACCAGTGACCGGTCACGAGGGATGAGGCTGAGGGATGAGGGGCGGGCCGGGATAAAATGACGAGCAGCCAGAAACGAGTAATGGGGAACGATCCGTGTCGCAGATGATCACCACCACGCTGACGATCAACGGCACGCGCCGGTCCGTCACCGCGCACCCCGACACGCCGCTCCTGTGGGTGTTGCGCGAAAACCTCAAGCTGACCGGCACCAAGTACGGCTGCGGCATCGGGCAGTGCGGCGCCTGCACCGTGCACGTGGACGGGCGGCCTGCGTTCTCCTGTCTGCTGGAGCTCCAGCACGTCGCGGGGAAGAGCGTCACGACCATCGAGGGCCTGTCGCGGGACTCGAAGCATCCGCTGCAGCTGGCGTGGATCGCTGAGCAGGCGCCGCAGTGCGGCTATTGCCAGTCGGGGCAGATCATGCGGGCAGCGGCGCTCCTCAAGGACAAGCCAAACCCGACGCGCACCGAGATCGTCGAGCACATGAAGACGAACATTTGCCGCTGCGGCTCCTACCATCGCATCGTTGCCGCGATCGAGAGGGCGGCCAAGACATGAGGCACAAGCGAGGCGAAGCGGCGCGAGTCACGTGTCACGTGTCACGTGTCACGCCTTCTTCGGGCAGGCGGCGTTTCCTCGCTCGAAGCGGCGGCCTTGCGCTCGGCTTCGTCCTGACGCCTGCCGGTCTGCTGCGCGTCGTGGACGCGCGCGCCTGCGGCGACGGGAACGATCTCGACGTGAACGCCTGGGTCCACGTCTCCGACAGCGAGAGCACGATCACGATCAAGTGCCCCACCGCGGAGATGGGACAGGGCATCTACACCTCGCTGCCCCTGCTTCTTGCCGAAGAGCTCGACGCCGACTGGCGGCACGTGCGGGTCGAGCAGGCCCCGTCCGACAAGGCCTACATCAATCCGGACTACAACAACGTTCAAGGGGTGGGAGGCAGCCGCAGCACGCAGGGCTACTGGAACATCATGCGGCTCGCGGGTGCGCAGGCGCGCCTCATCCTGATCGCGAACGCCGCCCGCAGCTGGGGCGTGCCGGCGGCCCAGTGCTCTACCGTACCGAGCCATGTCGTGCATGCAGCGTCGGGACGCAGGATGAGCTACATGGCAGTCGCGACGCTGCCGGACATCACGCTCGATGCTCCCCAGGTCACGGAGAAGAATCTGAAGGCGCCCGCGCAATGGCGACTGATCGGCAAGGATGTCGAACGCCTCGACGTACCGCTGAAAGTGAACGGGACGGCGAAGTACGGCATCGACGTGCACATACACGGCATGCTCTACGCCTCCCTCCTGCGCCCGCCCGTCGCGACCTGCCCGCACCCGCTCTACGGCGACGGCGCCGAAAACGGCCCGATCAAGGTGGATGCTGCGGAAGCGCTGAAGATCGAGGGTGTCCTGCGGGTGGTCGAGCTGCCGCATGGCGTCGCGGTGGTCGGCACGGACTACTGGGCGACGGTCAAGGGCAAGCGCGCACTGAAGGTGGAGTGGCGCGCAGGCTCGCTCGCGTCGCGCTACGACAGCGAGGCAAAGAAGCGGGAGTGGTCCGCCGTCGCGGACGACCGGACGCAGCAGGGGCGCACCCTCGACAATACCGGCAACTTCGAAGAAGCCTGGAAGGCCGCGGTGAAGACGGTCTCGGCGACTTACGTGACCGATCACGTGCACCACGCCTGCATGGAGCCCTTCAACGCCACCGCCTGGATGCTGCACAACGATCTCGAAGTCTGGGCGCCGACGCAGGGCCAGACCTGGGCGCAGGAGTCGTGCGGCAAGGTGACCGGCCTGCCCGCCGACAAGGTGCGCGTCAACACGACGTTCCTGGGCGGCGGCTTCGGCGCGAAGACGGAGCAGTTGCCGAACGCCGAGGCGGCCATGCTCACCAGGGTGATGGACAAGGCCGTCAAGGTGATCTGGAGCCGCGAGGACGACGTGAAGCACGGGGCCTACCGCCCGCTCACCGCGCAGCGCATGGATGCCGCGATCTCCGCGGACGGCAGCGTGACCGGGTGGAGCCATCGCCTCGTTGCGGATTCGGTGTCGCTCCGCGCGCGCAAGGTCCTCTGGGACAGGAATCCCGGCGCGGATGGCTCGGTGGCGGTCGGCATGACGCAGCCTTACGGTATCGCCAGCAAGCACCACGAGTACATACACCGGGAGGGCGGGATTCCCGTCGGTTACTGGAACGCCGTCGGCAATGGATTCACGATATTCGCCGTCGAGTCGTTCATCGACGAAATCGCGGCCCAGCTCGGCAAGGACCCGCTCGCGCTGCGGGTGGAACTCATGACCGACGCGCGCGGCAGGAAGCTCCTAGAGCTCGTGCGGGAGATGTCGGGCTGGGACCGCAAGCGCGACGGTACCGCATTGGGCGTCGCCTACAATCACGGCGGGCGCTGGAATTGCCAGATCGCCGAGGTGGTGGAGGTGTCGGTCGACCGCGCGAGCGGGAGGATCAAGGTGCACAAAGTCTGGGCGGCGGCCGACCCGGGCACCGCGATACAGCCGCGCCACCTGCGCCAGCAGCTCGAAACCGGCATCATCTGGGGCCTGTCGGCGGGCCTGCGCGAGCACGTCACGATCCGTGACGGCGTCGTGCAGCAGTCGAATTTCCACGACTACCCCGTGCCGCGCATGGATGAGATCCCGGAGATCGAAATCCGGATCGTGCAGGGCGCGCTCGGGCAGTCGTCAGGCGCGGGCCAGATCGGCGTCGCTCCGATGGCGCCGGCGATTGCCAATGCGGTATACCGGCTCACCGGCGCGCGGCTGCGGGCGATGCCGCTCCTGTCCGAGCGCGTGAAGCAGGCGCTGGCCTCTGTGTCCTCCGTGGCGTGAATTCAACAAACATCTAGCGTCAAGAATCCCCTCTCCCCAAATCGGGGAGAGGGATAGGGTGAGGGGGAAGCGAACCATCGCTATTTACAATGCCTGCCGACGATCTTGTTGCCCCTCACCCCAACCCTCTCCCCGTTAACACGGGGCGAGGGAGTGTTCGTGTGGCGATTGCGGGCTTTGCGTGCCTGCTGGCGGCGATTGCAGGCTGCGCGTCGCCTGTCATGGGGCAGGAACGGCGGCGGCAGGCGGAGAGCCGCGACATGCGCCTCCTGGGCTACAACGATCTCCAGGGGCGGAGCGGCTACCACCCGGTGATCATCCAGCAGGGCGGCCGCTGGATTGCGTACGTCGGCCATCACGGCGGCAAGGCGCTGAATCCCCTGACCGGCGTTGTCGAGTCGAACGGTACCGCCGTGCTCGACGTTACCGACCCGCGCGCGCCGAGGTACCTGGCGCACATACCGGGCGAGGACGGCGAGGGCGAGGATGGGGGCGCGCAGATGGTGCGCGCGTGCAACGGAAGCGAGCTGCCGAAAGGCGATCGCGGCAAGACCTATCTCCTGCGCACCTTCGGCAACTCCGCTCAGGAAATCTGGGACGTGACCGTGCCGGAACATCCCGCGATACTCACGACGATAGAGCGGA
>Ga0111539_10010187_pt1 | contig 11846 bp, 8 predicted proteins | sample RhiMethybrSRZTD1_FD_79667 | JGI IMG/M metagenome (GOLD analysis project Ga0111539, IMG submission 79667) | Populus rhizosphere microbial communities from Tennessee, USA - Rhizosphere MetaG P. TD hybrid SRZTD1 (version 2) (version 2) | ecosystem: Host-associated > Plants > Roots > Rhizosphere >...
CCGGGCCAAGGCGCCGATGATCACGCTGCTTCGCTTCTTCGATCCGCTTGAGATAAGCATCGAGGTCTTTGCGATTGGCCCAGGCGGTGCCGTAGATGCGCTGTAGTTGTTCGTTGCGCGAATCGCCGCGCCAGTACGCGCCGGCGATACTGGTCAGCTTAAATGCCTTGATGGCCGAGGTGCGCGGCACGTGAGGACCGCGGCAGAGATCGAGCCAATCGCCCTGGCGGTAAAGCGACACTTTGTCATCCGCGATTCCTTCGATGATCTCGACCTTGTAGTGCTCGCCCATTTTGCGAAAAAGCTCGATGGCTTCGCTGCGCGGCATTTCTTCGCGCACGATTGGCAAATTGGCTTTGACCAATTCCTGCATCTTCTTTTCGATCAACTGCAACTCTTCGGGAGAGAAAGGCGCATCCCGTTTGAAGTCGTAATAGAAACCGTTTTCAATCGTTGGGCCGATCGTGACCTGCGTGCCGGGGAAAAGACTCTGAACCGCTTGCGCCATTAAATGAGCCGTCGAGTGGCGCAGAGTATCAAGCCCCTCCGGGCTTTCCGGCGACACCCACTCCACCGTCGAGTCTTTGTCCAAAATCCGGCTTAGATCGACCAGCTGGCCATCGACTTTGGCCGCGATGAGGTCCCTCTGGCCCCCCACCTCGGAGGCCAACTCGTTGATCCGTATACCAGGACGAACGTCGACGGATTTTCCGGCAGGCAATGTGACGTGGATACTGTCCATGCGATCGGTTAGAAAATGGTAGGCACGGGCAGGATTGAACTGCCGACCTCTTCCGTGTCAAGGAAGCGCTCTCCCACTGAGCTACGTGCCTGCGGGGTCCGATAGAAGAAGTTAGTTTCGCAGAATCGAACAAACATTAAATAGTTTTGAATTTGGCTTTGTGCTGATGCTCCCCTTCAGGGCTCTGCCCGAAAGCGCGGCAAACAGCGCAAGAGATCGATTTTATTATCAATTTCCAGCCCGCATGTCAACCAGGCCGGGTGATAGACGGGGCTCGACTTTGCAACCAGACCAGCCCTCGGTAGAGATACTGACATCCAGAAACAACCGTTACAACGGCCGTCGCGCCGACGAAAACATCCAGGACTCGCGGATCTAAAAGCCGGGGGTCGTCAAGCATCACCAAAGCCACCGCCAACGTTAAAAGCTGCAGCGTGGTGCTCCATTTACCCACGACCGTCGGCTTCACTTGCAGCCGCTCTTCGATCAGAAAATAAATAATAGCGTAACCTACCAGGATCAGAACGTCGCGCCCCACGACGACAATCGCAAGCCACATGGGTATGCCGCCGATGGATCCGAGCACAATGAAGGAAGTAATCACGAGCAGCTTGTCGGCGACTGGATCCAAATAGGCGCCGAGGGCGGTCTGCTGTTTCATCCAGCGGGCAACGAAGCCATCTAAAAAATCGGTCAGACCGCCGATGGCGAAAACCACGAGTGCTTCCCAATAGAAATGATAGGATAAGAATTCCAGAAACACCGGGATCGTCAATATGCGCAGGAGCGTAAGAAAATTCGGCAGGTTCAGCATGAAGGGTCACGACGGCCGCTCGGCCTGAACGGCACTGGCCGTGAGTAGCTTGCGCATCTGTCCGGCGAGCTTGGGCGTAACCAGAGCGGTGACGCGGATCAAATCATTATCATATTCTTCCTGGACGATTCGGCCGCGCTCACGCAATAGCGCCAGCAAGGGTCCCTGAGACGGCGTGAAGCTCGCTTGGAATTGCTCTTTCTTCCGATCGAGAATGTTTCCGACCGTTAGCAAAAGCTGCTCGACGCCGGAACCGGTCAATGCCGAGATCGGACAAACTCCCAGCACATCGTTGTCCTTGAACTGCGCCGTTGGCACGTCTGAGATCCTATCGGTCTTGTTCGGCACCAGCAGTGTCGGCAACTCGCCAGCGCCAATCTCGTCCAGCACATTCTCGATAACCCGAATCTGTTCCTCAAAAAGCGGATTGGCCAAATCCACCAGGTGCAGCAGCAAATCGGCGCGGCTGACTTCTTCGAGCGTGCTCTTGAACGCTTCGATCAAGGAATGGGGAATCTTGTGGATAAAACCGACGGTATCGACGAGCATCACTTTATCGCCGCTGGGCAAACGCAGCGCGCGCGTGGTCGGGTCAAGCGTCGCAAACAGTTTGTCTTCGACAAAGACGCCCGCGCGCGTGAGCGTGTTCATCAGAGTCGATTTACCCGCGTTGGTATACCCGACCAGCGCCACGGTCGGAAACGGCACCTCATGGCGTTCCTTACGTTGCAGCCCACGGGTGCGTTCGACGGTCTCAAGCCGATGCTTGAGATGGCCGATGCGCTCGCGAATGCGGCGTCGATCGACTTCCAACTGCGTCTCGCCGGGACCTCGGGTGCCGATACCGCCACCGAGCCGCGACAGATGGGTCCATTGGCGGGTCAGGCGCGGCAACAGATATTCGAGCTGTGCCAACTCGACCTGCAGCTTGCCCTCGTTGCTGCGCGCGCGCTGCGCAAAGATATCTAGAATCAACTGACTGCGATCGATGACGCGGAGTTTGAACGCCGCTTCCAAGTTACGCTGCTGCGCTGGCGTGAGATCTTCATCGACGATGATCAAGTCGGCGTGATTCTCGCTGAGGCTCTTTTGAATTTCGTCGACCTTGCCACGGCCGATCAAAGTCGCCGGCGTGACGTTTCTTACCTGCTGGGCGAATTTGGTTAAGACCGTCGCGCCCGCTGTTTCTGCCAGCCGTTCGAGCTCTTCCATGCTCTCGTCGAGCGCTAGTTTGTGATCGCGCGACGGCAGCTCGACGCCCACCAGAACGGCTTTCTCCCTACGATGCTCGGTGGAAATCAACTGCTTCAAGAGTCTAAAGAATGAAAACTTACTCGAGAACCGAAAAGTCGCTCGACCGTGTCGGCCAATGCCGGAGAAGAGGTGATACGCACCTGTTCGGGGAGTTCGATGATGGTCTCGCCGTTGGCGGAGGCGAGCATATGCAGATAAACGGTAGCCGGTCCCGGATAGTCGAGCAATGTGTCGCGCAGGCGGACCAGCTCATCGGCCGAGACTTCCGACTCGCGGACATAAAGATGCACCTTTTCGCCGTTCGACCTGCCATTGCCGTTGGTCTGGCCGTTTTTCTGATTTTTCGCGGCATCAGCCAAGAGCACGATGTCGTTGGCGATGACTTGCATCCGTTCTTCGCCGACTTCCAAGCGTCCTTTCACAAAGATCGGATCGTCTGCGCTAAGCAGTTCCGCGCTCTTTTTATAGGTATCGGGCCAGACGATCACTTCGATGAAACCGGTTTTGTCTTCGAGATTGAAATTGGCATAGCGCTCACCTTTTTTAGTATTGCGCAATTTCAGGGCTGACACCACCCCACCGAGTCTGATTTCCCCCGATTGCGCCTTTTCTTTCGATGCCGAGACTGTCCCGCTCGTGATCCTTGTCAGCGCGCGCTCGAATTTATCCAGAGGATGACCGGTAATATAAAAACCCAGGGCCTCTTTTTCGAACGCCAGCGTCTCCTGCGACGTCCATTCCGTCACCTGAGGATAAACGTCGCCCGGTTTGTTGGCGCCTTTTGCCGGTGTGCCGAGCATGGCAAAGATATCGATCTGATTGCTCGACTGATCACGTTGGTGCGCCTGCCCGGCTTTCATCGCGTCATCGAGCGCGCCGGTCATGCGCGCGCGCGAAACATGGGTGCCATCGAAGGCGCCGCATTTAATCAAGCTCTCGATCACCCGGCGGTTGACCGCCGTCATATCGACGCGCCGGCAAAAATCAAAGAGCGATTCGAAAGGCCCGGCCTGAGATCGACTTTCAAGAATAACCTCGACAGCCTTTTCACCGACGTTTTTTACCGCCGCCAGGCCGAAACGGATCTTATCGCCAACCGGTGTGAAGTAGGCGCGACTCTCGTTGACATCGGGCGCAAGTACCTCGATGTCCTTGTCACGACACTCGGCGAGATTTTTGATCACCTTATCGGTGTCGCCCATTTCCGAGGTCATCAAGGATGCCATGAACTCGACCGGATAGTGAGTTTTCAAATAAGCGGTCTGGTAAGAAACCAGCGCGTAAGCCGCGGAATGCGATTTATTGAAACCATAACGCGCAAAGGTTTCCATCTGGTCAAAAATTTCCGTGGCTTTTTTGTCGTCGATCTTTTTTTTGCGCGCGCCGTCGACGAAGCGCTCGCGCTGCGCCGCCATTTCGTCGGGATCTTTCTTGCCCATGGCGCGGCGCAGAATGTCCGCGTCGCCCATGCTGTAGCCGCTGAGCACCTGAGCGATTTGCATAACCTGTTCTTGGTAGACGATCACGCCGTAGGTATCTTTTAAAATCGACTCGAGCAGTGGGTGCAAATATTTGAACTTTTCTTTGCCGTGCTTGCGCTTGATGTACTCTTCGGCCATGCCGCTGTCGAGCGGACCGGGCCGATAGAGAGCGAGAATCGCGACCAGGTCCTCGAAACAGTTGGGCCGGATCTTGACGGTCATCTCGCGGATGCCCGTGCTTTCCAGTTGAAACACGCCGGTGGTGTTGCCGTCGCAAAGGGTCCGGTACGTTTTCTTGTCGTCGAGCGCCAGACGATTGAGGTCGATCTTTTCGCCGCGGGTGACTTCGATGAGCTTCAAACAATCGTACAACAAAGTGAGCGTCTTAAGGCCGAGAAAATCGAATTTGACCAGCCCGATTTTCTCCACCGCGCTCATGTCAAACTGAGTGACGATGCCGCCTTCCTTATCGACGAAAAGCGGCAGATGATCGACGAGCGGCAAGTTCGACAACACCACACCCGCAGCGTGGGTCGAAGCGTGGCGAACCAGCCCTTCGAGCCGTAGCGCATGGTCCATCAGAGTCTTAACCCGCGGGTCGCTCTTCATCATTTCCGGGAGGCGCGGCTCCATTTTCATCGCCTCGGTCAGCGGATAATCGAAGCCCTGCTTCGGCGCGGGGACCAGCTTGGCAATGGCGTCGGTCTCTGCAAAAGAAAAGCCCAGCGCACGGCCGACATCCCGAATCGCGGCTTTGGCTTTGAGCGTCCCAAACGTTGCGATCTGGGCAACCCGGTCGGCACCGTACTTGTCCTTGACGTACTGAATCACTTGGGCCCGGCCGCGGATGCAGAAATCGACGTCGATATCCGGCATGGAGCGGCGCTCGGGATTGAGAAAGCGCTCGAACAAAAGCACGTGGCGAATCGGGTCGAGATCGGTGATGCGCAGCGCGTAGGCCACCAGACTGCCCGCCGACGAACCGCGTCCCGGCCCCACCGGAATGCCGTTCTGCTTGGCGTAATTGATAAAATCCGCGACCACAAGGAAATAACCCGGAAACTGCATGCTCTTGATAACACCGAGCTCGTAGTCGAGCCGTTCGCAATAATTTTTTATGACTTCCGGATCGGTCACGCCTTCGAGCCTTTCGTTCAGGCCTTTGTGCGCTAGCTCATCGAGGTAATCGTCGAGGCTGATCTCTTTGGGCGGAGTGAAATTTGGAAAATGATACTTGCCAAACTCGAGCTCGACGTTACAGCGATCGGCGATTTCCAGAGTTCGTTCCACGGCGCCCGGACAATATTCGAAGCCTTGATGCATCTCTTCGGCTGACTTGAGATAAAGCTCGTCGGTTTCCAGTTTAAGGCGATTGTCGTCGTTAATCGTCTTGCCGGTCTGCACGCACAAAAGCACGTCGTGGGCGTGGTAGTCTTCGCGCTCGCCGTAATGGCAATCGTTGGTTGCGACTACCGGAATGGAAAGGTCTTTGGCGAGGTCGACGAGCAAACGATTGACCTTTTCCTGCTCGGCAAGCTTGTTGTCTTGGATCTCGATATAGTAGCGGTCGCCGAAAATCGACGCATAAGTTTCCGCGGCGAACTTGGCCTTTTCGAATTGTCCTCCCGACAACGCTTGCGAAACTTCCCCCTGCAGGCAGGCGCTCAAGGCGATCAGACCGCCGTTGAACTCCCGCAATATTTCCTTGTCGATGCGCGGCTTGTAGTAAAAGCCCTCGATATAGCCAAGAGAAACCAGTTTACAAAGATTTCGATAACCCTCTCGGTTCTTCGCTAGAAGGATCAGATGATTGTTGTATTCTTTGGGCCCCTTATCGACGCCTTTGCGCTCGAAACGGCTCGTCGGCGCGACATAGATTTCGCAACCGATGATCGGCTTGATGCCGTTGCTCATTGCCTCGCGATAAAACTCTACGGCGCCGAACATGTTGCCATGATCGGTCATGGCGACGGCAGGCTGCTTCAGCTTCTTGATGCGCGCGAACAACTTATCGATCTTGTTCGCGCCATCGAGCAGACTGTATTCGCTATGACAATGAAGATGAACGAAACGAGAATGTTCCATTGCGGCTAATCATCAACTATCACAAAGGCGATGACTCGACAATTATTTCGTGACAAATTTCATCGCGAAGTTATCCACAGAACTGGGCCACCAACCGGCAGCGATGAAATCTTCCAAGATCGCGCCGAGAATATTGGCGAAGTTGAAGCGCGAACGCTCCGCGCGCGAAATGCTCGCGAGTCTTTGGCCCTCGTACAGAATCAGGTCGTCGGGCGTTTTGTCGACGCGCGAGCGATAAATATATTTGATATTGGGATAGGCATCGCCTGTCGCGCACTCGTAGGCGCGAAAAAATTCCCAAGTCGGCAATGTGATTCCCAACTCTTCCTTGATCTCGCGTACCAACGCTTGCTCCGGCGTCTCCCCTTCCTCGACGTGGCCGCCGAAAAAATCCCACCGGTTCGGAAATGGAATCTCCGGTTTGTTATCGCGTAGATAGATCAACAACCTGTTGTTACGGTCGAATAAAAGCGCTTGCGCGATCTGGATTTTAATCATGGCGAGTCGGGCGAGTACCGGAACCCAAATCTCCGGTCGCGACGCACGCGAGTTTTTTTTCAGCGAAAAACCAGCGTCGCTTGAGCCGCGCCGGATAAGTCAGGCCGAATTGACCCATCGCTATTTCGGTGATCACTTGCACGGCTTCTTGGGGGGAATCGGTCACGATCAACCGATCGAGATCCGCCTGATCAATCGTCTTTTCCCTAACCAAGCGTTCGGCGAGAAATTCGAGCAGCGGCCGCCAGAATTCTTTTCCCATCAGCACCAGGGGAAAATTGCGGATCTTGGCGGTTTGAATCAAGGTCGCGGCTTCAAATATCTCATCCAGAGTGCCAAATCCGCCGGGCAAAGCGATCAACGCATAAGAATATTTGACCAGCATGACTTTCCGGACAAAGAAGTGGCGAAAAGTAATCCAGCGGTCGAGATAACGATTGGGCTTTTGCTCTTCCGGAAGTTCAATATTACAGCCGATCGAGCGCCCGCCGGCTTCCTTCGCGCCGCCGTTTGCCGCTTCCATGATTCCCGGGCCGCCGCCGGTCAAATAAGGATGGCTTTCGCTAAAACGGGCCGAGCCGAATACCGTCACACAGGGACCGACGAAATGGAGCGCGCGGAAACCGCGCATAAACTCGCAAAATATCCGCACGGCGCGGAGTAGCTCCGAAGTGCGATTCTGCGGCCCTTCGAGGAAGCGCACCTCTCGGAGCCTCCGGGCGTCGCGCCCACTTTCTGCTCGTGCTTATTTCGCCTTCCGCTGTGGTCATTCGGAAATGATTTGCCGCCTCGGTTTGCCGGCGATTGAAGCTGCCGTTATTCCCACTCGATAGTCGCGGGAGGTTTAGAGGAGATATCGTAAACGACCCGATTGACGCCGCGCACTTCGTTTAAGATGCGATTGGAAATTTTGCCGAGCAGATCGAACGGCAACGGCACCCAATCGGCGGTCATGCCGTCTTGGCTGTCGACCACGCGCAGCGCGATGACGTTTTCATAGCTTCGCTCATCGCCGACAACGCCGACAGTTTTGACCGGCAGAAGCACTGCGAACGATTGCCAAACCTTTTCGTAGAATCCCGCAGCTGTGATTTCATCGAGCACGATCACGTCCGCTTCGCGCAAAACCTGTAGGCGCGCGTCGGTTACTTCGCCCAAGACACGGATCGCCAAGCCGGGTCCGGGAAAAGGCTGGCGCTGGATCATTTCATTAGGCAAACCAAGCTCTTTGCCCAATATTCTGACTTCGTCCTTGAATAGCTCGCGGAGCGGCTCGATGAGCTGGAATTTCATATGGGTCGGAAGGCCGCCGACGTTATGGTGCGACTTGATCGTCGCCGAAGGCCCGAGCACCGACACCGACTCGATGACGTCCGGATAAAGAGTTCCTTGCGCCAAATATTGAATCGCGCCGAGCTTGCTCGCCTCTTCTTCGAAGACTTCGATGAACTCATTGCCGATGCGTTTGCGCTTGATCTCCGGATCTTCGATTCCGCTCAACGCCGCGAGAAACTGTTCGCTGGCATCGACGTAACGAAAACTGGCGCCGAATCTTTCGGCAAATAGAGCGCACACTCGCTCGGCTTCGTTTTTACGCAGCAGGCCGTTGTTGACGAACACACAGATGAGCCGATCTTTGATCGCGCGATGAATCAGGGTCGCCGCCACCGAAGAATCGACGCCGCCGCTAAGCGCGCAGAGCACGCGGCCAGCGCCGACTTGGTCGCGGATTTTTTTTACGGACGTTTCGATGAAATGCCCCATCGTCCAGTCCGGGCAGCAATGGCAGACACGAAAAACAAAATTGTCGAGGATCTCACGCCCGCGCGGCGTATGCGCGACTTCGGGATGAAACTGCACGCCGAAGAAGCGCCGCGGCGGATCGGCGAAAGCTGCGATGGGCGAATTGGCGCTGTGCGCCAAGACGCTCCAGCCTTTTGGAAAGGCGATCATCTTGTCGCCGTGGCTCATCCAAACCCGCGCTAGTTCGTTCGCAGAAAAACCCTGGAACAGATCGCCGTTATTGTCGATGATCAAGTCGGCGGGACCGTATTCGCGGCGATCGGCCCGGCCGGCTTCGCCGCCAAAGGCTAAATTAAGGACGCCCATGCCGTAGCAGATGCCGAGAAAAGGCACCGGCAGCCGGAAAAGCGCTTCATCGACTTTCGGCGCGTTTTCCTGGTAGACGCTGGCTGGCCCGCCGGAAAGAATGATCCCTTCCGGCTTCAGCTCCTGAATCTTTTCCAACGTTAGATTGAACGGACGGATTTCGCAGTAGACTTTAGACTCGCGAATGCGGCGAGCGATCAGTTGCGTGTACTGAGAACCGAAATCGAGAACGAGAATCATTCGACTCTGTAATTGGGCGCTTCCTTGGTGATGAAGACGTCATGCACGTGTCCTTCCCGAAGTGAGGCGGAAGTGATCTGCATGAACTTCGCCTTGTTGTGCAGCGCCGTCACATTCTTACAACCGAGATAACCCATACCCGCCCGCAAGCCGCCGACGAGTTGGTGGATGTTGAACGAGAGTGAGCCCTTGTAGGGAACCTGCCCTTCGATACCTTCCGGCACCAGCTTATTGGAATCCATCACGTCGGCCTGCCCGTAACGATCGCGGCTTCCTTGCCCCATGGCCCCGATCGAACCCATGCCGCGATAGGCCTTGTAGGTTCGGCCTTGATACAAAATCGTTTCGCCCGGGCTTTCTTCGGTGCCGGCGAATAGACTACCGATCATCACCGAAGCCGCGCCGGCGGCAAGTGCCTTTGTGATATCGCCGGAATATTTGATGCCGCCGTCAGCGATGATCGGCACATTGTGACGCGCCGCCGCTTTAGCGCAACTGCCAATGGCAGTGATCTGCGGCACACCCACGCCCGAAACGACGCGCGTGGTGCAGATCGATCCGGGACCCACACCCACTTTGACGACGTTGACGCCGGCTTCAATCAAAGCGGTGGTTCCTTCGGCGGTGGCGACGTTGCCGCCGGAGATTTCCAGATCCGGACAGCGCCGGCGAATTTGTCCAATCACATCGAGAACGTTTTTCGAATGTCCGTGCGCCGTATCAACGGCGATCAAATCGACACCGGCTCGCACTAAAGCTTCGACCCGCTCTTCCCAATCGGAGCCCACCCCTACCGCCGCACCGACACGCAAGCGGCCGCGCTCGTCCTTTGACGCATTGGGATACTGAATCTTCTTTTCGATGTCCTTGACCGTGATCAAGCCCTTGAGCTCGAAGCGGTCGTCGACGACAAGCAGCTTCTCGATGCGGTGTTGGTGCAGTAACTCTTTCGCTTCATCGAGACCGACGCCGAGTTTAACCGTGACGAGATTTTCCTTGGTCATCACTTCGGAAACCGGTCGATCATGGCGCTTCTCGAAGCGCAGGTCGCGGTTGGTGAGAATCCCGACCAGCTTGCCGTTTTTGGTAACCGGCAAACCGGAGATACGGTACTTGTTCATGATCTCTTGGGCGTCGGAGATCTTTTGGTCTGGCGCCACAGTAATCGGATCCGTGATCATGCCGCTCTCGAATTTTTTGACTTTCTCGACTTCGCCGGCTTGAGCCCATACCGACAGATTGCGATGGATAATTCCCAAACCGCCTTCTTGGGCCATAGCAATCGCGGTCTTGGACTCGGTCACAGTGTCCATCGCCGCGCTTACCAGGGGAATGTTGAGCGTGATGCGCTCGGTCAAACGGGTGGAAACATCGATGTCACGCGGCAACACGGAGGACTCGGCCGGAATCAATAAAACATCATCGAAAGTCAAACCGACGGGTAGGACTTCTTGTTCTAGCATCGTTCACCTCCGAGCGAAGCTAAAAAAAAACCCAGACTTGGGCCTGGGTTTTTCGCGCTAGAAAATTGTTTACAACCAAACATGAAATCTTATACCAGGAAACTTTTCGAGCAGCAAGGTCGCTCAAACTTGAGGGAGTGATATCAATATGATAGCAACAGACACCGACTATGCCACTTTACGAATACGAATGCCGCAAGGGGCATCGCTTCGAAGCCATTCAAAAAGTCACGGAGAGACCTCTAAAGCGCTGCGAAATATGCGAAGGGTCCGCCAAGCGCGCGATCTCCCAACCCACCTTACTGCACAACCGGGGCGTCCACGTTTTCGATCGGGTCACCAAAGACGACGCCTTGCGCGCCCGTCCGTCATCCCTCAAGTCGCTCAAGAAAGATAAATTCTAGATCTCGCTCTTGTTCGCCTCTAGCGGCGCAGCGGAATCGAACCGGCCGTCAGCGCTATTCTTGGGTCCTCTCCAAATTGCGGAGTCGTATTTCCACCATCGATCCTTGAGCAAATTTCAGTTGTGCTTCACCGAGCCCTTTGGTAGCGTACGAGCCGCTTCATGCTCGACCATGCTCGCCAAAGTCAACAGCGCAGCCCTTTACGGTATTGATGCTCTGCGCGTCGAAGTAGAGATCGATCTCGCTTCCGGTTTACCACAGCTCGCCACAGTCGGTCTGCCCGAAGGCGCCGTCAAAGAAAGCAAAGACCGCATACGCGCCGCGGTGAAGAACTGCGGCTATACTTTCCCCGCTAAGCGCATCACCATCAATCTCGCCCCCGCCGACATCAAAAAGGAGGGCTCGGCCTACGACTTGCCGATGGCTGTCGGCATACTCGCTGCGGAGGGCTCGATCGAAAAAACTCTGCTGGACGAGTACCTGGTGATCGGCGAGCTTTCTCTTGACGGCACGATCAAAGCAGTGCGCGGCGCGCTCTCGATCGCAATGGCGGCAAAGAAGGAAAAAGTTAGAGGGATCATTCTGCCTGAACAGAACGCTCCTGAGGCGGCGGTGGTGAAGGAAGTCGAGGTTCTCGGCGTACGCGACCTGCCGCAAGTCGTCGAGCTTCTCAACGGCTCTCTGCATGTCGAACCGACCCAGGTTAATCTCGACGATCTATTTAATCAGCATTCGCACTACAACGCGGACTTCAAC